>JABAOE010000104.1_pt2 | contig 12882 bp, 17 predicted proteins | sample 7062141 | NCBI WGS metagenome assembly JABAOE01 (sample SAMN14538627, study PRJNA623070) | marine sediment metagenome | biome: marine biome [ENVO:00000428]; feature: marine pelagic biome [ENVO:01000023]; material: deep marine sediment [ENVO:00002113] | place: India: Gulf of Khambhat ...
GGTTTTACTTCTGATGCTCTTACAACCATTCCAGAAACACTAGTCATTTTATTGATAATTTCAGCATTAATTTGACGAAGACTTCTTTGAACAGGATAATTTACTATTCTGGCTCTGGTTTCTTGTTTAATTTTTTCAGCATATGAGGGAAATCTTTCATGCAGGATTTCATTAATTGCTCTAGAAAATGCGTTCAAAATTGAGTCGGGGTCTTCATTAAAAATTGATTCAATTTCAGGAACAGTTACTAGATCATTATAGTCAACTACAATGTATTTTGCCCCTTTAGGCATCATTTCATCAATTTGATCTACATACTTGTAGGTACCTGAATTGTCCTTATGTTGAACAAGAAATTCTTTTACCTTATCTGAAATAGCAGATGGAGAAAAAGTAGTTGTTTCAGCTCTACTCATTGTCATCACCTAGAATTTGTTTTGTGAAATTGGTGCTGATATTGTGTAGGTTATTATAAAATTCCCTCTCTTCAAAGGCAAGTTTTGAAGATAATTCAGCAGTTAATTTTGATGAGTCAGCTAATCGAATAATCTTTCCTTGTCTTTTCCTAATTAGTTGATTCAACATGCTTTCGACTTTGTCAAAATCAGATTGTTCGAGTTTTTTCATTTGAGATTTTAATTTAATGTAAAAGTGTGGTTCCAATGTAGCTAGTTCAAATTCACCTTGAACGTTTTCCTTAACAATTGCTTGTTTTAGTTCCACAATCATGTCAGTATCTTGAATTTCAACATGATTATCAGATTCTAGAACATTTGCAATCCATCGTGGAAGATTAAGAATTTCTCCTTGTTTGGCATCAACATCTATTCCTGCTACACTCATCTTGACATCGTGATTGAAAGTGACTTTAACTTCCTCTAGATTCAAGCCTGTAGCATGTACCTTCTCAAGGTCAGTTATGTTGAGCATGAGATCATTAATCCTCCTTTGGATCTTGATGTAACGGATCGATCAATTTTGTTTACCAATTGGTGAGATCAATTGATCCTCTATAAACTGTGATTTATTTAGTGGATTGGAGATTGGAGATCGGATGTCTTCCTCAAATATTATGTGGGTAGAAAAGTACAGACCATCAAAATTATCAGAAGTTGTCGATCAAGAAGAGATCGTTGGAAGCCTTACTTCTCTTTTAAAAAATACATCTGAAATGCCTCATTTACTTTTTTCAGGATCAGCGGGTGTTGGAAAAACTACAGTTGCATTATGCATTTCAAGACAGATTTTAGGAGATTACTATAGAGATTACACTCTTGAGCTAAATGCATCAGATGAACGTGGAATAAACATGGTCAGAGAGAGAGTAAAAAAATTCTCTCGCTTTGCAGGACTAGACACAGAGATTCCCTTTAAGTTAATTATTCTCGATGAAGCAGATGAAATGACCTCTGATGCTCAAACAGCCCTTCGTAGAATAATAGAAGATACCGCAAAATATTGCCGTTTTATACTAATTGCTAATAATATTTCAAAAATTATTGATCCAATTCAAAGTAGATGTGCAGTATTCAAATTTACTTCAATTCCAGAAAAAAATACAGTAGACCACTTGAGGAATATTGCCAAAAAAGAGAAGATCAAGGCAGATGAAAAAGGTCTAAAAGCAATTTATGATTATTCTGAAGGAGATTTACGTCATGCCATAAACATCATGCAAGCAACTGCTAGTTTGGGGGACATAACAGAAGAAAATGTTAGAGCTTCAGCAGGATTAACAAAAACATCAGATGTTGGTGATGTTTTAAAGTTGGCCTTGGGAGGAAAAATCACCGATGCGAGAAATAAGATGATTGAATTAATCAAAGTTTATGGAATGTCTGAATCTGATTTTCTCAAATACATTAATTCAGCAGTCTTCAAATCAAAAACTGATAATTTAAGTGAGATTTTAGAAACTATAGCTAAATATGATTATAGGATTTTAGTTGGATCTAATCCAGAAATTCAACTAACTGCATTACTGGCAGAATTAGGAAAATTTGGAAAAAAGTAAGCGCAGAGAGAGGGATTCGAACCCCCGCGTGATTGCTCACACAGGCTCTCAAGGCCCGCGCCCTACCAGGCTAGGCGACCTCTGCGAATTTCGTTCGTAATAACTGATTAAAATTTGTTGAGATGAGCTATGAAAAATAAAAAATAAAAATTGAAAAATAAAAGAAAAAGAAAGAAGGTTTAATCGTGAGCGTGTGGGTTCACAGAACCAGACGCCATTGCTTCACCTGTACCACCATCTGCTATTTCGTGGTGTGTCATGTATGATGGTTCAATCAAGATTGCCTTTTCGGGACAAGCTTCTTGACATGCCATGCATTGTGTGCAATCATGTTCCCTAATTGGCATTGATTTGTCAGAATAATCAAGACGTTCATCTTGTTCAGTTTTTCCGGTACCATCAAAAGTTGCATTCAAGCAATCAGCAGCAGCTATGTCTTGTTCTGTTCTGTACCATTGGAAGGTTTGAACTGGACAAACACTCATGCATGAACCTTGTGCAGTACAATCATCCCAGTCAACTGCTACAGTTGTACCATGAATTCCAAGTGGAACAATTTTTTCACCGTGTGCTTCATATGCTGCTTTGACTTCGTCATTGCTTGCAGCAGATCCTACTTTGCCTTTACCCCAAATGAAGTGCTTATTCTCACCATCTGAATGGCTTGTTTTACCAACAACTTTTAGGTTTTCGACAAATTTTTCATCAATTGGCATAAATCAGTAATCTTCCGAATATTATTTAAATCTAGACAAACTTAGTTTGGACTAAAATTCCTCTGGTGGGAATTAAATGGAAATAATTTAGGAAAATTATAAAAATTCGATTTTAAAATTAAAAGAATGAATTCCTTTTTAGAATGAATTTAGAAAAATGGATTTGTTTTAAAATGATGAGGCAGCTTGTTCATGTTTTTCAACATTGGATTGATCAACTTTGATTGCTTGAGGAGGACATACAGAAACGCAAGCCATGCACCAGATACAATCATGTTCTCTAATAGGGTCAGCCTTATCTGTAAAGTCTTTACGTTCATCTTTGATAGAACTTCCAGTTCCTTCAAAAGTTTCATTAACTGCCTTGTCAGCAGGAACATCTTTTTCTGTTCTGTACCATTGGAAAACTTGAACAGGGCATGCTTCAATACATGCACCATCTGCAACACAAGAATCCCAATCAACTGCTACCATGGTACCACTAACACCTAATGGAATTTGTTTTTCACCACGGGCCTCATAAGCAGCTTTAACATCATTGTTTGAAAATGCTTCACCATCAGATTTTCCTGGACCCCACATAAAGTGAAAATGTTCCCCATCGGCATGAGAAATTTTTCCAACAGGTTTTAGTCCCTCTGGGAAGTTTTCTGCTATTGGCATAAATCAGTCGAGAAAATATAATATTTAAATCTAGACAGTATTAGTGGCTACTAAACTAAGGCGATCTTTAACTTTGATGAAAAAAGCTGATTTTGATCGAATTTTCCTTACGTTCATATTTTTTGATTAATTGAACAGAATGTTGGATATTATCAAGTATGATGTGTATCGTGGACCAAATATTGGAATTTACTCTAAGGTAAATGATGACTTTGTCTTTATTCCAAATGGTTTTGCAAAAACAAAAGCCAAGATACTAGCTGGACATCTAAAAACTGAACCGGTATTTGCAGCTGTTGCAAATACTAGATTAATCGGTGCATTAATGGCAGTAAATAACAAAGGAATGCTATTACCACCAACATCATCCGAACATGAATTAGAATTTTTTAAAAAATCAACAGGACTTAATGTTGACATTTTAGATACAAAATTTACTGCATTAGGAAATATGATTTGTGCAAATGACAAAGGTGCCGTCGTCTCTCCAGCACTTTCAAAGGAATCAGTTAAAAAAATTGAAGATGTTATGGGAGTTGAAGTTCTTCAGAAAAGAGTTGCAGGATATCATCAAGTTGGAGCCATGGTCGTAGCCACATCCCATGGAGGAGTAATTCATCCAGAGACAGATGATGAAGATATCAGGATGATTTCAAATGTTTTAGGTGTAAATATAGAACCTGCAACAATTAATGGAGGAATACCTTTTGTCTCCTCAGGCATTCTTGCCAATAATCATTCAGTAGTTGTAGGCTCATTTACAAATGGTCCAGAGATAATGATGCTTACCAGAGCGTTTTCAGACTAAAATTGATGCAGGGTCAGATTTTAGATCATCTAAAAGAACCTTAGTTTCTGTTCCATCAGACATATTTCTAATAATTACTTTATTTTCTGTAATTTCTTTTGGGGCAACAATTATTGCAAACTTTGAATCAGATGCTGCTTCCATTTGTTTTTTAAGAGGTTTTCCAACAAGATCAATTTCTGTAACGATATCTTTACTTCGTAAATTTGATGCAAGATTCATTGCAAGTTTTTGCATTTCTTCATTGATATACAAAACAGAAACTTTTGATTGTGATGGTAATGCTGTAATTTTTTGTTCATCCATTGTGAGAATCATTCTTTCAACACCGCCAGCAACACCTGTTGCACCGATGTCATTCCTTCCAAAAGCTTTTGTTAGAGAATCATATCTTCCACCTCCTGCAAGTGCACCAAGTTTTGATTCAGTATCGAATACTTCAAAAACCATTCCAGAGTAATAGTCAAGACCTCTAACTATACCAAAATTAATTTGAAAGTTTTCTACTTGCCTGTTTTTTAGTGAATTTGATAATTCTTTAAGATAATCCCAGGATTCAAGCTGATTTACATCAATTTTGTGTTCAATTTCATCTGGGGTTCCCTTAATTGCTGCAAAATCTAAAAGTTTAGCAGCAAATTCTGAAGGCATTTGCTCGTATTCTTTTAGAAGTTCTTCCTTAGATTTTTTTGCAACTTTATCAACAAGCCTAAAACAATCACCAAAAATTTGTTCTTGTTGTTTAGGATCAAAGTATGGATAGTTGTTTTTTATGAAAGATTCTACAATTTTTCTGTGATTTAGTTGGAGTTGGATATTTTTGATACTGAGCGAATCAAAAAGTCTGGATGTAAATTCAATTATTTCAGATTCAGATTCTAAACTAGGCTTTCCGAAAATTTCTACATTCCATTGATGAAAGAATCGGTATCTTCCTTTTTGAGGTTCATCATATCGGAAAACACCTCCAAATGAGCCAAATTTTGCAGGAAGTTTTAAGGATTTTTGAGATGCAACAAATCGGGTTAATCCAACAGTAAAATCAAATCTTAGCGCAACATCTCGTTCTCCTTTGTCTTTGAAAAAATAGATCTCCTCTCTAATGGCGGGACCACTTTTTGCTTCCAGTGTAGAGAGTGATTCAATAGGGGAAGGGTCCATTAATTTAAAACCAAAAATTTTTGCTGTATCAATGAATTTTTTTCTGATAATTTCGATTTTTGCAAGCTCTTCTGCTTCAAAATCTTTCATACCTCTAGGTAATTCCAAGTTAAAGATTCATTCCTAGATTCTGATTAAAGGCTTTGTGGTAAAAAATTTCCAAGTTTGGTTAATAAAAAATAAAAATTATTTTTAGATGGATTCTATTTTCCATTGGTCATTAACCCAGACACCTAGAGTTTTCACTCCAAGATTCCATGAATTAATTACTTCAACCCATTTTTTAATTTGTGCAATGTGTTCTTCTTTGGAAACTGGATTTCCAGCACAATCGTGATGTCCAGAAACTACAATTAGCTCTGATTTATGAGCATTTATTGAGATTAGAATTTTGGATCTAATTGTTTCGACTCGGTTTTGATCATCTGAAAGTTTGTCAATTCCTGGTTCAGTTATTGTATCAACATAATCTGCAGCATGATTTTCTTTAATCCAAGAATTTAATGGGATTTGAATTCGGCCATCTATACAACTCACTGAAGTAGCAAATTTTCCACTTGCCATAAGTCATTTTCAAGTTATTAGTATAAAAATTAATGAAATTAATCGTATGAGATACTTTGGACGTGGTTTTTATCATTTTTGAGTGCTTGGCGTAATCGTTGTTTAAGAGAGATTTCAATCTCTAGAGGAATTTGAGAACCTAAAGTTTCTACTATTTCGCAAAATTCTATTGCAGGAATTTCTTTTAGATGAATATATTGTTCCCAAGTTAAAACTGCACGATATCCTTTTGTTTGATCTTTGAACTTGAATCTAACTTTGACTTCATTTTCTTGTGATAGTTTTGAATTAGAAGAAGTTACTTGTTTTATAGTATCTAGAACTTTTTTCATGTCATAAGGTTTCCAAATTACAGCCGATGCCTCTCTTTCTATAATCTCTTGCCTAGTGACACTATCAACTGATGCTGTAACAACAATTATTTTTGAATCAGATTTAAATTCACGAATTTTTTCTAATCCATACACTCCATCGAACTCTGGCATTAAAACATCTAAGAAAACAATATCAGGTTGATACTTTTTGTAGAGTTCTACTGCTTCTTTTCCATTTTGGCCTGTTGCTAATACTTTGACACCATACATTGACAGACACTCTGAAAACACATCTCTTACATCGGGTTCATCATCTATAACGATTGCAGTAACTAGCACACTGGTAATGCTTAACTTAAAGTAATATCATCATACTTTATCAAAATGAACAAACAGGTTAATTTTATAAATTAATTTACTATTGATGCCATTACTTGAATTTCTTCATCAAGATAGACTAAAAGCTGCTGAGTATTTTTGTAAATGTGGGATGTATTTAGTGGTTTAATCTTCTCTTCTACAATTTTTAGATGATTAATAGTATCAATTTTTAGTTGGACCAAACCCTCATAACATTCTTGACTAGAGATTAATCCAATTTTGTATTCTTCTCTTATTGTGTCAAATCTACTTTCAAGATCATTTGTTTGCAACCACAACTGATTTTCTAAATTTAATTCATCTTCATATGTTGTAACTTCATAGGTAGCTGCAAAAATTCCAATTCCTACAGCAAAAATTGCTAAGGCTATCAATCCAGTATAATATGGTAAACCCATAAAATTTGGTAAAAAAATTTGCTTTTAATTTGATTTTTGTTCAAAGCAAACAGTTTTGCTAGTAAAATCTAGTTTTTTGGTACTTTACATTAATACTAGAAATTCTGTAGAATGAACTATTGAAATACAAACTTCTTGAGCACGCAACTGATGCATTTATTGAAGTAACTGCAGCGAATTTGGAAGAAGCTTTTGTTAGAGCCGGAGAATCCGTTGTAGATACTACCCTAGATCAAGAATTAGTTGATGAAAAAGAAGAAAGAACTTTAACTGTAACTGGGGATGATTTAGATTTCTTATTGTTCAATTGGTTAGAAGAAATAATTTACCAATTAATTACAGAAGGTTTTGCAATTCACAGATTCTCTTTGAATATTTCAAAAAATTCTGAATATATTTTAACTGCAAAAGCCTTTGGTGAAGAAATTGATTTAAAAAAACATCACTTTAAGGTAGAAATTAAAGCTCCAACCTTTCATCTAATGGAAATTAAACAAAATGGAGAAGTCACTATGAGATTTTTATTAGATTTGTAGCCTTGATGTTAGGTTAAGAAAAATCTTAGACTGTCTGTTCATTGTGGATGTATATCAGGATATTATATCCAGACATGATTAATTTTTGTTGAAAAGTACTGCAATTGTCATTGATGATGAGCAAGATGTAAGAGATGTGTTTTCAGAATGCCTTCCATTATTTGATGTAGAGGTGCTCGCAAAAGGAAGTGATGGAAAAGAAGCAGTAGAACTCTACAAAAAACATCGACCGGAGATAGTTCTAATGGATGTACTAATGCCAAACTATGATGGGATGTATGGATTAGAAAAAATTCGTGAGATAGATCCAAATGCAAAGATCATCATTATTACTGCTTCCATAGATGGCGGTATTGAAAAAAAATTAGTAGAGGGAAATGCATCTGCAATTATTTGGAAACCATTTGATATGGAAAAAGTTCAAAGGACTATTGAACGAGTAAAAAGTGGAGAAACTAAACTTCTTCTAAGAAAGAATTCCAGATAGTTTCTTCTATTTTCCTTGAAAGAGTAAACGCCTTAAATTAAATATCATTGAGAATGGGAATATTCATGGAAGATCCAGAAATCCAAAAAATTAAGGAAAAAAAACTTGCTGAGATGATTCAGCAGCAAAAGGATGCACATATTGGAGTTATAGATTTAGATTCAACAAATTTTGATTCTGTAATATCAGAAAACCCTTTGGTTTTAGTTGATTTTTGGGCATCTTGGTGTGGGCCATGTAAGATGATGCATCCAGTTTTTGATAGAATGTCAAAAAAATTTCGTGGTATTAAATTTGTTAGAGTAAATGTTGATGAAAATCAAAATATTGCAATGAGGTTTGGTGTACAATCAATACCCACTTTTATTATGTTTTCAGGTGGAAAGGTAATTGATAAGCTTCTAGGTGCAGTAGGAGAACCTGGAATTACAATGATTTGTAAGAAATATCTAGAAAACTAGTGAATGGAAAATTTTGCATTAAAGTTTATTTTTCGTTTTTTGAAATTTTGTTCTGCTTGCTTTTTGTATCAGCATGAACTTCTAAGTGTTCATAAAGAGCTTCTTTGGTATCAAAAAACTGTTCACAATAATAACACTGATGGACCAACATTATATCTACCCCAAACTAGGAATTAAGAATTCTCAAAACTTTCTAGAGGGATTATCGCTAGATAATGCCCTTCTAGGTATGTTGGCGTGCAAACCAATTACAAATTCTCAATTTTAGACGATTATTAACTTTCAGATTATCCGATTACTGTATAAACAAGTCAAATTATCTGCAAATACATGGAAATAACAGAAAACGACAGAATAGAACTTCAAACTATGCTTGATATTGTAATAAATCAAATTCCAAATTATTTTAATTTATTAAACTCTTCAAAAAATGACTGGGACATACAAAGTGTTGATGATTGTGTTTTTGGAATGGTTTTCAATTCATTTGTTGCAAAATCAACTGAATATCTTAAAAACAAAATTCTGGATAATGAGGTTGATCCAAAACTCTACAATAATTCAGAATATTTTCAGACAACAATTAATTTCTTCAACTCTAATGTTCCAAAAATTAAGCAAGCAATATCCTCTATGAGTGCTTAGAAATTTTATTTAAGAGGATATAATGGTCGAAGATTTGCCATTTACAATTCATTTTCATCTAGATTTAGAATAGATATCGCTGATGTAATTTCATACAAATCATGTTCTTCTGCCATTGATAGATTATAGTCGAAAAAATATTTGTAGAAATTGATAGACATGTTTTGTAGTTATATTAGATAGAGTAATACTTTTCAAATCAAATTTTTTCCTAATATTATGATTAAATGTCAATGTACAAAATGCATCTGTCCTAATGAGATCAAAGAATTTGGACATAGATATGAAGAAGAAAATGCTCTTGTAGAAGCTGAACACAACAAAGATGTAGAGAAGGTGGAATCAATAATTTCTGAGATTTGTCAAGATTGTGTTAGAGGACAACATCAAGGCGAGCCGAAAGAACAGTAAGAAAATACTGAATATTGTGATGGTAAAAGGTCAATTTTTCAAATCTTGTTAGTTTTTCATTTTTTTACTAAAAGATAATCCATGAATCGTGAAAAAGTAATTCAAGAATACCTTAAAGAGAAAAATGAGGAAGAAATACATCAAAATGAACTTTATGGTCTAGTTTATAGCAAGATGCTTAGTCAGGCTGCAAAAGATTCTCAAAAAGATTAGTCGGTTTTAGAAAAAATTATGTTTGATGAGAATCTCAAAGAGGAATATCAGAAAATTTGCCAAGAAGTTCTCAAAGAAGACAATCTCAGATTTTGTGGTTTGATAAGTCGAGAAGGAGAACTAATTACTGGAGGATTTCGAGATGGCATCACCCCTATGGAAAATGATGAGGAACAAAAAAAGATGTTTCAAGAGCTTGCAGTTAGAGTTGGTCACCGAAAAAACTTTGATTCTAAGATGGGACGTGTTAAATACTCAGCATCTAGAAGGGAATATCTTGTAATGATGAGTTTTCCTATTGGTGGAAATATACTTCTAATAACTGCAGAACCACATGTCAATATTGATCGTTTAGCTTACAAAATTATTGAAAAAATGGGACAGCAGTGGTACGATTTTTACGGATTATAGAATTATTTTTTCAGTTTTATAATGATTAGTGCTGGTGCTGCAAAATACATACCAATATTCATGAGAATGATTCCAATTCCATAACCTAACATTTCTTCTTCAGAATCAATTTCAACATAATTTAGAATTGAGAGAGATGTTAAAAGAGGAGTAATTGCGAGTTTAACAGATTTTTTGAAAATAGGATGTTCTCGTTCTAAATCAGCTATGGTGGGGGAAAATGAATAATAGAATTGGTTGAAGCCATTCATAAAAGATAAACCAGAATCTGTTTTGAGAATAGTGTTATCTCTTAATTCACGTAATTGTTGTACTTGGGGGGAAAGTTCAGAACCAAATGTAGCAGTTGCTATCAAACATCCCCCTCCATTTGCAGGAGTTTCAACATCAATGACCGGACTAGTTGGTACAATTTGTTTTTCTGGAACTGACATCTCAATTGCAAAAACTGAAAAAGATACTTGGCCAATACCAAATTCCTCAGTATCAATTCCACCTAGTATGTTTGTAGCCAAAAAGATTCCAGTTTCTTTATCAAATAGATGTTGATATTTAGCCTCTAAGATTTCTTCACCTAAGGCAAGAGAGATCGTATATCTTAAATCATAAATATCACGTATTTGAGAACCAACATTCTTGGTGAGAATGTTTTCTGTTTGTACACCTGATTGTTTGGTAATTCCACTAAAGAAAGTATCTCCTACTTTGGTATCTGAAGGAATTGCATAATCAATAATATCTATGAATTCGTTGATATTTTTAGAAAATGTTCCAGCTTGGATTTCTCTTCCATCAATAGTCATTATAGAAATTCTACCAGCAAAAGATCTATCTTTTACATCATCAATTTGAATTTTAAACCAATCAATATTTTGAGGTGATACTTGTTGATTCCCTAAAGAAATTATTGTAAAGGCTTCAAATTGACTTTGTAGAAAAGTTGCTAAAGTTTGATTCTGTGCAGTAATAGTTAGAGGAGATATTTCGTATTTTACCCACTGTCCTTCAATAAGACCATTTTCAAAAGCATAAGCTTCTTCAAAAGTCAAAATAGCTGTAAGGATTGTCATTAAAACTAATAGAAATTTTTTCATTAAATCATCTCAAATCAATATCCATAGGCAGGATCAATCTCTCGTTGGATTTCAACTATTTGGTTTAGTAAAGCATATTCTTCTGAAGAAAGTTTGTGAGAGAATTTTTGTAGTAATTTTTTTGCTTCATGAGAATGTGGCAATGTATAAAAAACATCTTCTTCGTTAATTTGTCTTCCAATAGTAACCCCCTGAACAGAACATGCAACTTCAGCTCCAGTCTTTACTGATGTTACGGTTTTTTTGTCTTCTTGAAGTTGATGAACTTGACCAATTTTTTTGCCTTTTTCATTCATAAAATTTACTTTTTGACGTAGAGTGCCAACATCAACTCTTATTCCAAATACTGCAGGATCATTATTTCGAAATACAAATCCTTTCAAGAATGTGAATTTTGCTATTGGAGTTAATTCAGAAAAGATTGCATCTTCCTCATGTAGGGTATCATCTTCCACCCAAGCAGTGTAATTATCAATAAGACTGTAAATGACTTTATCATTAAAAATTCGAATATGATTGTCTTCTGCCTCATCTAGCGCATCAGGTAATGTTTTGACATTAAAGGCCAAAATTATGCCCAAATGTCTATCATTTTCTTTTATTGCTTTAGCTTCCATTATATCACGCCTATTTACAGTTCCAATGTCTGCTTTAGAAATTGGAATTTGTTGTCGCTTTAGCATCTCAGAAATTGCTTCAAGAGAACCGATTGTATCACATTTGATTATTACACCATCAGTCTCAGTATCAATAAAGACTGATTTCATTTCAGCTTCAATTATTTTTTGATACTCAGAAATCTCTAATTCATTTTTTGCAACATATACTGTACTACCTGGTAATACACCCTCAAGATCAGGTGATGCAATTTTGATTCCAGCTGCTGCTTGTACTTCGTTTACTGGTTTGAATTTGTCACGTGGATCACGCATTTCATCTAATGGTTTTGGCAAGAGGATGGCTTTTGGCTTGGTTTTAATAACACTGTCTCTTTTTGCAACAAGAATTGTGTCATTTTTTGTCATAGAACCATCAACTAGGATCATATTTGCTGCCGGTCCTATACCAACCTCATCGTTGACTTCAAGAACAATTCCTCGAGTGGACTTTTCTTCCTGTTCTAATCTCTTTTTGAGATATTGTTGAGTTAATCCTACAAGAACAGCTAAAAGCTCAGGAATGCCAACTCCTGTTCTTGCACTAATAGGAACTATAGCTATTTCTTTTTTGAAATCTTGAACCCGGTAAAATGCTTCTGATTGATAACCTAAAACAGATAGAGTTCCAACAACATCGTATATCTTTTGATCTAAATCGGTTTGTATGGAAGGAGGTTGTTCTTTGATTGCCTGTGTAATATATGCAGTATCAGTTGTCTTCCAACCTGATATCTGATCTGCCTTATTTAGCGCCACAACAAAAGGAACCTTTCTGCTTTGCAGAATTTTCAAGGATTCATTTGTTTGAGGTTGAAATCCACGATTAACATCAACTACTAGAATTGCAATATCAGCTGCCGAACCACCACGAGCTCTTAAATTCGTGAATACTTCGTGTCCTGGAGTATCTATTACTAGAACTCCAGGAATTTTTGTTTCAGCTTTT
>JABAOE010002506.1_pt3 | contig 12882 bp, 14 predicted proteins | sample 7062141 | NCBI WGS metagenome assembly JABAOE01 (sample SAMN14538627, study PRJNA623070) | marine sediment metagenome | biome: marine biome [ENVO:00000428]; feature: marine pelagic biome [ENVO:01000023]; material: deep marine sediment [ENVO:00002113] | place: India: Gulf of Khambhat ...
GTGAACTACGATGGCACCGGCGCATCATCGCTCGAAAGCGGGCGATCAAATCGCGCGATTGATTGTCGCCATGGTGGCGATCGGCGGTTTATACCTCGGTGTCTGCTCGCTCGTACTGGCCACCCTGATGACGCCGCAACGGCGGCAGACGGAACTGACGCCGCCCCAATCGGGGTTTGTCGGCGCGCAGCCCCTTTCTTTCAGCAGCGCGACCGACGAGGTCGCCCTGCGCGGCTGGCTGATTCCGGGGACCGGCGATCGAGCCATCATCATGGTGCACGGCATTCATTCCGACGCATTTGACTGCCAGGCGCCGGACCTCGCGCGTGCTTACGTCGCGGCCGGCTTCACGGTGCTGCTATTCGATCTCCGCGCGCACGGCCGGTCGGAGGGCGAGCGTGTGGGTCTCGGTCTGCTGGAGCGGGGAGACGTGGAGGCCGCGGTGCTGCTCCTGAAGGGGCGCGGCTTCTCCGGCGGCAACATCGGCATTCATGGCACATCCTATGGCGCGGCGACCGCGCTGCTGGCGACCGAAGACATTCCGGATATCGGTGCGGTCGTCGCCGACAGCGCGTTTGCAGACATTCGGTCAGTCATCGATGCCGAACTGCACCGCGAGCTCGGGTCACCCGCATGGGTGACGGGCATCTTGATGCCGGGCATAGACTGGCTGGCGAGGCGTCTGTACGCCTTGCAACTGGATCGGGCGACTCCGGAGCGAGCGATCCGTGGCGTCGCGCCGCGCCCTATCCTGCTGATTCACGGACTCCGGGACGCGGTCATACCGTTCGAGCATGCGCGCCGACTCAAGGCCGCGGCAGGCGCGGCCGCCGAGCTCTGGGCGATCGCGGGAAACCACACGCAAGGCGTGCGCATGACCCCGCGTTGCGACGAACCTGCCCCGACGCGCGATGCCTTTCTGGCGAAAGTCGTCGCGTTCTTCGAGCAAAATCTGCGATAAATTGGTTTTGGCAACCGATCACTGAGTTTCCGGATGCTCGATCTTGCGATCCTCGCAACGTTCGTCGCCTGCAGCCTGTACATCGGCTGGCGCTGGAGGTGGAAGGGCGCGCGTGATCTCGAGCAGTATTTCCTGGCCGGTCGCAGCGTCAGCGGCTGGCGCGCGGGTCTCAGCATGGCGGCGACGCAGTTCGCCGCCGACACGCCGCTGCTGGTCATGGGCCTGCTGGCGATGGGCGGCGTGTTCTCTTTGTGGAGGCTGTGGATCTATGGCCTCGCCTTCCTGCTGATGGGTTTCGTGCTCGGGGCGGCATGGCGTCGAGCGAACGTGTTGACCGACGCCGAGCTGACGATGATTCGTTACAGCGCGAGGGGCGCCCTCACGCTGCGCGCGCTCAAGGCGATCTATTACGGCACCGTGATCAACTGCGTCGTGCTCGCCTTCGTGCTGGCCGCCGCGACACGAATCTTCGAGCTGTTCCTGCCGTGGCACGAGTGGCTGCCGCCAGCGGTGTATGCGCCGCTCGCGGGTGCTGTCACGGCCACCGGCCTGGTGCTGAACTCCGGCCTGACCGGGCTGGGCGACGTCGTCGCGACGACCAATAATCTGCTCAGCATCTTGCTGATGCTGTTGTTCGTCGCCGGCTACTCGACGACCGGCGGTCTGCGCAGCGTCATCGGCACCGACGTGCTGCAGATCCTGATCATGCTGACCGGCACCGCGCTGTATGCGTGGTTCGCGGTCAAGTACGCCGGCGGTATCGGCAACCTGCCGGATGCGCTGGAGTCCGTCTACGGGCCGGAGAGGGCCGCGCGCTTTTTGAGCTTCACGCCGCCCCTCGGCGCGGGGATGGGCGACGCGCTGATGCCGTTCCTCGTCATCATCGGCCTGCAGTGGTTCTACCAGATGAACTCGGATGGGACCGGCTATCTCGCGCAGCGCACGATGGCCTGTTACAGCGATGCCGAGGCGCGGCGCGCCGCCGTGGTGTTCACGATCACGCAGATCGTCGTGCGCAGCCTGCTGTGGTTGCTGATCGGCATCGCGCTGCTGATCCTGTTTCCGTTCGACGCCGCGCAGCCAGTCACCGAAGACCTGATCGCGCGGCGGGAACTGGTGTTCGCCGAGGGCATCGGCACGCTGCTGCCGGCCGGCGCGCGCGGGCTGATGCTGACCGGCATGCTCGCGGCGCTCGCGTCCACCATCGATACCCACCTGAACTGGGGCGCGAGCTACTGGAGCAACGACCTGTACAAGGGCATCTGGGTCGAGCGCATCCGCCGGCGCGAGGCGAATTCACACGAACTCGTGCTGGTTGCGCGGCTCGCGACGGTGCTGCTGCTCGGAATCGCGCTGATCATCATGGTTAACCTGGGCTCCATTCAGACGGCGTGGCAGATCTCGCTGCTGTTCGGCGCCGGCACGGGTGCGGTGCTGGTGCTGCGGTGGCTCTGGGAGCGGGTGAACCTGTACTGCGAGATCGGTTCGATCCTCGTGTCGTTGATCCTCGCGCCGATCCTGATCCTCGTCGTCGAAGCCGACTGGCTGCGGCTCGCCCTGATGGCCGCGGCGTCCACGGCGGTCGTCGTCGTCGCGGCGTTTGTCATGCCGGGCACCGAGCCGCGCCAGCTGATGGTCTTTTACGATCGCGTGCGACCGCCGGGCTGGTGGTCCCGCACGGCACAGGCGCTCGAGCTGGATCGGACCGAATCGAAGCGGGAATTCCGTCGCGACCTGATCGCGCTGGCGGCGGCGGTTATCAGCGTCTACGGCTGGCTGCTCGGCCTCGCACACCTGCTGCTGCAGACGGCCAGCGTCGGCTTCGCCGTCGGCATGCTGGCGATCGGCACCGTGACGGTGCCGCTGTGGAAGCGATAATCGGGGTCCGACCCCCGGTCGGGGTGACGATCTACATCTGCGCGCGATACGCGTCCAGCTCTTCCTGGTTCCGACTGAGCCTCGCCTCGAGTGCGTCCACCTCGTTCTCGAGCGTGATGCGCTCCTCCGCGAGCTGCTTGGTCTTGACCAAAAGCGCGGCCCGCTCCTCGCCGGTGGTGCCGCCGGCGAGCGCGCCTGCCATCACGTCCGTCAGCTCGCTTTCGATTTCGTCCATGCGCGACTTGCGGCGCTTGATCTGCGCGGTGGTGGTCCGGACCGCATGTTCCAGCTCGTACAGCGTCCGGCCTTCGTTGTAGCTGGCGAGGAATGCCGGCTCCAGGTCCGGGGGGCACACCCCGACGTACTTGACGCCCCGGGCGCCTTCACGATAACCCCGCTCCGGCTGACAGTATTCGCGCAGGCCGGCCTTGCGACCCGCCTGGTAGGCCTGGAAGTCCGGCGCGACCTGGTGCTTCGCGCAGTTCTTGCGGTGCGTGCCGAACCGGTCCGTCGACCGCCCCTGCACGCCGTCCTCGTAGCCGACCGCCTGCCAATCCGCGAGTTCGCATTCGTTCGCGCTCATTCCGCCGCAGCCGACGAGGCCGGTCAGGGCCGCGCCGAGAGCCAAAATCCGCCACTGGTCCACCGCGCACCTCCCGTGCGACGAAGAATCAGTGTTCTACATAACACCGCCGCAGCGGAGCGGCTGTGAACTGGGTCTAGAAACTGAAAAGGCCGTAGACGACGGGGCCGTAATACTCGTAGACGAACTTGCCGAACAGCTTGTCGTTGTTGTCGTTTTCCACGGTGGCCCTGAAATATCGAAACCCGGCGCCGATGCCGAACCGTCGATACGGGTGGAATTGTGCGTCGAGGCCGAAATCGAGCAGCGAGCCGCGCCACTCGTCGATCTTGAGCGCGAATGCCAGGCCCTGTGCACGGACGGCAAAGCGATCCGAGATCGCGTAGGCCCAGGAGACGCCGAAATGCGGCAGCGGCGCGGTGATGTCGGTTCCTTCGTCGACGAACGACAGGCCCTGGTCCCCGATCGGCATGCCATTCTGGGTGACATTGCCGGTGAGGCGCAGCAGCGTGTCGAAGCCGGCGAGATGCAGACCGGCTTTCAGATCCAGGGAATTCCTGTCGGTTTCTATGACCGAGTAGCCGTAGGTCAGGCGCCCGATGGTCACGTCGAAGCGGCTGTCGATGCGCGCGCCGGCCTGCACCTGGTAGTCACCGATGTCCAGTTCCTCGGTGACGAACTCGAGCAGGCCGGAACGGTTCAGCTGGATCAGCTCGCCCTCGAGCTGGTGTCGCCGGTTGAAGCGCCAGCGCACGCCGCCAAACCAGACGGACTTGCCGTCCTCGAGGCCCAGCGTCTCCTCGAAATCGATCGTATCGCCGGGTCCGAACCGGGAGTCGAGGCGGATCGTCGAGTCGACGCTCGGGAAGAAGCCGCCGAGCCACAGCGAGAATTTCTTGTCCAGGTACCGGGCGGCGAAGCGCTCGCCCTCGGCCGAGGCGTCACCGCCCGCCAGCAGTGACCCGGCGACGAATACCACTCCCCACAGCGCCCGCATGCATGAATGGTGTAGCGGCCTGCGCGGCTGGTCAAGTACCGAATCCGAACCGATGTGCGGCACTTGCGCCCGTGTGGTGAGTGGAGAAACCAGCCGACGTGCTAGCATCACACAAGCGAACGACCCGGGACGGAGCACATGGATCTCGCCAACAAAACCATCTGGGTTACCGGCGCCTCCTCCGGCGTCGGCGAGGGGATGGCGACCGTATTCCATCGCGAAGGGGCGAGCCTGATCATCTCCGGTCGCCGCGTCGCGGAGCTGGAGCGTGTCAGGGAGGCCTGCACCGTCGGCCCGGGGCGCATCATGGTCATGCCGTTCGACATCACCGACCGGGTCGAGCGCGAGGCGGCGGCCGCGCGGGTCCTGAGGGAGTTCGCGCGGATCGACGTGCTCGTCAACAACGCGGGCATCGGGCAGCGCAGCCTTGCCAGCGAGACGACGCTCGAGGTCGATCGGCGCATCATGGAGGTCGACTTCTTCGGCCCGATTGCGCTGACGAAGCTCGTCTTGCCGCGGATGATCGAACAGCGGGGCGGCCACCTGGTCGTGACCTCGTCCGTCGCCGGCAAGCACGCCGTGCCGCTGCACACGGCATACTGCGCGGCCAAGCATGCGCTGCACGGCTACTTCGATACGCTGCGCATCGAGCACCTGAAGGACAACATCGCGGTCACGCTGCTGGTCATCGCCGGGGTGCGCAGCCACGTGTTCGAGCACGCGCTGACCGGCGACGGCTCGGAGTACGGCACGAGCGACTGGGGCAGCGAGTCGGGCATAACGGCCGAGGCCTGCGCGGAGCGGGTCGTCGAGGCGATCGTCAGGCGCGAGCCCGAGGTCGTCATCAGTATCCCCGAGGCACGTCAGGCGCTGGACCTGCGGGACAAAGACCCGCAGGCGTTCACCGAGCGCATGGCCAGGATGCTGGAGTGGATGACCAGGTAATCGGCCCTGCGGGCGCGCGCCCCCTGGCAGCGACAGGCGCAAATGAGCGAAACGGGGGTCGGACATGATGATGCTGCAGCAATATCGCGCGCTGGCCGCGTACCACCGCCGGCTGAACGGNNAGACCGCGGCGCGTTCTTCGGTTCGATCTACGGCACGCTGAATCACATGTTGCTGACCGACCGGCTCTGGCTCGGGGGTTTCACCGGTGAGAAGGCGTCGTTCGCTTCGCTGGACGAAGAACTGTACCCGAGCTTCGCCGAGTTGCGCGCCGGCCGAGAGAGGACCGATGCCGAGATCGGGGCATGGGTCGGCACGCTGGACGAAGCCGCGCTCGCGTCGCCCTTCAACGACCGGCTGACATTCCCGCTATGGCTGGCCGTCACGCATTTCTTCAACCATCAGACCCATCACCGGGGCCAGGTGTCGGCGCTGCTGAGCCAGTGCGGCGTCGACTACGGCGTGACGGACCTGCCGTGGGTCGAGGGCGTCGCCGCCGCGATCGGATGATCGGCCCTGCGCGGGCGTATCCAGCAGCTCCTGTCACTCCATATCGATCGTCGGCATGGTCGAGACCTCGCTCGGTGCGCCAAACTCGACGCGACGCGTCGCCCACGGCGTGGCACCGGCTTCCGGGGTCGATCAGTCGCGCGTGGCGATCCGGATCGGCTGACCGGCGGTATCCGTAATGACCGCGCCCTTCGCGTAGCCGGATCGCGCCGGCAGGCCGAGGCGGCGGGCGCGCGGACCCGACAAGGTCTTCGCGCCGGGCGTCATGACTTTCAGCGTGCCGGTGAAGTCCGCGAGGTAGAAAGGCTTCTGCGAGCGCTCGACGAGCGCCGTGTCGACCGCGGAGAAGTAGCGGTTGCTCGACCGCTGCGCGCCGTGCGTGTGCCAGAACGCGACGACCTCGGTGCCCGCCGGGATCTCGATGCGAAGCGTGATGCGGTCCTGTCGCGGCCGACCGGCGCCGACCGTAAACGTGTAGGAGTCCCCGTCGCTCAGTATCGCGCCGAGGAACTCGCGGTCCTCGCGGATCGACCGCGCGTTGTAGTGCTGCGCGGCGGCGACCACGGCCTCGAGTTCGGAATGAAACCATCGGGGCGCCGGGTCGGCCTGCGCCGAGGCGGCGGCGGCGAATAACAGCGCGGCGGCGAGGCGGAGCGTCGGACGGGGGACGGGGGACATTCTTTTCATTCCGGGCCTCCTGAATCGGGGGTTGCCTGAGGACTAAAAAGAATGTTAAAAACTCTAACTAATTGATAAATTGAGACTTGCGTTCTGTTTCAATGAGTTTTTGTAATGATTACTGAGGCGGAGCCATGGCGCGGGACCTGCCGTCGCTGAACGCCGTGCGCGCGTTCGACGCGGCCGCCCGGCACCTGAATTTCAGCCGCGCGGCCGACGAGCTCAACGTGACGCAGAGCGCCGTCAGCCGGCAGATCAAGGTGCTGGAGGAGCAGCTCGGGGTGGCGCTGTTCGAGCGCGCGGGGCCGGTGCTGCACCTCACCGCCGCCGGTGAGATCTACCGGGAGCGGGTCGGCGAGGCCCTGACGGTGCTGCGGCGGGGCACCGCCGAGCTGCGCCAGGCGAGCCCGACGCCGGTGGTGATTGTCAGCGTGTTGCCAAGCTTCGCCTCCAAGTGGCTCGTGCCCCGGCTGAACGACTTCAACCGCGCGCACCCGGAGATCGAGCTGAGGCTCGCCGCCTCCTATCGCGTGGTGGACTTCGCGACGGAGCCCGACATCGACGTTGCGATCCGGCTCGGGCGCGGCGGCTGGGCAGGCGTTAATGCGTCGCGGTTGACCGCCCTGCATTTATTCCCGGTCTGCAGCCCGAAGTTGGCGCGCAGCCTGCACCGCCCCGCGGACCTGCTGCGGCATCGCCTGCTGACCGACGATTCGCTGTACGACGAATGGCCGCGTTGGTTCGATGCGGTCGGCGTCGACTACCGCCCGGGCGACACGCAGCATCTCGACGACGACATCATGCTGTTGCAGGCCGCGATCTCCGGGTACGGCATCGTGCTGGCGCGAGCGATCATGGCGCAGGACGAGCTCGAGTCGGGGCGGCTGGTGCGGCCGTTCGAAACCAGCATTCTTTCGGCATTCCAGTATCACTTCGTGTGTCCGCCGGACCGGGTCGACGAACCGAAGATCCGGACCTTGCACGACTGGCTGCGGCGCGAGATGCGCTGAGCCCGCGCCCGCCGTGAATTCGCTACCATCGAGACATGCGGTACCTGGCGGCGATCATGCTGAGCCTGTCTGTCACGTCCACGGCCATGGCTAGCGACGAGGACAACGTGCTGGTGTTTGGCGGGACCGGCCGGCTCGGCGCGCCGATCGTGCGGCTGCTGGTCGAAGCCGGGCATCCGGTGGCCGTTTTCGCGCGGCCGACATCGGATCGCGCCCGTCTCGCCGGCCTGGAGGTCCACTATCTCATCGGTGACCTGATGGACCGCGACGGCGTGGTCGCGGCCGTCGACGGACGTTCATTCGCCTACGTCATCGACGCCTCGGCCCGGGGGCCCAGCCGCGACGCGTTCTACGACACGGCGATGACCCATATCCTGGCGGCGATCGAGCACAGCGGCGTGCGCCAGTTCATCCTGCACGGCTCGGTCGGCGCCGGCGACAACATGCAGAAGTTTCCGGGCGTCGGGTTCGAACGCATGCGCGCGGTCATGGACGCGAAAGGCGAGGCGGAGGACATGCTGCGCGCGAGCGGGATTCCGCACACGATCATCCGCAACGGCTTGGTCAGACCCGACGGCACACCGGCGACCGGCACGGCGCGGCTGACGGAGGACGACACGGTGCTGGACGCCGTCACGCGCCTCGACCTCGCGACGTTGACGATGCAGTGCCTCGCGAACCCCGACTGCATCGGCAAGACGTTTCATGCGGTGGACGACGGACCGTGACCATGCACGCGATCGGTCGCCGATTCGGCGGTGTAGAATCGGGCAAAACGACAACGGAGGCACGACCATGATTCGGAGGCAGACACCCGGCGCGCTTCGACCGCTGATCCTGATCGGCGCACTGGCCGCGCTAGCGCCGCCCGCCGGTGGGCAGGAGCACGCGCATCATCATCACCAGATGACCGACGAGCAATTCGCCGAGTTGCGCGAGAAGGTGCCGCTGTACCGTGAGTTCACCGACGAGGAGATCATGGCCAACATGGCCCGCATGGGCCCGAACTTCCACGTCTATCTCAGCGAAGGCTCGCTGGCCGGCGACGTCGGCGTGCTGGCGCTCGGTCATGGCTACGAGCCGAGCGGCAACGAGGCATTCAAGCAGGCGTACGTGCCCACGGCCGGCCAGCACCCGACCGCCGTCGCGTTCGGCATGGCCATGATGACCTCCGATCACATCCAGGCGGCGGTCGACGATCTCACGAACGCCGGTGCGGACACGGTGCTGGTCATTCCGGTGACGACGCTGAAGGTGGGCGGACTGATCGGGCAGTGGCGCTACGTCTTCGGTCTGCAGGATGACGCGCCGTGGATGTCGGTGCCGCGCGTCGATTCCGATGCCCGGATCGTGTTTGGCCCGACGCCCACGACCGATCCGCTGATCTCCGCGATACTGGTGGACTACGCCATGGAACTGAGCGCCGATCCGGCGAACGAGGTGGTCGCGCTGGTGGCGCACGGGCCCGACGACGAGAAAGAAAATCGGGCCGAGCTGGCGATCCTCGAGCAGCACGCCGCCGTCATCCGGGCGGAGCGGCCATTCTCCGAGGTGCGTGGTTTTACCCTTCAGGACGACGCCCCCTCGGCGGTGCGCAAGGCGAACGTCGAGCGGCTGCGCGGGTGGGTCAAGTCCGCGGCGGACCGGGGGCAGCGGGTGATCGTCCTGACGACGCTGCCGGTCAAGGGCAGCGTGCACAAGAAGATCAGGCGCGACCTGGACGGGCTCGACTACGTGCTCAGTGAGAAGGGGATCGTCGAGAACGCGCGGTTCAACGACTGGATCGAAACGGTCATCGCCTCGGCCGAGTAAGTCGCAAATGCCGAGAATTCGGTAAGTACAGCTCCGTATGGCAGGCACCGGCGTCGTCGCCGAGAATTAATTCATTAGACGGGTGCGCGATGCACGCCCCGCAGGTGACATAGGGATCGAGACCGTGCGTTCGGCCGCACGACACGGCAGAGGCGAGGCCAGCTTGCTCTGGATCGCGGTTCTGTCGCTCGGGGTCGGCATTTTCGTTTACGCGCTTGACCGCCCCGCTGGCGCGTACTTCCTGCCGGCTTGGCTCGCGACGGATACGGCGTCCGGGGCGTTCGGCATACTCGGCGCGCACCTCCCAACTTTCGTTCATTCGTTCGCGTTCGTCCTGATCACGGCGGCGGTGCTGCGCCCCTGGCCGCGGCTGCTGCCCGCCATCTGCGTAGCTTGGTTCGTGATCGAATGCGCATTCGAGATCGGCCAGTGGGCTCCGCTCGGCACGCGAATCGCGGCGGGCGTGCCCGCCTGGTTCGACGGTCTTCCGGTCCTCGAAGCGACCGGCCTCTATTTCTCGCGCGGGACATTCGACCCGCTCGACATTTTCTCCATCGTACTCGGCGTCATCGGCGCGTACGCCGTGGCGCGCCGGGTCTACACAGGAGGTGAACCATGAATACAGTCAGTGACAACAAACAGTGGTGGCGCGGACTGTTGCTGGCACCGATCGCGGTCCTCGCGGTCCTGTCGATCGTCGCGACCGGCGGTGGCGGCGGAGATGGCGACGGTGGTTTCAACGGAGGCGACAACGGCGACGACGTCCCGCCGATCATCCTGTCGTCGTACAACTTCGAGATCGCTTCGACGGACAGCGACATCGATGTGCCGATGGAGGTGAGCGTCGGCGGTTTCGCCGAGGTCGCGGTCAACTTCGGCAACACGATACGGGGCAGCGTCGAACTCGACGTCAGCGACACCGGCGAGGTGACGTTGCTGTCGACCGTGACCGATGCCGGATCGACGTTCGGCCTGTCGGCAAGCATCTCCGAGCCCCCGCTGAGCGGCGCGCTCGCGGTCCTCGTCATCGAGGCCATCGTTGCCGATGCCTTCGATGAGCCGACCAGCGGCACGATCGAGATCACGACCACGCCCCCGATCGGCACGATCACCGTCACTTTCCTGCCCACCATGGAGGTGGAGATCAGGCTGAACGGCATCATGCCGTCCGTGTACAGCTGGGATGATTTGAGTGATCTGCTCATCGCCCCGTCGGTGCCAGACCATGAGCGCATCGCGGCAGTGGCGGCGCTGTGGTACGAGTTCCTCTTCGAGCGCGTGTTCGAAGTGGCCGAAGTCCTTGGCGATTTGGATGAAGTCGATCTGACGGGTGAAATCAGCGAGCAATGCGAGATGTACCGGGCTGGCCCGCCGGCCAGCGTCGAGTCCATTCCGGGCCGAGTGGCCCTGACCCAGCCTGGACCGCAGGTCTATCAGGTCGAGTGGACGGACTGCTGGATGGACTTCCCGTTCGATACGCTCTTGACCGGCATCATCCAGCTGGGGCCGTACATCGAGGAGGTCGACGCGAGCAACAACCTGACGCGGGTCGGGTTCGGGCCGGACGCGGGCACGCGCGGCGGCGTTGAGTTCCGCGATTTCACGATCGCCGAGGCCTTCGAGGTCGACGGCATGTTCATGCTGGACCCGAGCAGCACGATCGTCGTCAACGGCGGCTTCTCGCTGGTGTTCACGGCGCCGTGAGGAGACGGGGTCGGACCGGGATATTCCGCAGTGGGGACTGAGTCGGTTCGACCCCGGCAAATGTCGTAAGCTGGCCCGATGAGAGACCTCGAGGTCGTCATCATCGGCGCCGGCATCGGCGGGCTGACCGCGGCGCTGGCCCTGCAGAGGGCGGGATTCGGCGTGGCCGTGTACGAGGCCGCGCCGGAGCTCGCCGAGATTGGCGCCGGGCTCACGGTCGCATCGAACGGCTCGATCGTCCTGCAGCACCTCGGGCTCGGGCCGGTACTCGACGAGTTCGCCTGCAAGCCCGAGGCCGGGGCGGTCAGGCACTATCGTGACGGTCGCACGCTCGTGCACGTCCCGCACGGCGCGCAAACGGTTCGCAAGTACGGCGCCCCGTATTGCCAGATTCATCGCGCGGACCTGCACGCGGCGCTGGTCGCGGCGGTGCGTGACCGCGATCCGGGCTGCATTCACCTCGACCGCGCATTTGTCGACCTGTCGGAGTCGGCCGGCCGCATCACCGCGCAGTTTGGGGACGGTTCGTCCGCCAGCGGGGACCTGCTGATCGGGTGCGACGGGATTCGATCGACCGTGCGTGCGCGCCTGTTCGGCGCCGACCAGCCGCGGTTCACCGGCTTCGCCGCCTGGCGCGGCATGGTCGCGATGGACGACCTGCCGCCCGGCGCGGTCGAGCCGGATACCGCGGTCTACATGGGCGAGGGCCGGTACGTGACCCGCTACAAGGTCCGTGCCGGCACGCTGGTGAACTACGTCGCGACTGCACGGACCGACGATTGGACGGAGGAGGGGTGGGCCGTGCCGTCCACGGCGGCCGCCGTGCAGCAGGCATTCGCCGATTTCCATCAGGACATCCAGGTCATGCTGGCGGCCACGCCGCCCGACGCGTGCTACCGCTGGGGCATCTTCGATCGCCCGCCCTTGCCCGAATGGAGTGTGGGACGCGCGACGCTGCTCGGCGACGCGGCGCACCCGATGTGCCCGTTTCTCGGTCAGGGGGGCGTCATGGCCATCGAGGACGCGATGATCATCGCGCGCTGCCTCGCGGTCGAAGATTCCATCGCGGCGACGCTGGCGCGTTACGAGGCGGCCCGCCGGGATCGCGTCGCGTTCGTCCACGCCGAATCACGTCGGGTGGGGGAGGCGCTGACGACGATCGTACCCGACGCCTATGGCCCGGACCGGCACCGCAACGAGGAGTCCCTCGACCTCGCGCGTTACGACGCGGTGACAGCGCCGATCTGAAAGGTTTTATTCCGCCGGGATGACGGGCGTCGTCGGCGCCTCGTCGACCGACAGCACCGTGACGTCGAACTGCAGCGCCTTGCCGGCCAGCGGATGGTTGAAGTCCAGGATCGCCGCTTCCTCCTTGATCTCGGTCACGCGGATTGGCCCGCTGAAGTCCGGCGACTGCAGGACCGCGCCGACCCGGCGCGCATCCTCGGGAATCAGGTCCAGCGGGACTTCCTGGTACGCGTCTTCGCGGACCTCTCCGTAGCCCTGTTCGGCCGTCAGTTGCACGCTCTTCTTGTCGCCGGCGCGCAGACCTGCGAGTTCGTCCTCGAGCGCAGCCAGTATCTGGTTGTCGCCCTGCGTGTAGACAAGTGGGTCCCGGTCCTCGTTGCTCTCGATCACCTCGCCATCGACGGTGAGCGCATAGGTGAAGGAGACGAGCTTGCCATCTTCGATCATTGCGGATTCCTCTTTGGATTGAGAAGTGGGTGCGGCGAGCATCAGCAGGCCGAGCAGCGGCACCAGCGCCGCAGGATGTACATGTCGGAACATCGATTTGCTCCCGTGC
>JABAOE010008006.1_pt1 | contig 12876 bp, 14 predicted proteins | sample 7062141 | NCBI WGS metagenome assembly JABAOE01 (sample SAMN14538627, study PRJNA623070) | marine sediment metagenome | biome: marine biome [ENVO:00000428]; feature: marine pelagic biome [ENVO:01000023]; material: deep marine sediment [ENVO:00002113] | place: India: Gulf of Khambhat ...
ATACCCGTAGTGGTTGGGGTGGGGTCAGTAGGGGACGGCGGAGATAACTACTCAGAGTTCAAAGAGAATGTTTGGTTTGAACTCTGAAAATTGGCGCTGCCACGATGCGGCACCGGACACGGGGAGTGACAAGAAACTGACAAAATATGGAATGAGTTACCGGAAAAAGGGAAGATTGGCGGGAAATAAGATTTCTTTCCACCTTAATAGGCAAGGTTTCTGGGCGTAATCAAAGAGGTTAGGGTATAGGTCCTAAAACCACCGTTTGTCGTGTAGTTGGGATCCGCCTTTGCGGTCCTGGCGGTTATCGTAAGCTGGATCTGGCGGATGTCTGCGGAGACGGTGGTGGCGGTGCCGGTTTCGTCGAGATACTGAAAGGTAAACGTATCGATGTTTTCCACGAGAGTTTCTGTAGTTCCGCCAGTGGTCCTTTCGATGACGTCATTGGCGGCATCGTATGAATATATAATATCCTCGTTGGTATCGCCGGTGTCTCCATCGCCGTTAAGGTTGGCCTGCACGCGGAGCTGAGCGGTATCATAGGTTACTCCGTCAAAGCTCAGACCCCCGTTGGTATTGTATCCCGCCATTCGCGTCTCCCGGGTGATCATATCCATGGCGGCCCTTGCCGACTGCTGCATACCGTTGATCGCGTCCTGGACATCATAGGAGCGGCTCTGGCTGATAAAGGTCGCCGTGATCGCCGCCAGGACAACCCCGCTGATGGCAATGGCAGCCATCAGTTCAATAAGAGTGAATCCGCAATCATTTCTTTTCACACGGTTCATGCTAGTCCTTTTTAAGGGGTCAAAATGGTCTCCACCGCAATTGAAGAACCACCCGAATCCCAAGAGACCGTGATGGTAACGGTTTTCATACCCACGTTCGGCGTATCCACATCAATGACGGTCACCCTGCGATGTTCCGGGTAACCAGTGATCGAGCCATAATCCTCCGTGCTTTCGCTGATGGCGCTGTATCCCAGTCGCTTTATATCCTCCATTCTCTCCTGTGCGAGTGCCGTGGCCGTGGTTACATGGTTGCTCATGGTGTTGCCGCGCATGATACCCACAGTGAGCCCCGCCATACCCAGCAACCCGATGGAGAGCAAGGTAACGGCGATCATGATTTCAACGAGGGTAAATCCACGTTGATGACGGCGTCTTCGCACCGAGGGCATGCTTCTCATAAAGGCAACCCCCGGTTCCTCAAATCAACATTGGATTTCATTTCAGCAGTGGAAGCGCCGCCAAATTCAATGTCCGGGTTTTTTGTTTCCACGGTCGCCGTGATCAATACCCTCTGGATATCGGCCAAATTGCCTGACGCCACCGGAGTTCCATAAGCTGTCGTGGAATCCTTGGGATAATAGGCAAAAAGCGTATCTCCACCTGCCGCGGGAACATTGCAATCGGTCAGGGACTGCGCTGCTGCGGCTCCATCCTGTCTCATGATGTTACCGTAACCCGTAGGGCAACCCGTGGTAACAAATTGGTAAGTGATATTTTCGTTGGTCCCCAGGCAATCCCCATTGGCATCCGCATCTGTAACGAATTGAAGCTGGTTCTTGTCCGCGGCAATGATCCCGTTCGTGTTGGCGGGATTGGTACATTGTCCCTCCGGGAAGTGACCCAGATTGCGGATTTCACGAACCATGAGGTTGAGAACCGAGCGGGCATACTGCTGGGCTTCGACCCGTTTCTCCTGTGTTTTCAGGGAACGGGTCTGAAGTCGAAAGACGCTGTAGACCACCCCAAGGACAATCAAGGTCAAGAATATGGATACGAAAAATTCCACTACGGTAAAGCCCTCTTCACTGCGGATCCTCATCTGTCGTTCTTCAACTTTTCTGGTTTCACCTAAAACCCGTTTTCTACTACCCTTTAATCACGTAGCGCTGAAGTAATTGTAACGCTGTGATCCGAGTGATCATTCCACTGCACCGTTACATCGATCTGTGTTACGCCTGTCGTTGGTGTGCTTGGTGATACTAACCAGGTTCGGGTGAATTCCACCCCGTCAGTTTTGGGTTTCGGCGTTTCACAATTACTCGCGCATGATGCGAGACTTAACGGCCTTGCCTTGAGTTCTTCCAGCTTGTCCTGAGCAAGGTTCGTGGCAATGGAGGCCAGGTAACTGCGCTGATTAGATTTCATGACGGATGTGACTCCCATAGCCAGACCCAAGGAGGCGATGGCAAAAACCGCCATAGCAACAATGATCTCGATCAGAGTAAATCCTGCAATCCATTTCCTCACCGAAATAACACGCTGCAACATTATCTACCCAACGCCAACTCTTCGTCATCCTAGTGCAAAATGGCCAGGGAACCGGTAAAGAGTGTAACCTTTCTGTGGATCATTCCCCGACCGCTAACAAGTCGTATCTTCCACGTGGACCCGGCCGACAGTCTTTATGCAAACATGGGTTGTCGTGGTGCCGCCGTCATTAGTCAGTTCGATGTCGAAGGTTGCACTCGCGGTGCCCCGTGATTGAAAATCCGAGGTATTAAAAGGAGTTCCATTCGTCACGGTTATTCCGTCCGGGAGTTCGAAGGTGCCGGTATTCGGTTCCTGGATCCAACCACCATCGTTTTTCCAGATCTGATAATTATTGTTAGCCGTGAATCTCAGGCGATAGCTGGTGTTCTGGGAGATGGCCTTCATCCGAGCCAACTGAAGGTCCGCTGCTACCTGTCTCGCCCCGGCCGAGAGCCGATAGGTGGGAAGCCAGTAGTAGAACGAAGGAGTGGCAATGGCCATGATCACCAGCATGATGCCGATGACGGATAGGAGTTCGATAACGGTAAAACCGCGCGCGGATGGTTTAAAAATGGTCATGATTTTGGGAGCTCCACCTTACTAGCGATGCCAAAATCATGCCAAGAACGTGGCCCTTCAGAGGGGGTCCATTGCCTTGAGTTTAAAAGGTTTTTTGCTGATTCGGGGCTCGTAGGGGTGAGGAATGGACAAAGGTGANNGGGCTTTTTTTGTCTCAAATTGAGACTGATCCCGGTGGAGAAATGTACTTCTATCTCAGTGGCAGGATGAGCCGAATGTCGGTGTCGTTATAACAGTTGTTGCATACAGCACCGGGACCGTACGAGCCAAGGACGACGAAATCAACACCACCGATGCGATAATCGGTATCGAAAAAATACTGGTTACCCCATGGGTCTAACGGTATCGAAGGAATGTAAGGGCCATTCCAATCAGGAAAGCTACCGTCGGTAGCAACCAGGCCCACATCGGGATCGCTCAGATCGTATATCTCATTGCCGCCGCCATTGTTAACCAATCCGATGGCCTGTCCTTCGGGCCACAGTCCGGTATCTGAAGCCATGGCAATGATTGCGGTCTCGATCCGTTTTAAATCACTCATGGCCTCAGCGGTTTTCCCTTTCTCAATATAGTTGTAATATGCGGGCACGGCTATCCCCGTAAGAATTGCGATAACACCCAGCACAACCATTAATTCTGTTAGTGAGAAACCTCTATCTTTAGCCGCGTTTGTCATAGAATTACCCCGGTGACTTTTGAGCATGCGTCAATCATCAAATTGTCGCCAGGTCTCTATTAGTAGGCATAAAGTATACCAATAGCTTCGTCCTGAAGAGTTCCTGAATTTTGTTCCTCTATGCCGTGCTCGATACACCGCAACGAATCTTCGCCTTTGGATCGGACAATTTTCGTCTCAAGATGAGACGGGCTACACTGAGAAGACCCAGCTATCTAAGTGGTAGAACAACTAGGACGTCGTCTCCCGTGTTGTAGTTATTGGGACAACAGCCGTCAGGCCCAAAGGAGCCTAAGACTGGATTATCCACTCCGTTGATTTGATAATCCTGGTCGTAGAAATAGTTATTCCCCCAGGGATCCACGGGGACCGATGGAATGTAGGGACCATTCCAATTGGGGAAATTACCATCAGTGGCGACCAGCCCAGCATTGGCCGCGTTGAGATCGTAGACCTCATTGCTCGGCCCCGAGGTGGTCACACCGGGCTCGCCGTGCAAGGGCCATTGCATCGTGTCTGTGCCGAGGGATATCAAGGCGGCCTCAATCCGTTTCAGGTCACTTTGAGCTTCGGAAATCTTTCCCTGCTCGATATAATTGTAGTATGCAGGCACGGCGATTCCGACTAGGATCGCAATAACCCCGATCACAACCACCAATTCCGATGCGGTAAACCCTTTCTCACTCAATCTACTCAACATGTGCTTATGTGGCTTCATTTGGTTCTTGGATTGCCAACTTTTGCAGCAGGATCCAAACGAATAGGCAGGAAGTGTGCCATGGCCCCTCTTCCGCACAACCTTGCCATTGCGCAATGATTTCAGAAGGTTACCTGGAGGACCGCCCTTCAGGCAGGGGCAAAGTTAGGACAACTAATGTATCTTCTTTACAAAATTCGGAAGGCTTTGGCTCAATCTCAGCCGACGGGCAGATAGAAGGCCAACAGCCAATCCCCAAAGAAGAGCGCAAAGAGGGCGCCAAAACAGAGAAAGGGCGCAAAGGGAAGAGCGTACTGACCGTCCACGCCTTCCCGCCACATCAAAAGGATGCCTACGATAGACCCTGCCACCGAAGCGGTGAAAAGGGTCAATGGAACCGAGTGCCATCCCAGGAACGCTCCGATCATGGCGAGAAGTTTGATGTCACCCCCCCCCATGCCTTCCCTACCGGTAAAGAGCTGGTATCCCCATGCAACTAGCAGCAATGATCCACCGCCGATGACGATTCCCAGCAGGGAACTGAGGGGTGACGGCAACACCGACAGCTGATCCGCGAGCATCAGGCGGTTGACCACGGAAAACAACAAGCCAAGGACAATCCCTGGTAGGCTGATAACATCAGGGACGATCCTCACATCCAGGTCAATAAAAGTGATCACAATTAGAGCGCCAACAAATAAAAAGTTTACAAAGAACACCAGGCTGAGACCAAACCGCTGGAAAAGCACGAGAGCTAGCATCGCCATCAGCAACTCGACAATAAAATAGCGCGGTGAAATCAACGTTTTGCAACTGCGACAGTGACCTCGGAGGAAGAGATAACTCAAAAGGGGTATGTTGTCATAGAAGCGGATAGGAGTCTTACACTCCGGACAATGGGAGGCCGGCAGCACCAGGGATTCACTCTTGGGCAGGCGCACGATACAAACGTTCAAAAAACTTCCCACCATGGCCCCAAAGATGAATACAACAACCGAGACAAGTACCGGTTGAGATAGTAGCTCCACCACTAAGCTTTCCTCCACTGGCCCACATGGCGTGTCCATGGCCCATGAGTGGGCATAGGTTTTTCAATTACACGGATGCGAACCATTTTTCTAGAATCGATAATGTAGACGACCTTGAGACCGTCGATTCCCAGAGCAGACCTACCGTTTAAGACCCTTCTGGTTTTACTGCCCTCACAGTAATCAAAATATCGTAATCCGGGTCGTTGTAGTCCAGCTCTTCCTGGCGCAACTCAGAAGTTGCCAAACCGTGCAAGAACGCCACTGCTGCGAGGACATTTCCATGGCTTTCCACCGACACATGGCTGGGCGGAAAGATCTCCTCGAAGAGCCGGCTCGCCGACAAAGTCGTAAAGCGCCAATACTCACCCCAACGGTCCATGTCGTAACGGCTGATACGGTTGATACCCGAGCAGGTAGCCAGCAAGACTCCATTGGGCTTTAATATTCGGTAGAGGGTCTCAACAACTTTGCGGGTATCGTAAATAAACTGGAGCGTCTGAGTCAGTATGATGCAATCATAGCTATCCGCTGGGATCTGTTCCGCGTGGGTCAAATCCGCCACAATCGTCGCTTGCGCGTTTTCCTCGTTCACATGAAGCACGTCGGATTTTGTGACCTGCCCCGCGCCGTAGCGGACCGTGTAAATGTCATCGCCTATTTCGAGGACGTGGCCTTTGATGTCTCCGGTACACTGTTCGAGAAAATGCTCGATGTAGTATCGATCGATGCATAGGCCCCGGTCGAGTCCGAAACTCTGGCTCACGGGAGTGATTCTCCGCAGGCTGCCGAGCTCCACCATTCCCACCGGCGGCCACCGTCTGAGCCGCTGCCGGTTAAGGTTCAACCACTTCCTCAGGGCTCGGGGCAATAGTGCCCACATCACCCCACTAATCATCGTTAACGGACTTCGTCGCGAAGCGCTGGTATCGTTGGCCGTCATGGTTTAACCGATCTTTCTCGATTGCCTGGGTTTATCGCTCCGTGAGCATTCTGCCCAGCATGGCCTGGACCTCATCGCGATTTTTGTGGGCGAAATACCAATCGATGGTACGATGCAGACCCTCCATAAAAAGGACTTTGGGTTTCCACCCCATCAGCTTTTTTGCCAGTTTGTTCTCCGCCACACGGTTGAGAGGCCCGGTGGGCATTTCCGGTCGAGTGACGATACGCGCCTTATGGCCCGTATAACGCAAGACCTCTTTCACGGCATCCATCACGCGAATTCTCTCCATGGTTCCCAAGTTCACGGCTGAAGCGTCATCAATGCGCTCGGCAGCCAAAATCGTCCCTTCTACGATGTCGTCAATATAGGTCCAGTTGCGCACCTGATCGCCGGTGCCCCAAACCTCAAAGGGGTCGGCACCGATGAACGCCCTGGCGATCATGGCGATGACCGCATGATTTTCCACTCCCCGGGGACCGTACACGGTAAAGTACCGGCAGCATGCGGATTTCAGGCCCAGCTGGTTATAGTAAGACTTGAGTGTCAGCTCACCCATGAGCTTGGCCCAACCGTAAAGGTTGTCCGCATCATAGGGCGGACCTACCATTTCCTCGGTCAGATAGAGTTTCTTTTTCGTATCCATCTGCACGTGATTCGGATAGACACAGCCGGAGGATGCATAAACGACTTTGTCCACGCCCATCTCATGGGCCGTTTTGAAAATCAAACCATCCATAATCAGATTTGTTGAGCACTCAACCTGATGAAGATCGACGTAGCCCCGGCCACCATGATCTGCCGCTAGATGAAAAACGACTTCCATGCCCTGCAGCGCGCTCTTGACCAGTTCCGGCTCAAGTAGATTGCCCTTCATGAACTCTACTTTTCCCGTGTCCATATGGCCTTGGAGGTTTTCCAACCGACCGCTGCTCAGATTATCGACGACCCGGATATCAGCCCCGCGCCTTAACAGCGCTTCCACGAGACTGGAGCCGATAAACGAGGCNNTTTTCCCGACTCCTATGGGAATATAGTCCGCCACCCGTTCATAAATTTTTGGATCCAGGAGTCGCCAGCAGTCTATGAGCACCCGACGTTTTTTATCGCACAGACCTTGGGTTGGGAGCCGTTGAAACTCTACCCAGGGTGTCGTGATCACCACGACATCTGCTTTCCGAAGGCAATCTGCAGCTGAATTTTCGAACACCACCGAGGTTCCCAATACCCTCTCAGCGTTCCCCATTCCTGCGGGATCGTAAACGGAAACCGGGATACCCTGGGCTGAGAGGAATTGAGCGAGCAACAGCCCCTGGGATTCTTCGACAACGTCCGTGTTGGGTTTATAAGACAGGCCCAGGATACCCACCGTGCCGTCCGCTGGCAGCTTCGACTTTGCAAGCTCCGCCAACCTGCGAATTTCCTGCCGATTGGCGCCGTCCGTCGCTTCCGCTAACGTTGCCACCGTGCCTAGCTGCCGGACCAGGAAAGAAAGGGCCAGGTTATCCCTGGGAAAACAGGGACCGCCATAACCAACGGCTCCTTTCAAGTATTTCTTGCCAATTCGACTATCCAACCCCAAGGCGGCTGTCACAATATCCACTTCCGCCCCGGGAAGGCGTTCGCAGATTTTTGCCAGCATATTGGCAAAGGTGATCTTTGTTGTGACAAAAGTATTGACGGATAGTTTGGTCAGTTCCGCATTGACAAAATTCATTCTGGCCACCGGCGGCTTGTTCTCGCAAAACTGCCGATAGATGGCGGCCAGTTTGTCCCCTGCGCATGGATCGGATTCACCAATGAGAATGAAATCCGGATTGAGGAGATCTCTGACGGCACTGCCCAACGCGATGAACTCCGNNGACTGCCTTTCCAGTATGGGTTTGAGTTCGTTCTCCACGGCGCCAGGGAGAACCGTACTGGTCACCACCACGAGATGGTAGCGAGATTTCTTCCGCAGCGCGGCGCCGATGCGCTCACAAGCCTCAGTGACATACCGAACGGAAAAACCACCCTGCTCATCGCTCGGAGTTGGCACTAGAATAAAAGTGACATCGGAACCGCTAACGGCTTCATCATAGTCAACAGTCGCCGTAAGCCTGTCTTTACTCTTTTTTAGGAGCTCTTCGAGCCCGGGTTCGAAAACGGGAGGCTTCTTATTGTTGATAGCCTCAACTTTGCTGTCATCCACATCCACACCGATCACTTTGAATCCCCTGTGAGCCAGGCAGGCCGACAACGGTGCGCCCAGTTTACCCAGGCCAACGACGGATATCGGGAGTCCACACCGCCTGCGGATCATTTTCGACCCGTTCGTTTTAGCCGCCTTTTTTCGAGTCCGTTGAGTAAGAGCCATTGCCTTTAATCACTCCAGTTAAAGTTTCTTTTTATGGTCGCCGTCTTGTAGCCTTCCTCAAGCTTTTTGCCGACAAATCCTACGGCACGAAATAGCTTTCTAAACGGAGAGCGGTACACGTGCCGCATGAGTTTGACCCACCAGGGTTGGCTCGCCAGGGCCACCAGGTAAGCGTTGCGACCCTCCTCCAGTGCCTGCCTTTCACTCTGGGTGAGGGAACCTGCCTTGTCTGCTAACAAGGTGTCAATGATTTCGAATGCGTAGTCGTGAAAACCCCAATAGGCGGCAATGATTGCAAGTTTACAAAGCTCGACTTTCATTCCTCGTTCGGAAAGATGATGGTAATCTTTGAGATAAAATGCATCACCTTCTAAGAGTTGACCGCGAGTATCCAGTTCCCGCGGATACCTCTGCCTACGATAACGGTGTCGCAAAAGATCAAAAAGCATGAATCCGAACTGCCGGACGTAAGTATCAACCTCCGAAAAACTGGGCGCGTGTCGATACATAGGACCGAACTCAACTTCGACTTTTAGACCCAAAATGCTGGTCGATAGATACGATTCCGAGCCATGGAGAATTTCAAGTTCTGTACCTTGAGTATCCAGCTTCAACAGATCGATGTGGCCAATCCCGACCGTTGGAAGGTAAGAATCCAATGAAATAGTATGAACCTCCCTGGACTCCAAGATTTCTATCTGGGGAGAACAGTCTTTAAAGCCGCCCCAAAATGCAAAATTCGGCTCTAACAACGAGGAGCACTCTGGATTTCGAGTTAGGTGGAGTTGTCTGACCTGGGAATCTCCTCCGACCGCTACGGGAAAATACCTGTAGCGATCTCTCTGCTGCCGGCAGAGCTTGAGGTACTCCTCCTGATCCGGTTCAAAGCCTACGTACTTGGCATCTGGTAAAACATCCACCAAAGAATGGGTCATTTCGTTCCGCGCTCCACAATCCGCGTAGACAAAGGGACCTGTCTGCCAGGCCGGCAACTGTAAGAGTGGTTGCTTCAACTGTGGCTTCCTCCGTTGATCACCGTTTCCGGTAAATCTTCATTTGCCAAGCCCCAGTCTTCCGAGGTATTAAAAACAATCGGTTTCCGCTGTTGAGCCATTTCCGTTGTCCACGTTGCGTATTGTTTCGGATCTAATTGGGGGATGCCAGCGTCATTCAACCTCTTCTGTAACAGCTCCCCTCCGATGCCCGGTGTCCATCCGGAGCCAACGGAATGTTCGATATGATAGATCCGGTTTGGTCCATCCAGTATCACCTCGCTTGCTCCGCCGTAGTGGGCCGCATAGCACAACAACCCATCCAGCAGGAACGAATACATCTCAAACTCCGGGTAGCCTCGTGCCTCGAACCAGTGTTCCCGCGCCATCAATGTAAAGTCGCCACAGGCGTTGGTGTGAAGCGGGGGCTCCTCCCCACGCAACCATCTCTTGACCGGTCGAAGATAGTTTCGAATCCATCTTTTTACTTCAACGGCTGTCGAATGGCCGTTTCCTAAGATCCGAGTGCCGTCGCTCCCATGGATGCGCATGACATGCTCATGACAGTGGACCAGCTGCTTATCGATGGATACCCCTTGCGGTATGTCTGCCGGCACGTCGTACCGATCCACGCGGTAAAGATGCCCGCTTGTCATCGCATCAGATGCAAAAAATCGCACCATCTCGTTTGAAAACAGGATGTCAATGTTCGTGGCCAGGACGAACCGCCCCCGGGCGCGACGGATACCTACGTTCTTCCCGATCATCTGAAATAGCGGCAACCGGTCCGAGTGTGCAAAGCGCCTATGAATCGACAATGGTACCTCAATAAACCGTACAGCACATGGACCTGGGGTGCTCGGCCAACTGAGCACCTGCGAAAGCCTGGGGCGATCGTGGCAAGGATTCCACTCCACGATAATAATCTCCGACTCAAGATTGTATCTGACGGCTTGCTCCATAAACCCAGACAGGAATAACTGCATTCGATTAAGCGCATTTCCACCGTGATCGTCGTTCCGCGAAGTCACCACCAGGGACAAACGTAGTTGGTAATCAGTATTATCCGCTAACATTGAAACGTTCTCATCAATTGACCGCTGGCCTGCTTCTTTCATAACGCTCGTTTCTCCGCCCCAATTAACCACCCTGATACAAGAGAACTCGGCAGATGGTCCGCAATGCGGGCATTCCAGGCTAAAAAACCATCCCATTCCCGCACGAAGAGAGCGAAGGTGTTACCTGCCAAAAACGTGTTGTTTCGTATCTGCAAAATCCGCAGCCCCTGACCTTCGAGCAACCGGGTAATTTTGGCACGTGTAAAGGATTGGTGATGCCTCGTATCTGGAGCCATGGTTGACACATTCAATGCCAGGTACCTCGGATCGTTTTCCTGTTTCCTCCGTTGCTGGAGTGCAGTTGATCCCAACGCCCTCCAAAACAGGCTCTCGAGTTTGTACAGCACCTGAATGAGACGCGGAAAGCGGGAAAAGGCCTCCCAAAACACACTATCCAGCTCAAAAAACCCAAAGCCGTTAGGAACTGTCACCAATAGCAAACCGTCTTCTTTAAGCGCCGACCTTAATCGCCCGATCATCAGGTTGGGTTCTTTTAAATGCTCCAGCACTTCGGAGCAAATCACTACATCATAGGACTGCGAGACAATTTGGTCCTCGATAGTACCGCAGTGAAACTCAATGTTCCCTAGGCCCTCACTCAACAGGCGACCTCGCTCGACGGAAGCGGAATCCAAATCCAATCCGGTCATAGAATAACCAGCTCGAGCCAACGGAATAGTGACATTCACTCCGGTTCCGCAGCCCACATCGAGAATCCGCACCTCCTTAGACTCCAAGCCCTGCTTTCCGCGATAGGTTTCAATCTGCTCAATAAAAAACTCGAATCGCTTTGCGATTCCGTAAACCGTCTCACGACACGAAAACGGTCCGGATGGTGCAGCGGTATTGAAAGTGTCGCTGATGCTTTCCGGTGGAACGGTCAGGTTGCAATTGGTGTCCATTTTTTCAAATTCCCATGGGAAACGTCACCACGGAATCGCGTGAGTCTACAGATCTTTCTGTCTTCTCGAACATACTTGATCCAAAGCCATCAATTTGCCTCCTTCCTCATGCCCTTCGCTTCAGATCAAACCAGTTAAAATCTCCATTATGGAACTCAAAGTTCAAAACGACTTCGAACTCAGCCGGTTTGAGAACGGCTTGCAATTTCGAGAGGTCATACCATTCGACCCACGGAGTTCCCTCTCCGTCCGTTCGTTCGCCCCACCGGTCAAAAGGCAATTGACCTTCCCTTATCCAGCGGCCTTCAGGGTAGGCCAGTTCGATCCAACGACCGTCCGGCTTTAAGTGTTTTAGAAGCGCTTGAGCCTCAGCCCGGATAACTTCAAATGGCGCATTGATTAACGATCCTTGGCACCAGATGACATCATAGTCGTTTCCTAGAGGTGCCAACGAATCAATGTCCTTCATGTAGAGAAAGTCCACATTCCTTAAACCAAGCAATCCGCAGAGCCGTTGAAGGACGCGTAAATTAGTCTCCACAATATCCACAAAGGTCATGCCGGCGCCGTTTTGTGCAAATGTGATCCCATCAATGCCCAACCCACTGCCGAAATCGATTACCTGCTTTCCCCGCAACACGTCCTTATAAATGGTCTGATACCAACCGCGAATTCCAAAGGCCGCTCCTGTTGTATCCGTCACTCTCATACTGTTCCACACATCCATGAGTTCGTTGTCGGACAATTGCATCAACTTTCCGGTATGAAGACGTGATCGCCCGGCGGGAACCTCGCACCACTTTTGTCGCAGTAGCTCGAAGGGCTGCTCCCATAAACCGTTTTTGACTCGCGGTGGCGGACTTATGATGTTCGGTTTGCTTTCCATGATTGACGTTCCGTCATAGCATTTGGCTTAAATACGCACGGAGCGAAGCAGCTTGAGAACCGTGGATCCCAATTTAGAGCCGCGCCAGGAGTCGCTCATGATGTCTTCCTCGGTTATGGCGCTCTGGGGGGGAGCCATACAACCCCATACCGGATAGGTTTGTTTGGGGACATCCACATACGCGAGTCGTTCCGCCTCATGGAACAGCTGCCGAAACCTTTGATCCGGAACATCCGCGTAGACCCTTGCAGAGTTAACCTCACCAATACGCCTCCACTCCCAGGGATCTTCAGTTACAATGACACCGTCGTTTTTCAATTTGTCGTAGTCCGGCGAACCTGGCAGGGGAACATACCAGTTGATCCCAATGCTCGGAGGTTGCGTTTTACGCAAAAACTCAAGCGTTTCCAGAATGTCTTCCTCTCGTTCCCCCGGATA
>JABAOE010011742.1_pt1 | contig 12875 bp, 10 predicted proteins | sample 7062141 | NCBI WGS metagenome assembly JABAOE01 (sample SAMN14538627, study PRJNA623070) | marine sediment metagenome | biome: marine biome [ENVO:00000428]; feature: marine pelagic biome [ENVO:01000023]; material: deep marine sediment [ENVO:00002113] | place: India: Gulf of Khambhat ...
ACCGCGGCCTACATGAGCCCCGAGCAGGCGCGCGGCCACACCGCCGACGCGCGCGCCGACGTCTGGGCGCTGGGCGGCGTGCTGTACGAGATGCTCTGCGGGCGCTCGGCGTTCGGCGGCGAAACGATCTCGGACACGCTCGCCTCGGTGCTCAAGCTCGAGCCGGACTGGGACAAGCTGCCGGCCGACACGCCGCACCGCATCCGGCGGCTGCTGGCACGTTGCCTTCAGAAAGACCGTAAGCAGCGCACGCACCACGTCGCCGACGTGCGCATCGCGCTGGAAGAAACGCTGGCCGGTGCGCCCGACGCCGAGGCCCCCGCCGCGGCCGGAACGACGGGCCGCAAGGAGCGCGGCCTGTGGGCCGCCGCGCTCGTTGTCGTCGCGGCTTTGACCGGCTTCGCGATGTGGAGCCTGCGACCGGCGCCGCCCGAGCCTCTGCTGCGCAAGATCGCGCTGCACGTCCCCGAGGGTGAACCGAACCGCTTCGCGATCTCGCCCGACGGCAATCGCATCGGCTACGTGGTGGGACAGAGTTTCTACATCCGGGAGCTGGACAGCTGGGAGTCGCGGGAGATCGCGGCAGCCGAGGGTATGGAGGGTTGGTTCTGGTCCCCCGACGGACTTTCCGTGGCCTTCAGCCGGGACCGCAAGTTGTGGCGTGTCGACGTGGACGGAGGGGGGAGCTCGGCGATCGTCGACCTTCCCTGGCCTCTCAACGGCAGCGGGGCCTGGGGTGAGGACGGCCGGATCGTGGTGGCCGCGGACGACGCCGGACTGTTCGAGGTCTCGCAGCGCGGCGGCGACTGGCGACCGTTGCTCGAAACCGACGGCGAAACCGTGAACGTCTCCTCTCCGGTGCTCCTGCCCGGCGGCCGCGGCATCGTGTACCAGGCCGATCGCAACGGAGCGACCGGTCTCGATCTTCTCGTCGACGGGCAGGCCAGCGAGCTGCTCCGCATCCCCGACGAGTTCCTCTGGACCGTGACCTACGCCCCCACGGGCCACCTGCTCTACTGGCGGTTCCGGTCGAACTCGGGGGTCTGGGCCGTACCGTTCTCGGTCGACGAGCTGAAGCTGACCGGGGAACCCTTCCTGGTCGCGTCCAACGGCGCCCGCCCGACCGTGTCCGCCGACTCCACGCTCGTGTTCAAGGCCATCGGCGGCACGATCATGCGCCAGTTGATCTGGGTCGATCGGAAGGGCAACGAACTGGCCCGCATCGGCGAGCCGCAGCAGAGACTCGGGCATCCCGCGCTGGCCGCCGATCAGAACCGGATCGCAGTTTCCGTTGAAGACGACATCTGGATCCAGGACATCGAGCGCGGGACCGCGACGAGGGCGACGTTCGACGAGAAGAATGCCGCGTGGCCGGTCTGGTTGCCGCAAAGCGATCGCATCGTCTTTCGCCAAAGGGACGGCGGCGACACGATCTCGGTCGTCGACACGGGCGCGCGCGGGGCGGTAGAAACCATGATGACCGGCGACGCCCCCGCGCTCTCCCCGGATGGAGAGTACGTCGTTTTTTCTCGACGAAGGGAAGACGCGGCAACCTGGGATCAGTGGTACGCGCCGCTGGACGGAGAGGCCGAACCGACTCTTCTCACGGAGCAGGCGCGATTGGGGCGGGTTTCGCCCGACGGTCGCTACATCGTCTACCAGTCCGACGAGTCGGGCCGCGACGAGGTCTACCTCAAGCGCTTCCCGTCCGGCGAGGGCAAGTGGCAGGTCTCGGTCGACGGGGGCGCGGTTCCGCGCTGGAGCCCGACGGGGACCGAGCTGTTCTGGCACGGGCCGGGCGGCAACCTGATGGCGGTCGACTTCGAGGCCGTGCCGGAGCTGAAGCTCGGCGTGCCGCACCTGCTGTTCAACTATCAACCGGGCTGGATGCTGCGCTTCCTCTTCTACGACGTCAGTTCCGACGGACAGCGCTTCGTGATGGTCGCCCCCGCCGACGAGAACGAGAGCATCCAGGCGATCAACATGGTCGAGAACTGGTACGCGGAGTTCGACGAAACGGACTGAACCGCCGTTTTCCGATCCTCGGCCGCCTCCTCAGGGTTTCGACGTATATAGAACGGAAGCCAGGGGGATTCCGTTAGGAGGTGCGGGGATGACACGGTACCGCGGGTTTCGATGTTTTTTCGTTCTTGTTCTCTTCGCTGCCGTAGCGGCCTTCTCACCCTTGACGTCTGCCGGGACGACGTGTGCGCCGGGCGGAGGCTTCTGCACACCCTCCCCGGTCGTCGTCTACGCGAACCCGCACTGGTCGATCCAGCTGACGTCGTTCGGTTATTCCGATTTCGTGATCTACCAGCTGCCTCCGTTCCCGCGCTGGGACCCGCGCGACCCGACGGGCGCCGCGCCGATCCACGAGATGTTCTCCGGGGAGTGGGCCTTCGCGATCCGCTACAACGGAACCGTGATCTGGCTCGAGCCGTGTTTCCTCTACCCGGACTGGGCCACGAACTCGAACTTCATCGTGGAGGTGCCGATCAGCTTCACGACGGACACGGACGGCGACGGAGTCCTCGAAGGCACGTCGGTGATCAGCAACGGCACGGTAAGGATCACGATCGAGTACGACTTCGATCTGGCCACTGACGGCACCGACTACGGTACCGCGATGGGCCTCGGCGTGAAGGGAACGATGGCGGACCCCTTCCGGCTCAGCGACAGGTGGGTGCTGTTCCAACGCTTCGCGGTCGAAAACATCAGCGGCAGCATGTTGAGCAACGTGAGTCTCTACACCATGGCCGCGGTGCATCCCGGCAACACGGAATACGCCGGAATCTCCGGAGCGTACGACTGGACCTTGCACAGCAGCGGCGGCTTCCAGGATTACTTCTGGGATGTGACGGCGTTTGCGACCAACTCGGGCCTCACCGACGGTTTTCCGACGGGCAGCATGTTCGACGATGCCGTCAGCTACTCGATCAACACACTCGCGGGCGCATGGGACATCGACATCTACCCGGGACATCAGTTCGGAGACGACGGCCTCACGACGGATCCCAACGATGCGAACATGAACGGGCTGAAGCCGCTGTCCGGGACGCACTGCAACATCGAGAACCAGGCGCTGAACAACGTGACGCATCTGACGGACGTGGAGTTCGCCGCCGGGTACCGTCTCGATGGCGGGGACCTCGCGGCCGCCGCGACCTGGCTGGGCGACGTGATGCTGGCCGTCGACTCGAAACCGATCGGCCAACCCGCGGAAGCCTGCGGGCACCTGCAGGAAACCGGTGGCGATCCCGTGTTGACGATGAGCAAGGGCCCGTGTCCGGCCTCGAACCCGACGATGCTGACCTACGACATCGCGATGGGCTCGAAGTACGACCTGTCTCGGGTTCCCTCGTGCGGGACCGGTCCGAAGGGCGAATTCGACTGCACCGCGCTGATCGACCTCGAGTGCAAGGCGCGACAGCATGCAATGGACAACATCCCGCTGATCGACGACGCCCACGTGAGCGACATGCTCGTCTACCTTGCGCGGCCGTCGCAGGTGTTCGGCAGCTACGGGATGGGGAGAAACCTACCCGGCAACCCGAACGAGCTGTGGCGGTTCTACTTCACGTCGGCGACCGCACCCATCGATGTCTGCGGACCCGATGCGAGCCCGATGGGCGAATCCGTGCAATCCGCCCCGGGTGTCGGCAAACGTGAGGCCGTCGGGCTGGGTGTCCCTGTGCCGGTGAGAGAAAACGGTTTGCCCTAGCTCAGGGGCACGCCAGCGGCTCGCAGACGATGTCTCCCAGCGCGTTGCCGCTGGCCGTGTTGCCGGTCAGCACGGTGTCGGGCGAGTCGGCCACCTTGATCCCGGCCCCGCCGTTGTTCGTCGCCGTGTTCATGTTCAGCACCACGCCCGTCGCGTCGCGGATGAGGATCCCGTCGTCGACATTGAGGTTCGCGGTGTTGTTCTCGATCAGCGCGTTGCTCGAATTGCGGAACTTGATCCCGTCCACGAAGTTGGTCGCCGCGTGACAACGGAGGATTCGGAGGTCGCTGGAGGACTCGTCGACCTGGAGACCGTCGGAGCCGTTGGTCTCGAGGGTGCAGTCGATCACGTCGACCCCGGAGGAGCGGCGGATGTCGATCCCGTCGGCCGAGTTGTGCGACGCGACGATGGAGTCCAGGACGACTCTCACCGAGTCGCGTACGCGGATACCGTCCACCATGGCCGGCGTCGAACGCACGCTCAGCTCCGCGATGCGCACGTCGGATGCGTCGCGGATCTCGATCACGCCGGCATCCGAGAATCCCGTGGTCGGGTACTCGACGATGGTCGCCGGGCCCGCTCCGATGATCGTCAGCGGCTTGCCGATGAACACGCGCTCGACGTAGGTCCCCGCCTCGACGAGGAGCGTGCTGCCGGCGGTGGCGGCGGTCACCGCGTCCTGGATCGTCGCGTGATCCGCAGCGGCCGAGGAGCCGACCGTCAACGTCTGAGGCACGGTCGTGGCGACCACGCTGTTGGAGCTCTTGCAGGCAAACGTGAGCATGAGGATCACGACTGCACAGGATGCCTCGAGTCTTGCCGGCATGACGGTATCCTCCACGGGTGTATCCGCGTCTCCTTACCTATACGAATCTTCCCGCGCCCGTCCACCCGCATGCGCCGGGAATCGCGGCATGCCACAATGGAAGCCCGTTTCCTCGGGGAAGTCGCTGGCATGAGTCGATCAAACAGTGCTGCTCCGACTACGTGCACGGAACCGATCCGGAGGAACAGCGGGGTCTGTCGCGACTGTCGTACTCAAATTTGACCAACGTCTTTCGAGGTTAGGACCGATGCATATCGAAGCTTTTTATGACACATCCACCGGCACGCTGACCTACGTCGTCTACGACGAGGAAAGCAAGGACGCGATCGTGATCGATCCGGTGCTGGATTACGAGCCGCAGTCCTCCTCGACGGCCACCATCGCCGTCGACAAGCTGCTGGCGTTCCTGAAGGAAAGGCAACTCGACGTGCGGATGATCGCCGAGACACACGCGCACGCGGACCATCTCAGTGGCGCCCAGTTCGTCAAGCAGGAATACCCCGACGCCGTCGTCGCGATCGGGAGAGGCATCACAGGCTCCCAGAAGAAGTTCAAGGAGGTCTTCGACCTGCCCGAGGACTTCCCCACCGACGGCAGCCAGTTCGACCGGCTGCTCGAGGACGGCGAGACGGTCGAGGCCGGGACTCTCTCCTTCGAGGTCATCGCCACACCGGGGCACACGCCGGGCTGCAGCTCCTACCGGTTCGGCAAGCACGTCTTCACCGGCGACGCGCTGTTCATGCCCGACTACGGCACCGGCCGTTGCGATTTTCCCGGCGGCAGCGCGGCCGCTCAGTTCGATTCCGTGACGCGGCGGCTCTACACCCTACCGGACGACACGATGACCTATGTCGGTCACGACTACATGCCCGGAGGACGCGAGCTGGCCTACTCGGCCACGATCGGCGAACAGAAGGCGAACAACGTCCACGTCCAGACCACGACCAGCCGGGAAGACTTCGTGCGTAACAAGGAAGCTGCGGACGAGAAGAAATCCGCGCCACGGCTGTTGTTCCAGAGCGTTCAGGTCAACATCGCAGCGGGCCGCCTGCCCGATCCCGAGAAGAACGAGATCCGCTACCTCAAGATCCCGATCAACATCTTCCCGCCCAAGCACCTGCTGAGCGAGGCGGACAAGAAGCAAATTACGGCGGATGACGTGACGGGAATTAAATAGACGCTCCACGGTTTAGTTCAGGTATTCGGCATGGAGGTGAGCGATGGCACTTCGAATCGGCAGCACGGTTCCTGATTTCAAGGCACAAACCACGGAAGGCGAGATTAGTTTTCACGACTGGATCGGGGATTCCTGGTGCATCCTGTTCTCGCATCCCAAGGATTTCACGCCCGTCTGCACGACCGAGCTCGGCTACGTGGCGGGGCTCAAGCCCGAGTTCGACAAGCGCAACTGCAAGATCATGGGCCTGAGCGTCGATCCGGTCGAGGATCACGAAAAGTGGTCCGCGGACGTCGAGTCGGCGACCGGTCATGCACCGAACTACCCGATGGTCGGGGACACCGATCTGGCCGTGGCCAAGAAATTCGACATGCTCCCGGAAGACGCCGGCATGACCTGTGAGGGCCGCACCGCGGTGGACAACCAGACCGTGCGCACCGTTTACGTGATCGGGCCCGACAAGGCGATCAAGGCGATGCTCTCCTACCCGATGACCTCCGGCCGCAACTTCGACGAGGTGCTGCGGCTGCTCGACTCGATCCAGCTGACCGCCAAGCACAAGGTCGCCACGCCGGTGAACTGGAAGCAGGGCGAGGACGTGATCATCGTCCCGGCGGTCTCGGACGACGAGGCCAAGACCAAGTACCCGGAAGGATGGGAGACCCGGTTGCCCTACCTGCGGGTCGTGCCGCAGCCCAAGGACTAGATCGGGGTCTCGTCGCCGGCCCTATTCGGAGATCGGCAGCGACCCCTCGACGATGTCGATCCGAATCACCGTGTCGCCGACGCGGACCTCGTCCCCGTTGCCGAGCGGGCTGCGATCCCCGACCGGCTTGCCGTTGAGCCACGTCCCGTTGGTGCTGGCCAGGTCGCGCAGCACGTAGGCGCCCGGGCCGTAGAGTCCGATCTCGGCGTGCTTGCGGGACACCTTGGCATCCCCCAGCGGGATGTCGGCGCCTTCGCGACCGATCGTGTAGACGCCGCCGGCGGAGAGCGTCTCCTTGCGACCCGCATCGACGCCCTCGAGGATCGAGACCCAGATCCCGGTATCTCCCGGCACCAAGCCCTCTTTCAGACGGCGCCGCGCCAGTTTCGGATCGAGCTGTGTTTCCAGCACCGCGCCGGCTTTTTTGTCGTCCGCCATTTCGCGTCCCTCCGTCAGTCCGCCTTGAGTGTCAGGGGGGCGCCGTAGCCGGTGCCCGCGCGCAGGACGATTTTTTGGCTTTCGCCGCGCTCGACATCGATGATCAATCGTTTTTCGTGCTGCGTCTCGTCGTCGTCGTACTCGAGCAGGGCCACGATCTCGTGGGTGCCCGGCGTGACGCCGATCGACTTCGTGAACTTCTCTTCCTTGAGCCCGACGGCCTTCTTCAGGAACCGCTTGCCCTTCGAGCCCTCCGCCGCCAGCTCGCGGCTGAGGACTTTTCGCCCGTCGACCTTCAGCGTCAGCGTCCCGGCGCGAACACTGCTCTTGCCGTGCAGCTCGACCGACGTCCCCCCGCTCCAGACCCAGCGCGCGCCTGCCAGCAGCGCCAACACCACGATGGCGGCGGCGATCCACCGGCGTTTGCGACCGGAGTGCTCCGCATCGTCCCACCCGTGGTCGACCGTGTCCGCCGGGTAGGTCCCCGGCTGCGGCGCGCCGTCCTCGTCCTCCCCGGGTAGCGAGATCTGCTGGGACAGGGTCAACGGCGGGTCGACCGGCAGCTGTTTCTCCTCCGCCGGTGGGGGGTCGGGCAACTCGACCTCGGCAAGCGTTGCGACGAACCCGGTGGGCACGGGGGCATCCCGCGCGGCGCGGAGCGCCGCGGCAAACTCGGCGCCGTCGGCAAAACGCTCGGCCGGGTCTTTGGCCAGCGCCCGGTCGAAGAACTCGTCCATCGCCGGTGGCAAGCCATCGACGCGCTTGGTCACCGGGATCGGGTTCTCGTGGACGATCGAGTAAGCCAGCGCGGCCAGTTCCTCGCCGTGGAACGGCCGCTCACCGCACAACATCTCGTACAGGATCACCGCGAGCGAGAAGAGGTCGCTCCGGGCATCGACCTGGCCCGTCGTGATGTGCTCGGGCGACATGTAGGCCGGCGATCCGAGTGTCATCCCCGTCCGGGTGAGCTCGGAGGTGCGCAACCGCGCAACGCCGAAGTCGGCGATCTTCACCTGCTCGTCGGCATCGCAGACGAGGACGTTGCCCGGCTTCATGTCGCGGTGGACGATCCCCGCTTCGTGGGCGGAGTGCAAGGCCTCGGCGAGGACCGCGGCGATCTCGAAGGCGCGCTCGTGCGGCGGACAGCCGTCGGCGTCGAGGCGCTCGCGCAACGTGGGGCCCTGAACGTACTCCATCGCGATATAGGGATCCCCGGTCGCCTCGTCTTCGGCACAGTCGTAGACCGTGACGATCCCCGGGTGCGACAGGCAGGCGGCCGCCTGCGCCTCGCGTTGGAACCGCTCCTGGTACTCGCGCCTCTGGTCGGCCGACAGGCCCTCGGGGATGCGATACACCTTGATCGCGACCCGGCGCTGTAGCCGGGGGTCGAGGGCCAGGTAGACCAAACCCATCCCGCCGCGGCCGATCTCGGCCTCAACTTTATAACGTCCGATTTCGAGCACGAGGCGAATCTAGGGTTCGGGAAGGGACCGGGCAAGCGGTAGAATTCCCCCGTTCTCGGAGGTCCTGTTGTCAGTCGAACCGGGCACCGAACTCCTGCACTACCGCATCCTCGAGAAGGTCGGCGAGGGTGGGATGGGGGTGGTCTGGAAGGCCCTGGACACCACGCTCGACCGCGAGGTCGCGATCAAGGTGCTTCCGGCCGAGGTCGCCTCGGACGGTGCCCGGCTGGCCCGTTTCGAGCGCGAGGCCAAACTGCTCGCCGGCCTGAACCACTCGCACATCGCGGCCGTCTACGGCTTCCACCGGCAGGACGACGTCCTGTTCATCGCGATGGAGTTGGTCGAGGGCGAGGACCTCGCCCGACGGCTCGCTCGCGGCGCGCTGCCCTTGAAGGAAGCCGTCTCCATCGCGGTCCAGATCGCAGCCGCGCTCGGAGCGGCGCACGAGAGCGGAGTCGTTCATCGCGATCTCAAGCCCGCCAACATCATGATCACCCCCGCGGGCGAGGTGAAGGTGCTCGACTTCGGCCTGGCCAAGCGGATGGAGGAGACCGACCGCAGTCGGCTCGACGTCTCCCCCGCTTCGGCAACCCGGACGATGGAGCAGGACCTGACGCAGGAAGGGACGACGCTAGGCACGTTGGCCTACATGGCCCCCGAGCAGCTACGCGCCGAGGCCGCCGACGCGCGGGCGGACATCTTCTCGTTCGGGGTGGTGCTGTACGAGATGATTGCCGGCGCGCACCCGTTCCGAAAAGAGCACCAGTTCGACACGATCAGCGGGATCCTGCGGGACGATCCGCCGCCGCTGGCTCACGGCTCCGTCACGGTGCCCCGGATGCTCGACAAGATCGTCAACAGAGCACTGGCGAAAGACGCCAGCGAGCGCTACCAGACGGCCGGGCAGCTCGAAACCCGGTTGAGGGCTCTCCACCGCGAGTTGGAAGCGATCGACCAACCCGGGGTCTCCGCCCGGGCGCTGCTGCGGGCGCTGCGTCGGCCGCGCGTGGCGATCCCCGTTCTCGCGGCCGCGATCGGACTCGCGTTCGCGGGAACCTGGTTGTCGAACCGGCGCGCCGAGCGACGCGACGCGGTGGAGACCGGACTGCCCGAGCTGGAGCGGCTGGTCAACGGGAGCTGGCGCGACTACAGCGAGGCCTACGCCGCGGCCGTGGAGCTGGAGCGCGTGATCCCCGGCCACCCGCAACTGCGAGAACTGCTCTCGCGGTGCTCGATGCGGCTTACCGTGGATTCCGACCCCCAGGGTGCCACGGTGTCGGTCAGGAACTATGCCTCGCCCGATGACGCATGGGAGGTGCTCGGGACGACGCCGATCGAAGAGGTCCGTCTGCCCATCGGCATCCTGCGCTGGAAGCTGGAGAAGCCGGGCTACGAGACCGTTCACGCGGTCGAGTCGACCTGGAGGATCCTGCCGGGTCTCGAGACGCTTCTGAGCCCGAATCCGTTCTCGAGAACGCTCGACGAGGAGAGCCCCGACCGGGCCGGGATGGTCCGCGTTCATGGTGGGACCAGCGGCGACACGGAGCTTCCCGACTTCTACATCGACCGATTCGAGGTGACGAATCGGGAGTTCCGCCGTTTCATCGATGCCGGCGGCTACGGCAACACGGAGTACTGGAAGCACCCGTTCGTGGAGAACGGCCGGGTCCTGAGCCGCGACGAGGCTCTGGCCCGGTTCGTCGACCGTACGGGGCGACCGGGTCCCGCGACCTGGAGCGGAGGCCTCTACCCCGCCGGCGAGGACGACCACCCGGTCTCGGGGGTCAGCTGGTACGAGGCGGCGGCGTATGCGGAGTTCGCCGGCAAGAGCCTGCCGACCTCCGCCCACTGGGGACTCGCCCGCGGCGAGGCGACCATGGTCATGCAATTCCCGCAGCTCGGTGGTTACGGGACGTTTGCGCCGTTCAGCAACTTCGACGGCAAGGGTCCGGTGGCGGCCGGAAGCCTCCCCGGCATCACGGCCTACGGCGCCTACGACCTGGCGGGCAACGTCCGGGAGTGGTGCCACAACGAATCCAAGGACGGCCGTGTGGTCCGTGGAGGGTCGTGGACGGACGCCACCTACATGTTCAAGGCGGAGAGCCAGCTCCCCCCGATGGATCGCTCGCCACAGAACGGATTCCGCTGCGCGCGCTACCCCGACCGCGCACGAATCCCGGAACAGGCCTTCGCCAAGATCCGGCCGGCGGAGTGGCGCGACATCCGCGCGGCCCGGCCCGTCTCGGACGAGGTGTTCGCCTTGATGCGGCGGCAATTCGACTACGACCCGGTCCCGCTGGAGAGCCGTGTCGAGTCGCAACGGGACGACCCTGCCGGTTGGACTCACGAGCGGGTGACCTACAACACCGCGTACGGGGACGACAGGATCATCGGCCACCTCTTCCTCCCGGCGAACTCGAAGCCTCCGTACCAGACCGTAGTCTATTTCCCGGGGTCCGGCGCGGTGATGCGCGACTCCAGCGAGAACCTCGAGACCTACTTCGAGTTTCCGGTGTTCCTCTCCTTCATCGTCCAGAACGGTCGCGCCGTTCTCTTCCCGGTCTACAAGGGGACGTTCGAGCGCAAGGACCCCACGTATCAGGCCGTCTGGGCCGGCGGGAGATCGCATCGGTACACCGAGTTCCTGACCAAGCTCGTCAAGGATTTCAAGCGCTCGATCGATTACCTGGAGACGCGGGACGACATCAATGCCGAGAAGATCGCCTACTACGGGATGAGCTGGGGCGCGGTCCTCGGGGGCACCATCAACGCGGTCGAAGACCGCTTGAAGGCCGCCGTGCTCGTTTCGGGCGGCGCGGACGTCACGTTCCCCGACGGGACGGCCGCGCTGCTCCCCACCGAGTCCGATCCGGCGAACTATCTGCCGCGGGTACGCGTTCCCACGCGCATGATCAACGGCCGCTACGACACGCTCCTCACGCTCGACCAATCCATCCAACCGATGTTCGACCTGCTCGGTACGTCTGCGGAGCACAAGGACCTGCTTCTGTTCGATACGGATCACATCCCACCGCGTGACGGGTTCATCCGCGGGACGCTGGACTGGCTGGATCGGTACCTCGGTCCCGTGGAGCGCTGAGAACTGGTACCCTGACCTTCGCGAGAACCCGATGCCGGACAACCGATCAGACGCGACCGACCTGTACCTCGACCTGATGAAGAAGACGCTGACGGCGTCCTGCTATCCGGAGAGCGCCTGGCAGGTCGACCGGAAGGCCGGCGGGAGCGCCCTCAAGAAACTCTTCGCGGGCGGCCGGCTCCTCGTCAATACAAAGGACTACGACCGCACGCAGCGTCTCGAGGGCCGCGACTGGCCGATGTTCGGCTTCACGATGGCCGGGCACTACCGTCTGGATAACGTGCGGATGTGCGTCGAGGACGTGTTGGACAGGAACGTCCCCGGTGACTTCATCGAGACCGGCGTCTGGCGCGGCGGCACCACGATCTTCATGCGCGCGTTGCTCGAGGCCTACGGCGTGACCGACCGCAAGGTCTGGGTGGCAGACTCCTTCGAAGGGTTGCCGGCGCCCAAGAACAAGGACGACGGCACGGACCTGAGCGACGTGGAGGAGCTCAAGATCTCGCTGGAGCAGGTTCAGGCCAACTTCGCCGAGTTCGACCTGCTCGACGACCAGGTGAAGTTCCTCGAGGGCTGGTTCTGCGACACTTTGCCCGGGGCTCCGATCGACCGGCTGGCCATCTTGCGCCTCGACGGCGACATGTACAGCTCGACGATGGACGCGCTGCAGGCGCTGTTCGACAAGGTCAGTCCCGGCGGCTACGTCATCGTCGACGACTACTACTCGTGGGAGTCCTACAAGGCCGCGGTGACGGATTTCCTGAAGGAGCGGTCGCTGACGCCCGAGATCAAGCAGATCGACTGGACCGGGGCCTATTTCCAGGTCTGACGGCTAGACACACCCGAGCAGAACGTCCGTGTACTCGCCGGTTTTCCGACCGCTGCGCGCCGACAGGTCGGTGATCTTTTTCTCGGCCAGCGCCGTCTCGATCGCCTTCTCGGTCATCTGCGCGCCCTCGGTGTTGCCGAGGAAGTCGAGCATCATCCCCACGGCGGCGATCGTGGCCACCGGACAGGCGACGTTCTTCCCGCGGTACTTCGGCGCCGAGCCGTGGATCGGCTCGAACATCGAGGTCTTGCCGGGATGGATGTTGCCCGAGGCGGCGATCCCCATGCCGCCCTGGATCATCGCGCCCAGGTCGGTGATGATGTCGCCGAACAGGTTGGTGGTGACGNNACCATCCACATGCAGGCCGCGTCGATGTAGGCGTGGTCCTGCTCGACTGACGGGTACTCCGCCCCGACTTCCTCGAACGTCCGCGTCCACAGCTCCTGGCTGCGCAACGCGTTGGCCTTGTCGATCAACGTGAGCTTCTTGCGCGGACGCTTGGCCGCCAGCTCGTAGGCGTAACGGACGGCGCGCTCGATGCCCTTGCGCGTGTTGACCATCTCCTGCGTGGTGATCTCGTCCGGCGTGCCCTTCTTGAAGCTGCCGTGGATCTGG
>JABAOE010001895.1_pt1 | contig 12870 bp, 8 predicted proteins | sample 7062141 | NCBI WGS metagenome assembly JABAOE01 (sample SAMN14538627, study PRJNA623070) | marine sediment metagenome | biome: marine biome [ENVO:00000428]; feature: marine pelagic biome [ENVO:01000023]; material: deep marine sediment [ENVO:00002113] | place: India: Gulf of Khambhat ...
GGCCTGTTCGAATCCAACGGAATCGTAGCCATCGGTATTGCAGGACACCCTCAGGGCCACCCGAACATGACCGAAGAAGAGTGTTTCGCCGTGCTCGAAAGAAAGTACGCGATGATTCACGAACGCGGCATGAAGCCGCTGATAGTGACGCAGTTCGGTTTTGACCCGGATGCCTTCCTGCAGTGGCTGGTGGCGCTCCGCGAGCGGGGAATCGACGCTCCAGTTCGAATCGGCGTGCCCGGACCGACCAATATCAAGTCATTACTGAAATTCGCGGCCCGCTGTGGCGTCGAAGCATCGGCCTCGGTGATGAAGAAGTACGGCGTCTCACTCGGCAAGCTGATCGGCGTCGCTGGTCCCGACAAGATGGTCGATGCATTTGCAACCGGTGTGCGATCCGAGCATCACCCGGTCCGCCTGCACTTCTACCCGTTTGGTGGGCTTATGCGCACCGTCGAGTGGATCGAGAGATATAACGCGGCAAACTGAGCTGCGGGGGCGTTAAGCTCAGCCTGAGCCGATGCGAGTCACAAATCTGCCGGGAGCAGATTTGGACGCACGAAGTGAGCCCGAAGGGTGCAGGCCATGAATCGCCTGCATCAATCAACCACCAACACAAGCGAGAAAATCATTTGGTGGCCAGGGGCGGAATCGAACCACCGAAGACTAGTTCTGGTTGCCCGATCTGCCGGCGGGACCCAGCTCGAAGTAAGTGCTCAATGCGTAATCCGTCAGCGGCGCGATCAGCTGCTGCACTTCCTGGTCGATACCCCCCCAGCCTCCGCCGAGGTACCAGATGGCCGCACCTTGTATCTCGTGGTGTGGCGCATAGAGTTCTGCCGCCCATGGCAGGTCGACGGTCATCGACTGGTGGACACCCGGTATGTCATTCAGTGTCCAGCCGAACTCGGTAATCACGATTGTCGGGCGACTGAACCCATAGTGGTCGGCGACGTCGAAGACTTCCTGGAAACGGCCCAAAAGGCTCGGATACGCCAGCTCCAGGCCGTCGGTCGTATACGAGTATTCGTGCGTGGCGAGGGCAGCCCGGTCCGGATTTGCGGCGATCAGCTGCAGGTATTCACGCATCTTCGGCCCTGCCCAGGTGCCGATCTCCGGCTCCCCCGAGGACCAGCCGAAGGCCGCCCAGTTGAAACCTTCCGCCATGGCGAGGTTCGCCGTATGGATCGCGAACTCGGCGATCCACTCGCCCTCTTTCGTGTATTGCCCGAAGACCGGATCGATGAGGCCGACGTTGTGCGGAAACGGTTCGCCGCCCACGCCATCTCCGTCGAAATCACAGGTACCGCCACGATTGATCTCGTTGATGGTCTCGACCCAGATCAGGTGTTTGTATGGCAGGAGCTCCGGCGGAAACTCGTCGCGGTGTCGCTGCCAGTGTGCGACCGCCGCGTCGTAAGGCGTCTCGTTGTAGATCTGCTGGTAAGGCGTGTCCGCGGGAGGCGGATTGGCGCAGTCCGGTGAGCCGCTGTACGGAACGTCCGGTCGGTAATCCTGACCTGTGACGCTTCTCCGGAAAACGAGTTGGTGCGGAACGCAGCTCGTGGATCCTCCGTCACGGGAATTGTCGACACAGCCTGATGCTGCTTTCAACTGCACCGCCTCGAAGATCTGACCGGCCGAGTCCACACTCTTCAGGAAAAACGGCACGCCCGCGTTATGCAGCGTACGCTCCCAGTCGCCGAGACCATTTTGATTGCCGTTCGGCGCGACGTGGAAGCCGATCTTCACGAAGCCGATGTCCTTGCCCTGCGCAGTGAGATCAGCCCTGATCTGATTGAAGTCACATGGCCCGTTGCAACGCTTCCTTTCGAGCACCACCCACTGCTGCCCGTTCCCCGGCGGCGGCGCAGCGGTCGTCACTGTAATAGTGACCGTGTCGCTATCGCTGCCGCCGTTGCCATCCTCGACCGTCAGTGTCGCCGCGTAATTTCCTGCAGCGTTGTAGGTATGTGAAACAACAGAACCGGTCGCGCTGCTTCCATCACCAAAGCTCCACGAATAATGCAATGCATCGCCGTCGGGGTCGCTCGATCCGGTTGCATCGAAGTTGACCGCGAGCGGCGCTGTGCCGCTGACCGGCTTTGCCCCGGCGAGCGCAGCCGGCGGACTGTTTGTTGGCGGCGGAGGCGGGGCTGTGCCGTCAGCCTCGACAAAAATGTCGTCATACGTCGTGCCAGTGTTTGCTCCACCGGCATTGCCGCTCTTCAGGATAATCGTCGCCACATCGCCTGAGGCTACGAATGACCCGACGTTTGCAACCGGCGAGGTTTCATTCATGGACCCGGACCAGCCGCCAGCGCTCGTCCATGTGTCGTTTTTGTAAAGCATCACGACATCGGCGTCCGTTGGGCTGACGTCTTCACCATTTAGCGGCAAGCGCGAGCCATCGATGACCAGCACCTCGGCCCACTGCGCCTGGGATTGCGTCGGATTACTCTCCCAGAAGCCACTGACATTGACCGTCGTACCAGGACCGCCTGTATTGAACTGCTGGTACACGCCGCCATTGTGATTGCTGCTGGCAAGACGCAGCGCCCCGTTACTTACCGTGGCGTTGACGTTGCCGCGCTGGTTCCAGACCGTCCAGCCGCCCAGGTTGTCGTCAAAGTTGCCATTTACAATCTGATTGACCGGCTCCGGCGGCGGCGGAGGTGGTGGTGGAGCAGCGCCGTCTGCCTCGACCACGACATCGTCGTAGCGCGTACCGGAATTGCTGCCGCCGGCATTGCCGCTTTTCAGGATGATCGTCGCAACGTCGCCCGAGGCTACAAAGGAACCCGGGTTGGCAACGGGCGCGGTCTGATCCATGGCTCCTGACCAGCCGCCGGGACTGGCCCATGTGTCGTTCTTGTAGATAAGTACGACGTCGGCATCGGCCTCGCTTACGTCCTCACCGTTTGACGGCAGACGTGAACCATTGACGATCAGCACCTCGGCCCACTGGTAGCTGGACTTCGTCGGTTGACTTGCCCAGAAGCCGCTGACATTGATCGTGGTGCCAGGACCGCCGGTGTCGAATTGCTGATACAGCCCACCGTTGTGATCGGCGCTGCCCAATTGCAAGGCACCGTTATCTACGGAGGCATTGACGTTGCCGCGCTGGTTCCACACCGTCCAGCCGTGCAAACCGTTTTCGAAATCACCATTGTCGAGCAGGTTGCCAGGTGGCGGTGGCGGTGGCACAGCCGCAGTGGCATACACTTCGAATTCGGGGATGCGCGCGTAGTGATCGACGCCCGCGTCGCTGATGTAGAGACGCACGAAACGTGTCGTCTCGCTTGTTGCGAGTATGCTCGTGGTGCTGTTTTCCTGTGTTGCGTTATTGACCGTTGCCAGGCTTGTCCATGGCCCGGACAGGGAATCGCCGGACTCGAGGCGGTACGACTCGGTGTTGTAAAAGCCGGGCTCTCCACCCGCGCCCGCATGTCTCACGATGAAGCCGCTCACGTCGAACTCGCCGCCCAGGTCGAGGGCCAGCCAGGACTCGGCACTCGAACCATTACTGGTCCACTTGCTGTCGGCCGCGATGACACCGTCGTAAGCCCTGCTTCCATCGAAGTCGCCATTGAAGGAACTGCTCGCTGACCAGTTCACTGCATTGAGCGCCACGTTGTCGCCTTCGGGTAGCGGTTTCGGTGGTGGCGGCGGCGGTGGCGTGGTCGCACCATCCGGCCAGCGGTACCGCGCCGTTATCGCCTGGTCGAGATCGGAGAGGATCTGTCCTTTGTAAGGACTGTTGTTGATGTTCCAGCCGTCGCACCAGGCACACCAGCGGTACATGTTCACCGCCCGGTACACGGGCTTTCCGCTTGTCGCTGCATCCTGGTTGTAGCGATCGATTTCGGCGTAGACTTCCTGCATCCATCCTGGCTCGTAGTGAGAACCGGGGTTTTCCGGATGCCCTCCCGACCAGTAAAAGATACCGTTCGACTCCGTGGCGTAAAGCGGCAAGTGATACAGGTCCGCGGGAATGCCGTGATCCACCCAGTCCTTGTAAACGTAAAAACTGAAGTACAGATCCTGCCCGCCCGCGTTCACCTTCTGCGTGCTGTGAATGTCGTTGTAGGTGTAACCGCGGGAATTGATGTGCAGCGCGATGCCGTCGATGCCGCCTGTGCTTTTAATCTCGGTCAGCATCTGGTTCATGTACTGCACCCAGTTCAGCGGATTCGCGTCGTGGGTAAAGCCGCAGGTGGAGCCGGCCGAAAATGGGCCTGCAAATGGCGCCAGAGCTTGCGTGATGACCTGCGCACCGGGCCGCACTGCCTTGATGGCGTCGTAGGTCTTGCGAAAAAGACTGGCGTAGTCCTGCGGTGAAACATATTGCGCGTGCCCGTTGACGGGCGGCCACTCGACGGCCAGGTTGGTCTCGTTACCGATGATGAAGATGTCTGCCCCTTGAGTCGCCGCTACGTAATTCGCGGCGCGCTGCGCGAAATCGTCATATTTGTCCGGCGTCGGAATGTTTCCCGTGCCGCAGTAACCATTGTTCAGACGCACGATGACGGAATGACCCTGGTTGGCGATCCAGCGGAAATCGTCGCCACCGGTGTCGTTCGGATTACTGCCTATCGCAATCGTCGCCGTCACCCACCCGGTGACGCCACCAGCGGAAAAATGGTCGAGGTATTCCTGGATGTTGGTGTCGTGGTCGTGGATACCGTAAATGAATGGACTCACCTGGGCATTGACTGCCGAGAACAGGCCCAGGCAAGCGATAGAAATGAGACATGGAATCGATTTCGAGCGACCGGCGATTTGCATATTGTTTTTCTTGCTTATTGGCGGTGTTCTCTTTCGATCTTACCTGCTGGCAAAGTCCGGCGGGCACCGCTTTGACAAAACGCCCCGGGTATGCCGATCACTCAAACACAAGCGCTCCCGGGGCGCTGTTATCAAAGGTGTCGCAATCGTTTCGCTGAATCATTCTTCAGGTTTTCATCGAATGGTCTGCACGACGACTGTTGTTATGTTAAACATGGGGAGCCAATGGAGCGTTCCGCTCGCAGTGATCGAAGCGGACAGTTGATGTAATCGCTTCGTCGCTTGCGGAAGTGGGCACTAAATGGGCACTTCGCGTACCTGGTCGTTTGACGGGGCGTGAATCGCGGTCGTGCGTCTTTGAAAAAATTGGTGGCCAGGGGCGGACCGATTCGCGAAGCGAATCAGGAGCGCGCAGCGACCCGAGCAAAGCGAGGGCGAGAATCGGCCTTAGCCGATTCGAGTCACAAATCGGCAGGATTGCCGATTTGGTGCGCGCAGCGACCTGAACGAAGTGAGGACAAGGGCCATGGATGGCCCGCAGCCAATCAACCACCGACACGAGGATTTTCAGTGAACAGATTTCGCGATCCTACGTAATCCCCCGTAACCCAATCAAACGTTTAGCGGCAGATTATTAACTCGGTAAGTCACATTGGGTGACGATCGGTGATCCTGGTTTGGGCATCAAAATGGGCACCAGGAGCAAGTCGTCGCCACCAGCTTCTTCATGATCACGGAGTAACTTGTGCACGGCTGCTAACATCCTGGACTGGTTGAGAGGAGAGTCCGGAATGATTTACGTCTTCGAGGTTCACATCAAACCGGGACACACCGCGGAGCAGTACGCGGACGCCTGGGTCCGCGCCAGCAAGATTATCCAGCGGGCTCCGGGAGCCCGCGGCACGCGACTGCATCGCAGGCTAAATGATCCTATGGTGCTTCTCGCGATCGCGATGTGGGAGTCGAAGTTGCAGCGTGACGCGATGGAGGCCAGTTCCAGTGACACCGTCAAAGCCATTATTGCCAGCCAGGCGCCTTTCGTCGATATTCGTGTCATCGGCGAGTTCGACGATCCTCAATGGGTCGTGGAGCCTGGCTAGTCCAGCAGGTCCAGCGTGTCAGCTGCGAAATCAACCCGCCCGCCCGCGCAAGGCCTCGAGGGCTTCCTTTGATGTTCGCATGCAGGATATCGTGGTAGGCCTTATTATCTTTCATCATTGATTTGCCTAGCGTAGCGATGGACTCTGAACATTTAAAGGCGCTCGCCCTGGAGCTCGGGGCAGATCTTGTAGGAATTGCGGGGGCAGATGTACTCAACGCCTTTCCGCCCGATCCGCTGTGTCCACAAACCCCGGACCGCATTCTCCCAAGTTGCCGAAGCGTGATTGTTATCGTACAGCGGATACCCGCTGGTGCGTTCAGATGCAAAAACAACGCCCTGGTGCAATACATGGACATGCTGGTCCTTAGAAAGATGGATATTGTTGCCTACGATATCGCGGACCGGCTTGAGCGAGACGGGCACGCCAGCCTGGTACTTGCGGCACAGGAGACAGACTGGGATATGAAAAAGGCCAGTTATGGCAGGCTCAGTACCCGGCACCTGGGGGTCGAGGCTGGTCTCGGGACCTTGGGTCTTGAAGTCAACATACTGACACCGGAATTCGGGCCAAGGCTTTACCTCACCGGCATCCTGACAGAGCTTGAGTTAGCGCCAGATGCGCCGATTACCGAGCAAGTTTGCATCGGCGAATCGTGTAGCCGCTGTCTGCATTCCTGCCCGGGCGATGCGGTAGGGCATTTCGATATCGACAAACGTGATTGTGCTCAGCATGCGCAGGAATTCGGCTTTGCGACCGCGTTAGGTCTGTTCCGGAACATGGTAGATGCCCGTGCCGGCGGTAATGCCACCGTCGCGCTAACAGACACTATAAGGTCACGTGAGTTCATGGGATTCTGGCAAGGGCTTTTGCGCGTGGTTGGCTCATTCGGAGACTGCCCCCGCTGCCTCGAGGTCTGCCCGGTTGGCAATGACTACCATGCCCACCTGGCCGATTTTCACAAGGTCATCCCGGAACGCACACTGGAGACAAATGAGAAGGCGAAGGGATTTAAGCAGGCCCGCAAGGAGGGAGCGGATATTGCAGGTTTGAATGATTGGAACGTGAGATGGGTTGGTCCGGATGGGTACCAGGGGATAGTGGCGCGACAGTTCGCGGAATTTCGCAAAGAACAAAAATCGCGAGAGGAAACGTACCGTGCAGCTTCGGCTGAGCGAGAGCAGGATTAATCACGTGGAATTAGTATTCCAGCGGCCTGTGTCGGCAGAAGAAATCAAAGAAAAGGCCCGGGAACTGGGAGCCGACCTGGTTGGCATCGCTGATGGTCGGGTAATGGATGAATATCCACCCGACCCGGTTCACCCACAGCGCCCAATTGATTTGAGCGAGCTGGACTCCGGCCGCGTGATTGTTCTCGCCAAGCGCATATTCACAGGTACGTCGCGGATCCTTGGGTGGGATGACCGGCACAAGTTTTATAATGATGAGCTCGCGTTGACGCGCCTCGAACACGCGTCTCTCGAAATTGTCTACTGGCTGGAAGACTTGGGGTACCCGGCGATTATCATTCCGCCGTCGCATACCGACCCTTGGGCCTATGCCGGCAATCCGGGTCAGCACCGCGACACTCTGCTTTCATTGAACCATGCTGCAGTGGAGGCGGGGCTTGGGACCCTGGGCCTTAACTTGCAATTGTTGACTCCCGAATTTGGTCCGCGCGTCATCCTAACGGCGGTAATGTGTTCTGTAGACGTAGAAGCCGACTGCCCAATGAAAGAGGCTCTGTGCCTTGGGCCTTCCTGCGGCCGTTGCCTTAAAACCTGTCCCGGCAATGTCGTTGGTCACTGGGATCGAAACTGGGAAGGCTGCGATGAGTATCGATTCCCGTACGGATTTAAAAAGTTAACCGGCCATCTCGTGGATATCATCGATGAGGACGATCCAGAGGAGCAAAAAAACAAGATTTTGTCGAAGGATACTTTCTACCTTTGGCAGAGTACGCTGCGTGGCGCCGGGGCGATAAATGGCTGTCGAAATTGCCAGGACGATTGCCCCATTGGCACGGATTACGAATCACGGCTGAGGGATGTCAGAGAAGAAATGGTGCACGACAGCGCCGAGAAGCAGGAGGCCCTGGCAGAAATGACCCAGCTTGAAATTGAGGGGGACCTCCCCAAAAGCTTCAATCGCCAACGTCGATGGATCGGCAGGCCAAGCTATCTCGAAAAGGAATAGGAGTGGCCAGGGGCGGACCGATTCGCGAAGCGAATCAGGAGCGCGCAGCGACCCGAGCAAAGCGAGGGCGAGAATCGGCCTTAGCCGATTCGATTCACAAATCGGCAGGATTGCCGATTTGGTGCGCGCAGCGACCCGAACGAAGTGAGGACAAGGGCCATGGATGGCCCGCAGCCAATCAACCACCGACACGAGGATTTTCAGTCCAATCCGCCCACTCGAGTATACCGACACAATCCAGACAGGTGCGGATTGACCTTTAGTGTCTCGGATCAAGCATGTGGCAAGGAAACGAAGGCCAGGACGCCAGGCCAGGTGAATTAGTTCGCGGCCCCACTGCCTTCGTTCGATATAGAAAAGCCCAACTGGTGGCCAGGGGCGGAATCGAACCACCGACACGAGGATTTTCAGTCCACTGCTCTACCAACTGAGCTACCTGGCCACTAGTTGGGCTCTTGTGAGAGCGGGGTATTACAACGGTGTTGGAATCGCCAGTCAATAAAAAAGCCGGGCTTGCGCCCGGCTCGAGTACAGGCCTGATCCTGAGGGGGAATCGGATCAGGCTGCTTTTAAAGCGTCGCTCGCCGAGAGGTACTCGTAACCCAGGTCATGGGCGACCGCCTCGTGGTTGACGTGGCCGGCGTGGACGTTGAGTCCGTTCGCCAGGTGGCCGTCTTGCAGGAGTGCTGCGGCCCACCCCAGGTTGGCCAGGTTCTTGACGAACGGCAGCGTGACGTTGGTCAGCGCAAAGGTCGATGTCCTCGGCACGGCGCCCGGCATGTTCGTTACGCAGTAATGCACGACGTCATCAACGATATAGGTCGGATCCGCGTGCGTCGTCGGCCGGCTGGTTTCGAAGCAGCCGCCCTGGTCGATCGATATGTCGACCAGCACCGACCCCGGCTTCATCTGTTTGACGTGTTCTTTATGCACCAGCTTCGGTGCCGCCGCGCCCGTGACCAGCACCGCACCGATGACGAGGTCCGCCTTCTTGATCTGCACGTCAATGGCGTGTTTTGTCGAGTATTCTGTCTTTACTCGTCCCCCATAAATGTGGTCTATCTCACGCAGCCTCGGCACCGAACGGTCCAGTATCGTGACCTGCGCGCCGAGCCCGATGGCCATTTCAGCGGCATTGGTGCCGGCGACACCGCCACCGATGATTAGCACATCTGCGGCGCCGACGCCGGGTACGCCTCCCAGCAATACGCCTCGCCCGCCGTTTGCTTTCTGCAGGCAGTAAGCCCCGGCCTGGATCGACAGGCGTCCCGCCACTTCGCTCATCGGCGTCAGTAACGGCAGCGAGCCATCGTCAGCGGTGACGGTCTCGTAGGCAATTGCCGTCGTCCCCGACTTGACGAGTGCCTCGGTCTGCGCCGGATCGGCCGCCAGGTGCAAATACGTGAATAGCACCTGGTCGGGGCCGAGCATCTCGCACTCGCTCTGCTGCGGTTCTTTGACTTTGACGATTAGATCGCTCTTCTCAAATACTTCTTTTTCGGTAGCAACGATCTTCGCGCCGGCTGCTTCGTAGTCGGCATCCGTCATGCCGATAGCGGCCCCGGCGTTGGTCTCGACCATTACTTCGTGGCCATCGTGGACGAGTTCGCGAACGCCTGCCGGCACCATGCCGACCCGGTATTCGAGCGTCTTGATTTCCTTGGGTACACCGACTCTCATGACACGCCCCCTCGACGGTATAGTTCGAAACCATCGCCAGAATACTCGTGATTATGCGCAATTCTCTGCCCATTGCAGTGACGTGACGCGCTTTTTGTGGCATATTCTGCGAAAATTCATATCTTTTTTCGCATGATCTGCCATGATTTTGGACCGCTATGACAAGGCCATCCTGGGCGAGCTGCAGCGGGACGGCCGCATCAGCAACGTGCAGCTTGCCGGGCTCGTCAACCTCTCTGAATCCGCGTGCCTGAGGAGGGTCCGGGCACTCGAGGAAGCGGGCCTTATCGAGCGCTACGTCGCCCTGCTGGACCAGAAAAAGGTGGGACTCACGGGAACCGTGTTCGTGCACATTGCGCTCCGTCGCGAGGAACAGGCGCAGCTCGCCGAGTTCGAGGCGGCCGTCCAGAAAATCCCCGAAGTCATGGAATGCCACCTGATGACCGGAGAGTTCGATTATCTCCTCCGGGTTGTCATCGCCGACATGGCGGACTTCGAGCGACTCCACAATGAGTCACTGACACGCCTGCCGGGTGTCGCACGGGTCAATTCCAGTATTGCAATCAGGACGGTACGCAAAACAACGGAGTTGCCGCTGAAATAATTGAAGCAGCCGGGCATTTTTGACTTTGCAAACGGCCACCCGTACCCTCGACGATCACCCCAAAAGGATCTTCAAATGGTTTCGTCGAAGGAAGCCGTGCGGGCACACGGTTCCCTTGAAACACTTTCTGCGCGTTATGCGCGCATCAGGTCAACGTCCCTCGATCTGTGCCGCCATCTGCAAACGGAAGACTTCGTCGTGCAAAGCATGCCCGATGTCAGCCCGACCAAGTGGCATCTCGCGCATATCACCTGGTTCTTCGAACGCTTCTTATTGTCCCCGTATTTGCATGACTATCGGGTCTTCGACGATGGTTACGATTACATCTTCAATTCCTATTACTACACCGCGGGTGAGATGCATGCGCGTCCCAAGCGTGGCTTGCTGACACGACCGACGGTCACTGACATTTTGAATTATCGCGAGTACGTCGACGACGCGATGCAGAAACTGCTCGAAGATCGCGAAGGCGATGCGGAGATTGCGGGACTGGTCACGCTCGGATTGAACCACGAGCAACAGCACCAGGAGCTTCTGCTGACGGACATCAAGCACGTGTTTTCCTGCAATCCGCTGATGCCCGCGGTAAACCTCGACCTGTCCATTCCGCCGGCTCAGGAACCTGCGCCCTATTCTTTTACCAGCGGGCCATCAGGAATAATGGAAATCGGTGCGACAGGCGGTGGCTTTTGTTTCGATAACGAGACGCCGCGCCACACGACCCTGTTACTCCCACACGAGATCGGTTCGCGCCTGGTTACCAACGGTGAATATCTCGAGTTCATGCATGACGGAGGTTACGCAAAAGCGGAGCTATGGCTGGCGGATGGCTGGACCACGATCAGGGAACGCGGCTGGGAACGACCGTTTTACTGGACTGAGGACGGAAGCCGCGAATTCACGCTCGGTGGCATGCGCGAGCTCGACCTTAATGCGCCTGTAACACACGTCAGTTATTACGAAGCGGATGCATTCGCACGCTGGGCAGGTGCCCGACTGCCGACCGAAGCCGAATGGGAGGTTGCTGCAGGCAACGAAGCTGTAACGGGCAATCTTATGGAGGCCAACTACTGGCACCCGGCGGCAGCGGACGTGAGTAACCGACAATTGTTCGGCGACGTATGGGAATGGACCTCGTCCTCTTACGCCCCATATCCGGGCTTCAAACCGCTGGACGGCACCCTCGGTGAATACAACGGTAAATTCATGTGCAACCAGATGACCGTTCGCGGCGGCTCGTGCGTCACTGCAGACGAACACGTCCGCGCGAGCTACCGCAGCTTTTTCTACCCTGACGCCCGCTGGCAGTTCTTAGGCTTACGCCTCGCCAAAGACAGCAAACCGTGAGTACCCATGCCTTTATCACCATTACGCGCAGCACCGCTTACTGAACAGGACGATGACGCCACGGATGAATTGAGTGCGATTCTCTCCGGACTTGGACAGCCCCAGAAATCGATTGCGTCCAAATTCTTTTATGACGAACGGGGATCCAAGCTGTTCGACCAGATTTGCGAACTACCGGAGTATTACCTCACGCGAACTGAACTCGCCATCATGCAAGAAAACATCAGCAAGATGGCGGAACGCATAGGCCCGCAAGCAAGCCTGATCGAGTTCGGCAGCGGCTCGAATCTCAAGATCCGTATCCTGTTGGAAAATCTCGATCGGCTCGCGGCTTACGTTCCCGTAGACATCTCTCGCGATTATCTCGTCAAACAAGCCGACGAGATTGCTCGCGACTACCCGGATATAGAAGTGTTGCCGGTTGCCGCAGATTTCATGCATCCATTCGATCTTCCCAATCCCCGGGTAATGCCGGTGCGCAACGTCGTGTACTTCCCCGGTTCCACTATCGGAAATTTCTCACATGGAGCGGCGCACCAGTTATTGCGCGTCATGTATGAGGAAGCAGGTGAGAACGGGGGATTGCTGATCGGCATCGATTTACGCAAGGAGCGGAACATTATCGAGGCCGCATATAACGACGCTGCCGGGGTAACCGCAGAGTTCAATCTGAATATCCTGAGAAGAATCAACCGCGAGTTCGGCGCAGATTTCGATCTGGATGCATATCGCCATTGCGCGATTTACAGCCAGGAGTTCGGTCGCATCGAAATGTACCTGGTCAGCCGCCGCAATCAGACGGTAACCATCGACGGTTGCAAGTTCTTGCTTGGCCAGGGCGAGTCCATACTGACCGAACATTCGCACAAGTACACGGTTGAGGGTTTTACGGCGATGGGCGAACGCGCGGGGTTCCGGATCGACAGTTGCTGGACCGATGCCGACGAGATGTTCGCGGTTCTCTATTTCCTGCGCTGAAGACTAGTCCTGAGGGACGTACTCCTTGGGCTTCTCCGAGCCTCCGCCGAAAAAGAATTTTTCCATCTCGGTCGCCAGGAATTGCCGCGCTTCGGGTTCGATCGGAGTGAGTCGATACTCGTTGATCAGCATCGTCTGGTGCCCCAACCACTGCTGCCAGGCTTCCTTCGACACATT
>JABAOE010003353.1_pt1 | contig 12865 bp, 15 predicted proteins | sample 7062141 | NCBI WGS metagenome assembly JABAOE01 (sample SAMN14538627, study PRJNA623070) | marine sediment metagenome | biome: marine biome [ENVO:00000428]; feature: marine pelagic biome [ENVO:01000023]; material: deep marine sediment [ENVO:00002113] | place: India: Gulf of Khambhat ...
ATTTTCTTCGGCTTGTTTGAAAAATTCTCTTAATCTTTCTTCACTTTCACCATAATATTTGCCCATAATTTCAGGACCACTCAATGAAGTAAAATTAGCATTTGTTTCTCCAGCTACTGCTTTTGCTAAGAGAGTCTTACCGGTTCCGGGGGGACCATATAACAAAACACCTTTTGGAGCTTCCACACCAATTTTATCAAATAATTCTGGATGTCTCATTGGTAGTTCTACCATTTCACGAATTTTTTGTACTTCGTTTTTCAAACCACCAAGTTCGTCATAAGTAATCCTTGGAATTGAAGAGTCAATTGCTTTAGTCATTGTTCCAAGTTTGAAAACTGTTTTTTCAGTAACTATAACTGGTTTTGCTGGTTTTGTACTGGTAACAATAAATTGGATTTTACCACCCATCTGTGTTGATAGAATTATTGAGTCATGAATTGTAAAAACATGATTTTGATGTGTGTTAATCATTACTTCGTGTAATTGTGCTTCATTAATTGGTAGTTTTTCTGTTGGAGATAATACAATTTGTTGAGCTTCTACTGCTTCAACAGATTTTACAGTAACTTTATCACCAATTCCTGCACCAATATTGTGTCGAGTAATTCCATCAATTTTGATAATTCCAGAACCATAATCTTCAGGAGAACCTGGCCATAGCTTTACATGAGTTTTTTTGTTATATGTTAATTCTAAAATTTGTCCAGTATTCCAGTTAGTTGTCTTCAATAATTTTTGGATCAACTATTGCTCTACCTTTTCCTACATGTTGTTGAGGAATTTCCTCAATTTTTAATTGAATTTCACTCATTTTATCACCATAAAAAAGGAGGTTATTCAACCTCCACAGTTTTGCCTTTTGGTTTTTCAGATTCCAATAGACTAAACTTTAGTTCGAGTACACCATTTTTGTAAGATGCTTTTGCTGAATCTTTGTCAACTTTGTGGGGGATAGGGGCTTTGGCATGATATTTTTTCTCACCATGTTCAGCATCGATGCTAATGGTCTTATCATTAACAACAACTTTCACATCTTTTTTCTCAACTCCTGGCATTTCTGCTACGAGTTTTAGGACTTTCTCTTTTTCATCGACTAGAGTATCAACAAAAGGTTCTCTAGTTTCTGATGTTGGGAGTAAGCCTGGCTTAACATTTCCGTACTCTTTTACTACTGGTTTTCCGTCAGGCCCTACGGTCATTGTGTAACCATAATAAAATGGACCAGAACCTTGAACACCAGATTCCTTGAACCCTTCAAAAAGATCATCAAGATTCATGAATGATCTAGACATTTTCTTGAACAGGTTATCAAATTCGTCATCAAAGAACATTGTCATATTCACCTATGTATTGTAATACATATGACATTATATAAGTATTATGTTAAATTTATTGAAATATTACATAATCCTAATATAATTGACATTATATAATAATTATGATGAGGCTGGCAAGCACCTCTGTTCCTGAGGTAGTTAGAGAGATTATCACTCAGAATCGATCAATCTACGATTGTATGAAAATGGATTTGATTAACTATACAGCATTGGCTGTTAAAATTCAGCCTGTTGTGGAGAAATATCTTGGTGGCCCAGTTAATCTGAATACCATTGTAGTTGCCATCAAGCGTTATTCTGATTCATTTGAAGAAAAAGATGAAGTGAAAAACGAGTCAGTTCTTAAAAATGCAAGACTTTCATTGACAGATGGGATTTTAGGAATTAAGTTTTCAGCTGATGATTTTGGCACTGAAGATGCAACTACACTAATGAACAAATTTTCAGAGATTAATCCAGATTATGAATTCTTTAGATTATCAGATTCCTTTAGAGTTTTGACAGAAGATTTAGCAGGAATTAGAGAATTATTTGGTGCTTTTGGAAATGATGAAGATAAATTTGTTACAGGACTAGCTAAAATCAAGATTCTGATTTCTCCTGAGCAGAACAGAAATGATGTTGCGTCTTATGTTGCTGAAGTCTTACATTCAAACGGTATTGAACCTGCAAATGCATTCTTTAGCCAAGACAATATCACTATTGTTTTAAATGAAAAAGATGCGTCTAGGGCTTATGAAATTTTAAGATCAGAGATTGTTAGATAAAATTAGATTAAACACCAAGACTTTCTGCTTTAGATAGTTCGAGAAATACCTTATCTCCTACTGAGAGTCCTAATTCTTTGTATTCATGCATATCTAGTTTTAGAGCAGTTTGGCCTCCTGGCATTCCCATTCCTCCCATTCCACCAGCTAGCATTTTGTTAAGACCCTTCATCATATCATCCATATTTGAAAAACCCATAACATTTGGTCCAAATGGAGATGACATTGGTTGATTTCCTTCTTTGAAGTCTTTTGCTAGAGATAGTGATACTATCACGTATGGAGCGCCATCTGGTGCTGCATCAATACGTACAACCACATATTCTTTCTTCATGATTTCTATTTGGAAATTTACCTATTTTACTCTATCCTCAAAATTATTAGTCAAGCTCCTAAAGAAAAGTTTGATTTCTTAGCAGATGATGCTTTTTTGATAAAGTGAATATATATCGTCTAATACTCTGGTGAAGTTGCTTAGATGGCACGAAATAAGAAAAGGATAGTAGTATTAGGAGGAGGTTTTGCGGGATTAGAGTGTACCAGAAAGCTAGAATCACATTTTAAAAACGATCCTGAGATTGAGATAATTCTTGTAAGTGAAGATAATTTTCTGCTTTTTACACCCATGCTTCCACAAGTAGCCTCAGGGATGATTGAAACTAGACACATTGTTATGCCAATTCGAACTCTTGTTGAAAAAGCCATTTTTTATGAAAGTAGTGTAAAAAACATTGATCCTCATGGAAAAATTGTAACATTAATGGGAACAAGTGAGAAACGTGGTATCTCATTACATTATGATTATCTTGTAATAGCATTAGGAAGTCAGACCAATTTCTTTGGAATGACAGATGTAGAAGAGAATGCATACACCATGAAAACTCTCAACGATGCAGTGATGTTACGAAATAGAGTTATTGATATGTTAGAACAAGCAGAGAATGAAACAAATCCTATTCTTCGAAAAAGTTTGTTGACTTTTGTAATCGTTGGAGGAGGTTTTGCTGGAATTGAAACTGCAGGAGAGGTGATGGATTTCTTAGTTGATGCACGAAAACACTATCCAGAAATTCATAAACAAGATATTCAAGTGATTATACTTGAAGCACTTGCAGGTATACTGCCAGGTTTTAGTAAAAAACTTGCAGAATTTGCAAATAAAAAACTCGTAGAACGTGGAATTGATGTTAAATTAAAAACTGCGGTTACTAGTTTTGATGGAACAGAAGTGATTGTAAAAAAATTATCTGATACTACAAAAGATTCTGAAGATGTGTCTGAACAAAGTTCTATTCAGACAAAGACATTAGTTTGGACTGCAGGAGTTACACCAATTGATACAATAAAAAATTCAATTTTTAAAACTGAGAGAGGAAAAATTGTTGTAAATGATTTTTTGGAAGTAAATGATTGGCCTGGTGTTTTTGCAATAGGTGATTGTTGTCAAGTAGTATCAACAAATGGAAACAAACCTCAACCTCCTACTGCGCAAGTGGCAGAAGCTCAAGCAGTGATTGCTGCACATAATTTGTACTCATTAATCACAAACAAGGAGAAGAAAAAATACGATTACGGGTTTAAAGGACAAATGGCAATCATTGGAAAAAGAACTGGTATTGCTTCAGTTTTTGGAATGAATGTGCATGGATTTTTAGCTTGGTGGCTTTGGAGAAATTACTATTTATCAAAAATGCCAAAATTTGATAAGAGATTTAGAGTGATGTTAGATTGGTTTGTTGATCTATTTTTTGATAGAGATATTTCAAGGTTGAAATTTTTGAGAAAGGAGGTATCAAAAGAATACAAAGAGTTAGACGAAGTTGATGATGTCTGGTAAATTTTTACTTTCGTAATCTGTAAAAAATGTATGCCGGTGCTGCAAAGTACATTCCAATATTTAGTAAAATTAGGCTAATTCCATATCCAACTATTTCATGTTCAGAATTAATTTCCACATAGTTTAGAATTGAAAGTGATGTTAAGAGTGGAGTTATTCCAGTCTTTACAATTTCTTTGAATAATAGATTTTGTCGTTCTAAATCTGCTATCGTAGGACTAAATGAATAATAAAATTGGTTAAATGCTGTTAGAAAGGATTTTCCAGATTCAGTTTTTAATAAAACATTGTCTCTAGTTTCACGAAGTTCCTGAACTTGGGGAGAAAGTTCTGTGCCATATGTTGCTGTAGCTATTAGACATCCTCCTCCATTTTCAGTTGGACTAGAATCTTCAGATAGAATTTTGAATGAATTTACCGTATTATCAAAAAGTGGTGCTTGTCGTTCAAAATGTCGGTCTAAATTAACATAAGTAATTTGAAAGAATTTATCTGACGATTTTATAACAACTTCACCAAATTTTATCAGCATATCTCCTTGACTTGTTTGAAAATTACTTGTAGCTGTCATAAGATGTGCATCTTTACCATTAACTTTTGTAAATTCTTCTGTATCAATAGTCATCATACCTGAATCAATTGATATTTGAAGAGAATCTTTAATTTCATCAACTTTTTCTTCTAAGGTTTTTCCTTCAGTTTCTACAACTGAAACAGAAATTGCAGGATTAAATCCATCAAGTGCTGGTCCTACTGCAGAAACATCAGGTATGTTAGGTTGTGTTTTTGGTGGTTCTTGAATCAACCATCCTGTTGGAAAAGTTGCTGAGAATCCTAGTTTATCATTAGAATATTCTTCATCAGGAATTGGATCAGGAGATTGAGACATCCTTTCAGGTTCAGTAAGTTCTAAAAGATTTGAAACCTCAGAACGTGAAACAACTTCAGCTTTTTGAATTTCTGCTGCAGCTTTATCACCAGGAATTGTAGCACCCTGTTCAGTGTTAGCTATTTCGGGATGAATTTTTGCAGGTGTTTCTATATCTGCAATTTTATCTAATGTTTCAAAACTTTCTTGAGTTACTATTCTACCAAACACAGTATATTGCCCATCAAGAAAATTTGAGTCTTCATGAACAATAAAAAATTGTGAACCTGCACTATTTGGATCAGCGGATCTAGCCATAGAAACAATTCCCCGATTATGTTTAATGTCATTGAATTCTTCATCAATTGAATAGCCTGGATCACCTGTACCCCATTGGTAAAAAGTTTCAAAAGCTCCAGGTTTTGTTAAGGGATCTCCTCCTTGTATCATAAAACCTTCAATGATTCTATGAAAAACAGTTTCATCATAGAATCCATTTTTTGTTAAATCAAGAAAATTATTTACATGATTAGGTGCGTCATTTGGAAAAAATTCAATTGTTATTTTTCCAGAACCTGTATGTAATATTACTAGTTCATCAGATTGAGCAAATATTGGAGTAGTAGATATTGTAAAGAGAATTACAAGGCTTAACGCTAGAATTTTTAATTTCATTCTTCTAGTTTGGTTGACTTCAATAAAAGCTATGATAAACATTAGTTTTTATCATTCATAATCCAAGTTCGAATATGGAAAAAGAAGAACACATTCAGGCTCATATTGTATCAGTATGGAAAGAATCTAAAAAATTATTTTCAGTTCATGGAACAGAAGGAATGATAGTTTTAACAGACAGACATTTGATGTTTGTAAATAAAACTGAAGCAAAAATGAGATGGTGGGATGCAGCTACAAAAAGACAAGTTCTAACTTTTTTAAAATCAAAAGATGTAATGATTCAACAAGATGGATATGATGAAGAACAACTAACGCTTGATCTAGAAAATAAAAAAAATATGGAAATAAGGTTTGATGATATTTTAAAAATTAATTCTGAAAAGAAAGCTTGGGGGGATGTTTTAAATTTAGAGATTAATCAAGATGGTAAAAATCAAAAATATCAATTTTCTGTTGTACAAGATTGGGTAAAGTATCCGTTAAAAGATCCTCAAAAATATATGAATGTAGATTGGTCTTCTTTAGTACAATACATTAAAGATAGACAAAAAATTACGAATTAAAATTGAACAAAGTATTTGCTGTTGGAGTTGGTCCTGGTTCACCAGATTATGTAACAAATATTGTAAAAAATCTAATTGAACGATCTGATATTATTGTAGGTCACAAGTATACCTTAAAGACAATAGAGAATTTACTATCTGGAAAAGAAGTTTATGAAATCACTATGAAAAATCAAGAAGAAGTATATCAAAAAGTAAAAAATAATTTGGGAGAAAAAATCTTGCTTGTCCCATTTACTGGAGATGTTAATTTTTCTGAATCTGAAGTTGTTGATAGATTAATTGAGATTTTTGGAGAAGTAGAAGTTGTGCCTGGAATTAGCTCAATTCAAGTTGCTGCGGGAAAGGCCAGAGTACCATTAGATAAATCAAGAGTAATTACAATGCATATTTCAACTTCAATTGAGCGGGAAAAAATTGAATTACAAAAAGCATTGTTGGATGGATTTAGTGTCGTATTAGTTCCTAGACCATGGCAGAAAGAGCCATCAAAACACTTCATGCCTTCTGAAATTGCATTTTATTTGAAAAGAAATGGGTTAGATACAAAAAAATTAAAAATTCATGTATTTGAAAATTTGACAACCAAAGATGAAAGATGTTTTGTTGGAACAGTTAATGAGTTAGAAGGAAAAGAGTTCTCAGATCTATCTGTTATGGTTTTTAATCAGTCAAAATTAGATTCGTATATTAATTTCAATTAATTGGATTAGTAGAACCTTTTTTCTTAATTACATCAGATTCTATATCAGGAAAAACAACAACATCAAGTGTCATGTATGGATAGTCTTTATCAAATAAAGCAATAAATCCAATTTCATCAACAGTTACACTCCAGCTTTTTCCTGGAAGTATATCGCCACTAGCTATTCTACCATCTGGGATGTATGGGCTTACAGTTCCTGTTCCACCTCCCCGAGAATTAGTATCTCGTTTTCCACTTGAGATACTATGTGAAACAGTGTCATCATTAACAAATGTCAGAGTGGTTCCAGGTATTGTAGAAACTCTGTTAGGTGTGTAGAGAGTTTTTTGTTGAATATAATCTTGAGCAGTGTAATCAAAACTATATGGATCAGCAGCTCCTTCAGCTATGCGAATTATTATTTCTCCGTCTTTAGCTTGTTCGGAGCCTGGAGAAGATGTTGGTGAGGTTGGAATGCCTCCACTTAATGTAGAAATTTTTGTAGTGTAAATTATTTTATTTGATTCACTTCCTTGTGTTATTTTTCCACTAAAGCTATAGATTGAACCTTCGTCAGCATTTTGGACTAGCTTGCCAAACAAACTAACAGTAACTTCTGCACCAATTGCATTTTCAGCAGTACCAACTAATCTAATAAAACGTCCTTCTCTTAAAGCACTACCAGTAATGTCACTGACAGTAAAATCAATTTCATCCATTGTTACAAAACCATCTTCAATTATAATTCGTGTACTACTACCGGTTTGAACTCCAGTTGACATGAGTAAATCAATTTGAGAAGTTTTGATTGTTCTTTCAGTTACAGCAAATCCTGAACCTTCAATCAAAAAAGCTTGATTTGAAACTAATTGAGAATAAGATTCATCAAATAGGAAACCAGCAAAGAATAACCCAAATACTAAAAATGCAATAGCATATGCTTGCTTCATAGTTTTTTCATGGTCTAATTCGGTTTATAATTTGCTACTAAATTATTTTAGATATAGAATGTAGTATATCTAAACTCAGGTAACAGATTCTTCTAAGAACGATGGATCTTCTATTAAACCAATCAGATATGCTTCTAAAAAGCCACCTGCAAGTAAAAGACCTAAAACAATTCCAACTTCAATTGCTACAATTTTGTAATCAGGTTTGATTGAGATTTTTTTAATGATTTTTCTAATCAATAAATAACTTCTTGAAATTCCAAGTGAATAAGCTACAAGCTCCATCATTCCAAATGGAGACAAGTAAAGTAAAGTTAATGGATGAATGCTGGCAACTTCAGGAGATAGTAATGCAATAGCTGCAAATGCTTGGCCTGTTTGAAAAGCTGAAAACAATCCCCATGCAACTCCAGCACCTGGTACAAACATAGCTATTGCAATTCCTGAGTTATGAAGAAATATTCCAATTCCATCAATACCTTCAACTAATTCCTCAAATTCCTCCATGAAGGCTTCTGCATCTTCTTGAGAGATCTCCATTAAAGATCCTAGATAATAAGAAGCAGTGAATATTCCAACAAAAATAAAAAATACAATAGTTCTTTGATTTTTCACAGGTTTTTTCTTTGATAAGGGTATTTGAGGGTTTGTAGCGAGCAGATTTAATTAAAACTCTTAATATTTTTTGATAATGGAAAAAGAGGTTGTTTTTGCTGTAAATTATGCTTTGAATAAAGGATTTCAAATCCATCCTGATGCATTAAAAATTTTGGAACGAGTAGACATTAAGGAATTAGAAAATATCATAAAACAAATTGTTAGAGAAAAATCCAAGCAAAAATTATTTTTAATAAATCAAGATGATTTAGAAGAATTTCTAGGTCTTAAAGATGATGAATCAATAGAGAATGAATTTAGAGTAATTAGTGATCCCTCTTCAAAAATTACTTCAGCAGAAGGTGTTGATGGATATAATTCATTATTCGCCAGTAGGTTTTCTAAATTAAAAAAAATAATTTCGAATCGCCCAGAATCTAAAATGTTAAAATCAATAGCTTCAGTACTTACGACAAAATCAAATGATGATTTGTATATTTGTGGGCTCGTTTCTGAGCGAAGAGTAGAAAGAAATGTAACCAAATTATCAATTGACGATCCGACTGGTTCAATTGAAACTATAGTGTTTGATAAAGATCTACAGAAAAATGCTGCTTCTTTACTTACCGACCAATTTGTGATGGAAAAAATTAGTTTTGGTAAGAAGGGAGGTTTTATTGTAAAAGATATTATCGCTCCAGATATTCCTGAGCATCCCTCAAATCGATCAAAAACAGAGGCATATGCGGTTTTCCTATCAGATCTCCATATTGGAAGCATGTATTTTATGGAAAAAGAACTGAATGATTTTATTTTGTGGCTTTCAAGTCCTGATCCAGTAGCTAGAAAAATTCGTTTTATTTTGATTGGAGGGGATGTTGTTGATGGGGTTGGCATATACCCAAATCAAGACAAAGAGTTGGATTTTGTAAACATTCATGATCAGCTTGAAAAAACTAGAGAGTTGTTAAGTAAAATTCCAGAACATATTCAGGTAATTATAATTCCTGGAAACCATGATCCTGGGAGAAGAGCTTTACCCCAACCTGCCATACCAGAAATTTACAATTCAACATTATGGGATCAAAAAAATATCTCAATGTTGGGAAATCCGGCCATGGTTTCTCTTAATGGAGTCAAGGTTTTGATGTTTCACGGCCAAAGTATTGATGATGTCGTTAGAACCACACCAGGTCTTAGTTATGATAAACCTGCTAATGTAATGAAACATTTTCTACAATCTCGGCATCTAAGTCCAATTTATGGTTCACAGACACCTTTAGCTCCAGAAACTGATGATATGATGGTGATTGAGGAAGTGCCTGATATTTTTCATGCAGGCCATGTGCATGTTGTCGATATGGATTTGTATAAAGGAATTTTGATTTTAAATTCTGGGGCTTGGCAACATCAAACTCCATTTCAAGCTGGAGTAGGAATTACCCCAACACCAGGATTGGCAGTAATTGTAAATTTGAAAACTTTCAAAGTATACACTAAAGATTTTACCTCAAAGGATTGAGGGAATTTTAGAGAATATCTTCAAAGGTTAGATCGTCTTTGAAGGTGTTTTTTACAATTTCGTTAGATATTGTGAGTTTGTATTTTTTTGTATTTCCATGACTGCCTTGATAAACAAGTCTTCCAGAGAGAATTCCTGATAATTCAATTTCACTGAGCATTTGGGTTACTCGTCTTTGAGTTAGTTCCTGCTGTCTAACAGCTTTGCATAGCTCTTTGTAAACTGAATAAATTTCTCCAGTAGCTAATTCTGAGGTTTTCATAGCTGCAATAATTAGTAATTTTTCATGTAGTGGAAAAGATTGTAGAGCCGTCACTTCTTTGTTTTCTTCTATTTTGTTTCTAGCTTGTTGGATATGACTTTCGTCAATCTTGGTTTTTTGCTCTCTTTCAGCCAATTCTCCAGCCACTCTTAGAAGGTCAATTGCCCTTCTTGCATCTCCATGTTCTCTACCAGCCAAAGCTGAGCATAGATTTAGAGCTGAATCTTCAACTGCTCCTGGCACGAATGCTTGCTCAATTCTTCCCTGGAGGATTTTTTTGATTTGTTCAACTGAATAGGTAGGAAAAACGATTTCTTCTTCTCCCAATGTACTTAGGACTCTGGGGTCCAGTCTTTCTTTGAAAGTAAGATCATTAGAAATTCCTACAAATGTAAGAGAGCCTTTTTCTAATCGTTCGTTGGCTCTAGTTAATTGATATAAGATGTCTTTTCCTGTCTCTTTTACTAAGTCTGCTAGATAGTCAATTTCATCTATTACAAAAACTGCATTAAGATGATTTGCTTCGATGTTTTTTAGGAGTCTTTTGAAAACCTCACTTATTGATAATCCAGTTGAGGGAAGTTGTTTATCATTTAGTCCTAATTGTCTTCCAAAACTTACTAACAGTTGATAGAGTGTAGTTTCTTCTTTAGAGTTAACATAGATTAGTTTTATTGGGAAATTTGATTTTTTTACTCTTGATTGTATTTTTGATAGGATTTTCTTTACAACTAGAGTTTTCCCAGTACCTGGCTTTCCATATACAAGAAGGTTTGATGGTCTTGATTGTTTCAAAATAGGCATTAATGATTGAGTTACTAGTTCTTGTTCTGAGTCACGATGAGGAATGTTTTCAGGCATGTATGTAAATCGTAAAATTTCTCTATTTTTGATTAGAGTGATTCCGTTCTCTGCAGCATCTAAGAGCCTTTCAACTGGGTCCATAGTGGTTATACTCATAGTCAAGATCACTTCGGATCTTCCATTAACACTTCAATAGATCCTATCAGTTTTTTTTACAACAAGGATCGTTTTGCTTTACTATGCAGATCGATTCAAGATCGCTACTCACACACCTTCATTTCTAATGAATTATAAAAAATAGAATATGAAAAAATGTAGTATGTTATTGTAGTTTCCCAAAAAAATTTTTTGAATAAAAAAAGAGTGGAAACATAGGTGTGTGGGTAATTAACACAATGTTGAGCAGTTGTTAAGAAGCTTACATTATAGCCTAATTCTAACCCCTTTATTTCGAGTCTAGGTGTAAAGAAAGGCGTTAACAATGTTAAAATCAAAAATTTAACCCCCTTATTTCCACTCCAGGCATGAAAATTATGATTGAAAATCATCCTTTTTGGCGATATGTGTTAATACAAAATTTTTGACCAGGCGTGGGCTAGGCAGTCAATGTTAACAAACTAATTTGTTAACAAAAATTAGAGGATCTATTCAATTGTTAACATAAAGTCGGAATGTAGCAAATAATGGCAAAAAAAAGAATTCGGATTGATATTGAAGATGCTGAAGGAGCAAATTTCAACCTAAACCTATCTGGAAATATCACCAGGGAAAAGGTGCTAAAGGCCTTTGAATTATTGGACTTGATGAATATTGAAGAAACTGAGGACTCTCCTCAATTGGACAGTTTAGGGTCAAAAATCTGGCATATTGTTGACAAGTATTTCCCTACGGGCAAATTCACCTCATCAGAAGTATTAGAGAAATATGAAGATGAATTCAACGAACCGGTTACACTAAGTAAGATCTCGGTTTATCTTTCAAGATTTTCCGGAAGAGGAAAAATCGAGAGGGCTAGAACTGGACGTGAGTGGACATACCAAGCCCCAAAAATCACTCAAAAAAGAGCAAATTAAGAGATTACAACTTTCTTTACAATCAAATGATCACCCTCATAACTTATCTTAACATATTCTCCTTTCTGTAATTCTAGGTATTTTCTGAACTGTTTTGGGATAGATATGGTGCCCCCCGAGGTGATTTTTACTAATTCATGCTCAGAACTACTCATAAATAATATATATAATTATAATATATATATTTACATATTTTATAAATTTATTAAATTATAATAAATTCTTGTATTTTTGGTTATGCTGCCATGTTTTGCATATGTTCTAAAATTCCAATCTTTGCTTTTCCCTTATCTGTAATAGAATAGGTAAAAGGTTTGGTGCTTGTGTTTCTTTCAACATATCCATCTTGGTATAATTTTTTCATTAACCTTGATGTATGCTCTCTTGATCTATGTGATGCGTTTTGTATGTCACGTGATGTCATTGACTTATTTGTGATTAATCTTAAAACAAAATCAACTGTGCTACTAGTGTCTAAATTAGCTGCCTGACGTGGTTTAGGAGAGGCCTGTTTTGGCTTTGGTTCAGAATAGTACTCATATTTTTCAACATTACTCTCTCTTGGAGTAAAATCTTTAATTCCAGGTGAATGGCCTGCTTCTCCAGAAATTTCTAACGAATCTAGGCGTATTTTCATATCAATTAATTGTCTTTCATAATACTCTAATCGATCAAACGAAGAAGGATCATACCTTTCATGAGTATTTGTTGAGGGTTTTATTTTATAAAAAATGTATAACGCAAACAAACCCACAAAAAATGATACAACTATTCCCAACATTATCTCAGGATCAGGTATCTCAACTAACATCACATGTTACAACATATTTTCGTGATTTATCGTGATTGAACAACATAAATTTACAACTTACATCAACTAAAACATCATAACAAAAAATCACAAAAATAATTATTCATT
>JABAOE010003720.1_pt1 | contig 12865 bp, 11 predicted proteins | sample 7062141 | NCBI WGS metagenome assembly JABAOE01 (sample SAMN14538627, study PRJNA623070) | marine sediment metagenome | biome: marine biome [ENVO:00000428]; feature: marine pelagic biome [ENVO:01000023]; material: deep marine sediment [ENVO:00002113] | place: India: Gulf of Khambhat ...
CTTCGCCGGCGCCTCCACCTGCTCGCAGACCGCCACTTTGTAGCCGCGGGCGATCAGCTTGCCCAGGTAGGAGTCCAGCGCGTGGTGCGGGATCCCCGCCAGCGGCACGCGCTGCCCCTTGCTCATCGGCCGAGAGGTGAGAGTGATCTCAAGCTCACGCGCCACCGTCTGGGCGTCCTCGTCGAACGTCTCGTAGAAGTCTCCCAGCCGGAAGAAGAGCAGGGCGTGCGGATAGCGGCGCTTGATCTCGAGGTACTGGCGGCGCAAGGGCGTGGTCACGAAGGGGCGGCTCCCGGGCTAGCGTTGTGGCGGCATTATAGCGGCCCCTCACAGCTACCGGTCATGATGTTATGTCACCCGCCCCGGCGGCCGTGTGGATAAGCCCTGCGCAGAGGCGAAAAGAAGGCAGTCTGAAGCGGAGACTTCGTCCGCTTCAGACTATCCAAGAGAGGTACGGCCTTTGGGCACTTCAAGCTGGCCGGCAAGGGCGCTATGGCCTGCCAGACCCATGCTCAGGGAGCTTCGCCCGACCGTCAATACCGATTTTTCGTTACTCAGGCTAGATGATGCCCTCTCGCACCGCCAGCGCGGCCGCCTGCGAGCGCGACCGTGATCCCAGTTTGCGCACGAGGTTCGACGAGTGCTTGTTGACTGTGAACGGGCTCAGCCCCAGCAGCGCGGCGATCTCCTTGTCGGACTTGCCGCGGGCGATCAGGCTGAGGACCGTGACCTCGCGGAACGTCAGCCCGTACTGGGACCCGCGCTCCAGCCCCTGCTCCGCCTGCGCTTCGGTCTCCTCTCGCAGGCGCTGCAGCTCCTCCTCAAGGCGCTTGCGGTCTGTGATGTCAAGGATATGCACGACAGCCGCGACCATCCCGTTGCCCAGCGTCACGGGCGCTGAACGGGCGGACAGCCAGGTCGGGCCCTGCGGCAGGTCCACCATTATCTCCTCCTCGCGCGGCTCGCCCGTCGCGATCGTCTCCCGCGTGAACTCAAGGGCCTGTTGCGCCTGTTCAGGCGGTAAGAACTCTTCGACCCGCCTGCCCCGCAGGGCATCGGAAAAGAGCGGCAGCAGCCCGTCCTTCTTGGTCGGCGCCAGCACCTCGAGGAGGACCCCTTCGTGCACGACGACGATGACGTCGGAGATAGCCGTCGCGATCGCCCTCAGCCGTTCCTCGGCGTCCTTGCGCGCCGTCACGTTCCGTGAGCTGGCGATCGCCGCGACCACCGCAGCGCCGCAGCGGACGGCGTTCAACCTGTTCGCGTACCACTGTTCCCCCCTGGGATCGCCGACTGTCTTCACCTCAAACTCAACCGGCCTGCCGCCGGCGAAAACTTCCGCCAGAGCCTCTCGCCACACATCTCGGTAGTCCTCGTGCAGGAAGGCGTACACCGTGCGGCCGACCACCTCGTCGACGCTTACCCCGGGCACAGCATGGTTCAGGCTCGCTATCACGCCGTCCTTGTTCACGACCAGTATGTGGTCGGGCGTGTTCTCCACGAGCGCCTGCCAGTAGGCCCCCCTCTCCGCCAGCTCCTGCTCAGCCTCCTTATGGGCAGTTATGTTGCGCTCACTGACAACGGCGGCGACCACGTTGCCATCCGCGCGGACGGGCGCTATCGAAGTCGCATACCACCCAACCTGGCCGTTGCCATCGGCTGCCTGCACCTCGAAGTCGACCCGCTCGCCATCCGTGAAGGCCTTCTCCAGCGCCTCGCGCCAGATGGCATGCGCTTCTGGAATAGAGAAGTCGTACACCGACTTTCCCACTACTGCTTCCATCGTGCTTCCGACCGGGTCCCGGTTGAGCCGGGTGATCACTCCGTCCCGGTCGACTTCGGCGATCAAGTCAGGCGCGTTCTCGACCAGCGCCCGCCAATAGGCTTCCCTCTCGGCCAGCTCCTCCTGGGCGCGCTTCTGCTCGGTGATGTCGACGCCGACGCTAACGTAGTGCGCCGCGCCGCTATCGCCGTAGCGCACCATCTGGACCGAGGCGAGGATATCGTAGGTCTCACCGCTGCGGCGTTTGATCTTCATCTCGCCGCGCCAGCTGCGGCCGGCGCTCAGCGACTTCCAGATGAGATCGTTCAGCTCTTCGTCGGCGCTGAGGATGCCGATGTCCTCACCCACGACCTCAGCGGCGCTGTAGCCGGAGACTTCCTCAAAGCTGGCGTTTACGTACTCGATGACGCCCTGAGAGTCGAGCACGACCACTGTCGCCGGCGAATCGTGCATCGCGGTACGGATACAGCGCAGGGCTCCGTCCGGGTCCTCCCCGCTCTTGCCGCCAACCTCAGATGTGACCGTTGCGTCCTCGGTTGCCACTCACTCGCAGCCTTTCCGAGGGAGAGCTGTAGGGGCGACAGGAACCCCCTACCTTCGGCTCGGCAAAGGCTGGCACGCCCCCAACACGGTAAGATCCCCCTCTCGTTGCCCGAATTATTCAAGAATTGTCAGCGTGAAGTCAAGTAAGCGAGGACGGATCGTCGGGAACACCCTGCCGCGCACCTTCACAAAGACCTCACGCCGGAGCCGAATTAGACGCCGAACTCGTCGACGACGGCGATCGCGTAGGGTGCCTGCTCGCGGCAGGCGTCGCACTTCACGCAGCTCTCCTGGTCTATGCGGTAGGCACCGTCCTCCTCGACGACGGCCGCCGTTGGGCAGATCGCCGCCGCCTCAGCCAGCCGCTCCGACTCGTGCAGCACCTCGTAGCGCACGAGCCCGGCGCAGCGTTTGGCCGGGCAGCGCCTGCGTATCACGTGCTCCAGCAGCTCGTCCTCGAAGTAGCGGAACGTCGAGGCGATCACCGTCGGCGCCCCCTGCCCGTGGAAGCAGTTGGCGTTGGCGGCGATCCGGCCGAGGAGCTTGAGGAGCTCGAGGTCAGCCTCCCGGCCGCGTCCGCTGGCGATGCGCCGCAGGATCTCCAGCGCCCGGCGCGTTCCTGCAAAGCAGGTCGTGCAGCGCCCGCAGGACTCGTCCTCGGCGAACCACTGGAAGTAGATGCAGAGGTCGACGATGCAGTCGCTGTCGTCAAGGACGACGAGGCCCCCGGCGCCCAGCAGCGTCCCACGCTCCCTGTACGGCTCCGGCTCCAGCGGGATATCGACGTCGCTCGCCGGCAGCACGCCAGAGAGCGGCCCGCCTGACTGCACGGCCTTCAGCGTCCGCCCCTCGGGCACGCCGCCGCCCATCTCCATCACCACCTGCCGCGTCGAGGTGCCCAGTGGCACCTCCAGGATGCCCACGCGCTGCACCTTGCCGGAGAGCGAGAACATCTTCGTGCCGCGGTTTTCTTCGGTGCCGCTTGACGCCCACCAGGCGCTGCCGTGGCGCAGGATGAGCGAGGCGTTCGCATAGGACTCGACGTTGTTGATGTTCGAAGGCTGTCCCAGCGCTCCCGACTCGGCCGGGAACGGAGGTTTGATCTTCGGCATCCCGCGGCGGTCTTCGAGCGAGCTGAGGAGCCCCGTCTCGTCGCCGCAGACGTAGCTGCCCGCCCCGCGCACGACCTCCACTTCGAAGTCGAAGCCGCTGCCCAGGATGTCCTTGCCGGCCAGCCCTTTCGCGTACGCGTCCTCGATCGCCTTCTCCATGCGCGCCACGGGTACGGGGTACTCATCGCGGATGTAGATGAAGGCGCGGTCGGCGTTGGCGGCGAAGCCGGCGATGATCACGCCCTCCAGCAGGAGGTGCGGGTCGCTCTCCATGATGTTGCGGTTGACGAAGGCGCCGGGGTCGCCCTCGTCGGCGTTGCAGATGATGTACTTCGGGCGTCGCTCCGAGGTGCGCAGGAACTCCCACTTGCGGCCCGTCGGGAAGGCCGCGCCGCCGCGGCCCCAGAGGCCCGAATCCAGCATCTCCGCCACCACCTGCTCCGGCTCCATCGCCAGCGCCTTGTTCAGGCCCTCGTATCCGCCCCCCGCCAGGTAGTGGTCGATCTCCAGCGGGTCGGTCACGCCGCAGTTGGCCATCAGCCGCCGCACCTGCCCGCGCATGAACGGCAGCGATTCCAGCGATGGCACGTCGCCCAGAGGCTCGCCCGCCACTACGGCCAGCGCCATCTCGTTGGCCAGCGCCCCGGAGGCGATGCTCTTCACGAGCGCGGGCACCCGGTCCGCCGTCACTCCCTCGTATAGCACGGCCGGCCCGTCAGGCTGCACCACCTCCACCAGCGGCTCGGCGTAGCAGAGGCCGCGGCAGCCGGTCGCCATCACGTCGGCGGCCAGATCACCCGCCTCTACGGCCGCCCGGACGGCGTCCAGCGTCTCCTGGGCGCCGAGAACGAGCGAGCAGGTCCCGAGGTTGACCCGGATGAGCGGCCTCACGGGCCGCTCAAACGGCGCCCACTCCTGCTGTGCGATCTCTCGCAGCCCCTCGTAGATCCCCATCTACTCGCCCGCCTCTTCGGCCGGCGCGCCGGCCTCCGCGGACGGGGGCTGCCGCAGCTCCGGCTCCCCCTTGAGGCGACGCGCGAACTTGATCGCCTCACTCGCCGAGAGCGGGCCGATGTAGCGGCCCTCGCTGCGGATCAGCGGCGCCAGCTGGCAGGTGCCGTCGCACTGCACGAGCTGCAGCTCGTACTTGCCGTCCGCGGTCGCCTCGTTCATCGCACAGCCCAGCGTCGCCTCGAGCGCCCGCCGGATGCCCAGCGAGCCCTTGAGCAGGCAGGCCGGCCCGCTGCACCAGCCGACGACGTTCTCCGCCGGCGGCTTCTGCCGCAGCTCCGAGTAGAAGTCGATAGTGCCGAAGATGAGCGCCGGCGTCGTGTCGAACTGCGCCGCCAGCAGCGCTATCGCCTCCTTCGGGATGTACGAGAACTCGTGCTGGACGCGGTGCAGCCCCTTGAGCAGGTCGACGTCGTCGGGTTTGAGGTCGGCGATCAGCTCCGAGACGCGCGCCAGGACCTCGGCGCTGCCGGAAACGGGACCGACAGCGGACAGGCGGGAGTTATGCGAGGCTTGAGAGAACAATCAGGGCGTCCTTCCGCGCATGGCGTCGATTGTGCAAATCGTCACCAATCATACAGACGCCCTATGACGGCGGCAAGAAGCACCAGCGAGCATGGCTCCGTCCGGCCTCCGTAACATTTGTAACCCCCTCCGGTGCCTGTCTTGCTAACCTGTTCGTGTATGGACATCGCAGGTGATCTCGAACGCTTCCTCTCCGAGGACCTCTACCCTTACCGCTACCCGCTGACGATCGGCTTCGCGCTCGCCTTCGTCGCGGCGCTCGCTGTCGCCTATCGCCTCGGCTGGCACCTCGTCGCCTGGCGCCACCGGCTGATCACCGGCCCCGCCCTCGTCGTCGTGCTCGTCGTCTCGGTCCTCCTCGGCGACTATCTGCTCTCGCCGCTCTGGGAGCGCAGCGTTGTCTGCGAGGCGAGCCCGATCCCGGGCGCCAGCAGCGGCTCCGACAAGTGCGACGACGTCGCCTTCGCCGCCACGAGTTCGCCAACTTCTACACCTGGTCGAACCGCGGCCACGCCGACCACAGCCCCGCCGGGCACGCCCGGCGGCAGCGGCGGCCAGGCCACCGTTACCGATCCGCCAGCCACCGGCACGCCGGCTCCGCCCGCACCGCCGGTCACAGCGACCGCGCCCGCCCCTTCACCGACCCCCGGCTTTGAGCCACACGTCATCCGTCAGGGCGAGTTCGAGGGCGCAGACGATTTCCACTTCGGCGAAGGCACGGCGCTATTGATCGAGAGCGAGCCGGGCGAGTATGTCCTGCGCTTCGAGGACTTCTCCGTCCGCAACGGGCCCGACCTCTTCGTCTACCTCTCGCCCAACCCCGAGGGCTACGACGACGCAGCGATCAACCTCGGAGAGCTCAAGGGTACCGACGGCGCCTTCAACTACGAGATCCCCGCAGGCACCGACATCACGCAGTACAAGTCCGCCGTCGTCTGGTGCAAGGCGTTCTCCGTCCTCTTCGCCACCGCCACCTTCGGCCCGGCACCCTGACGACAAGTGTCATTCCGAGCGAAGCCGAGGAATCCGGCAACTGTCTGGTACGGGCGTGGCGTTTCGCGCACAGTGGGGCGTGGCCGGCCGGAGTGCTGCAGGGTCTCTCCGCTCCGGCCTGCGGACTCCGGTCGAGACGACAACGCGGGAATAGCAGGCAGGAATTGCGGGCGGCCCCGGCGCCGTCGACCGCCTACCTCGTCAAACTAGCTCGTCTCGGTAGTCCGGTAGCGGGCTAACCCTCGGCCCCGGCGTCCGCCGTGGCGGGCCGCTTGAGCACGAAGTAGCTCGTCTCCATCCGGATCAACGGCTGAACAGCCGACACTTCCCAGCCTTCGCTCCCCAGACCGTCCAGGTACCGGCGAACGAACGCCGTGCGGTGTTCACCCGGCTGCCGTATGAACTCCACACCTTCCGAGGAGATCCTCCCCCGGAAGTCCACGTAAGCGACTTTGTATTCCCATGAAGCCATCGGTTCCTCCGCTCCAGGCGGTGAACCGGCGCCGGGGACGAGTCGCCCGCGCTTCTATTGTACGAGCGAATGCGGCCTCGCCCGGTGTGACCTCGCGCACATGGCCGCTACTCGAACTCCCAGCCGTCGCCGCCGGAGTACTCGCGCAGCACGCGGCGGGCAACGACCATGCGGTGCACCTCGTCCGGGCCGTCGTAGATGCGCGCCGCCCGCGCCTGGCGGTACATCGCCTCCAGAGGCGTGTCGCCGGAGACGCCCAGCGCTCCGTGCACCTGGATCGCCCGGTCGATGACGTCGTGCAGGATCTTGGCGCCCCAGAACTTGATCAGCGAGATCTCGACCCGCGCCTCGTCGCCCTGGTCGATCTTCTGCGCCGCGTGCAGCGTCAGCAGCCGCGCCGACTGGATCTCGGCCACCGAGTCGGCGATCCAGTTCTGCACCGTCTGCTTCTGAGCCAGCGTCGTCCCGAAGCTGGAACGCTCCAGTGCCCGCTGGCAGAGCAGGTCGAAGGCGCGCGACATCTGGCCCAGCCAGCGCATGCAGTGGTGGATGCGCCCCGGCCCCAGCCGCTTCTGCGCGATCATGAAGCCGTCGCCGGCCTGGCCCAGCACGTTCGTCACCGGCACGCGCACGTCCCGATAGTAGATCTCGCAGTGGTTGCCGCGGGTCTCGCCCATCACCGGCACTGAGCGCTCGATCTTCACGCCATCGGTCTCCAGCGGGACGATGATCTGGCTCATCTTGCGGTGCGCCTCGCCCTCGGGGTCGGTGACGCACATCACGATCGCGAACGTCGCCCCGATGGCGCCGCTCGTGAACCACTTGTGGCCGTTGATCACCCAGTCGTCGCCGTCGCGCACGGCCTTCGTCTGCAACGTCGTCGGGTCCGAGCCCGGCACCTCCGGCTCCGTCATCGAGAAGCAGGAGCGGATGTCGCCGTCGACGAGCGGCTTCAGCCACTGCGCCTTCTGCTCGTCCGTGCCGAACTGCCAGAGGATCTCAGCGTTGCCGGAGTCCGGCGCCTGCGAGCCAAACGCCCGCGGTGCGAGGAAGCTGCGGCCCAGGATCTCGTTCATGTAGACGTAGGGCATGAAGCCGATGCCCATGCCGCCCGCTTCCTTCGGGAGGTGGGGCGCCCAGTAGCCCATCTTCTTCGTCCGCGACTGCAGGTCCTTGATCAGCTCTTCGGCCTGCTCCTCGCCGGCGTCCTCCAGAACCTCTTCGTTCGGGTAGACGAATTCGTCCATGAACGCGCGGACGTCGGCGCGCAGCTTCTTGATCTCGGGGCTCATCGTGAAGTCAGGCATGGTCCTCTCTCCTCTAGCGCGGCGCCAGCGCCCGGAACGCCTCCAGGCTCTGTTGCGCCTGCGCCTCCGGGTCCCTCGCCGTCGGGATGATGTTGATCACGGGCGTGCTGATCCCGTTGTCTCGGTAGGCTTCGATCTTGTCTTTGCACTCGTCGGGGCTGCCGAAGACGAATACGTCGTCGACGACTTTCTCCGGCACGAGGCCGACCGCCTCCTGCCGCTCGCCGGCCTGCCAGGCCTTCATCATCGGCGCCAGCGCCTCGCCGCGGCCCAGCCACTCGTGGAAGGCGTAGTAGAAGGGCGTCGTCAGGTAGCCGGCGACGATGAAGCGCCCCAGCATCTGTGCCTGCTGCCGGTCGTCCGTCCAGATGACGAAGATGCGGCAGGCCACGTCGAAATCATCCGGGTCCTTCCCGGCCGCGGCCGCCGCCTCGCGGGCGATCCCGGCCACGCGGGGCGCGTCGTCCGGCGAGATGTAGTTAGTGATCGCGCCCTCGCCCAACTCTCCGGCCAGGCGCAGCATCTGCTCGCGCAGGGCGGCCACGTAGAGCTTCGGCGGCGGATCTGGTGCGCGGCCCAGGCGGAAGCCCTTGACGTCGTACGGGCCTACTTTGCGCACCACCTTTTCGCCGCTCCAGGCCTCGCGCAGGAAGGCGATCGTGTCGCGCATGCGGGTCATCGGCTGCGCCAGCGGAACGCCGTTCCAGCGCTCAACGATCGCCGGCGAGCTGGTGCCGATGCCGAGGCAGAACCGCCCGGGCGCCAGCTCTTCGATCGCCGCCGCCGACTGCGCGAGCAGCGTCGGCGTGCGGTTGTAGACGCTGGCGATGGCGCAGCCAAGCCGCGTCTCCTTCGTCCAGGCGGCGAAGGCAGCGAGCGGCGTGAAGGCGTCGTTCGCCTCGACCTCCGCCGACCAGGCGTCGGTGTAGCCCAGCTCTTCCGCCTCACGCAGGATGGCACCGTGCTCCGAGAGCGGCACGCCCTGCAGCGGATAGGTCAACCCCCAGCGGCCGCCCATCAGGCGAACTTCGGCTCGCGCTTTTCGAGGAACGCGGTCACCGCTTCGGCGTGGTCGGGGAGGCGGCGCGCCTCCCTGAGCGCGAAGCCTTCCTGCGTGACCACCCGGCGCAGGTCGTGCTCCGCCATGTTCTCGTGGATCGTCCGCTTGGCCGCCCAGACAGCCGAAGGCGGGTTGGCGGCGATCTCCTCCGCCAGTCCCATCGCGGTATCCATCAGCTGATCGTGCGGGACGACCTGGTCGACGAGCCCGCGGCGCAGCGCTTCGTCGGCCTCGATGATGCGGCCCGTCAGCGCCATGAAGAGCGCGTTACCGAGGCCGGCGGAGGCCGCCAGGTAGCGCGTGCTGCCGCACTCCGGCGTCAGGCCAACTTTGACGAACCGCACCGAGAACTTCGCTTTGTCCGAGGCGATCCGGATGTCGCAGGCGAGCGGCATCGTCAGGCCGATGCCCACGGCGTGGCCGTTGATCGCGGCGATCACCGGCTTGCTCTGCGAGAGCAGGACCGGCACCTCGGGGCTGCCGTCGCGCGCCGTCAGCGAAGTCGGGCCAACGCCGTCGCGCGTTTGGCCCAGCCCCTGCGAGAAGCCCTGGATGTCGCCTCCGGCGCAGAACGCTCGTCCCGCGCCCGTGACCACGATCGCGCGCACCTCACGGTCCTCGTTCGCCGCCTGCAGCGCGGCCAGGAACTCGTTCTCCATTTGGCCGCTCCAGGCGTTGAGCTTGTCCGGGCGGTTCAGGGTGAGAAGAAGGACGTGTCCCTTCTTCTCATAGAGCAAGGTTTCGTACTTGTCGGGCATCGTTCACGCTCCTTCTGGGAACGCCCCTGAATTTAGCACATCACGGCGCGCAGACGTACAGGGGCTGCTAACAGAAGAGCGCGCCAGAGCTATGACGCGGGCGGCAACGGCTCGGCGTCCAGCATGTAGCCGACGCCCTGCATCGTCTTGATAACGGTCGGCTGACCCCGGTCGGTCTGCAGCTTGCGCCGCAGGCGGGAGATCCAGACCCTCAGGTACTGGACGTCGTCCTCGTACTCCGGGCCCCAGACGGTTCTCAGCACTTCAGACGTGAGCATCACTCTCCCGGCGTTCACCGCCAGGTACTGCAGGAGGAGCCACTCGGTCTGCGTCAGCGGGATCACTGCGCCCCGGCGCCGCGCCAGGCGCCGCCCGAGATCGATCTCCACCTCTCCGGCCCGGACCACCCGGTCAATCGAAGGCTCGCTCGTCACGTCCACCTCCCGTCGGGCCGCACCCGGCCCGCAAGCGGCTAGGTTGAGGAACTGCCTACCAAGTCTAAAGTATGGCCGATCGCGATGACTTTGCAAGCATATTGCCGCAGTTATCGCGCCATCTCATCGCCCCGGACGGCCCTCTTGAAGCGCCCCTCCAGCGGACGGCCTACCGCCTCTTCGGCCGTCCAGGCGACTCCCACCAGCGCCTCGAGATCGACGCCCGTCTCGACGCCCATCGCTGCCAGCATCGCCGCCAGGTCTTCGGTCGCCACGTTGCCGCTGGCGCCCGGCGCGTACGGACATCCGCCCAGCCCGCCGATCGAGCCGTCGAACTGATCCGCGCCCGCTTCCATCGCCGCAACCACGTTCGCCAGCCCCATGCCCCGCGTGTCGTGGAAGTGCAGCCGCAGCTCCGGCCCCCGCACCTCGGCGAGGAACCGCGTCACGACGTCGAACGCCTGCCGCGGGTGCGCCACGCCGATGGTGTCGCCCAGCGCGATAGCGTAGGCGCCGAGCCCGTACATCTGGCGCGCCAGCTCCAGCACCCCGTCCACGTCCACAGCGCCCTCGTACGGGCAGCCGAACGCCGTAGAGACGTAGCCGGTCCACGGTTTGCCAGCCTCCGCCGCCAGCGCCGCCACGGCGGCGATCGCTGACAGCGACTCTGCGATCGTGCGGTTCACGTTCGCCTTGTTGTGCGACTCGCTCGCCGAGACGACGACCGCGACCTCGTCGACGTCAGCCTCGATCGCGTTGCGCGCCCCGACCTCGTTGGGCACGAGGCCGATGTAAGTGACGCCGGGCCGCCGCTCGATCCCCGCCATCACGTCGGACGCGTTGGCCATCTGCGGGATCGCCTTCGGGTGCACGAACGAAGCGGCCTCGATGCGCGTCAGGCCCGTCGCCGAGAGCCCGTCGACGAGAGCGATCTTCTGCGCCAGCGGGATCTCCCGCGACTCGTTCTGCAGGCCGTCGCGCGGGCCGACCTCGGTCAGCGTGACGCGCCGCGGGTAGCGCATGTCAGGCGCCGTCCTGCTCCAGTTCGATGAGCACGGCCCCCTCCTTCACGCGGCCCCCTTCTTTCACGTGGACGCCCTTCACCGTGCCGTCGTAAGGCGCCTCGATCGCGTGCTCCATCTTCATCGCCTCGATCACGATCAGCGTCTCGCGCGAGCGCACAGCCTGGCCGGGAGTCACCAGCACCTTGAGGACGAGGCCCGGCATCGGCGCCGTCAGGCCGTGCTGGTGCCGCGCGCCTTCTGTGCGCAGCCGCTCGAGGCCCGCCAGCGAGAGCGAATAGCGGCTGCCGCCGACGTGGACTTCCATTCCGCCCTCGACCCAGCGGACGTGCAGCGGCGTCGTCTCTTCGTCTTCCTCGATCACCAGGTGGCTACCGGGCGCTACCGCGAAGCGCACGGTCCGCTCTCGGAAGTTGCCGGCCTTCACCCGCCACTCGTTCGAGGAGCCGGCCACCCGCTGGCCCTGCACGGCATAGACGCGGTCGCCGTGCTTGATGTTCATCCGCGCGGCGCCCCCCGCGCGCAGCGGCCCCAGGGCCAGCCAGGGGTCGGCGTCGCGGCCGGAGATCAGGCAGAACCCGAAGGCGGCGATCAGGACGTTCGGCGTCACCGCCATCGCCAGCGTGCCCGGCACGAGCTGCTCGTCGAGGAAGCTCGTCGTCGCGCCGCCCGTTCGGAAGACCGGGTGCCACATCACAGCCCGCAGAAGCGGCAGGTTCGTGCGCACGCCGGCGACGCGATAGTTCGACAGCGCGTACTGCATGCGCTCGGTCGCCTGGTCGCGGTCGCGGCCCCAGGTCAGCACCTTGGCCATCATCGGGTCGTAGTCGGTCGTGATCTCGTCACCGGCGTAGGTGCCGACGTCGTTGCGGATGCCTTCGCCCTGCGGCACGTCAAAGCGTTCGAGCCGTCCCGGGCTCGGCAGGTAGCCCTTGAGCGGGTCTTCGGCGTAGATGCGGCACTCGATCGCGTGGCCCGAAAACTCGATGTCCTCCTGCTTGAACGGCAGCGGCTCGCCGCGAGCGATCGCGATCTGGCGCCGCACAAGATCCAGGCCGGTGCGCAGCTCCGTCACGCCGTGCTCAACCTGCAGCCGCGTGTTCATCTCCAGGAAGTAGAACTCGCCGTCGGCGTCCAGCAGGAACTCGACCGTCCCGGCGCTCGCGTAGTCGACGGAGCGCGCCACGGCCAGCGCGGCTTCCCCCATCCGCTGACGCAGGCCGGCGTTTACCGCCGGCGAGGGCGACTCCTCGATCACCTTCTGGTGGCGCCGCTGCACGGAGCAGTCGCGCTCACCCAGGTGGACAATGTTGCCGTGCTCGTCGCCCAGCACCTGAAACTCGACGTGGCGGCCGCCGCTGATCGCCCGCTCCAGGATCAGCCGCCCATCGCCGAACGCCCGCTTCGCCTCGCGCCGCGCGCTCTCGACGGATGTCTTGAACTTCGATTCGTCCTCGACCACTCGCATCCCGCGCCCGCCGCCGCCGGCCGAGGCCTTGNNAGGCCTTGATCATCACCGGATAGCCGATCTTCGCCGCCCGCCTGGCCAGCGCCGCCGGGTCCTGCTCCTTGCCCTCGTAGCCGGGGATCGTCGGCACGCCGTGCTTGCCGACGAGCTTTCGCGAGGCCGCCTTGTCGCCCATCAGGCGCATCGCCTCAGCCGACGGGCCAATGAAGATGATGCCCGCGTTCTCGCAGGCGTCCGCGAGGTCCGGGTTCTCTGAAAGGAGGCCGTAGCCCGGGTGGAGCGCGTCGGCGTCGCTCTCGATCGCCGCCTCGATGATCGCCTCGATGTTGAGGTAGCTGTCGGCGAGGGGTGTCGGCCCGATGTGCACCGCCTGGTCG
>JABAOE010006317.1_pt1 | contig 12863 bp, 12 predicted proteins | sample 7062141 | NCBI WGS metagenome assembly JABAOE01 (sample SAMN14538627, study PRJNA623070) | marine sediment metagenome | biome: marine biome [ENVO:00000428]; feature: marine pelagic biome [ENVO:01000023]; material: deep marine sediment [ENVO:00002113] | place: India: Gulf of Khambhat ...
AAGTTCAATTTGTTCTAATGCCATTCTTGCATTTCCAAGAACTCGGCTAACTTTTCGAATTTCAACTAACTCATTTGATAGAACTTTAGAAGTATGAGTATCATGTTGCTGGGTAGCAGTTACAATTCGATTGAAAATCTTTTCATCTCTTTCTTTTAGTTTAGTAAGCATATTATCTAATTTTGAAATTTGAGCTTGAAGTCGCTTTACGGCCATTTCGACTCTTGGCTTTAAAGCGCCTTTAGGTTTGATAACACCGTTAATTCTTTCGGTTATTCCTGGGGTTGGTGGCTTTGACCACTTGTTTTGGAAATTTGGCACGTAGGGTGCTCGAAAAGTAGATTTTTAATCGAAGATGTGAATTTTGGTTTACAGTGAATAAAATTTCTCTAACCAGATATGAGGGGTTTTAGATATTGAGAAGAGTTGTTCGTTGAGGATGGATTTTTTTGATATGGGTATGCATTCCTGATTCATTATTCAGAGTTTCTCCGCATAATGGACATTTTTGCATTTTACGCATAAGTGAGAGGATTTGTATTTAAATATTGCTTCAGAATAGATTTTGGAATTTATTTTTATTTTCAATCGATATTGGATTTTAGATGAAATCAAAATTTGCAGGCTATGTTGCAGTTGGCATAGGAGTGATTGTGGCTCTTGGATTTCTTGCATCATCAGACGATCAAAATGGAGACAAAAATGAAGATGTTGTTTTTCATGTTACTCTAGCGGATCCTGAAAATTATGAGGATGGAAAATACTCAGATTCTTTTGAGATTGAAAAGGGAATGTATGAATTTAGATTTGTACCTAATGGAGACAGTCCTGAAATTTTAACAATATCTTTGACTGGTCAATCTCTTTCTTTGATGGAAGACTATGTTTTAGAAGGAACACCTCATGAAACAGGTGTTTCAACATATTATACTTGGAAATATTCTGGAAACAAAATTTTCAATATTCCTACAGGAGAAGAAATTGAAATTCTCATAAATCCTAACGGAAATTTGTTAGGTCCAGTTTCTATTGATATCATAAAAAATTAAAAAAATCAAAAGGGGCGTGACCCCAAAAGCAGAACTTTGAGAGATTTCCTCTCGTTGTAAAGGCAAAATACCTTTAACTTTCACTTTTGTTCTGCGGAATCACGCAGTTTTAGTCGATAGGATTTGCATCCTTTCGCATCATTTATTGTACGTTTTTAAGCTATTTAACATTTTAATAGAATTTTCATAAAAAAATTATAAATTTTATATAATTTTTCCAGACTAAATGTCTAAAAATTTCAATTTTCTAGCGATCACTAATTATTCATACCTACAAGATTTTGTTTATTAATAACATCTCAACTTGGGAAGCTACATGACATTACGGGACCAGGAAAAAGGAAGTAGGCTATCACTTTTTGCAAAACAAGCTGCAAAATATTATGCTGTTGGAGCAAGTGGGGTTCTAGTTAATCTTGGATTACTTTTCTATCTTACAGAGTATGTTGGTGTATGGTATTTCCTTTCCTACACTTTAGCAATTTCAGCTTCAATTACTTCTAATTTTATTTTAAACAAATTTTGGACTTTTAGAGATTCAATCAATTCTCAAAGAACTATTGTAATGTATGTAAAATTTGTAAGTGTTAGTTTAATGGGTATGGGAATCCAGTTAGGATCAGTTTTTCTCCTAGTCGAATCTTTATCTGTCTACTATATGTTGGCTGCTCTAGTTTCAATATGTATTGCAGGTGCAATTAATTTCATGATAAATCGGCGTTGGACATTTGGAATTAAATTTTAAGAAAAAGGAATACTGATGAATCCAAGAACCAAGAAAAAAATTGAGATTATTGCACTACTTTCTATAATCTGGTTTGTGATTACTCTTCCATTACCTTGGATTTTGATGGCTCCAGCAGAAGCATCTCAAACTCAATTAATTATTATTCTTCAGATAACGGCCATGATTTCAGTTCCTTTTGTAATTCTTGCAGTAGTTTGGACGTTAAAACCTGAGTTAACCACTTAACCCTTCATTCCATATCCAATTAATACAGAATAACACCCTAGACCACATTCTTCACATCTTGGTTTCATAGATTTTGATTCTGCGCTGCCAATACAACATGGTCTTTTTTCTCTTCCCATATGATCAACTGATACAATGGCCCAAGTTGGACAATCAATCGGCGTTGTTTCTTTTCCTCCCCAACTGTGTTTCATAATTTCCAATTGTTTTTTTGGGTTGATAATGTAATCCTTATACCCATTTTCTTGCATAGAAATTATTTCATCAATCACCTTGGTTCTTTTTTCACCAAAAGGAAGCCATAACGGATCTCCTTTCATAAATGGAGTATGAAATTGAAATCCAATCTTATTAGAATATTGGCGCCATTCTTCAATTACTTTTTTTACAGTCATATAATTTCGTGAATTTATTGTCATTGTAATCCAGATATCCTTCCAAGAGTTTTTTCCATTTTTTTCAATATAGTCTAGAACATTTGTTCTAGTTTTCCCCCAGGCTCCATCTCCACGAATGTCATTATGGATTTTTTCTGTTCCATCGATTGATATCCAGTAAAAATAGATGTCTTTGAGACTTGGAAGTGGGTATGTTCCGTTTGTTACCACACATGCCCTTTTTGGGAATTCTTTAACAAATAATTCAACAATTTCTGGTCGCATCATAGGTTCTCCACCAACAAGAGTTACAATGAAAACGTGTTGTTTTTTGAATTTTTCATCGATTATTTTTTTCCATTGTTCTACAGAGAGTTCCTCATTTTCTTTTCTATTAAGCCACCAATAACAGTGATCACAATGAAGATTGCATACATTGATGATATCTGCTGAACCATATAATGGGCTTCGTTTGTTGAAAAGTTTGTAACCTGCAAATTTTAGTAAAATGTGAAAATATGATGGGGATTCGTTAATAATTTGTTTTAGACCCCTACCCATTAATTCCATAAAATCTCCATCCACATGTTATTAAATTGCATACCGTAAAAATTCTTCGTATTTTCTTGAATTAGTTTTTGAACCAAGGTTGATTTTCCAAAAAGTCAATTAGTTTTATCATTTCTTCAATTTTTTTTGTTATAGCCATAACTGATTGGAATTGTTCAAACATTTCTTGTTCTTCTTCTTTTGAGAGTACAGTTTGTTCAGCTTTATCAAAAAACTCTTCTTCTTTTGCCATATGATCATTTAGGTAAATTGAATAAGTTCTAAGGAATCTAGCGACGGGTTCTCTTGCGTCTTCTCCTTTTTTCCATCTTTGAAGATGTTTTGTAATATTATGTGCGATTCTAGTTCCAAATTCATGTTCAATTAGAAATGTTCGAATTTCTTTATTGAGGGTACCGTAGCTTGCAACACATGGAAAATAGGAGCTTTCCTCTCTAGAATAATGAATTGAATCTAAAAATTCTGAAATAACTAATGAAATTTTTTCAATGTCTGAAAATGGTATAGATTTTCCTGCATAAAGTTCATGGTAGCATTTATTGACAATCTTTTCTAGTCGTTTAATTTGTTCGTGATCTTTGCGTAAGATATCTGATGCACTCAATTAGGTAGATGTGGAAATGTGTCGTTTTAAATTGTATATCTTCGTTGACTCCTTCTTCTTTTAAATAGATAGAAAAAAACTAGCAGGCATTGATGAATCCAATATTTTTCAGTATCTTAGACATGGTTAATTCTTATTTTGAAGAGAATCCTCTACCTCAAATTCCTGCAGAAGAATTAGAATCCAATTTTTGGATTCAAGGATTAGTTAATTTACAAGAAGCAATTGGAGGTTTTGCTGGACAGGATTCAATAGCAGCAGCGCATGTAGTATTACTAGCAGCTGGAGTTACAATTTTTCTTGGAGTTGCAGGAGAATCTTTTTTCAAAAGAACGGGAATACCTGATATTGCTTTTTTGATGATTCTAGGAGTAATAATAGGACCAGTATTAGGAATTATTCAAGCTGATGTTGTTTTAGAGATAGTTCCGTACTTTGCAGCTCTTGCATTAATCATTATCATGTTTGATGGTGGATTAAATCTGGACATTAGACAAATGATGAAGACGGCACATTTTGCATTAGTGCTTGCTGTTTTGGGTTTTATTGTGTCTATGATAATTGTAACTCTATTAGCTCATTATGGTTTAGGATGGGAATGGCTTGATAGTATATTACTTGCATCAATTGTAGGCGGTAGTAGTTCTATAGTTGTTTTTGGTTTATTACGCCAAGTTCATGTTTCAGAAGAAACAAAATCAATGTTAGGTTTTGAATCTGCATTAACAGACATTTTGGCTACTATTGTTGCTTTTATTATGTTTGATGCAATCCTTACAGGTTATTTTGATATTAGTCTTCTTGGAGTAACCTTTGGTAAAGCAGTTGCAGTTGGTTTACTTCTTGGTTTAGGTGTAGGAATTCCTTGGATGTTTGTTACTACAAAGTTATCTAATGCTCAACACTCCTACATGTTGACTTTAGGCATATTGTTTGTACTCTTCTTTTTAGCAAGATCATTTGGAGAGTCAGGTGCATTAACAGCACTAGTATTTGGACTGATGTTAGGAAATCGGTATAGACTTTCAAGATATCTTAGATTCAAACTTCCAGATATTTCTCATGATGACACAATGCATAATCAACTAACATTTCTAGTTAGATCATTTTTCTTTGTATTTGTTGGATTGATGGCAAGTTTTGGACAGATAGAATACATAATTTTTGGTATTATAGCTACTCTAGTAATTTATTACGGAAGGGCCATTCTCACAAAATTATCTCTAACAAAAAGATTCTCGCAGTTAGATAGAAAAGTAACAACTGTAATGGTACCTCGAGGATTAGCTGCAGCAGTACTAGCAACTTTTCCATTAACACTAGGTTTACCTAATGGAGAGGCATATCCACAGATTGTATTTTTCATAATTTTAGCATCTGTAATTATAACTACTATAGGTCTTGGTCAAGCAAAAAAAATTCCCCCTCCTGATAATGTTGAAGGAGGTTTTGTTCAAAAAGAAAAAAAAGAGTAAAAATTTCATTAAAAGATCTTTTGCCAAAATGGAATGAATTCTATTGCAAATTTCCAATTTGGTTGATTTTATGGATTAGATAGTCCTTCTTAATTATAGGGTAGAGATTCGTATTGTTTTTTGATGGATTCAGGAATTATTCAAAATGCAATACGAGAACCTACATCAGAAGCTGCATCACAGATTATGTCAAACATCACTCCTGATTTGGTTAGTGATATAATGCCTTCAGTTTATGGATATATTGTTAATGGAACAGAGCCATCAGAAGTAATGGCTGAACAAACAGTAGATGAGATCTTAGATGTTGTTGAAACAAATTTTTTGGATGATACTGTAGATTTTGCAATCGATAATTTTGGTCAAAGAATTATTGATATGTTAACTGGAGAAACCATGTTAAGTATATTTGAACGTGTAGCCATGATGGTTGTTAATGGTACAGCCACTTAGTTTTTTAAAACTCAGATTATAAACTAAGTAATTCTTTTAATCCCTTGTATCGGTTTCTTATTGTTACTTCTGTAACATTTGCAGATTCTGCAATATCTCGTTGTGTTTTATCTTCACCATTTTTTACACAAGATAGATACAAAGCTGCAGCAGCCAAACCCATTGGATCTTTTCCTGCTGAAACTTCTTTTTCTTGGGCATTTTTTAAAACTTTAATCGCAAAACGTTTAGTTTTTTCAGCAATGCCAATTTTACTTGCAATTCTAGCAACACATTGAATAGAATCAGTAACTGGCATTTTAAGATCAAGTTCTTTTACTAATAATCTGTAACATCTTGCAATATCTTTTCGTTTTATGTTTGCTGCAATTTCTACATCTTTAAGATTTCTTGGAGTTGCAGTATCACGACATGCAGCATATAATGCAGAAGCCATCAAAGCAGAAATTGATCTACCTCTAACAAGACCTTTGTCTAATGCTTTTCTGTAAATGTATGCTGCTTTTTCTATTACAGCATCAGAAATAGCAAGTTTATCTTTTAATCTATTTAATTCACTAAATGCTTGTCTAAAGTTTCGATCTACTGGTTCATGGACTTGACTTCGACTATCCCAGGTTCGAAGACGTTCAATTGTACTTTTCATTGATGCAGTTAGTGGTCTTCCAGATGCATCCTTGTTAACTGGATTTATGATTGTAGCAAGACCCATATCATGCATAGTAAGTGATGTTGGAGCGCCGGCTCTTGCTCTATCTCCATGTTCATCCTGAGTGAAAGATCTCCATTCAGGACCAGATTCTTGAAGTTTTTCAGACATTACAAAACCACATTTGGAGCAAAACATTTCTCCAGATTCATTATCTGTAACCATTTTGCCCTTTCCACAACGTTGACATTTTTCTTTTGAATTAGCTACAGTCACCATAATACACCATCTATAGGGAGATTAATCATAATTGGGATTTATGAATCAACAACTCTAGATCGCTTGCTGGACATGGGATTTAGCCTCAGGGGAGAATATGGGAAATTGTAGGTAAGATAGAAAAGCCTAGTAGGCATAAAAAAAGTAGGTAACAAACGTGAAATTCCTTAGTCTAATCTATCTGATACTTCCCTTGCTCTTCACAGTTTTTTTACAGTCGGCAGAAGCAGAGACATTAAAACAGACATTTGAAGGAAGTATGGATTTAGAAATAATTCATCCAGAATCATCTATAATTGGAAGAACGTTTTCGATTTCAGTATTAATTGAAAATAATGGATGGGAAGACAAACAAGATATTTCATTAATTTTTACAAGCACAGATGATTCTATCATGCCAATAGACAACAACGAAATCAGTATAGATAGATTATCTACTGAAGGGTCTTATGGAAGCACAATTGATTTTCAGATCTCATCTGATGCAACAGTTGGAACTCATTTTCTAAATATTCTCTATTCTCAAGTACTAGTACAAAATAATGAGATACCACAAGCTCCAACATCAAAAAATATTGCGATTCCAATAATAATTAAAGAACAACCAAGAATTACTATTCATACAATTACCCCTGAAGCAATTTTTCCAAATGCAGAGTTTCCATTTGAAGTCGAGATATATTCTCAAGATATTGATTTGACTAATGTTAGGGTGCAGGTTATTCCTTCTGATAATATTGAATTTGTTGGAGAAGAAATTCATTCGTTCTCATCTATACAACAAAATGTTCCAATTTCTATTAATACACAGATAAAAACTCCGCAGCAAGAGTTAGCTACAGAACATAAAATTCCATTTCAAGTAGTAGTAAGTTACACAGATGATGTAGGAGATGAAAAAACAGATTCTAAAACTGTTCCATTAATCTTACGTCCCAGAACATTTATGGAACTTACAACCGATGGTGGAATTTGGTTAGGAGATTTCTTTATTGCGCCATATGTGAGTATTGGAACAATAGTTGGCATACCAGCTGGTACGCTTTTTTCATTAGCTATTAAAAGAAGTCTTGATAAGAAAAAGAAGAAAAAATCCAAATAAAAAGGAATTTGAAATGCGATTACCAAAAAAAATACTAATTTTAGTTTGTGTAGGAATTTTTACATCTTCTGTATCTGTACAAAATACATATGGACATGGATTAGGTTACGAAGTTCTTCCTCCAGTAATGCTTGGAGACAAGGAAGTAGCTTTAGAAGTAACATCTGCTCAGTATGCAGATCCTGAGAGTACTGATAGACAGATTACACTTTCATTATTTGAAACATCTACAACTATAACAATTAGAGATGTAACATATCATATTACTGCATACAAAGGAGATACTTTTCTTTTTGAAGATACGTTTCTAAGCGATGATGGAATCTTTACTATGAATTTTATTCCTACAGAATCAGGTGAAATTAAATTACAAGAAGAAACAGAAGGAAGTTTTTTTGATAGTTTGCTTGGAATGCAAAAAAATGTTATTTCAGTTAAAGGACCGGTTTTCGAATCTGGTGGATTATACAGTTTTAATGTGGAAATTCTGACTGCAGATGATTATACAAACAAATTGCCAGAGCCAATTTTGTATGATGTTGGTTTATCGATTCCTGATAGAACATTCCATAGTGTAAAAGATCCAAACTTTGGTAGTCAAGAAGTTAATGTAATTACTTACTATGATCAGATTGAAAATTTTCAATATGATGCAAAAGATAATTCTCTAAGTTTTTCAATGCCTTTTGATTGGAATGAAGATAACATTAACCAGACTTCAGTTGTACATGAAGAATTAGTTATTTCAAAAAAATTTGGTGATTTGATGGTTGAAAGTCTTTCAGCTTATGTAAATGGAGTAAAAATGCCAGATTATGTTGTAACGCTTGATGGTTTTTCAGAACATACACGAATTATTCATGTTGTGCTTAATCAAAACGATCTTTTGGATTTGCATCGAAACCATAACTTGAAAGATGAAATTGAGTTTTTAATTAAACCAACTGAAGAGAATCTGCCTTTATCAACAATTACAGGTAATGGTCAATTCAGAATTAAATTATTTTCAGAACCTTATGATATAAAATCTGGTTCTAATGTTACATTGCTTTTTGATATAACTGATGTTTTTTTGAAAGGTAGACCAGTTGCAGCAAGTTATGAATTATTGATTACTCATGATGGTGATGAGATTTTTAGAACCAATGGAATTAGTACAGAATCTAGAGAAGAACATAATGAAGTTTCGTTCTTTGTTCCCGAAGGAATTAATGGTCCAATAACAGTTCAATTTGAAAATTTAGATGGGAATAGTCTTGCTAGAGTAGGTTTACCANNNNACTGGGTTAGAAACAACGCAGGATGGTGGGCTGATAACCAAATTCAAGACAATGATTTTGCATCTGGAATTGAATATATGATTAATGAGGGAATAATCAAAGTTCCTATAACAAATAATGATCAAGCTACAGAAAATACTATGATTCCTGATTGGGTTAGACATAGTGCCGGGTGGTGGTCAGAACGTCTTATTTCCGATAAAGAGTTTGCAAATGGTTTACAATATCTGATTACGAATGGAATAATTTCAGTTTAAAAAAAATTATTTTATTTTTTAGTTTTTGAAATTGCAATTGATACTACAATTATTCCGGCAATTCCAAGTCCAATTCCAATATATCCAATATTATTTGTTGAATTAGAATTTTCTAAGTTCTTAACTGATTCTTTTAAGTCATTTACGTCTCCAAGAAGTGCAGTATGTCCGTCAATCATTTGTTGTAAGGTTATGTCAGCTGGTTCAGGAAATTCAATATGTCCACGTTCTTCTACTTTAGGTGGATGCATTGAGAGACTTACAGCTGTACCTTTAATCTCACCAAGAACGTTTGCTTGATAGAATCCAGAAACGGTTGGATCAACAAATGCGTAATATTTTCCAGGCATGTTATGATCAGCTCTTAATGGTAATGTAATCTTGTCTTCCTTAAAGACGAGTTGCATCTTTAGTGTTTTTTCTAGTCCTGTAATTCCATCTTTAAATTCTTGATCTTCTAATGGTAAATTAGTATCTAATGGGTTTACATACAATTCAATGCCATTTGTTTCTCCAGAAACTACCGGCTCATTCATCCATCCAATTTCTAATCTATACTCACCAACAGAATCTATTGTATGCCCGTATGCAGCTACAAAAAGACTTGGAAGCAATAGAGTACTCAAAAGTAGAATCTTAAAATTCATGGAAAATCTCATTTTATTATCATTAAAAACGTATTACTTTTTTCCCAATTTGGTATTATGATTTTTGAATATTGTATTTTGCTTTTAATTCATCTTCAAAAAAGAATTTTTCTTCAAAAGCTGGTTTTAGATCATCTAACCAGATTGCATTTTCATCATATTCTGCAAAAAATGGTTTGTGTACCCAATCAGGAATTCTTCCTTGAATAAATCGTAGTGAAATTACCTTTTTTCCATTAATTGTAGGAGTGCCATCGACTAGAACTTTGCCAGGAGTTGCTGACATGCTAGGTCCTCTAACAGTTCTTCCTAAACCACTTACTTTTTTGTAAGCTTCTCTAAAAATCTCATAAGCCCTAACTAATGGTACACCAAAATAATGTTGAGCCCCTGTATCCCTGACTACAAACATGTAATATGGAATACATCCAAGTTGAACTTGTTTTCTCCACATTTCTGACCACATATCTGCATCATCGTTGATGTGAGCTAGAATAGGTGATTGTGTTCTGATTTCTGCACCAGTTTTTTTGATAACTTTAATTGCTGCTTTAACAGAACCTGTTGATAGTTCTACTAGATGGTTAAAGTGTGCCATTATTGCTAAATGAATTTCTTTGTTGGTAATTCCTTCAAAAATTTCTAGAGTTTGTTTTGCATCATCATCTGTTAAGAATTTGTAAGGCCAATAAGATAGTGCCTTTGTTCCAATTCTAATTGTTTTAAGATTTGGAAGATCAGCTTCTATTAATGCATCGATATATGTTGAAAACATTTTAGCTTTCATTATCATTGGATCTCCTCCAGTAAATAGAACATCAGAAATTTCTGGATGCTCTTTTAGATATTGTACTAATTGGGCTCCTTCTTTCATAGCAAATTTCATTTCATCCATTCCAACAAACTGAGGCCACCTAAAACAAAAACTACAATATGCATGACAGGTTTGACTTTGACTTGGAAAGAAAAGACAAGTTTCTTTGTATTTGTGTTGCATTCCATAAAGTTTTGTTCCATCTTTTAGTGCTGGAACATTTAGTTCCATTTGTCCTGCTGGATGAGGATTTAATTGTAATCTAATTTCATTTGCAACTTCTTGAATTTTTTTTCTGTCTGCTCCTTCCTTTAGCGTAGTTGCCATTTGTTCATAATGATTAGGAAGCAACATTCCTTTTTGGGGAAAAGTTAGAACAAACATTGGATCTTTTGGAATATTATTCCAATCAATTAACTGCTCAACAACATAATTGTTAGTTTTAAAAGGTAGAACGTTACCAACAACCTCCATTTCAAACTGTTGCTCAGTTGACATTTTTTGAATTTGAGGAAGATCACGAAAATTAGCTAGAGTATACGTTTTGATAGATGGTGATTCAGTTTCAGTCCAAACTGATTCTTGGTTTTGAAGGGTCATTTTCTATATTGTACACTTTCCCTTGTTAAAGGTTGAGTAAAAAAATAATTTTTACTATAATGGTTTAGACTGGATACCTTTGTATTCTAGCTATTTTCATTATCAGATTAGGTAAGTAAGGATGGGTGAAACCGGCGCTTCTGATATTTCTGTAGGTGAATTTGGAACAGTTTCAGAACTTTTAGCCTCAAATGAATCACTTCAGATTGGCTTTGCAATAATGATTGTAGGAATAATTGGAATTTCTATAGTATATCGCAAGTTCTCTCACTGGGTTAGAAAGAAAAAATTTAGTTATGCGCGTCCACATGTTTCTAGATTTATTAGAAAAGCAATATTACCATTTTTTGCTATAGCGCTGATATCTGGTACAAATGCTTACATTCAATCCTTTGCTGTTTTTGATGAAGAGTTAGATGTTGTTGATGGTGAATTAACTGCCAGTGGTGTTTTTGCAAAAATTTTAGACACGTTTAATATTCTTGTAATTGGTTATACGATTTCACAGTTAATACCAATTGCATTAACTAAACGTGATAGATCAAGTCTTGAAAAAGAAGATTATGATAAATGGTTTGATAATAGAGGATTCTCAGACGATGATGGAGATTTATTTCATAAATGTTTTAGATGGACCCCACCTAAAGTTCAACCTGAAGATATATCAAAAGAAGATTTTGAAAAACATTTACAAACTAAAGAAGGATTAACATTTCTTGAAAATTTCAGAACAGTTAAAGGTAATCCTCTTGGTGGTTATGAAAAGATTGTTGATGATCCATTTGAAGTTTGGAAACAGTCAGAACGACAAAAATATGAAAAATATTTTAACAATTGTGTAACAGGGCATAATCAATCTGGTCGAAAATTAAGACCAGGAGTTATTCCTGAAGAGATTTATCCGATTGATGTTTGGAGAGAAGAAAAAAGAACACAAGGCTTTGAACCAATAATTCCTAGCTCTAGGCCACCTGGTTTTGCAAGAAAGAAAAGAGAAGGAATTCCAAAATCAGCACAGCAGATAATTCCAATTGGAGTATTTGTTGCAGTAATCTTAGGAGTAATAGCTTGGTGGGGAGTTGACTTGATAGTTTTAGCAACTGCTACTGGTGGTTTAGCAATTGGTATTGGACTTGCTTTACAACAAACAATGGAAAATTATTTTGCATATTTACTAATTAGAAAAGACAAAATCATTGTGGAAGGAGATAGAATACAATTAGAGAGTGGATTTAATGGAATTGTTCATAAAATTACTTCTAGAGTAACATATGTTAGACAAGCATTACATGAATCATTAGCAATTATTCCTACTAAATCATTGATTAGCGCACAAGTGATTAACTATACAAAAGACAACAAGCTGGTTCCTGCAATAGTTGAAGTCGGAGTTTCCTATCTAAATGATCCTAAACAAGTAGCCTCAATTTTGGTCAAAGTAGGAAAACGGGGTATGAAAGAGATTAAGGATAGTCGTGGAAGGCATTTGATTCGTCAAAATAGATGTCCATATTTGGATAAGAATCTGCCAAGCTGTGGTTGTGACAAAGAGTTACTAGTTGATATTCAGCAACCAACTGTGAGATTTAACAAGTTTAATGATTCATCTCTCGACTTTTCAATGTGGGTTTTTGTAAGAGATTATGGTTCACAGTTTAAAACAAAAACAGATTTGCGAATGATGATGTATGAAGAATTTAAGAAATATGATATTAGAATTCCATGGCCAATTAG
>JABAOE010001831.1_pt1 | contig 12851 bp, 13 predicted proteins | sample 7062141 | NCBI WGS metagenome assembly JABAOE01 (sample SAMN14538627, study PRJNA623070) | marine sediment metagenome | biome: marine biome [ENVO:00000428]; feature: marine pelagic biome [ENVO:01000023]; material: deep marine sediment [ENVO:00002113] | place: India: Gulf of Khambhat ...
GCGGCAACTCGCGTTTGTGTGTCTCGATGCCACGGGGGTGCGAACGGGTTATGCCCGGTTTATGACTGAACCTGCAACGCAGATATCAGCGGTACACCGTCGAGGCCACCTGGCATGCCGTCGTGCGGCTGCGGAACCGGCCTGACCGGTTCTCGAGCCCGGTCGCGGCATAGCTACGTGCGGCAGCTTAGCGTCTAGAATCGTCCCGACTGGTAGTCGCTGAACGCCTGTTCGAGCTCGCTCGTCGTGTTCATCACGAACGGGCCTTGCCGGGCGATCGGCTCGCGCAAGGGTTTTCCAGCGACGAGCAGCAGGCGGCTGTCCTCGAGCGCGGTCAGGGTAATCGCATCGCCTTGCCCCTCTGCCAGCAGCGCTATCTCGCCGCTCGCAACCGCCATCGGCGCATCGGAGCCGACCTCTACCCGGCCTCCATACACATACACGAAGGCGTTATGCAGTGCCGGAACCGAGAACTCCGCGTCCGCGCCCGCCTGCATGTAGACGTCGAAATACAGCGGCTCGGTCGCTACCCCGTCGACCGGTCCGCGGACGCCGTCGATCGCGCCCGCGATCACCCGCGCGGTGACGCCTTCGGCGAGGGTCACCTCCGGTACCTCGTCTGCGGGTATGTCCTGGTACTTGGGCGTCGTCATCTTCATCGCCGCCGGCAGGTTGACCCAGAGCTGAAAGCCCCACATGAGGCCGTCCTCCTGCCTCGGCATCTCGGAGTGGACAATGCCACGACCGGCCGTCATCCACTGGACGCTGCCCGGGCCGAGAAGACCGGAATTCCCCTGGTTGTCGCGGTGTTCCATCGACCCCGCGAGCATGTAGGTGACGGTTTCGAAACCGCGATGCGGATGGTTGGGGAAACCCGCAAGGTAGTCACTCGGATCATCCGAGCGGAATTCATCGAGCAACAAAAACGGGTCGAAATGATCGAGCTCCGGCGTTGCAATTACGCGCGTCATGCGCACACCGGCCCCGTCCGTCGCTGGATGCCCCTGCAGTATCCGGCTGACGGCTCGCGATTTAGCCACCGATTTCTGCCCGCAACTCTCTTGCGGCCTCGACCATCGAACAGAGTTTTCCGAATGCAGCATCGCGAGACAGGTACTTCATCCCGCAGTCGGTTGCCAGAATCACGTTGCCGGGATCGACGTGATCGAGCGCGCGGCGAACCCGTTCCTTGAGCGTGGCGACGGATTCGACTTCCTCGCTGGACAGGTCGATGATCCCGAGCAGGATATCTTTGCCCGGCAGGGTCTCGAGGACGCTGCAGTCGAGCCCCGATTGTCCTGTTTCGATGGAAACCTGCGAGCAACAGGCCTTGCTGAGTTCCGGCAGGAAGGAATAGCCTTCCGGCCGTTCGTGGATCAGCGCAGCGTAGCCGAAACAGATATGAACACAGGTTCTGCCGGGCGCGTTTTCCAGCGCCCGGTTTAGCGCTGCAATGCCATATTCCCTTGCCGCCTCGGGCCGCGCCTGCATGTAGGGTTCATCGAGCTGCACGTAATCGGCACCGGCGGCGAACAGGTCGGCTATCTCCTCGGCAACAGCGGCCGCGTAGTCCATCGCGGCCTCGGCATCACTGGCGTAATAGTCGTTCTGAGCCTGCTGCGTCATCGTGAATGGTCCGGGCACCGTAAACTTGATCAGACGATCCGTATTCGCCCGCAAGAACTTTACGTCCTCGATGCCCACCGCATGCCGCCGGCGAATCGGGCCGACAATCCGCGGCACATAAACGGGCTCACCGCTACGATCGAGCGCCTTGCCTGGATTGTCCAGATCGACGCCATCAAGCGCGGTTGCGAAATGATTCGAATAACTCTCCCGGCGAATCTCGCCGTCGGTGACGATATCGAGCCCGGCGCGTTCCTGGTCCAGGATGGCCAACCGCGTCGCGTCGTTCTGGGCTGCAGCAAGCAGGGTCTCGTCGTCGATCCGCCAGAGCTCCCTGGCTCGGGTCCGCGGCGGAAACTGCTGCTTGAGTTTGTCCCGATCGATGAGCCAGTCTGGTTGCGGATAGCTACCGACAATCGTGCAGGGAAACAGTGGCAATGTCTTGGTCATGGTCTCACGCCGAAGCTGCTTTGGCCGCTGTTACCTCCGAGAAATCGATCAACTTGGACTTGTAGGTCTCGCGCGGCAGGGTTCCGTAGGGCACCAGCCGAACCTCCGTGCTCACGAGTAAACGCGAGCGGATTTCGGTGGCAATTCGTTTGCCGAGATCATCGGCAGTCCCGGAGAAATTTTCACCGAGTTCGACGACGATCGGCAGCGGCGGCGCCTGCAGCACGCCGTGTTCGCGGGGTCGCACCTGCAACATACCGGAGACGTCAGGCGTGAACTCGTTGAGGATGCTGCGTATCGCCGACGGGAAGAGATTCACTCCGCGCACGATCAGCATGTCGTCGGTCCGCCCGATACAGCGAATGCGCGGCCCCGTGCGGCCGGTGGGATTCGGCACCATGTTGACGATCACGTGATCGCGACTTCGGAAACGCAACAAGGGCATCGCATCGCGCTGCAAAGCCGTGTAGACGAGTTCGCCTTTCGCGCCGTTGTCCCAGGCGATCGGCCGTCCGCTCGCGGGATCGATCAGTTCCACGTGCACAAAGCCTCGGGCCATGAAATGCATGCCGTTGCCGTCATCGTCTTCTGCCCACGCCGAGAGCGATATATCGCCGATGCCCATTGACTCGCGGACCTTGCAGCCGAACGCCTCCTCGATGCGGCCACGGATCAAAGGATCACCGCCGCCGGGCTCGCCAGCCGTGATTATGTTCGTCAGTCCGAGCGACCGGGTGTCGATACCATGGTCCTGGCACCAGTCGATAAGGTAAAGGCCATACGAAGGCGTGCAGCTGATGCCGGTTGCGTCAAGCTTTTGGATCGCCGTCACCAAGCGCTCGGTGTTGCCGGTCCCCACCGGTATAACGGTACAGCCGATTTTGTCGAAGCCGTAGTAGACCGCACCGGCAACAAACGGCCCGGCATTGAACCCGACGGCAATACGCTGCCCGGCGCGGAAGCCGGCAGCCGTGTATCCACGCGCGACATTGGTCGCATAGATGTCGATGTCATTGCTCGTCAGGCCGAGGTAACACGGGACACCGGTGGTGCCGCTGGTGCTGAACACCCGCCGAAGCTCCTCGGGCGGACATGCCAGGTGCTCGCCAAACGGCGGCGCGTCGGCCTGGGTCGCGCGCAACTCGTCTTTTTCGGTGAAGGGCAGATTCTCGATGTCATCGAGATCGCCGATATCGGCCAGCGTAGCGAACCCGGCCTCGGCAAGTTTCTTCTGGTAGAAGGCAGAATGCTCGAGCAGGTAAGTGACCTGGCGCTTGAAGCTCTCGCGATCGAGCTCGAACTGTTTTTCGAGCGCCCGAGTTTCGATTTCCGGGTCGTATATCATTCGGCAGCTGCTTCGGCGCTCTTTTTGCGGCTCGTCTGCACGGACTAATCGCCCCAGCGCTTGCTGCACCTTGCAACGCGATGACCGAGGCTGCTCGCTGTCTCGAGATCGGCTTGTGGCGGCACCACGTCTGCGCCCTGATCGATGTTCGACTGGGCCATCGCCCCGAGCGCCGAACCGAGCCGGTTGAGATCATCGACAGAACCTTTGGAGTTGTTATTGCCCGGCAGCAGGTTGAGGTTGACCCAGACCATGCCATGCTGCGCCGCGAACGTCGCAATATCCACGAGCGTGTTCTGCTTATCACCGTTCTGCGAACCCGAATTGGTAAACCCGGCAGCCAGCTTGTCGGCCCATTTCTGTTCCAGCCAGCGCCCCGAAGTCGACTCCATAAACGCNNGCGAAGCCATGTAGGTCGGGCAGCCGAAAATGATTGCATCGGCGCTATCGAGTTCTGCCCAGGCTTCGCTCTCGGCATCCTCGAGCTGATCGACCGCGAGCGATACGACTTCCACATCACTCTCGCGTCCGCAGCCCTCGGCGACCGCCGCCGCCTGTTTCGCGGTATGGCCATAGCCGCTGTGATAAACCACACAAACTTTCCTGCTCATCGGACAAATCCTCGACGGTTCGTGGCGCCCGGCCATGCCGGGCGCCTGCAATCAAGACGACGACCGAAGCCGCCTGCCAGGCTAGCGGTGATACTGCTCGTTATTCGGGGTGTGATCGCCCGCGAGCCAGCGCGCCAGTTCACTGTGTGCGACTTTCTTCTGCGCCGCATTGATTTCGTCCATGTCTTCACAGTCGACCGTGAACTCGATCAGCAATTTTGCCGGGTCGAATACATACAGGGACTGGCAATAGCCGTGATTCAGGATGTAGGTATCCGGGGCGTCGTAGCCGGCTGCCGCGAGGCGGTCACGGATGCCGTCCTGGGTATCCTGGTCGACTTTCATCGCGAGATGCCTGAAACCTGACAGCGGCAACTCCGGACCAAATTCCGCGTGATCCTCCTCGTCCTGGAACTGGAAGAACGCCAGGCACTCGCCGTTGCCGATCTCGAAGAAACAGTGCATGTAGGTGCGTACTTTTCCAAACAGATCGGTTTGTTCACACCACGTTGCCACCAACGGGAAACCAATGATCTCCTCGTAAAAGTTGCGAACCGCTTCCATGTCGGTCGTAACGTGGGCATTGTGATGCAATCGGGTCGTGACTATCGGATGTGCACTCATCGGATCTTTCCTCCAGGATCTCTTTATTCAAATCGTTTGATGTAGGTCAGGCCCCAGCGGCGCGGTGGCGCCTTCCACAAGAAGTTCAGGCCCAGCGCCGGCCTAATGCTGCCTTTTATTGACCTGCCGGAACTCCGCCCGCCATGTCAGCGAAATGAGCAGCATCGCCATCAGGCACGCGGCCGCGATCAGGCCAAATCCGCCGTTCCAGCCCGCGGTATCGACGACGATGCCAATGACGATGCTTGCGCTGACCGCACCGCCAACGTAGCCGAACAGGCCCGTGAAACCGGCCGCGGTACCTGCCGCTTTTTTCGGAGCGAGATCGAGCGCCTGCACACCGATCAGCATGACCGGTCCATAAATGAAGAAGCCGATGCCGATCAACATCGCCATGTCGACCCCGGGGTTACCGGGCGGATTGAACCAGTACAGCATGACGCAGGCCAGGGTCAGGGCCAGGAACAGGATCGAGGCCGGTGCACGGCGACCATTAAAAACCCTGTCCGAGAGCCAGCCGCAGATCAGGGTCCCCGGGATGCCGGCGAATTCGTAAAAAGCATAGGCAAGACCCGATTGCTCGAGCGAGAAGCTCTTCACTTCATTCAGGTAAGTGGGCGCCCAATCGAGCACGCCATAGCGGACGAAGTAGACAAAGGCATTGGCAATCGCAATCGTCCAGAGAAACTTGTTGTTCAGCACGTATTCGAAAAAGATCGCCCTGGCCGAGAGTTCTTTTTCGTGTTGCTCGCTGTATTCGTATGCCGTCGGGTAGTCGCCCCGGTGTTCCTCGATCGTACCGAGCCCCTGTGATTGCGGCGTATCGCGAACCAACAGGAGAATGAACACGGCCACGCCGAGGGCAAAAAAGCCGTGGACATAGAGGATCGCATGCCAGTCGGCGAACATCGCCATCGCGAGGATCGCGATGGGGCCGACCATGCCGCCACCGACGTTATGAGCGACGTTCCAGATCGCCATCTTCGTGCCGCGCTCGTTGTGCGAGAACCAGTGCACCATCACCCGGCCGCAAGGCGGCCAGCCCATGCCCTGGAACCAGCCGTTCATGAGTAGCAGGATGAACATGATGGCCACCGAACTCGTCGCGATCGGGGCGACGCCCATGAAGATCATGACGGCCGCCGAACAGGTCAGCCCCAGCGCCATGAAAACCCGCGCATTGCTGCGATCCGACACGTTACCCATGAGGAATTTGGAAAGCCCGTAGGCAATAGACACGCCCGAGAGGGCGAGCCCGAGACCCGTCTTCGAATAACCGAGATCGATCAGGTACGGCATCGCTAGCGTGAAGTTTTTCCGCACCAGGTAGTAGCCGGCATAGCCCACGAAGATGCCGATGAATACCTGCAGGCGAAGACGCCGGTAGGTGGCATCTACCCGCTCTTCAGGTAGCGGCGCGCGGTGCGCGGGTGGCTTTAGAAGACCGATCACTCCTTGGCCTCGAGGAAGCGCACGACCAGATCAGGAAAATCCGTGAAGACCCCGTCAACGCCGAGCTCGTCGAAGAAGATCTCGAGCAAATGATCGAAATCGCGTGCATAAGGCGGAATCTGATCGGCCTCCCGGCGGAAAGTATAGGGATGCACTTGGAGGCCTGCGGCATGCGCCAGCGCGACAAGCCCGGTGTCCCGAAAATCACCCGTCATCGCATCGGCATCGATCAATAGATGCATCGAAGGCCCGATCCCGGCCGCATAAGCCGACACCTGCCGAATCCCCTCTGCGCTCTGCAGCGGGGCAAAAACCGGCCCGTTGCCCAGCAACTGCACCAGGGGCAACTCCATCTCCATGGCGGGCAGCAACTCCGCGTGTATCCGCTTTAGTTCCCCGGCATCGAAACATTGCAGGAATGCTTTAGCACCGGGACCCGAATAGCCGTAGTCGGCAAGGACCTGCAGCACCGCTCGCGAAATGTCTTTGTCTTGGGCGCGGTGAAAGGCAGGATTCTTGATTTCCGGGTAGAGGCCCACCGACCGCCCGGTGGAGCGATTGAGTCCCTGGATGAGTTCGATTTCTTCGGCGAAGGTGTGGACACGAAACCTCGATCTCGCGAGCGNNCTTCTTCGGCGAAAGTGTGGACGCGAAACTTGGAGCTCGCGAGCGGGAAGCGATCAGCATAAACCGGCGTGGCCCTGCCGTCGTCGTCCCTGAAGCGCTCGACAACGTCGAGTTGCCGGATTTCATCAAGCGTGAAGTCGATGACGTAGAAGCGGCCGTCATCGCGGGCGCGATCGGGATACACGTCTTTGACGTTGGTGATGGAGCCGAGCTCGAGGTCGTGCAGAACGACGAGTTCATCGTCGCTCGTCATCACGAGATCCTGCTCGATATAGTCCGCGCCCTGAGCGTAAGCCATCGCTTTTGCGGCCATCGTATGCTCCGGCAAATAGCCGCTCGCACCGCGGTGCGCGATAACGAGCCGATCGTCACTGGCCGGCACCTTCGCCGCCTCTTTCGAGCACGCGGCCATAAGCAGGATGACAAGCAGGTAAGCCAGTGAGGCTTGAAACGGCTTCGTTACCATGATGATCACTTTCTCATGTTTCTGCCGCGCTGGAAACGATCCACAAGCGAACGGCATTCAGCGCGTGGAGGAGCCATCCCGTGACATCGTCCGCGCTGACGTTTATGCGCGGTAAGGGCCCAATCACCCTGACGTCACCAGCCCGACTGGCGGCCCCCTTCTGACCGCGCTCACACCGGACATCGCCTTCAGGCGGGCTGACGATGAATCCAGCGCAACTGCGCACTGATACCGATCAAAAAAAGGACCAGTAATGCCAGGTAGCACCCCTTTAGAACCGGGTCTTCGATCGACGTCAGGATCGGGTCACCGACCGGCAAACGCAGCAGGCCATCGGTGACTGCCGGAATCAGATGAAACAGCAGGGTCGCCGAGTAACTGATGGCCTGGATGTCGCGCGAAAACTTCCCGAACAGCGCCGCCTTTGCTGCCACTGTACCGACGCCGAGAGCCAGCAGAGTCATCACGGCCAAGGCATGCCCCGGGCCAAATTCGCCTCGCTGATAAATAGCCAGCGCGGTCACAGCCGTAATCAGTGTGCTCGCGAGATAGATCCGACCGGGTAGCGTCTGCAGCGTGATCTCTTTGAACTTCGCGAGCGCAGTGACGCCTCGTCACTGGAGTCAGTGCGTCGGCCCCTCGAGGAGCGCCCGGCGCGTGAGTTCGACGATCAGGTCGACTTCGCGCTCGCCAATATTGAACACCGGCGTGTACCTGAGCGAATGGGCACCCCCATGGATTACGGCAAGCCCATTGCGGCGCAGGTAATCTTCGGTGCTATCGGTGCCATATATCTTGTAGCGCTGATCCAGTTCGCAGCTCAGCAGCAGTCCCGTACCCTGCACACCGGTAATCGCACCGTCGGTCTCTTCTGCGAGCTTGGCAAGCTTTGCAACGAGGTCCTGTCCACGGTCCCGGATGTTTTCACGGACCTCCTCGTTCATCGAATCGAGCACCGCAATGGCTATTTCGAGCGCACGCGGATTGGACGTCATCGTATTGCCGTACAGGCCCTTCTGATATGCCCGCGCGCAGCTCTCCGACAGCGCAAGCACGGACAGGGGATATTGCCCGGCATTGAGCGCTTTCGAATAACTCTCCATGTCCGGCGCATCGAGATCCTTGAATCCCGGGTAATCGACGAGCGAGAGCTCGCCATGGGCGCGAAGCCCGGCCTGGATGGAGTCGACGACCAGGATCGTGCCGTGCTCGCGCGTGAGTTCGCGTGCACGACGGTAAAATGCCGGCTCGATAGCGAGGCCGGGATTACCCTCGCCCATGACCGGCTCCATGAAAAGTACTTCGATGAAGACGCCGTTGGTCGCAGCATCGGCAAACACGGCTTCGAGACCTTCGACGTTGTTTGGCTCGACCGTGAGCAGGTAATCGCACTCGCGAAAGGTTGCGAGGTGCTTCTCGTATTTTGCACGAGTCGAATCGGACATGCGTGCCGGCCGATCGGTGCGGCCGTGAAAACTTCCGCTGAGTGTCAGACCGCGTATCTCACAACCCTCGTACCTGCCGCCCGGGTCGGTCAGTTTGCGCGTGTTGATGTCGGCAATCCGCGAAGCGACGGTCATCGCCTCAGAGCCGCTGTTCAGGCAAATGAATGTCGCAAAGGGAAATCCCTCGGGCCTCGTCCGGCCGATCTCCTGCTTGAGCCGCTTGATGAAGTCGAACTGACTGACACTGGGCGTCATGACGTTCGCCATCACATGCGGCTTGTTCATTGCATCGAGCACCGACGCCGGCGCGTGCCCGAGACCCAGCATTCCGTAACCGCCGCAGTCGTAAACGACCGCCCCTTTCAGGGTTACGATCCAGGGCCCCTGTGCAGCGACGGCAACATAGGGGTTCACGCCGTCGGTCGGATAGAAATTGGTCAGGCCATGTTGCGCCTCGACAATCTGCTCGCGCTCATCGAGTTCGAGGAATTCAGCGTGGGTTTTTTTCAGCGCGAGGAACGCCTCGTAACCACGCTCGATCGCCGCGGCAAGATCAGCGCGGTCCCTGAGGAAATGGACGAGGATCTCGTCAGTGAGACCCGCGGTGATCGCAGCGCCGCCATGGCCGCGCATTTCCATCAGGCATCCGAGCGCGAATTCTGGTCCCCGCAGATTGACGACTCGTGACATCGAATACACACCTGAAACAGCAACTATGCACTATATCAACAAAGCAGCCCGCGGCGCAGCGAACAGCAGCGGTCGAAACGAGCTGAAACGCAGCAACTGCCTTTCGGGTCGAACTCAAACAGGTGAATCTCGCTCTGTAGCGGTCGCAGAGCTTGCGTCCCCGGGCCTGTGCGTTCGTTGCGCGGTTATTTGTCGAATCGGTCTCCGCAGGATTTCGTGCTCGATAGCCGCTTGTAATGCAAAATCAGGCCTGCTCCTTGGAGTCCATCTTGGCCAGCACCGCGGACTGCTTGAACGAATCCCCTCAGGCGCAGCCATCAGTAGCCGCGGAGCCGTGCCGATCGATCGGCATGGTAATAGTAATCGCCGTATTCCTGACAGGCTGCCGCCGAACGCTTCATAAAAAAGCCGATGTCGTATTCATCGGTCATGCCGATGCCCCCGTGCATCTGCACCGATTCGTTAACGGCGAGCTTTGCCGTCTTGGCCATCTTGGCCTTGGCTATGCTTGCGAGCAGCGCGCGCTCTTCTGAGTCCTCGTCGATCGCCTGCAGCGCCTTGAGCACGATCGACTTGGAGAGTTCGAGTTCGCAGAAAAGTTGTGCCGCTCTGTGCTGCAGCGCCTGAAAGCTTCCGACCGCGACGCCGAACTGCTTACGCTCTTTGAGATAGTCGAGCGTCCACGCGAATGCCTCTTGCGCAAGCCCGAGCAATTCGGCCGCCGAAAGCACGGCGCCTATGTCGAGTGCCTTTTCGAGGGCGTCGCGCGATGCTCCTGCCACACTGAGTCGTGCGTCTGGCGCTACGCGGACCGAGTCGAAGCGGACTGTGCCGACTTGGCGCGCATCGACGTTCAGGGAGGTCTCAATACTTACACCATCGGCGTCCCGATCAACAAGGAACAGACCCAGCTCATCGTCCTCATTGGCCACGCCACTGCTGCGTGCAACAACGATGAAATGATCCGCAATCGCCGCATCGAGTACATGAGACTTGCAGCCGTCGAGGACGAAGCTGTCGCCGCTTGCCGATGCCGAAAGTGCAATGGACTGCGGATCGAAACGGCCCGATTCGCTGAGCGCGAGCGTGACGATGGTCTCGCCAGCCGCGATCGCGCTCAGCAGTCTTGTTTTCTGTTCGTCAGTGCCGAGTTCCAGAATCAGCGAGGCACAGACCATGGAGCTCGACAACAATGGCGATGCTGCAAGCACGCGGCCGCATTCCTCGAACACGAGACCCGCGCCGACAAAGCCGAACTCGAGGCCCCCATGAACCTCCGGTATCGCGATACCAGTCCAGCCCATCTCCGCCATCCCGGCCCATAGCTCGGGCGACCAGTCCTCGCCGCTGTCACGGCGCTCCCGCAGGGCGCTGACGGGCGAACTCTCCTGCAAAAAAGACCTCGCTGAATCGCGAAGCATTTGCTGCTCTTCACTGAGTATCAATGCCATGATCTATTCCTTTGACGATTACCTCGCTCAGCCGGGCAAGCCGAGGATGCGTTTCGCGATAATGTTGAGCTGGATCTCCGACGTGCCGCCCTCGATCGAATTGCCCTTGCTGCGCAGCCAGCGCTGTGCCGGCGTGGTCGCGTTGTGACCGCCCCACTTCAAGGCACTGCTGCCACCGATCGCCATAAGGATTTCATTTCGTACCTTGTTGAGCTCGGTGCCGTAAAGCTTCAACATCGACGACGCTGCGCCGGTGCCCTGTCCGGCTTTCGCCTCGTCGATCACCCGTTCAATCGTTAGCGCAAATGCCAGCTCATCAATCTCGAATTCCACAATGTCGGCACGCAGCCCGGCATCTGCCAGATGACCATCCTGAACGCCGATTTCACGGGCGGCTACCTGACTGACCGGTTCGACGCCCGCGCGCGACAGACCATAACCGCCGATCATGGCTCGCTCGTGCGTCAGCAGGTACTTGGCTATCTCCCAGCCCTTGTTCAGTTCACCAACCAGATTCTCCTTCGGCACTGCGACCTTATCGAAGACCGTTTCGCAAAAGGGCGAACTGCCGCTGATCAACTTGATCGTCTTCGTGGAGACTCCTCTAGATGCCATGTCGAAAAGCAGGAAGCTGATGCCCTGATGCTTGGGCGCCTCGAAGTCGGTGCGCACGAGACAGAAGATCCAATCTGCCTCGTCGGCATAAGACGTCCATACCTTGGACCCGGTGACGAGATAGTGGTCGCCCTTGTCTTCCGCGCGTGTCTGCAAGCTGGCCAGGTCGGATCCCGCGTTGGGCTCGCTGTAGCCCTGGCACCAGCGGATCTCGCCGCGCACGATCGGCGGGATGAACCGCTGCTTCTGCTCCTCGCTGGCGAACTTGAATAGCGCAGGACCGAGCATGTCGATGCCGAAGCTCTCGAGCGGCCGCCGCGCCGTAATGCGCGCCATTTCGGCCTGCAGGATCTTCGCCTCCGCCCTCGACAATCCACCGCCACCGTACTCGCGAGGCCATTCAGGCGCCGTCCAGCCGCGCTCCGCCATGCGCTCGAGCCACAGCTTTTGCTCTTCGTTTTCGAATACCCAGTTACGGCCGCCCCAGCACTGATCCTTTTCGGACCTGATCGGCTGGCGCATCGACGCCGGACAGTTCTCCTCGAGCCAGGCACGGGTCTTTATTCGAAATGTCTCCAGATCTGTCACTTTCGAGATCTCCAGAATCAGTAAGGCGGAAGGTATTTATATCAAGCGCACACCATGAATCAACGTGGCCTTCCTGTCTGTCACACCGGTGACAGGACAAACGTCGTGATCTTGAGGCTGCCTGGTGCGCAGCAGAGCTTCAAACTCACAGCTAATGCATTCTTCGTTGTCGCAGCAAACGTATGCTGTTTATCAGCCGTAGGATGAAAACAGACGATCGCTTGGGTTCTTTCCAGTGCTCGAGATTTGCAGGCTTTCAGACATGTGGACAGTTTTTCGCTGCCACTGCATGCGGCATTCAACTGTCCGCTTCACAAAGCTTCGAGATTGTCATCGGTGTTGCGGTCGATCAGCTTGCTGTAAGGATCGATGCCGACGTGGCTCGGTTCTCTATCGACGACGAATTCGAGTGTCACCTCGCCGGTCCGCAGCCGATGTTTCTCGAGCAAGATCACGTGCTCGTCACCTTCCGTAACATCATCCGGATGCTCCGCAAAGATGCCGATATCGACCGGCAGGTCCAGCGGCACCTCGGTCTGCGCACCAAAACCATCGGCCTCGAACTTGCCCGCCGACACGTCGATAGAGACGTCGAATCTGCCGTCGCTTCGAGGTACTACCCGCGCTTCGTCCACCTTCAGGTCCCAGAGCGTGATGCGCTCGAAAAGATCGGTAATCAGCGCCTGGTGCTCCTCGCTCACAGCCTGTTCTCTGAGGTGCCTGATCAGGTCGCGCGAGCGCGGGTAAGGATCGGTCTTGTATTGGGATTCGGCGACAAAGTTGCGCAGCGCCGCATCGACAGCCTCCTGGCCCATGTAATCCTTGAGCGCATACATGACGATCGAACCCTTGCGGTAGTGG
>JABAOE010012502.1_pt5 | contig 12847 bp, 10 predicted proteins | sample 7062141 | NCBI WGS metagenome assembly JABAOE01 (sample SAMN14538627, study PRJNA623070) | marine sediment metagenome | biome: marine biome [ENVO:00000428]; feature: marine pelagic biome [ENVO:01000023]; material: deep marine sediment [ENVO:00002113] | place: India: Gulf of Khambhat ...
ACGATGCCCTCGACGACGCCGATGTCGATCCCGTCCTCGTCGAGGACGGCGCCCTGCTCCACGTGGAGCTCGAGGAACGCGGTCAGCGAGCCGACCTCGCGGCGGGCGGACCCGAGCCGGTCGGGATCCCCGCCCAGGCGGCGAAGGCCCTCGCCGATCGTGTAGCCCGACGCGGTCTCGATGTCGAGCTCGAAGGGCTCCACCTCGCCGGCGAGGGCCCGGCTGCCCGTCTTCCCTCCCTCCTCGTTCGAGAAGACCAGGACCTCGAGGGAGTGACGGGTCCGGTGCCCGGCGTCGGCGAGCGTGGCCGCCACCTCGACCGCGCCCATCACCCCGACCTGACCGTCGAAGTTTCCGCCGCCGGGGACCGAGTCGATGTGCGAGCCGAAGACGAGGGGCGGGAGCCCCGGCTCCGAGCCGCCGCGCGTCGCGACCAGGTTGCCGGCGACGTCGACCGACGCGGCGAAGCCCGCGTCGCGCAGCAGCCCGGCCACCCAGGCGAGCGCCTCGACGTTCGCGTCGCTGAAGGCCACCCGGTCGATCCCACCGGCCGCGTTGGCCCCGAAGGCAGCCAGGCGCCGCATGCGCTCGCCGAGTCGGGCCGGGTCGGCGAGAAGCGCCTGGGACTGGGAGCGAGACGGGGAGAGGCGAGGTATGGCCGGAGATGGCGCGAGCGCCCGCGGTCCGGTGGCCGGCGTCGGGCGCACCCCCCACGCGTCGGGCAGGAGGACGCCCGAGAGGGCGAGTCCACCCAGGCGCGTGAAGCTGCGTCGATCCATCCGTCCTCCGGGGGTGACCTCGATGCGGCTGCGGTCTCGGGCGGCCGATCGCGAGGGAGGCGTCATCCCGAGAGCTTCCCGCGCTCGCCCCGCCGGACACCTCGCGGTATGCTAGCGAAGATCGCCTCCGCGCGCGCGGACGGCACCGGTCAGGAGTGAGCCGATGGAGGTCATGAGGTGGGCTACGGTGGCGGTTGGCCTCACGGTCGCCGGGAGCGCCTGCACGATCGAGGAGCGGACGGATCGGGCGGTTCCCGAGCCGCCGTCCGCGCGACGCCAGATCATCCAGCCCGATGGCGTCGCCCGGCTGCCGGTCTTCTCGTCGGCCGTGCGCAGCGGCGACTTCATCTTCCTGTCCGGGGCATTGGGCGCGCTGCCCGGCGTCTCTCCGCCGCAGCTCGTCGAGGGCGGCATCGGGGCCGAGACCCGTCAGACGATGGAGAACATCATCGCCGTCCTCGACGCCGCGGGGGCGACGCTCGAGGACCTGATCAAGTGCACCGTCTTCCTCGCCGACATCGACGACTACGCAGCGATGAACGAAGTGTACGTCGAGTACTTCCCCTCCGACCCGCCGGCGCGGTCCGCCGTGGCGGGCAGCGGCCTGGCGCTCGGTGCGTTGGTCGAGATCGAGTGCATCGCCGCGGTACCGGAGGGGGGCTGAGCCGCCGTGCCCGATAGGGGCTGAGGCGCCGGACCCGAGGGGGGCTGAAGCGCCGGACCCGAGGGAGGTCGCGGCGCGGGACGAGGGCCCTCAGCCGAGTGGGCGGCCTCCGTCCACCGGAATGACGATCCCTGTCGAGGCGGTGAGCAGCGTGGCGGCGGCGAGGACGCCCCGCGCGACGTCCTCGGGGGCCGCGAGCCGCGCAAGCGGCGTGTGCTCGAGCATGTGCCGCCGCCGCTCGGGCGCCCACTCCCGGGTGAGCTCGGTGTCGACGAGGCCGGGCGCGACGGCCAGCACGCGGATGCGGGGCGCGAGCGCGCGGGCGAGCGACCTCGTCAGGTTGTTGAGCGCAGCCTTCGACGCGCAGTAGGCGACGTTGCTCCCGTTCGCCATCTCCGCGGCGAGCGACGACACGTTCACCACCACCCCGCCGCCATCGGCCTCCAGGAGAGCGCGGCACGCGCGCACGGTCGCGAAGGGACCACGCACGTTGGTCCGAAGGACGACGTCGAAGAAGTCGTCGTCGAGCGCCTCCAGGTCGTCGTGCGGGACGACCTTCGTCGTGGCGGCGTTGTTGACCAGCACGTCGAGCCGGCCCTCGATCTCCGAGATCGAGGCGGCCATCGCCTCGAGCGCAGGGGTCTCGACGGCGGAGGCCCGCACGGCGCGGTGGCCGGCTCCGGGGAGCGAGCCCACGACCGTCGCGGCCCCCTCGGCGCTGTCGCGGTGCGTGACGACGACCCTGGCTCCGGCCTGCGCGAAGATCCGCGCGGTGGCGGCGCCGATCCCCCGGCTGCCGCCGGTGACGACGACGACCTTGCCCGCCAGCGTGGGTGCGAGGGGTTCGCTCACCGGTGGTCTCCCGGATCGGGGGTGGTCTCCTGGATCGGGTGGCGTCGACCCGCGCTAAGCTGGTACACATGTCCCGCGCGCGCGAACCCGGCGCGCCGGAGCCCGATCTCTCCCGCACGAGGGGAAGCCCGTGGAGCGCGACACCGCCTTTCAGATGGCCGCATCGAACATCCGCTTCGGACGAGGCGTCACGCACGAGATCGGAATGGACCTCGTGAGCCTGGGGGCCCGCCGCACGATGGTGGTGATCGATCCCGCCCTCGTCGACTCGGCCGTGGGAAGGACCGTCACCGGGGCGCTGGACGCGTGCTCGGTCGGCTACGACGTCTTCGACGGGGTCGCCGTGGAGCCGACCGACGCGAGCTTCCGCGCGGCGGCGGACGCGGCGCGCTCCGGTGGCTTCGACTCCTTCGTCGCGGTGGGCGGGGGAAGCACGATCGACACCGCCAAGGCCGCGAACCTCTACGCCACCCACGACGGCGACTTCTTCGACTACGTGAACGCGCCCATCGGCAGGGGGATCCCCGTGCCCTCCCCGCTCAGGCCGCTGATCGCCGTGCCCACGACCGCCGGCACGGGCAGCGAGACCACCGGGGTCGCGATCTTCGACTACGTGGACAAGAAGGCCAAGACCGGGATCGCGCACCGCTACCTCAAGCCCACCCTGGGGATCGTCGACTCCGACAACACGCGTACGCTGCCCCCGGCGGTCGCGGCCTCCACCGGGCTCGACGTGCTGAGCCACGCGCTGGAGTCCTACACCGCGCTGCCCTTCGACCGGCGCCCGCGGCCGGGCGATCCCTTGGCGCGTCCGGCGTACCAGGGCTCGAACCCCGTCAGCGACGTGTGGGCGGTGCGCGCGCTCGAGCTGATGGCCGAGCACCTGCCGCGGGCGGTCTCGGATCCCGGGGACGACGAGGCGCGCGCGAACATGCTGCTCGCGGCGGCCATCGCCGGCATCGGCTTCGGCAACGCCGGCGTCCACCTTCCGCACGGCATGTCGTATCCCGTCGCCGGCATGGTGCGCGACCACTGGCCCGCCGGCTACGACGTCGACCACCCCATGATCCCGCACGGCATCTCGGTGATCCTCAACACGCCGGCCGTCGTGCGCTTCACGGCTCCGGCGGACCCGGCGCGCCACCTGCGGGCGGCCGAGGCGCTCGGGGCCGACGTGTCCGGCGCCGCGCCCTCCGACGCCGGCGAGATCCTGGCCGAGCGGGTCATCCACTTCATGCGCCTGCTCGGTGTCCCGAACGGGCTCGGGGCCGTGGGCTACGCCGCCGCCGACATCCCGGCCCTCGTCGAGGGGACGCTGCCGCAGCACCGCGTGACCAAGCTGTCGCCGATCCCCGCGGGACGGCAGGAGCTGACCGCGCTCTTCGAGGCCTCGATGAGCATCTGGCCGAGCTGATCGTGGCGCGGCGTCCGGGCTCCCCTGCACCGGACGGCGAACCTGTCGCGGGCCCCGGCGCGTAGGTAAGCTTGAGGTGGTTGGGCGCCGTCCGGGCGTGAGCCTCACGCGCGGGCCGTGCGGGGACAGGAGGGGACGTGACGACGACGAAGCGCGCAGGGCTCCCGGGTCCGGGGGCTGCCCGCGGCCCGGGCCGAGACCCATGCTGACGCGCTGCCTGTTCTGCCACGCGCGATTTCCCGAGAACCACCGGCTGGCGCGCTTGCCGCGTGGGCGGCGGATCGCCTTCGACCCCGTCCTGGGTCGCCTGTGGGCGATCTGCGACGGCTGCCACCGCTGGAACCTGACGCCGATCGAGGACCGCCAGGGCGCGCTGTACGAGCTCGAGAGGCTCGTGCGCGATCACGCGAAGCCGCTCGGCAGGACGGCGAACGTGACGCTGCTCGCCGCGGGTCCGCTGACGCTGGTCCGCGTCGGGGACGCCGGCCTCGGGGAGCAGGCGTGGTGGCGGTATGGCCGCGAGCTGCGGAGGCGCAAGGCGGCGATCGAAAGCCGGCGCTCCAAGATCGCGGCCTACGCCGTCGGGGCGCTGCAGACCGTCGGCGAGGCCATCGGCCTCGGTGACGACGACTTTTCGATCGACTGGCAGGACACGCCGGTCGCCGACGTCTTGCGCTGGCGGCGCTTCGGCTGGGCCGCGTGGCACGGTCGCGAGACCTGCCCCTTCTGCAGGAGCACGCTGCGCGCGCTCCGCTACGACCTCGGCTGGTGGGTCTACCCCCTGCCGTCCGGCGACGGGCGCGTGGGCGTGGGCATCCCCTGCCAGCGCTGCGATCCGTGGACGCCCGACAAGGTGTACGAGCTGCACGGCGACGTCGCCGAGAACGTCCTGCGACGCCTGCTCGCCTACCAGAACATCGCCGGAGCCGGAGAGCGTCGGATCGCCGACGCGACCCGCGCCATCGAGGAGGCCGGCTCCGCGGGCGCGTTCGCGCTCGGGATCACGAGCCGGCGCGAGACGCTCTGGAAGATGGGCCGGACGCGTGCGATCGGGCTCGAGATCGCGCTGAACGAGTCCGTCGAGCGGCGGCTCCTCGACCTCGAGGTGCGTGCGCTGGAGTTCCTCTGGCGTCGCGAAGAGGAGCTCGCGCGGATCATCGACGAGGAGCTCACGCCGCGGCGGCTGCTCGAGGCGCACCTGCGGCGGTTGCCCGTGCGGGTGCGGCCGAACCCGGCCCGGCTCACGCCGGCTGGGGAGCGCGAGTAGGGCGAAGCGGGCAGCGCGCTACCGGCGCCGCCTCCTCTTCTCCTTCGCATCCTCCTTTCTCGCCGCCTGCTCCTCGAGCGCGCGCACGGTGATCCTGGCGAGCTCGCTCAGCCACTCGGGGTCCTCGATCCGGTCGCCGATCAGGAGGCTCGGCCTGGCCCCCGGGTAGGGCGGCGCCTCGACGACCTCGCCGATGTAGTCCCGGCCTGCGTCCGTCGGCTTCACGAAGAGCCGGCCGTCGCAGATGACGGCGAAGAAGGTCCCCCCGCTGTAGAGGCCGTACTCGCCGAACATCCTCTTGCTCGTGACCGCGCAGTCGTCGTCGAACTGATCGACGACGAACTCCGCGAAGCCGGGGTCGGTGGCCATGGCATTCCCTGCGCTCGAGATCGAGGCGGCGGGTGTCCCCCGGGAACGCCACCGGGCGTGCCGCTGCGAACGGGCAGGATCGGCCGTCGACCCGAGGGGCCGCAAGGCGAAGGAGCCCGGTCCCGCCGCCGCCCTTCGGGGAGCGGGATCGGGGCGCGTGGCCAGGCGCCCTTGGCGGCATGCCGTGGCGTCCGCGCCCGCCGTGCTTACTTTTGCCGCCTCCCTCACCCCAAGGACGGAGGCTCCGTGCCCGAGGACGTGACCCGTCGAGATTTCGTCTCGGCCTCTTCGAAGCTGGCGATGGGCGCCATGATCGTGCCTCGGCATGTGCTCGGCGGTCCGGGCTACCAGGCGCCGAGCGACACGCTGAACGTCGCGATCGTCGGGGCGGGCGGGATGGGCACGGAGAACGCCCAGGCCCTGGGCTCGGAGAACATCGTCGCGGTGTGCGACGTCGATCACGAGCTGGTCGTCAGGAAGGTCACCGAGCGCATGACGGACGGCGACGGTGAGCCGCGCGAGGAGGGCGTCCGCTGGGCCGAGCAGTACGAGCGGGCCCGCAAGTACACGGACTTCCGCGTGATGCTGGAGCAGGAGGCCGATCTCGATGCCGTGGTGGTCGCGACGCCGGACCACACGCACGCCGTCATCGCGGCCGCCGCGATGCGGGCGGGCAAGCACGTCTACGTGCAGAAGCCGCTCTGCTACTCGGTGCACGAGGCACGGGCGCTCCAGGCGCTCGCCGAGAGCACCGGCGTCGTGACCCAGATGGGCAACCAGGGTCACTCCTCGGACGAGGCGCGGCTGATCAACGAGTGGGTGCAGGCCGGGGTCATCGGGGCGGTACGGGAGGTGCACGTGTGGACGAACCGCCCGATCTGGGCCCAGGGGCTGCTGCGTCCGGAGCCGCAGCCGGCCGACTTCGATCCGCTCTCCCCCGACCGGTCCTGGTGGCCCGGGTCGGTGGCGCAGGCGCACGCGGCGGGTCTGTGGGCGGACTTCCCCGTTCCCGACCACGTGGGCTGGGACCTCTGGGTGGGCCCGTGCGCGCGCGAGGTGGCGTACCACCCGATCTACCACCCCTTCCACTGGCGGGGGTGGGTGGATTTCGGCGTGGGCGCGCTCGGCGACATGGGCGCCCACCTGATCGACCATCCGTATTGGGCGCTGGGCCTCGGCTATCCGACGTCGGTCGAGGCGACCTCGACCCCGTGGGGCGGCCCCGAGAGCGATCCCGTCTCCTATCCGGCCGCGACCAAGGTGCACTACGAGTTTCCGCGGCGTGGCCTCATGCCGCCGGTCACGCTCCACTGGTACGACGGCGGCCTGATGCCGAAGCGGCCGGAGGGGCTTCCGGACGGCGTGGAGCTGGAGCGCGAGGGCGGGGTCCTCTTCGTCGGTGAGCGCGGGCTCCTGCTGCACGAGACGTACGGCCGGGATCCGCGGCTCTACCCGGCGGAGCTCGAGGAGGAGGCCGCGGCGGTCGCGCCGTCGTACCGCCGGATCGAGGAGAGCCACGAGATGAATTGGGCGAACGCGTGCAAGGGGATCGGGGAGGCGACCTGCCCGTTCTCGTACGCCGCCCCCTTGACCGAAGTGATGCTGCTCGGCCTCGTGGCGCTGCGCACCGGGCAGGGCTACGAGATCCGCTACGACGGAGAGCGCATGCGTGTCACCAACTCCGAGCGGGCCAACCGATACCTCACGAGGGAGTACCGGAGCGGATGGACTTTGTGATGAGCCGGGCGGGACTGGCCGCGCTCGCCCTCGCGGCGCTCATGGGCTGCGCGGGTGCGCAGGAGGCGCACAACGTGCTGACCGACGCGGAGCGGGAGGCCGGCTGGAGGCTGCTCTTCGACGGACGGTCCCTGGACGGATGGCGGGGCTACAACATGGACGCCCTTCCGGGCGGTTGGGCGGTCGAGGACGGCGCCCTCACCCGGGTGGGCCGCGGTGGCGACATCATCACCGAGGAGCAGTTCTCCGACTTCGAGCTCTCCCTGGAGTGGAAGCTCGAGGAGGGCGGCAACAGCGGGGTGTTCTATCGCGCCGTCGAGGGCCAGGAATGGATCTACCACGGCGCCCCCGAGCTGCAGGTCCTCGACGACGCCAACCACGTCGACGGTCAGGACCCGCGCACCAGCGCGGGGTCCAACTACGGGCTGCACCCGGCGCCGCGGGGCGTGGTGCGGCCCGCAGGGGAGTGGAACACGTCGCGCGTCGTCGTGCGCGGCAGCCACGTGGAGCACTGGCTCAACGGCACGAGGATCGTGGAGTACGAGCTCGGCAGCCCGGACTGGGCGGAGCTCGTGGCGAACAGCAAGTTCGCGCAGTGGCCGGCGTACGGTCAGGCGGAGCGCGGCCACATCGGGCTGCAGGACCACGGGGACCCCGTCTGGTTCCGCAACCTGAAGATCCGGGAGCTCCGGTGACGGGCCCCGTGGATCGCCGGAGCTTCCTGGCCGCCCTGCCGGGCGTCGCCGCGCTCCCCGGCCTGGCCTTGCGCTCCAACCTGGCCGCGCCTCCCGGCGTGTCCGCGTCGGGACGGGGGCTCGGGGAGGCGGGTGAAGCCCACCGGCCCGGTGAAGCCCACCGGCCCGGCGACGGGCGCCGGACCGCGGCGCTGGACCGGGTGGGCGTCCAGCTCTACACCGTGCGCGACATCCTCCCGGGCGACGTCGACGGGGTGCTGGCCGCGCTGGCCGAGATCGGCTACCGCGAGGTGGAGCTGGCGGGCCTGGCCGGGCTCGCCGCGGGTGAGATGCGGGCGAAGCTGGACGCCGCAGGGCTCGTGGCGGCGTCGAGCCACCACTCGGTCGGGGAGCTGCGCGACGGGTGGACGCGGGTGCTCGCCGGCGCGCGCACGATGGGCCAGCGCCTGGTCGTGATTCCGTCGATCCCGGGCGGTGAGCGCGACGCGGAGTCGCTCCGGCGGCTCGCGGACGAGTTCAACCGCGCGGGGGAGCAGGCTCGCGAAGCGGGGCTGCGCTTCGGCTACCACAACCACGATTGGGAGCTCGCGCCCCTTCCGGACGGGACGCGCCCGATGGACCTGCTGCTGGCGCGGACCGAGCCCGAGCTCGTGGACTGGCAGATGGACATCTTCTGGGTGGTCCACGGCGGCGCGGACCCGGCGCGCTACCTGCGGGAGCACGCCGGTCGGGTCACGAGCGTCCACGTGAAGGACCGCACGGCGGACGGCCGCATGGTCGACGTGGGCGCGGGCGTCATCGACTGGGCCTCGCTCCTCCCGCTCGCCGAGCGCCTCGGGCTGCGCCATGCCTTCGTCGAGCACGACCGGCCCGACGACTCGATCCAGAGCGTCCGGCGCTCCCTGGCGCACCTCCGCTCGCTCGGCCACGGCTCGTGACGAGCACGTCGCGCCCGGGAACGCCATGAGGAGGCGGCGGCAGGAGGAGTACGACGCGATCGTCGTGGGCTCGGGCGCCGCCGGCGGCATGTGCGCGTACGTGCTGGCGTGCTCGGGCGTGCGCGTCCTGATGCTCGAGGCCGGCCGCGACTACGACCCGGTGACCGAGACACCGATGTTCCAGCTCCCGAGGGACGCGCCCCTGCGGGGAGCCGGGACGGCCGAAAAGCCGTTCGGCTTCTACGACGCGACGGTGGACGGGGGCTGGCAGGTCCCCGGTGAGCCGTACGCGAGCGCGGAAGGGGCGGACTTCATGTGGTGGAGGGCGCGGATGCTCGGGGGGCGCACCAACCACTGGGGGCGCATCTCGCTGCGCATGGGCCCCTACGACTACAAGCCCCACTCGCGCGACGGCCTCGGCTTCGACTGGCCGATGTCGTACGAGGACGTCGAGCCCTACTACGACAAGACCGAGATGCTGATCGGCGTGTACGGCTCGAGCGAGGGGCTGGAGAACACGCCCGACTCCTCTCCCGGCGTGCTGCAGCCGGCTCCGGCGCCGCGGGCCGAGGAGCTTCTCACGCAGCAGGTGTGTCGCGAGCGGCTCGGCATCCCGGTGGTGCCGGCACACCTCGCGATCCTGACCGAGCGCCAGGACGCGGACCGCCTCTCGCGGGCGCTCTGGCCGGACAACCCGCTCGCGCAGCGCGTGACCGCGGAGTCGATGCGGTCGCGCGCCGCCTGCTTCTTCGCGACGCCGTGCGGCCGTGGCTGCTCGATCAAGGCCAACTTCCAGTCGACGACGGTGCTCCTGCCCCCGGCGCTCGCCACGGGCAACCTCGACGTCGTCACCGACGCCATGGTGCGCGAGGTCACCGTCGACGCTCGGGGCCGGGCGACCGGCGTGCACTACGTGGACAAGACGACGCGCATCGACGAGCACGTGCGGGCGCGGGTCGTCGTGCTGGCCGCGAGCGCGTGCGAGTCCGCGCGCATCCTGCTGAACTCCAGGAGCGCGCTCTTCCCCGATGGGCTGGCGAACGGCTCGGGGCTCGTGGGCAAGTACGTGATGGACACGGTGGGCGCGGGGGTCTACGGCCAGATCCCCGCGCTGGAGGCGATGCCGCCCCACAACGCCGACGGCGCTTCGGCGATGCACCTGTACATGCCCTGGTGGCTCTATCAGGAGCAGGCGCGCGGCGAGCTCGACTTCGCGCGCGGCTACCACATCGAGTTCGGCGGTGGCCGGCGCATGCCGGGCTTCGGCGCGTTCAGCGGCATCGAGCCGCTCACCGGCGGCTCGTACGGGCGGCGCTTCAAGGAGGACTGCCGCCGATACTACGGCTCCTTCCTCGGCTTCGACGGGCGGGGCGAGATGATCCCGAACGAGGACTGCTACTGCGAGATCGATCCGGAGCAGGTCGACCAGTGGGGCATTCCCACGCTGCGCTTCCACTGGCGGTGGTCCGAGCACGAGCTCAACCAGGCGCGCCACATGCAGCACACCTTCGCGGGGATCTTCGAGGCGATGGGCGGGCGTGTGCTGAGCACCGTGCACGACGACGGCGCGGACGCGATCGCCCGGCCCGGCCAGATCATCCACGAGGTCGGGGGCGCGATCATGGGCGACGACCCCTCGCGCTCGGTGCTCAACCAGTTCTGCCAGTCGTGGGAGGTGGACAACCTCTTCGTGACGGACGGCGCCTGCTTCGTCTCCAACGCCGACAAGAACCCCACGCTGTCGATCATGGCGATCGCGTGGCGGGCGTCGGACTACATCGTCGAGCAGCTGGCGTCGAGGACCATCGGATGAGCCGCGACGGGAGCCGGGAGCGGGCGCTCCCCGTCGTGCGCGCGGCGAGCGCCGGTCGGGACACGGAGCCGGCTCCCGCTCCGGCCGCGGGTGGGGAGCGGCGTGCGGGCGAGCCGCGTGCGGGGGAGGGCGGGACCGTGGCGGGCGGGCATCGGTCGGCCGAGGCCTGCGGCCCCGCGGCGGGCGGGCATCGGTCGGCCGAGGCCCGGAGCCCCGGGGCGGGCGGCCCCGGAGCCGGCGTCCCGATCGACCGGCGGCACGCGCTCAAGGTCATGGCGATCGCGGCGGCCGCGCCCTCGCTGGCGACGTGCGCGCCGGACGGGGAGAGCGACGCCGTGACGATCCCGGCGCCCGCGAGCAACCCCCGGGCGGCGGGCACGGCCTGGGACCCGGACCTGATCGCGCCGACGGTTCCCTGGGAGCGGACGCTCACGGCCGACGAGCTGGAGTCGCTCGCGGTCCTCTGCGACGCGATCATCCCGGCCGACGAGCGATCGCCGGCGGCGAGCGAGGTCGGGGCGCCCGACTTCATCGACGAGTGGGTGAGCGCGCCGTACGACGGGAACCGGCGGGACTCGGTCCTGGTGCGCGGAGGGCTGGTGTGGCTCGATCGCGAATCGTCCGAGCGCTTCGGCGAGGGGCGCCGCTTCCGGGATCTCACCGCCGGGCAGCGCGAGGCGATCTGCGACGACATCTGCTTCCTGCCCGACGCGCAGCCCGGATACGAGGCCGCTGCGGCCTTCTTCGACCGGGTCCGCGACCTGACCTCGACGGCCTTCTGGACGACGAGCGAGGGGATGCAGGATCTCGAGTACGTCGGCAACGTCCCGCTGAGCCGCTGGGATCCGCCTCCGCCGGAGGTGCTGCGCCACATCGGGCTCGAGCCGTGAGCCTTCGACCTCCGGAGCGACGATGACGGGTCCTGCCGCGGGACGCTCGGGCGTGGATGCCCGTCGGCTCTTCCTCGGAAGCTGCATCGCGCTGATCGCCACGTCGGTGGCCTTCGCGACCGTCGGCGCGGTGATGCTCGCCCTGAAGCGGGACTTCGTGCTGACCAACGAGGAGGTGGGCTGGATCGGGGGCGCGGCATTGTGGGGGTTCGCGGTCTCGCAGCTTCTCTTCGCGCCGCTCGCGGACACGCTCGGGATGCGGGCGCTGCTCCGTCTCGCCTTCGTGGGCCACCTCGTCGGATCGCTGACGATGATCTTCGCGGGCGGCTTCGCCGCGCTCTTCGGCGGGGCGTTGGTGATCGCGATGGGCAACGGCCTGGTGGAGGCGGCGTGCAACCCCCTCGTGGCGGCGCTCTACCCCGACGACAAGACGGTCAAGCTCAACCAGTTCCACGTCTGGTTCCCCGGCGGCGTGGTGATCGGCGGGCTCGCGGCCTTCCTGCTCGACTTCGTGGGCCTGAGCGCCTGGCAGCTCAAGATCGGGCTGATCCTCGTGCCCACGGCGATCTACGGGGTGATGCTCCTGCGCGAGCCCTTCCCCGTGACGGAAGGGGTCGGGGCGGGGGTGGGCATGGGCGAGATGTTCCGGGCCGCGTTCGCGACGCCGCTCATGTGGGTCATGCTGATCGCGATGGCCATGACGGCCTCCGTGGAGCTCGGCCCCAACCGCTGGGTGCCGGCCGTGCTGGAGGCCGGCGGCATGGCGGGAATCCTCGTCCTGGTGTGGATCAACGGGCTGATGGCGGTCATGCGCTACCGGGCGGAGCCGTTCGTGCACCGCTTCTCGCCGACCGGCCTCCTGCTGGCGTCCGCGGTGGTCTCGGGGGTGGGTCTGCTGGCGCTGAGCCGGGCCGGGGCGGGGCCCGCGACCTTCGCGGCTGCCACGGTCTTCGCGGTCGGCGTCTGCTACTTCTGGCCGACCATGCTCGGCGTGGTCTCGGAGCGGGTGCCGCGCAGCGGGGCGCTGGGCCTCGGGCTCATGGGCACCGTCGGCATGGCGACCGTCGGCCTGGTCACCTCGCCGCAGATGGGCCGCGTCGCCGACACGTACGCCCACGATCGGATCCCGGTCGCCGAGACGGTGGGCCTCTTCGAGCGGGCCGAGGGGATGCTCAACAGCAGCGGGGACCCCGATGCGCTGGCTGCCGTGGCGGCGGTGCGAGGGGTCCTCGACCTCGCCGAGGGGGTGGACTCCCTGCCCTCGCCCGAGACCGCGAACGCGCTGCGGGCGCTGATCGCCGCCGACGCGGATGTGGATCTGGTGCGTGACGCGCAGGCGATTCTGGGGCCGGCGGACAACTACGGCGGCCGGATCTCGTTCCGCTACGTGGTGCCCCTGTGCGGCGTCCTCGTCGTCGTCTTCGGTGTC
>JABAOE010002099.1_pt8 | contig 12844 bp, 15 predicted proteins | sample 7062141 | NCBI WGS metagenome assembly JABAOE01 (sample SAMN14538627, study PRJNA623070) | marine sediment metagenome | biome: marine biome [ENVO:00000428]; feature: marine pelagic biome [ENVO:01000023]; material: deep marine sediment [ENVO:00002113] | place: India: Gulf of Khambhat ...
CATACTCAAAAACAAAATGAATATTGCCATTAACCAGAAATCTAACAGAACTAAAACTGCCATACTTCCATAGGTAGCATATCTGTGTATTTTTGCTCCCAAAAGAGTTCTAGCTAAATGACCTCCATCTAATTGCCAAGCCGGTAGCAAATTCAAGAAAGTTATCAAGAATCCAACCCAAGCCGCAAACAACAAAGGCGTCATCAAAACTTCACCACCTTCTCCTCCTTTTCCAAACATAGCTAAACTAGCTGACATCAAGATGGGTTCACCAAGCTCCCACTCTATTAAACGAGATTCTTCAAAGAGACCCTGTGCTACGCTTTCTTCCAATACTGGCGCAGTATATGCTCCATACATTGAAACCATTATAGCAATTATCAGTCCAGCTATTGGACCTGCAATTGCAACATCAAATAGTATCTCTCGATTGATTGTAAGACCGCGTGATTGAATAAATGCTCCAAAGGTTGGAATTCCTATTACTGGCAATCCTGGAATAAAAAAGGGCCATGTTGTCTTGAGTCTATGCATTCTTGCAGCAATAAGATGGCCAGATTCATGAATCCCTAAAATTCCAAGTAAGGAAAGAGTATAGATTCCTGCCATTTCATATGGGTCACCCAACTCTACAATACTATTAGCTAAATCTGTTCGATAATACCCATCAATCATAACAAAAGATACAACAACGGCAAACAAAATTCTCGGAGTCCATGAAGCATTAAGCCATTTTCTTTGTTTAATTGCAAATTTCTGAATTATAATGTATTTTCCATCTTCCATTTTCTCTAATTTACATACATAATCCAAATCCTCCAATCTCCTTGCAAGCTCTTCAAATTTGGATTTAAAATCCAAATCTGCAATTTTGAATTCTAAGGAATACAATGTTTTGGTGAATTTCTCTACCTCAAATAATGAATTTACTATGGATACTATTTCCTCTTGATTGGCATCACTCATTAAAGATACTCAATATTTTTCGGATAAATGGCTTTGGTGTCAAAGCCCTGAGGCTCAAATTAATTGTAATATCAGACAGAACTATCATAAAATTAAATATCAATATCAAACAAGAGAAACCATGCAGGTAATTCTAAGACAATTAGGAGACGCAATTATCAGAAGGGCTGAACCTAGCGATCTCATACCTGTTATGGAAATCAATCTAAAAACACTTCCAGAACATTATTCAGATTATTTTTACGAGAGTTTACTTGCCGAAGTACCAGAGGCCTTTGTGATAGCTGAAATTCAAGGAAGACATGTAGGCTACATTATGTGCAAAACAGAGTATGGATTTTCAAATTTTAAAAAATTAGGATTCGTAAAAAAAGGTCATGTCGTTTCAGTAGCAGTTCTTGAAGAATTTCGCGGAAAAGGAATTGGAAAGGCTCTTGTTGAGGAATCTGTCAAGGGTGTAAAACTCAAAAAATGTGATGAATTTTATCTTGAAGTAAGATGCAGTAATACTGAGGCTGTGAGATTATACGAAAAACTTGGTTTTGTAATAAAACAACAACTTAATGCATACTATCGAGATGGCGAAGACGCGTTTCTCATGGCAATTGAATTAGAAAAATAGTTCAAACCAATAAATATATCACCACAAAATTTTATGCCGATGGACAAGCGTAAAGGGACAGGAATTGGAATTTTTCTTCTATGTATTGTAGCATTTTTCGTGTATGCCTATCTTTTGATGCTATCTGAATGGAGTCCCATTGTTTTACAATTATCTATCCTAATGATTACTGGTGGGATTTTGGGAGTAATTGCTTGGATTGGATATACTATGGCCACAACAAAACCCTCTTCGGCTACAATCTCTTCTGATGAATAATTATTTTGAAATTTTTACATCAACAACTGTTTGGTAATATCTAGGACCAATTGGCCTAACAATTTTTGAAGAAAGAATCTTACATTTTATTGGACACACTTCTAGGAAATGTTCTTCAGATAATTTACCAGCATCTTGTTTTTTGTCTGCGTGCATATGACAATAATAATGGATTATTCCACCATTTTTTGTAGCTTTAATTGCTGAATCCAAAAACTCATCAGATCTTTCTGGAAGAAGCATTAGTGTTCTATCTGCTTCATCAACCAATTGATTTTCTACCACTTCAGAAGCTTCACCATTAATCGAAATTACCTTTCCAGTTAGTTTATTCAACGCTATATTTTTTTCACATAATTTTGAAGCAATAGGATTAATGTCAATACTATAAACAGTACATTTTTTCTGTTTGGCAGCCATAATCGAAAACATTCCTACTCCTGCAAACATGTTAACGACTATCTCTCCTTCTTGGATTAGATTTGCAATCCTCTCTCTTTCAGTAGATAACCTAGGTGAGAAAAAGGCGTTGGCTACATCTACTTTGAATCTACACCCAAATTCACGGTATTCTGTTTCAGTTTTATCTTCACCTGCTAAAATTTCGAGATTCCTGGTACGAAAATCCCCTTCAACAGGCGATGCTTGATAAAAAACGCTTTTGACTATTTTGACTTCCTTTAGCAAGGTTTCTCCAATAATTTTTTTCCTGTCCAACAAAGAATCAGGTATTCTAACAATTATGATATCTCCAATCTGATCAAATGCTGAGATTAATTCTTCAATTTCTTGAGGAGAAAGAATACTTTCCAATGCTTTTTTTAGCATTCGTGTCAATTCTTGTAGTAAAAATTACCAGAACCCTTTTGTTCCTTGTCTAATCTGCTTTCAAGTTTGTTTACTCTTGGTCTAAGACTTTTTTCGTCTCTTCTAAATGTCATATCAAGTGATCTTAGAAATTGATTCATCGCCTTGGATTTTGGCATTGGAGATGTAGCATGCCCCCTTAATCCAGACTCTCCTTCAAAGATTACCATAGTATCTGAAATAAGGTCCATCAATTGAATGTCATGATCTATTACTATAGCTGATTTACCAAAAGATCTTACAAATTTTTGCAAGAATTTTGCAACTGCTATTCTATCTTCAACATCTAAAAATGCAGATGGTTCATCTAAGGCATAAAGGTCAACTTTTTGTAAAAGGCAAGATGCCACAGCTACCTTTTGTAATTCTCCTCCAGACAGATTCTTTACTGATTTATTGTATAGTTTTTTTATTTTGAGAGGATCAACAATTTGTTCTTCTTCAAGACTTCCCTCAATTGGGGATTCATTTGCTTTATCAAGAACTGAAACAACTTCTACATCATAATCATTTTGCAAGTATTGTGGTTTGTAGGCAATCTTTACTTTTTTATCGACTTCCCCAGAATCAGGCTTCTCTACGCCTGCAATCATTTTCATCATGGTTGTCTTACCTAGAGCGTTTGCTCCCATAATTCCCAAAACTTCACCTTTACGCACTGTTCCAGGCTCAACTGAAACTGAAAAAGATGGATATTTTTTCTCAAGTTTTGGATATGTAATTACCTCACTGCCTTCTTGAAACTCCTCAGTAGCAGAAGTTGATACATCAAAAGAAAATTTCTTGTCTCTGAATCTAACATTTTCTGTGGGAAGATATCCATCCAAAAATACATTGATTCCAACTTTAGTCGATAGTACATTGGAAACAATTCCATATGCAGCTGGTTCTCCATAAAGCACTTCAATAAAATCACTGAGAAAATCTAATAATGTCAAATCATGTTCCACTACCATCACGCTTTTTCCTAACTTTGCCAAATTTTGTATCACCCTTGCAACACTTGTTCTTTGAAATACATCATTGTAAGATGATGGTTCATCAAAAAAGTAAAAGTCTGTATCTTTTGATGCTACTGTTGCAATAGCTAATCTCTGTAATTCTCCACCACTAAGCTCCTTTAGATTCTGTTCAATGGAGTTTTCCAATCCTAATTCTTTGATTAATTGTTGAGAAACCCCTCTTTCGTCGTATTTTTCGATTAATTCTTTTCCTGTTCCATCAAAGGCTTGTGCTAATTGATGGATTTGTTGTGGTTTAATTGAAGCACGAATTTGTTTATCTTTAATTTTCTCAAAATGAGATTTTAATTCAGTTCCACTGTAATACTTTAAAATTTCATCCCATTCAGGAGGTTCTTCATATCTTCCCAAATTTGGTTTAAGATTTCCTGACAAAATGTTTACAACAGTACTTTTCCCCATTCCATTTCTTCCTAAAAGACCAACAACTTCTCCTTTTTTTGGAGTTGGTAATCGGTAAAGTCTAAAGGAATTAGGACCATACTGATGGATCTTATCAGTTGCAAGCTCACTAGCTAAATTCACAATTGTGATTGCATCAAAAGGGCAAACCTTTACACAAATTCCACAACCATTGCAAATGTTCTCATCAATTTGTGCCTTTTTTGTCTCATCATTCAAAACTATACAGTCTGCACCAGACTTGTTTACTGGGCAGTACTTTATGCACTCCAATCCACATTTTTTGGGCTGGCAGAGTTCCATGTCTAGAACCCCAACTCTATGTGTCATGAGGTATTTCGGTAACTTCTCGCTTTATACCTCTTTTGAACCCCTCTTAAGGTCGGCGTTACGTTAATAGATAAGAATTTGTCATCAACTCACAAGCCGGCCATAGCGTTAGGGTGCGACCCAATCCCTTTCCGAACTTGGAAGTCAAACCTAACGTCGCTGTTGTGCTACTAAGATGCGAGAGCTCTTGGGAAGCAACAGTGCTGGCATTTTTAATTTAATCAATGTATTAATAATAAAACCTTCAAAATTAATCAAATGCCCAATTGTAGTGTTTGCGGAGAACAATTTTCTGATGAAATTAGGTTTTTGAATCATATGATGGAAAAACATGGATTTAGAAATCCCAACATTGACAAACCTGATAGAAACAGCAGGGGCTACTAGTCTAACTCTTTCAAAATTTCCTTAAGGGTGGCTATTTCATCGTTTAAAAAATCAACTGTGGCAATCACACTTGTTTTTGCCGAATCAGAAATTTCATAATTCATTTCTTTTGAAATTAGTTTTGATAACTCCTCTCTTTCCATAATCAAATCATTTAATCGCATAATTGCATTTTCAACTGTCATTACCTTTCACCACTAGCAAATTTTACTCCTTGATTTTGATCAAACCAATTTTTGTATAATAATATACAAATTAATTTTCAGATTTGATAACAGATCCAAGTTAGATTTTTTGAAGATAATCCAAAATTAGCCTAACTCCAAAACCTGTGGCTCCTTTTGGGTTATAGGGTTTAGATTTTGTTGCTATTTGGGTCCAGGCTACTCCTGCAATATCAAAATGTACCCATGGTGTATTTTCTATAGCATTTCTCAAAAACGCTGCAGCAGTAATTGTTCCTGCAGCCCTTCCAATTCCAATATTTTTCATGTCTGCAACATCAGATTTTATCATGTCCATATAGTCATCATTTAGAGGCAATTCCCAAACTTCTTCAGTAGTAAAATTAGAGGACTGAATAATTTTCTGTTTTAATTGGTCATCATTGGAAACTATTGCCGCAACATTAGTTCCTAACGCAATAATACAAGCGCCAGTCAATGTGGCAAAATCGATTATTGCCTTTGGAGAATAATGTTTTTCACCATATGCTAATGCATCTGCAAGAATCAATCTTCCCTCCGCATCAGTGTTTAAGATTTCGGCAGTTTTTCCATTATACAATTTGATAATGTCTCCTGGTCTGTAAGATTCACCACCTGGCATGTTTTCAACTGAAGGAACTATGCCGATTACATTTTTCTTTAATTTTAATTCTGAAATGGATTTCATAATTCCCAAAACAGTGCAACCTCCACATTTATCAAATTTCATCTCGTCCATCTTCTCCCCAGGTTTTAATGAAATTCCACCAGTATCAAAAGTCACAGCTTTTCCAACAAGAACAATTGGTTTTTCGCTCTTTGGCCCACCATTGTGTTCCAAAATAATCAGTTTTGGTTCATTCTTACTTCCTTGACCAACTGCAGTAATTCCTCCAAACCCCTTTTTTTTAAGTTCGGTCTTTGAAATAACGGTACATTTCATTCTGTTCTTTTTTGCAATGTCTTTTGCAAAATCAGACAAAGTTGTAGGAGTACATTCGTTTGGTGGTAAATTAGCAATACTTTTTGTAAAAATAACCCCATCTGAAATTATCTCTGATGATTTTATTGCTTTTGAAATTTTATTTGATTTTGAAACTAGTATTGACAAATCTGGAGTAGAACCTTCTTTTTTTGCCTTGAATTTTTCAAATTTGTAAAGAGACATTTTACATCCTTCAGTTATCTGAGAATTGACCAAAACAGGCTCTGAAACAAAACTTGGAGGAGAAATTATTGAAAATTCCTTTATTTTTAACTCACTTGCCTTTTGGGCAATTTTTCCTGCCACAAATCTAAAAGTATCATTTGTTATCTTCTCCTTTTTACCTATTCCTGCTAGTAGTATTCTTTTTGCAGAAACTTTGTTGTTTGTAGGAAAGACAGTAATTTTTCCTAATTCTCCATTATTATCCTTCAAAGAAAGTTTTACAGAGTCTTTAATTTTTGAATTAATTTTGTTTAGTCCCAATATTTTATCAGAAGATTCTAAAACAAATCCACAAAGCATCTCAGTTTTTTTTCTGACAGGATTGGAATTTTCAATTTTTATTTTCATTTAAAACTGTAATTTTGCAAGTATTATTTAGATTTATTTTAATTTGATTTTCTTACTAGACGAAAGAATACTTGCAGATCTAATAAAAACAGATTTTACATTTTTACATTCTTGCTCACAATCCACTTCTAGATCTATGTGGTTTGATCTTTTCTTTTTTGAGCTTAGAATAGCCCGAATTAATGGAATAATTCCTGTCCTTCCACCATTGGCATACTTTTCATCAATTAACCAAAACATGTCTAACGCTGACTCGTCTAAAATTTTCTTTCGAATCTCTTCCCCTTTAGTAGAGTAATGTCCAATAATTGTAATTTTTCCTTTAGCCAGGGAATTTACTATTTTTGCAAATTTTGTGCATAGGTAACATTTGTCATCATACAACATTATGGGAATGCTTTCGTTCAAGTCCATACTATAGGTTATCTTCGATCAGATTAAAATTTTACAGAAGGAATGTTGACAAAGAGTAATACTTTACCCTCAAAATTCTCTTTTTTTAGGCTCAAAATTTTGCCTGAATATATCAAAAAAATGATTATGGAAAAATCTTTCGTACTTGGTCCAAAAAGTTCCAGCGAGAAGATTCTTCATGCTGAGGTGCGCCAATAGTCTGCTCCAAAACTGGCTGAATTATCTCAATTTTTCCAATTCTGAACATTTTAGTTTCACAAGCAGAACAAGTTCCCTCTATTGCCGATGCTCCATTTTTTAACACCGTAGATTGAGCCCCCGAGATCTCTCTTTTAGCTCTACATTTTACACAATATCCTATTGTCATTGTACCTATTGGTGAAATTTTGTATTATTGTCTATAGTAAAAATTATTTTACTTTAAACCCAATTTCAAAATTTTTTAAAAAATAAAAGAAATTATACAGTTTTTCGTTTAACATTCTAACAACAGAAGTAGATTTTTATTAAATTTCCAAAAAATCCACTCATTCATGGGCCTAAATTATTACCACATAAAGAAGAATATTTTACGAGCAAGAAAATTGGTTATTAAATCAACTAGTATTGCTGGGTCTGGCCACCCAGGAGGCTCATTTTCAATGGCAGAGATTTTAGGTTGTATATTTTACAAATATCTCAAATTTGACCCTAAAAACCCCACTTGGGAAGACCGGGATCGTTTAGTTCTCTCAAAGGGCCATGCTGCCCCTGGACTTTTCTCCAATATGGCAGTAGCAGGTTATTTTCCAGAATCAGAACTTGAAACCCTGAGAAAATTTGGAAGTAAATTACAAGGACATCCTGATTTGAAATGTCCAGGAGTTGAATTTTGTGGAGGATCTCTTGGTACAGGACTTTCTTATTCTATTGGAGTTGCACTTGCAGCAAAAATTGACAATAAAGATCATCATGTCTATACCATTATTGGTGATGGCGAATCAGACGAAGGACAAATCTGGGAAGCTTCAATGACTGCTTCAAAATACAAATTAGATAATCTTACCGTGTTTTTAGATAGAAATTTCATTCAACAAGATTCTTACACTGAAAAAGTCATGCCACTTGATGAAGTACTAAATGGAGATAATATTTCAGAAATGTGGAAAGATGCTTCACGATGGAAGACCGGAGATAAATGGAGATCCTTTGGATGGAATGTAATTGAAATAGATGGCCACCGAATTGAACAAATTGATTCGGCAATCTCTAAAGCACTTGCAACCAAAGGGCTTCCCACAATTATCATTTCCAGAACAATAAAAGGAAAATCTGTAGAACATATGGAAGACAATCCTGCTTGGCATGGAAAAGCTCCTGATAAAGACGTGGTACCTCTCATTAATTTAGAACTTGACTCACAATTTATGATTGCGCCATCAATCATTGCTGGGGATATGACAAATTTGGAAAATGAAGTAAAGAGATGTGTAAATGGAAGAGCAGATTACATTCATCTTGATGTTATGGACGGCCAGTTTGTACCAGCTAAAACATTTGATCACACAAAAATTAAAGAATTAAGACCATTAACCGTAATTCCTTTTGATTCTCATCTGATGATAGATGAACCTGTAAAACATGTACGGAATTATGTTGAAGCAGGTAGTGACATTATTACAGTCCACACTGAAGTGTGTGATGAATCTAGTTTTGGCGAAATTCATGATCTACTAAAACAAAATCAAGTGGGCGTAGGTTTAGCAATAAATCCCGACACCAACCTCCCAGAATGGTCCTACAAATTCTTGCCCACATTAGACCAACTAATTGTTATGTCAGTTGTGCCTGGAAAATCAGGTCAAAAGTATATCCCTGAGACTCATGATAAAATGAAACAACTAGGCCCTATCCTAAAAAATCATAATTTTAGAGGATATATTGAAGCAGACGGAGGAGTCAATCTTGAAAACATTGGTTCCTGCTTTGAAGATGGTGCAAGAGCCTTTGTCGGCGGGAGTGCAATTATTGGCCAATCTGATGTCCGCCAAACAATACGAGATTTTAGAGACCAAGTTCTAAAAGCACGAAGAAAAGTTTTGATTGAGCAAGCTCATCAATTAGGAGGACCTGATCTTGTAAACAAATGGATTGGTTTGCATGTAGTGGGAGAAAAGAAAGATCAAATTACAAAAATCGCAAAGGAGGAGAATTTGATTTGAATCCACCTGAAATGAGTGACATGAGATCAGAGTACTCAAAAACTCTTATACAAATTGGAAAGGAAAACCCTAACGTTGTTGTTTTAGGAGCAGATACTACTGATTCTCTAAAAACATCAGGATTTGGAAAAGAATTTCCAAATAGATTTTTCAATGTAGGAATTGCCGAGGGAAATTTAGTTTCAGTTTCAGCGGGATTGGCCGCATCTGGAAAAATTTCTTTTGCAAGCACATATGCAATCTTTCTTCCTGGAAGAGCTGTAGACCAAATTAGAAACGGAATTGCATATCCTTCTCCCCCAGGAAAAAAAGGTCTTAATGTAAAGTTAGTATCCTCTCACGGAGGTCTTTCTGTTGGACCTGATGGGGGGTCTCATCAACAAATTGAAGACATTGCCATAATGAGAGCAATTCCCAATTTCCGAGTGTTTATTCCTGCCGATACTTTTGCAGTTTCAAAACTTGTTAGATTGATGGCAAACGAATATGGACCATTTTACATGAGAATGGCCAGATCCAAAACTCCAATAGTCCATTCTGAAAACACTGAATTTCAAACTGGTAAAGGAATTACACTTAGAGATGGGTCTGATTGTACTATAGCGGCTTGTGGTATTACTGTAAGGATGGCTCTAGAGGCTGCTGAAACATTACAACAGGAAGGAATCTCTTGTAGAGTACTTGACATATTCTCTGTGAAACCCATTGATGGCGACCTTTTAGAAAAAGCAGCACGGGAGACAGGATGTATTGTTACTGCCGAGGAACACAATATTTTTGGTGGAATGGGTTCTGCAGTTACAGAGTCTGTTGCAGAAAGATATCCAGTGCCAATACATAGAATTGGTGCCCAAGATATGTTTGGAGAATCTGCTCGTGAGGATGAAGTTTCATTGTTGTTAGAAAAACACGGAATAACATCTTTTAATATGGTAAAACAAGTCAAGGAGATAAGAGGTAAAAAACTATGAAGATATTTCTTGATACGGCCAATTTAGAATCTATTAGAAAATTTAACGACATGGGATTGCTGGATGGAATTACAACTAATCCTTCGTTGATGTCAAAAGAGGGAGGAAACCCAAAAGATGGAATGGCAGAGATTACAAAAATAATCAAAGGCGATGTAAGCCTTGAAGTTTTGAGTACTGAATACTCAGGAATGGTTGAGGAGGGAAGAACTCTGCGAAATTATGGTGACAATGTTGTAGTTAAAGTCCCAATGACTCCTGATGGACTAAAGGCATGCAAAGCTCTTTCTGCAGAAGGAATTCCAGTTAATGTGACATTGGTATTTTCACCAAATCAAGCAGTTCTTGCTGCAAAGGCAGGTGCAAAATATGTTAGTCCATTTATCGGAAGATTAGATGATATTGGACAAGATGGAATGAGTTTGATAAAAGAAATCAAAACAATTTTTTCAAACTATGATTTTAAAACTCAAATTCTTGTTGCTAGTGTCAGACACCCAATGCATGTTGTAGAGGCTGCAAAAATTGGTGCAGATGTTGTAACGTTACCTCCAGCAGTACTTGATAAAATGCTCAAACACCCACTTACAGACATTGGTCTTAAAAACTTCCTAGCAGACTGGGAAAAACTAAAGACAGAAAATCCAGACATTAGAATTTAATCAAAAATTACAACAAACTTTTTCAAAAATCAAAAAAGGGGATTTTATTATCCGCCCTTGTTCTTACTCTTTCTGCTACTGGTTCCTCTTCCAGTAACTCTAGTCATACCTTCTGTGGAAGGCCTTGGTTTTGGATCTGGTATATCTCCATATCTCTTCGAACCTGTTCCTCTGCCAGTGTGAACCATTCGGTTTGCTGCAGCCTTTTTCTTTTCGGCCTGTTTCTTTCTGTAGGCATCTCCTGCCCACTTTTTGCCTTCATCTTCAACATCGACAGTTCCTGTGCCCCTACCGGATCTGACTCTAATTTTTCCCATAGTTTCAATCCATCATCCTAATATTTAATTAAGCTCATTTTTCTGGCATATTTCCTAACCTAGAATAGATACAATTTTTTGTAATGAAATATTTACCTCCTTTTGAAAACTCAAAAAAGGTGTTTTAATGCGTACAATTTTTTATGCTATTTTCCCGGCATTGGCTTTCTCTTTAATTTTACTAAATATGTTATTTGGCCATTTGTTATACAATTCACCTTACGACCAGGACATTAACAAGTATTCTATCTATGTTCATTTGGAATCAAACTGGGAAAGCTATCCGGGTAATGTTCTTTATGAAATAACCAATGTTTGGTCAAACCCTGATCCTGAAACAAGCTTAAACACATTCAACTATGATCCATCCATACAAACATCCTTGGTCACTGATCACAATTACAACCAATTACAATTTCAAAATCAAAAATCATATGTTGAACTAAAACATGAATTTAGTAATTGTGAGTCAAGCTGGAAACCAATTTTATACAGATACGCAATAGATACCGTAAGAAATAACATTGAATACATGCAGGGAAATACATTAAACAAGGATCCTTATGTGCAAATCTTCCCTGATATTAGAAATGAAAATTATAGTTTAGAAAAACAACAACAACTTGTAAAACAGGGCTTTGTTCAATTCATTCCAATTTGTACTGCCAAGGATACAACATCTTATGATTACGCAGTATCAATTAATGATGAAAAAATTGGATTTGATGTTTATTTTGTTGATTCCAAAGATGAATTAGATAATTATATCTCACACAAACCCTTTTCTTACTATCCTCATAGTGAATGCTTTTCAAAAAACCAGGTTAGTTATAGTGGAACATGCAAAAATGTAGGCTCAAAAGCAGGCCTCTTGATAGTTATTCCTGACAGTTTAGACTTGTCTTTAACGAAGATTAGGGTAAATCTTCATGAGAGGATTTAACCGCTAATCCAGCCTAGTCTTCTAAAATAGGCAAACATCAACACAACTGGAATCGATGAGGCTAAAATTACTAGAATAAATGTTGTATATTCACCAAAAACCATCCATTGAACATCTGCTCCTCCAGGCAAATTGACATTCATCCCATAAAATGTTCCAATTACTGTTGCAGGAATGGCCAATGTGAAAATGATTGTCAAAACTGCAAGGACTTTGTTGGTCTTTTCAGTGCTTAACACGAAATCTGTGTCTTTGTAAATCTCCATGGTTTCACGAGATTCTTCAAGTGTTTCAATTACTTTATCAATGTGGTCAATGACGTCATCAAAGAATAATCCTAGATCTTCACCTTCATCGGTAAATCTTTTTACATTCTTTGCAATTTCTAAAACCCATCTTTTAAGAGGATTTGCAATTCTTCTTAGCTGGTTAATCTCTCTTCTTAGTAAGGCAATACTTCTTGCAACGGATTTCCTTTGATCAAAAACGCCATCTTCTAAATCATCCAAATTTGCAATAATTCTTCTTGATGTATGTAAAAGATCATCAACTAACATATCTGTAATTTCGTGTAGTAGTAAACCAGTCGATTTTCCAAGGAGCCTTCCCTTTCTTTGTTCATCAGATCCTGTTATGCATAACTCTACAAGACTTGTCAAAGGTTTAAGATCTCCCTGATGAACCGTCACAAGAAACTCCTTTCCAAAAAATATTGATA
>JABAOE010005311.1_pt4 | contig 12840 bp, 17 predicted proteins | sample 7062141 | NCBI WGS metagenome assembly JABAOE01 (sample SAMN14538627, study PRJNA623070) | marine sediment metagenome | biome: marine biome [ENVO:00000428]; feature: marine pelagic biome [ENVO:01000023]; material: deep marine sediment [ENVO:00002113] | place: India: Gulf of Khambhat ...
ATAATCGAGGTGATCCCTGGAGAGATTGGTAAATAGCGCAACATCGAACGCGACACCATTTACCCGCCCCTGATCTATACCATGCGAGGACACCTCCATAGCAATCGCCTTTGCCCCTTTCGCCCGGACTTTCCCAAGGAAGCCGTGCAGCGACACAGGATCAGGAGTTGTGTTTAATCCATAAAGATCGTCACCATCATCCCCGATTAGCCCGTTTCCAAGCGTCCCGACAACGGCACACTTTCTATCCAGTCGAGAGAGAGACTGTGCAATCCAGTGCGTGCAAGACGTCTTACCGTTGGTACCGGTAACACCAGCCACCCAAAGATGACGCGAAGGATTTTTAAAAAAATTCTCAGCAATCAGGCCTACGCAGTGGCGCAATCCGCTAACCGGCGAATTCGGAATATTCCAGTCCGGATTCCACTCGAACCCGCTTGCCTCCCAAACCACCGCAACCGCGCCTGCGGCTAGGGCTTGGGGAATAAAATTTCTGCCATCTGCAGCTTCACCCGGGTAGGCAACAAACAGGTCGCCAGGCTTGACCATCCGGCTGTCGATGGCCACGCCGCTGTAGTGCACGCCAAGGGCGTCAATCGCAGACTGCACTAGCGCCGCGTGCTTGAAGACCGGATCTGGCCGCAGTAGCCCGCGTTGGGCTGGCCTGCGGCTCCGTTGTGCCGATGTGCTCAAACGCCCTCCTGCGTCAACCCGGTGTTAAGCGCCTTGATCTCGTTAACAGCGTCGGGCGGCACACCCAGGACGCGCAATGCGCCTGCGGTGACTTCGCGAAAAACCGGCGCTGCAACCTCTCCGCCAAAGTATTTATCGCCGCGCGGCTCGTCGATCATCACCGCAACAACGATCCTTGGCCGCGATGCCGGCGCGAAGCCAACAAATGAGGAGATATACCGATCAGGAGAATAAACGCCGTCTATTAGCTTGTGGACTGTCCCCGTTTTTCCAGCGACGCGGTAGCCTGTCACACGCGCCTGTACAGCCGTGCCACCCGGTTCAGTCACACCCTCAAGCATAGTGCGGACAAGCCGTGCCGTGCGTGTAGAGATGACGTGTTGTCCTGGGACACTCGCTTCGCGCCGAACAAATGTCAAAGGTGCAAGAACGCCATCGGCGGCAAATACAGTGTATGCGCGCGCCAACTGCATCAGACTGACTGAAATTCCGTGACCATAAGACACTGTCGCCTGCTCAATTGGCCGCCAATGGTCGAAGTCGCGCAACTGCCCGGATGCCTCGCCGGGAAAACCCGATCTTGGCGTAACGCCGAAACCCGCCGTGTTCAGGACTTGCCAAAGGTCCTGCGGATCCATCGACAGCGCAATTTTCGCGGAGCCAACGTTAGATGACTTCTGGATCACTTGCGACACAGTCAGAACATTTTCGTCCTTGTGTACATCGCGGATGATTCGGTTGCCGATGCGCAATCGACCTGACTCAGTGTCGATCATTGTCCCTGGGCTCAAGAGCCCGGCATCAATGGCGGCAGCAGCGGTAAACGGCTTGAGCGTTGAACCCGGCTCAAAAAGGTCGACGACGGCACGATTCCGCGTCCGCTTTGCATGAAAAGTTTCGCGGTTGTTGGGGTTGTAACTCGGCCAGTTTGCAAGCGCCAGCACCTCACCGCTATGCACATCGAGCACAACGATGCTGGCCGCCTTTGCCCTGTGTGCGCTCGCCGCGTTGCGCAGTTCGCGGTATGCGAGGTACTGCACGTTAAGATCAAGTGACAGTGCAAGTGTACGGCCGTCTTCCGGCGCACTCGTGCGTTCAACATCTTCGATGATGCGACCCAAACGGTCCTTGATAACGCGACGGCTTCCTGATTTGCCAGCTAACCAGTCCTGATACGCGAGCTCAATACCTTCTTGGCCGCGGTCATCAACACTGGTGAAACCGATCACATGCGCAGCCACTTCACCAGCCGGATAATACCGACGGTATTCCCGTCGCAAGAAAACCCCGGGTAAATTCAGCGCCACGATCTTGGCAGCAACGTCGGGGGCCAAGTGGCGCTTCAAATAGACGAATTCACGTTCGCGGTCAGCAAGCAGACGGGCTAAGGTATTTCCTGGCAAGTCAAGCACCCTTGCAAGCTTGGCGCGCTGGGCCGCGCTGAGCTTCGCGTCCTGCGGCGATGCCCAAATCGACTCAACTGGCGTACTGATCGCGAGCGGATCGCCCTTGCGGTCGGTGATCGTGCCACGATTGGCGACCGCGTCGATCGTTCTTGCATAACGCGACTCGCCTCGAGCCTGTAGAAAATCCTTGTTCAGGCCCTGCAAATAAAGAGCCCGCGCCGCCAACGTCATGAATCCCGCGATTAGTAGCAGCACTAAAAGGCGAGCCCGCCAGACGGGAAGACGGACGCCTAGTGCTGGATGCGTGCGGGATCTCATGGGTTGGACGACGCGGGAGGGGGAGGAACCACTCGCACGTGCGTTACCGGAGGAACACGCATACCCAGTTTTTTCGAAGCAACCTGTTCGATGCGCGATTGCATCGCCCAGGTACTTTGTTCGAGCTGCAGCCGGCCAAATTCGATTTCCAAGTCCCGGCCTTGTTGCTGCTCGTCCTGAAGTTGAACGAACAAATGCCGCGCCTGATGCTGGGACGTAACCAGCGCCATGGCGCATACCACCAGAATGGCAAACAAGATCACATTCAGGCGCGTCACGCGGCGAGCCTTTCAGCTACCCGCATGATTGCGCTGCGCGCCCGCGGATTGTTCTGCACTTCGCTTTCTTTTGGTCGCACCGCTGTGCCAATTAGCCGGAGTTCGCCTTTCGGCATTTCACTGGCACGCAACGGCAAGCGCTTTGGCACTTCGGGCTTCGACGCACGTGCCATGAAACGCTTGACGATGCGATCTTCGAGCGAATGAAAACTGATAATTACTAAGCGCCCACCGGATTTCAGACTTGCCACGCATTGCGGCAAAGTCATCTCCAGCTCTTCAAGCTCCTGATTGATGAAAATCCGTATAGCTTGGAAGGTGCGCGTCGCCGGATCTTGCCGTGGTTCACGCGTGGGAATGGCTTTTGCCACGATCTCGGCAAGTTCCCGCGTACGTTGGACAGGCCGCTGCGATCGAGCCGCAACAATCGCTCTTGCAATCTGCTTAGCAAACCGTTCTTCGCCATAGGTTTTGATAACCTCCCCGATCTCCTTCTCCGAAGCCTGATTCAGCCATTCAGCTGCGTTCGGGCCGCTCTCCGGGTCCATCCGCATATCCAGAGGCCCGTCCTTTTTGAAACTAAAACCGCGCCCGGCTTGGTCGACCTGCGGTGATGACACGCCGAGATCGAGCAGCACGCCATCGACTCCGTCGATTGCAAGCTCACTCAATACACTGGTCAGCGTACTGAACGGGGCCCGGCGCACCGTCAAGCGCGGATCACGCACCTGCCGAGCGGCATCTATAGCTTGCGGATCGCGATCCAGCGCTACCACTTTTCCCCTCTCACCCAGCCGCGACAACAATTCGCGACTATGGCCGCCACGACCGAAGGTTCCATCCACATAGATTCCGTCCTTTTTGACATCCAATGCTTCGACAGCCTCCTTCAGCAGTACCGTCTCGTGTAAATCCGAGTTCACGACCCCAGCCGCTGTGCCCCGGAAGTCACAACGCAAAGTTCTCCATGCCGGGAGGCAATTGATCCGGTCCGGTCTCGATACTTTCGATCTGCCTATCCCAGGCCTCTTGGCTCCACAGTTCAAAATGGCTGCCCTGGCCAACCAGCATCACCTGCTTTTCGAGTCCAGCAAACTTGCGCAACGCCGGCGAGATCAGCAATCGGCCAGCGCCATCGAGCTCTAGCTCCTCGGCAAAACCGACCAATAGCCGCTTCCACAAACTTAACCGGGGCTCAAAACTGGGAAATGCCATGATTCGGGCACGAATCGGCTCCCACGCCTGCGCTGGATACACCAGGAGACACTTATGAGGGTGCGCAGTAAGTACTAACTTGGATTCTGCGCCTTGCTGCAAAGGCTCGCGGTGCCTGGTTGGCACAGCAAGTCGACCCTTCGCGTCGAGGTTGAGTCCTGTCGCTCCCTGAAACATGGCTCCCTGGTTCGGAAGTATTCGTTTTTAAAGTGATTCCCACTTTTTCCTACTTTTCCCCACTCTAGGTTAAAAAAATAAGCAGGTCAAGCACAAAAAAACACGGTTTCTTCAGAAATGACAAGGACTTACCGAGGAATCTTTAGTCGCCAAGTGGCGACACCCGATTAACCTCAATTTAACAGATGGTTATATAGTATTTTTAATGTTAATCAGCGAAAGTGTCCCTCATCGGTGCGTTGCGCCGAGGAGACAATGCGCAAAGCCTTTCCGCGCATGGTCGCGTCAAATAGAGGAAAGCTGGCCTATAAGCCGGGTTCTGTTCGAAAGCCTTGCAGCCCTCGAGGCAATCATTCATCTTGGCCGACAGTTGCCTGACGGCTCGAGCGACCTACCCGGGAGCAGCGCGAGCCACGCTGTTGCCCCCCTATTTGGTCTTGCTCCGGATGGGGTTTACCGTGCCGTCCGTGTTACCACGTCCGCGGTGAGCTCTTACCTCGCCATTTCACCCTTACCCGCACCTGCTTGCGCAGGCCGCTGGCGGTATGCTTTCTGTTGCACTTTCCATCGCCTCACGGCGTCCGGCCGTTAGCCGGCATCCTGCTCTGCGGAGCCCGGACTTTCCTCTGCACAACGGTGGTCATACAGCGATTGCCCGGCCAGCTTTCATATTAGAGTATCGCCCACTTCCGATGGTTTCGCTGAAGGCGGTGAATCGGCCGGCTAAACCCAATGGAGTACTCAGGTCGTTACAAATCTGCCTTGATTTTGCGATTTCAGTGTCAGCTTCATGTAGTTTCATGGGCAACGCGTTTACGAAGAGAAGCAAACCTCGAATCTGAACAACGAAGCAGCGGCGCGGATGACCCGGTAACGGACTATCTGGATTCCGAATATCCATCTTGGCGCGCTTGGCAGGCGGGCGAAGTGCCTTCGTGAGCTGCCTTGACGGCAACCACGACGCCCGCCAGCTCACCGTTCTCGCATTTAGCGGCATCGCCATGCGCGATGAAGCCGTGCATACCTTGGCCGAAGGGCGCAAGTGCCTCGTTATTCACGGCGATTTGTATGACACAGTCGTGTTCTACACGAGATGATTGGCGGTCATTAGGTGGCCACCTGTGTGCATTCATCCTCAAGCCGAACCGGTGCTTTAACCATATCTGCGCCAGACCGGGCTTTCGCTATTGGTCCCTTTCCCAGCATTTGACCCACGAGGCCAAGAATGTCGTCAACTTCATGACCATTTTCGAAAAAGCTGTTGACCGGGAAACGCGACGCAATGACAGGCAGCATCAGTTTAGCCCACTGACTACTACCCGACAGCTCGACCCGATCAATGTGCGCTTCGCGATACGCGCCAAGCCACCGTTCCACCAGCGCGTAATGGAATCAGAGTGCCTTTTCCGTATTCGAAACAGACCGGTACCGACGTCTGTAATTTCTCTAACGTCATTGCCTTCGTATTTTTTGGCAGGCAATAGAAGTCAGCGCCATGATGACACGCAAAGCCCTCGAGCTTGTCGAGCGAACCAACCGCCTCGAACGCTTCTGTGTAGAATGCCATGGCGGCGTGCGCCGTATAGACACCGGCGCAGCCACAATCATTCTCCTTGGTACTGCGCTCGTGCGGCGCGCTGTCGGTGCCGAGAAAGAATTTCGGATTACCCGATGTGGCCGCCATCACCAGGGCGCGGCGATGCTCCTCGCGCTTGAGCACCGGAAGGCAATAATGATGCGGCCGAATGCCTCCCTCAAAAATCGCATTGCGATTAAGCAACAGATGATGTGCGGTAATAGTCGCTGCTACGTTTGCAGGGGCATTGAGCACAAAATCGACCGCATGCGTGGTGGTAATGTGCTCCAACACTATTTTTAACCGCGGGAAACGTTCTACCAGCTCGACTAATTCTCGCTCAATAAAAATTTTTTCACGATCGAATATGTCGACGGCTGGATCGGTCACTTCGCCATGTATCAATAGCGGCAACCCGACTTCGCTCATTGCCTCGAGAACATCGAAGCATTTATGGATGTCAGTAACTCCCGAGTCAGAATTTGTGGTGGCACCCGCCGGGTAATACTTGAGCGCAAACACAATGCCACTCGATTTTGCCCGTTGTATTTCCGAAACCAGTGTGCTGTCCGTTAGGTATAGCGTCATCAGTGGCTGGAACGTGCTGCCAGCCGGAAGCGCGGCAACAATGCGGCTACGATACGCCTGTGCCAGCTCGGTGTTGACGATCGGTGGCTTAAGGTTCGGCATGATAATAGCGCGGGCAAACTGCGCCGCGGTATGCGGCACCACCGTACGCAAAGCATCACCATCGCGCACGTGCAAATGCCAGTCGTCAGGCATCGTAATCGTAATTCGGTCCATAAACCGCTCTAGTTTGCGCGAAACACTTACACTGCACGCCGCAAGGCGTGCCGATAAAGCAGAAAAAAGGTTAAAAGCAAAATGATCTGATGCGCATTATTGTGCACCCGCATCGCCGACAAGCTCCAAGGCGCGCCGATAAAGTACGTTTTTGCGCACACCGCTAATCTCGGCAGCCAAGGCAACGGCCTTTTTTAGAGGCAGTTCGGACATCAGCAACGCCAGCACTCTCTCACCTTCTTCGGAACGGTCGTCTCGCGCTGGCTCGCTACGCTCGATCACTATCACAAACTCCCCTCGTTCTCGCTCGGGCGAACTCTTCACCCATGCTTCGGCGTCGCTGACTGTACCCTCGTAAATCTCTTCGTGCAGTTTAGTCAGTTCGCGACACAATACGATACGTATATCTGCACCCACTATTCTGGTCATGTCGCCAAGAGTACTCACAATCCGGTGCGGCGCTTCATAAAAAACCAGTGTCGCTCTCACGCCAGCAAGTTCCCCTAACTTTTTTCTTCGTTCGCTGGCTTTGGCCGGAAGAAAACCACAGAACGTCACGCACGACAATTGCTGGCCGCAAACAGACAATGCGGCGGTTAGGGCACTCGCTCCGGGCACCGGCACCACTGCGAAACCCTCCGCACGGACCCGCGCCACCACCTCGGAACCAGGATCACTAATCGCCGGAGTCCCGGCATCCGTAGTCAATGCTACCGACTTGCCGTCGGCGAGCAATTTAACAATTCCCTTGGCCGACCGGCGCTCATTGTGCTCGTGCGAAGCAATCACACGGGCGTCAATCCCGAAGTGCCTGAGAAGCTTGCCGCATACGCGCGTGTCCTCGGCGACGACGACATCCACGCTCTTTAAAACCTCGAGAGCACGCAGAGTGATATCGCGCAGATTTCCGATCGGCGTTGCCACCACATATAATACGGGATGTTTTGCATCTTTTATCACGGTATGCAACGTCGTCGTGTCCTATGGGTGCTGCTAACGGCGCTACTATACTTTGCGCCTAACGCGATCGCCACTCGCCATGCCCTCGCCCAAACCTGGCAAATGCCCCAGATTCAGGGTCCGCCAAGTACTCAGGAACCGGAGGAGCCAGCCACCGAATTCGCCCCGGTCGAAGAGCGGTCTTTGTTCACTCAGGACCACATAGGGGTAATCTTGCCGCTTCAATCTAACGCCTATCGGCGTCTCGCCGAGCAGGTCAGGCTGGGGATACTGACAGCGTCGAACATGGCCACATCATATAGAGCGCTGCCGGTCAATGTTTATTCAACCGATGCTGATACACGAAGCATTCTCGAGGCTTATGAACGGGCGATTCGAGAAAGTGCGCGAGTCATCATTGGACCGTTAACGCGTGACGGTGTCTCAGCCGTGGCAGAGCGCGCGCTCGTATCGGTCCCGACTATTGCCCTCAATGTTCCCAATCAAAACATCGCGCTACCTCGACAAATGTTTGTTTTCGGCCTGCAGATTGAAAGCGAAGCGGAGCAGCTTGCAAAACTGGCTTTCAGACACGGCGGGCGGAAGGCCTTGCTGGTGGTAAGTGAGACGGCGCTCAGCCAGCGCATTGCCCGCGCGTTTACGCGGCAGTGGAAAGCATTGAAGGGCGACATCGCGGACGAGTTCGTTTACTCCACTGATGCCGTGGCGTTGGCCGGTCTGCGTGAACTGCTTGACGCAACTGCCGCCGACGTAGCGTTTCTTGCGGTTAACGCGCCGCGCGCCCGGTTCATTCGCGCCTATCTTGGAACCCAATTTCCTATCTATGCGACATCCCTCGTTTATGCGTCGAGAACAGACAAGCTCGAGCTCTACGATCTGGATGGAGTGCGTTTTATGGATATGCCTTGGCTGCTGCAGGAAGATCATCCAGCGGTGATGACCTACCTGCGCACAACTTTACAATCAAGTGCTCTTGATGAAGAACGTTTCTACGCACTCGGTATCGACGCCTATCGTATTTCACAGGCCTTGCTGCAGAACGCTGCTACGTTGCCGAAAATTGATGGCGTTACCGGCATCATCAAGCTGAACGAGCAGCAGCGTTTCACTCATGAACTGACACCTGCGTTCTTCTCCTACGGCACCGCCCGCCTGCTTACCCAGGAGCCGGGCAAGCAGCAATGAGTCTCCCCGGCGAGCAAGCCGAGGCGTTGGCTCTTGACTACCTGCGCCTTAATGGACTGGCCGAGGTTGAGCGCAACTATCGTTGCCGCATGGGTGAGATTGATCTGATCATGCGCGATGGCGAAGTACTGGTCTTTGTCGAGGTACGCCTGCGTGCCTCGGATGCTTTCGGTGGGGCGGGAGAAAGCATCGATGCACGCAAACGACAAAAACTTTTGACTACCGCGCGGCACTACCTCAGTTCCAAGGGCAATATACCGTTGTGTCGATTCGACGTGGTGTTGCTAAATGGCGACAGTTGTATCGAGTGGATACAAAATGCCTTTGGTGAATAAATTCCAGTGCATTTAAAGCGCATCTTTGTGCAATAATTTGCGCCGACAGCGTTACGCTTTCGTAAAGATGGATCTGGTCAAGAGAATTAACCGACACTTCACAGAGAGCGCCGAGCTAAAGCTGAAGGCAAGAGAAACGCTTGCCGGCCCGCTTTACGATGTCGGCCGGTTAATGGCTGCCTGTCTGGAGAAGGGCGGAAAGATCCTCGCCTGCGGTAATGGTGGTTCAGCTGGGGATGCACAGCATTTTTCTGCAGAGTTGCTCAACCGCTTTGAGATGGAGCGAGCACCACTCGCAGCGATTGCGCTCACTACCGACTCGTCAACGCTCACGTCAATCGCTAACGACTATAACTTCGATGAGGTATTTTCGAAGCAGGTGGTTGGTCTTGGGCGCGAAGGTGATGTTTTACTCGCCATTTCCACTAGCGGCAATTCACCAAATGTGCTGCGAGCAATTGAGGCGGCGCACGAGCGCAAAATGAATGTCGTAGCCTTGACCGGAAAGAAGGGTGGAAAAATGGCCGCCATTCTGCGCAACGGCGATATAAATCTTTGTGTGCCATCTGACAGCACGGCCCGTATTCAGGAAGTCCATCTGATATGCCTGCATTGCATATGCGACACCATTGACTATCTTTTACTTGGAGTTAAAGAATGAAATTTACACACTGCTCAGCGATTTTGGCCGTAATGGCGATCATTTCGCTTCAAGCATGCGCGCCTCTGGTGGTAGGAGCCGGGGTAGGGGCCGGCGTGGTGATGGCCGAAGATCGCAGAACCAGCGGCACGCTGATCGAAGATCAGGTTATCGAGCGAACGATTTCGAATCAGGTTGCAGAGGCCTATGAAGACCAGGCCCGTGTACGTGCGATCAGTTTTAATCGCGTCGTGCTCCTAGTCGGCCAGGTCCCCAGCGAAAGCATTAAGGAAGAGATTGGCTTATTGGCGCTGGGAACAGAAAATGTGCGTACCGTGCAAAATGAAATTGCTATTGCTGGTACCAGTTCTTTCGTGTCGCGCAGCGGTGACGCATTACTGACCAGCAAGGTCAAAAGCCGGCTGATGAGCAACGACGATGTCGGGGCAAATCACGTTAAGGTCGTCACCATTAATGACACAGTCTACCTGATGGGCCTGGTTACACGTGCCGAGGCAGACGCAGCGACCCAGACAGCTGCGACTACGAGTGGTGTGCAGCGCGTAGTCAAAGTTTTCGAATACCTAGACTAGGGAAATTTGCTCCCGAATTACTGACGAAGACAGCATTTTAAGGCATAGGCTCGGATCGGACTGCGGCATAAAGCGCAAGCGTCTTTTTCCGTGCGGCCGCGTGGTCAACAATTGGCGCCGGATAACTTTTTCCGATGATGCAGCCACTAGCGCTTTGCACATCTGGGGGCATTTTCCACGGCTCATGCACATATCTGTCAGGCACGTTTACTAGTTCAGGCATATAGTGCCGGATGAATTTGCCCTCCGGATCGAATTTCTTCGACTGTGTTACCGGATTGAAGATACGGAAATAGGGTTGTGCGTCGCACCCCGTTGATGCACACCACTGCCACCCTCCGTTGTTTGCCGACAGGTCGTAATCATTCAAATTCTGCGCAAAGTAACGTTCACCCCACCTCCAGTCGACATGCAAGTCCTTGACCAGAAATGAAGCCGCGAGCATGCGCAAGCGATTATGCATGTAACCCGTGGTATTAATTTGCCGCATGGCTGCATCCACCAAGGGATATCCGGTCTCCGCATTACACCATTGACGGAAATACGATTCGCTATTCTCAAACTGTAACGCGTCGTAATCGCGTCGAAACGCGCCGTCGACGACATGTGGAAAGTGATAGAGAATCGAAAAATAGAATTCGCGCCAGATAAGCTCCGACAGCCAGGTGCTGGCGCCGTCTCGGGCCTGCTCGTCGGCATCTAGCCGCAAGGCCGAACGTACCAGTTCTCGGATTGAGATGGTTCCGAATCTGAGGTGCACTGAGAGCAGTGACGGCCCGGCCATTGCCGGGTAATCACGGCGTTGCGAATATGCATCAATGCGGCCGAGGAAATTTTCAAACAAAGTCCTGGCGCCCGTTGAACCAAAAGGAATCTTGAGCTGCGAGAGATTGGTGCGCCTGAAACCAATACTTTCTAGCCTGGGCATCGGGTCGGCGTTCCCAGATACCAGAGTCCCGGCGCTTTTGCCGACCGGCCAAGGGTCCGTATCACGCCGGTGAAGCTTGGCTAGCCATGCCTTTTTATAAGGCGTAAAGACTACGTAGGGACGTTCTTCAGCGTTCAGTACTTCCGATTTTTCGAAAATTACCTGATCCTTAAAAGTGTGCCAGGCCCGCTGCGCTTCGCTCAGGCGCGCAGCCACCTCGCGATCACGATCGAGCNNGAGCGCCGCCGGCTCATAATCGTGGTTGGCATAAACCGCCTGAATATCGTGGTTCAGGACAAAAGCCGGAATCTCCTCGCGCGCACGGCCGTGCAAAACGTGCAAGTCACCACCAAGTGCACGGAGTTGTGCCTTGAGATCGACAAGACTTTCCAGGATGAATTCGACGCGCCGGTCGCTCTTGCTCGGAAGCTTGTCGAGTATTTCCGTATCGAAGACAAAAACACAGTAGACGCCGCCGGACTCGTCAAGCGCACGGCTCAGGGCAACATTATCGTCAGCGCGCAGGTCGCGTCTGAACCAGACTAGCGCACGGTCGTATAGGTTCATGAAATCACCGCATTAATCGGAAAAACCCTGTCAAAGCGGGCCACAACCCAATCGGTTCGTACGCCGCACCAATGGTAAGGAGGACGAAAAAGTTCAGTCAAAGCCGAAGCCACAAAGGTCCTTGTGCACGGTAAGTGACACCACCGAACCGGGACTGGGAGACGTCTCGTTTGAAACCATCGACCTGCAAAACGGCCCTTGTTGAAGTAAAACCTGGCGCCAGCATCGACGGCAGCATGCTGCCAAAAACACACACGCGGTGCGACCGAAAAACGAAGCAATTCAGACTTGTTTGGATTCACGCGGTTCGCAGAGCAAGTCATGCCATTGCTCGGCGCAATCGCCGGACAAACCAGCCGATAACTGGCAATTTGGCATAAAGCTCTTCAGCAGTATCCCAGTAATCACGGTGATAGCTGACCTTGCCTGACGCATCAAAGTGGATATGGCTGACACCATGTATTGTCTGCTCGCCGCTTCCCCGCATATAGCGACTTCGAAAATGCATATCCCACACAACGAACCCGTCTTTATCCGTCCCCGACCACCCGCGAATCACAAATCTCGGAGCATCGACTTGTTGGTACATACGCCGGAAGACACCCTCTATCTTGTCGACGCCATTGAACTCATTGAAAGGGTCCTTGAAATAAGCATCTGCAGCGTAGATTTCGCTGACATTCCTGACGCTCTCGGGCGACATTCCCTCATAGAACGAGATCAATCTGTCTATGTGAGCGGCGCGCATCTCTACAAACCGGTGATACGATGAACCAATGGAAAGAATAAACGATACGGCAGCAGGCGCAACAGCTTCATGAAACGCGTAAAACGTTTGGGGAAATGGATCTCGAATTGGCCACGCTCGAATCCGCGTAGCATTTGAGCGGCCGCCTGTTCAGGTGGGATGAGCGCCGGCATCTCGAATTCGTTGCGGTCAGTCAGCGGCGTCTCGACAAATCCGGGATTGACGAGGTAGACGCTGACACCCTTCGTCCGGAGATCCAAGTACAGTGTCTCGGTGAAGTTGATCAGTGCTGCCTTGCTTGCACCATAGGCAAGGCTCGTTGGTAGGCCTCGATAGCCGGCAACACTCGAAACAACGGCGATACCACCGTCGCCTCGAGCGACCATTTCGGGAATAACCAGTGCAAGTGCGCGGAAA
>JABAOE010004942.1_pt1 | contig 12839 bp, 12 predicted proteins | sample 7062141 | NCBI WGS metagenome assembly JABAOE01 (sample SAMN14538627, study PRJNA623070) | marine sediment metagenome | biome: marine biome [ENVO:00000428]; feature: marine pelagic biome [ENVO:01000023]; material: deep marine sediment [ENVO:00002113] | place: India: Gulf of Khambhat ...
TACTTCGCAGAAGGAGACACTGCCGTCGGGCTCGATCGTAAGATGCAGCACGACCTGGCCGCGAAGCGTTGGATCATTGCGAAGCGCACGATTGTAGAGACGATAGAGCGCCGCCTTGTAGCGATCGAAGACGATCTGGATTTCCTCGTCCGTACGCCCGGCAACACCGCTGCCCCCTGCCAACGGTCGATCGGCCGTGCCCGTTCCACCGATCGAGCTGGCCACACGGCTCAGCGCGACGCCACCGATATCGTCGCCACCGGCTCCACCACCACCGACGTTACGGCTCAACGAACCGATATTGATGCCACCGCTCGAACCGGGCGCGTTAGACGTCACCATCGCCCGCTCCGTACGGCCGACCGCGGCGTCACCCGCGTTGTTGATCTGCGCAGCCGCACCGAGCTGTGCTGCCGGCCGACTGCTCGCAAGATCGGCAAAGCTCTCCCTGAAGGCGAGTATTCCGGTCGACCGCGGCGCATCTTCCACAGGCGCGGGCTCTTGTGCAACGGTCGGTACCGGCTCGACCTCCGGCTCTTCGACAGGGCTCTCCTCCGCGACAACCGGCTCTTCCTCGACGACCTCCTCGGCGATCTCGGGCTCGATCGGCTCGGGCTCGGGCACGGATATCGGCTCGGCGGGAGGAACGGGTCGCGGCTCTTCTCTAATCAGCTCAGCAAAGCGCTCCGGCACCTCGTAGCTCTGATCACGCTGCAAGATTGGAATATCGATAAGTGGGATGATGAGTCCGAGGACCAAGCAGATCAGCAGTGTCGTCGCAAGGGATTTTCGGAATCTCGCATCGTCTTCGCCACGATGCGCCCAAGGCATAACCATTGCGGGATAGGCTGAATCATCGACGTCACGCTCGACGATCCACTCGGCCGCTTTCTCTTCCTCTTTGATCTGCAGCTCCAGCAAATCGTCCTCGAGGATATCGAGAATGTCTTGGCCTTCCTTGATGTCATCGAGAAGGGCCTGACGGCGAGTCTGGATGAGTTCTATCTTCTGGTGGAAGCTCTCGATCTTCGCCCGAGTATCGCGCATGTGATCGATTGCTTGAGGTGTATCGGCCAACTCTCCCCAGAATAGCTCTGCGGCACCGATGTCGGAGAGATTATCGAGGCTATCGCAAATTTCATCCAGCAGCTCGAACTGCTTGCGCCGCATCGCGTGCTCGTCTAACTCGCGATCAATCTCGCGCAGATCACGTTCCAGTTCGGTCAGGTGATCGTTTGCCTGATCGATTTGTGCCTGGACGGGCCGCCGCGCTTCAGACAATCCGGAACTCATCAGATTAGATCGCTCTTAGGCTTCCGTTACGTCCGGCGTCTTCTGGGTCACGGCGAGAGAAATCCGCGTAAACCCCTGACCCGTACATGCGGACATGATCTTCTTGATAATGTCGAACGGAATCGACTTGTCGGCAAGAATCGTGACCTCTTGGCTGTCGGCAGCCGCCAACGTGCTCGGACCGATGACGCTATCCTTGATTGCAGCGAGCCGACTCGTGATTGGCTCGATGTTGCTGGTGGCCATTGCAGCAATGTCCGCCGTGCGCACGACTGCTTCGCCCTGGACGACCACATCGTCGGGGCTCACGAAAATCACGACGGTTTCGCGTGGACGCGACTCTACAATCGACTCCGGAAGCACGACCTCATTCGGCGCATCCAGCACCTCGGACTGTCCGGAGTTCACGAGCAGGAAGAAGACCAGGATCGTGAACACGTCCATCAGCGACGTGAGATTCATCTTCGTCACAGCAGTCCGGTTACGTGACATGCGCTTGATGCGGCGTGTGTTCTTCACGGTGCCTCTCCGATCGAGATATTGGGGAACAACGCTACGCGGATCGGCTCGTCGCTTTCATCCGATGCAGGAATCTCCGCGCTTCGTGTGAAATCCATCGTCTGAATCAGGTAATCGTATGGGATCTCCGGTTCCAGTAGGACGGATGCCGCTTCGAGATTTGGGTGATCACGCTTGAGCGATAGCATGTACTCCGATAGCGTGTCGAAGTCGTACTCATCGTCGACGTTCGGGATGGAGGCGATGACAGCCGTCCCGTTGCTGATCTCGAGTCCCTCCCCTCGCACGATCACTTCGACGCGAAATGCGGGCGTCTCCGATGCGGCTCCTCCCGTGGAGCTCGGCAACGTCAGCTCGACGATCGTGATTCGCGAGAACACGGCCGTGATCAACAGGAATGGAACGAGCACCACCATGAGGTTCAGGAACGTGGTGACTTCCAATTCCATCGGCTGCTTGTTGCGCAGCCGGTAGTGATGCCGCCGTGCCATGGTAGCTACCGTGACTTACGCCGGTGCCTGTGCTTCGGCTGAAGTCTCCTCTTCGGCCCCAACCTGTGCCTCGGCAAACCGTCTTGCTTTCGACGAAAGAACGTTTAGTGTCTTGACCGAGGCCATTTCCAGGCTATCTACAATCTGACCGGTCTTGCTCGTCAAGACGACATGAGTAACGAGAAGTGGTATCGCCACCATGAGTCCGAAAGCAGTCGTATTCATTGCAACAGAAATACTGGCCGAGAGCAGATCCGCCTTCTCAGCCGGATTCGCGTTTGCGACCGCCGTGAACGCTTGGATCAAACCCATAATCGTTCCGAGAAGACCGAGCAACGTCGCAACATTCGAAGCAAGCGCAACGTAAGGCGTGCGCTTTTCGAGCTGAGGAATAATTTCCATCATGCTCTCTTCCATAGCGATCTCGATATCCTCGCGTCGCCGAACCGCGCCTTGCCGAGCAAGGCCCATGCTCAGCACCTTCGAAATCGTCGACTGGTTTTCGTCGGTCATTTTTCTGGCTTGGTCGAACTCGCCTTTGAGCAACAACGGTTGGATCTTGTCCCAAACCGACTGGTTCTCATTGGTGACCAGGCTAAGCGTAATGAAACGCTCTACCGCGATTGCAACTCCGATCGCGAACACGAGAAGGATCGGGTACATGAAAAGACCACCCGTCGAAAAGAAAGCTACGATTGAGTAGAAAACGTTCATCGCAAAATCCTCTACTTAACATAGTGTCGTTGATGACACTGCGAACGAAAGCAAAGAGTATTTGTTAGTGGCCTAGGCTTATGTGATACGGCGCACGTTCACCGAGAAAGATTCTTGTGTTCGCGTAATTTAGTCGCGTATAGGCGAATCGAACGCGCCGAGAAGTAGATTGATGGAAGAGTTCCTAGCCACCGGTTCCGGATCGGAGCTCGTAGTAGTGAACTTCTCGCAAAAACACTTCCTTGTCGACCGGTCGGGCGCGTTCGTCGATCGCGTCCGTGACGCCGAGACCATCACCGATTTCCGAGCTTTTCCACGGCACGATAACGAGGGACTTTGGCGCCTCCTCGTTGCCGAGGATCGACATGCCGGCCAGTGTCTTAGGCGCGCCCGGCTCAGCGTCCGTCGTCGATGCTACCGTCGGCGCCTCCTGTTCCTGCTGCGTCGCTTCCACACCCTCTGCTTGCGCGACCTCCCGAGCCTGAGCCAATTCATCAACCGGCTCAGCCTCCTGCCCGACGGCCGTACCGACTGCGAACACAAGTGACAGATACAAAGTGAGATGTCTCGACATCGGGCTGCCTCCTATGGCGTGAGCCTATTGCGAATATCGGTGACCCAGATCGCCACCTCAGGATCATCAGCGACGGCCACTAGATAGGCTTCGTAATGCTCGAGCGCACAAGCCATGTCGGCGAGATAGAGATCGCACAAGACGCCGAGATTCCGACGCGCGTAGTGGAAACCCGGATACACGGCTAGCGCTTGCTCATAACTCGTGCGGGCGTCGTCGAACCGCCCCGTCATGCGGTAGACGATACCGAGCTCGTTGTGTGCGATCGGATGATCCGGCGCCAACGCAAGGGCGTTGAGCAGCGCCTCCTCGGCTGCCTCGAGGTCGCCCGTCTTGCCATAGGCAATTCCGAGGCCGATATAAGGCGCGGTGATTTCAGGTGCAATCGCTACGATGTCGAGCAACATGGCGATGCCCTGCTCGTAGCGTTCCTGTCGCAGAACCTGCAATGCACTCTGGTAATCGGCGCGCGCTTCGCCGCTAATCCGAAGTTGCTCCGTAATCGTGAAGCCGGTCTCATCTGCTTCGATCTCCGGATAGTCCCTTCGCGAGCGTTCACGCGGCACGCGCGCAACATCCTCTCCCCGCTCTGAGGCGTCCGCGGCGCTCTCCGGCGCCTGCCCCGAGCCCGACGGCGTTGTGGCACAGCCGACAAGAATCGAGAACAGCGTGCACAGCACAAACGCACCGACCACGCGGCTCAGCTGTCGGCGCGGCTTATCGAATAGAGGCGTCATTGCCGTCCTCCGTCGACGCAACAAGCGTCTGCGACTGCTCGAGCGTCGTTCGCTCGATCGACTCGCCATCCGTCGATGCCGTAGGCTCGCCGCCCTGAGGCACCGCTGCTTCGTCTTCCGCTGCATCGATCAATGCACTCGGGGAACGATAGGCATAGGTATCGATCGCACCGATAAATCCCGTGCTGATCTCTCCCTTTGCATAGCGACCTGGCATGAGAACCGCGAGCCGCTCGAGGCTCTTTCGTACCCATTCGTTGTAAAGCCCGGCGCTGATGAGCTCGAAGTTAGCCTCGTGGACCTCGATGGCCTGTTCCTCGAATGGGAACGCCTCCTCTTCGAGTGCCAGCTCGTACTCGACGAGTGTCGCAGGCTCGAGATCCGTCGGGCGCTCGGAACCCAGCAGCGCAGCACTGAAGTCAAAATAGATCTCAGCGATGTAGAACGTTGCGGCCGCCGTGACCTCGCCGACCGCGTAGTTGACGAGCCCTTCGAATGCGGCGAGCGCCGTATCCATGCGCTGTTGCTTCTCGGCAAGGCTCTGCTCGAACGGTTGCACGAGCTCGACCTCCACGAAGGATGCATACAGTCTCTCGGTCAGCACGAGCGCCGACTGCGCCGCGAGATACCGACTGCGGTCCGTACGACTTGCGCCTGCGGCCGAATCGACGGCAACAATTTCCTCCAGCATCTCGTGATACCTCACGAGGTCGCCCCTCGATTCATGCATTCCGGCGATCTTGAACCGTGTCTCCTGCGCTAGATCGAGAGGCTCAGGAAACTCAGTCACGTATCGCATGTAGACGTCCAAGGCACTGTCGACGCTCGCGGCCTCTTCGTAGAGCTCGCCGGCCAACAGCATCGCCTCGCCGCGAAGCGCTGGATCATCCGTCTCCGCAGCGACACGCTCATACTCCGACGCAGAGCGATTCAGCTGGCCGTTCTGCCGGTAAACGGACGCAAGCTGCCTCGTAACCTCGTGTTGGAGCTCGTGATCTGGAAACGCGCTGCGAAAATCTTCCAAGACGGACGCGGCTCTCGGCCAGTCCTCATACCGGATTAGCGCTGCAGCGGCATCGTACTCTGCAGCGGGACGAATCTGCGACGTCGGTGTGACGCGCTTGACCCTCAAGAAGTGATCGGCAGCAGCCTGGTAATCCTCGAGGACGTTCGCAGCTTCTCCCTGTTTGTAGATCGATGCAGCAAGGTTCTCGATCAACGGCTCTCTCGACTCGTCGTCTTCGGCCGTCAGCTCGAGCACGCGCATGTACGCAGGCTCCGCGCTCGGGAAATCTTCGAGCTCGAAGGACGAGTGCGCTACGACGAGCCAAGCGGAGCGACGCAGCGGTAACTCGGTTCCCGGGTAGTTGGCGATGAGCGTCCGCGCCGATTCGATGGCCGTCTCGTAGTCGCGCATCTCATATAGATCGTCTGCCGCGGCACCAAGAACGGCCGGCGCATGCTCGTGCCCGGGAAAAGTTTCGGCAAACCTCAACGAGCTCGTCACCGTCGCCCGTCTCACTGCCGCGAACTGGATCTCATCTGCGGCGCTCAAGTTCTCGCGATGCGCGAACACGGCTGCGTAGCCGGCCGCCGCCGATTGCTCGTGATCAGGATAATCGTAGGCCGTGCGCTCGTATTCGAGAGCCGCCTCGCCGAAATCTTCGTTCTCTAACAGAAGATCCGCCAATTGGTAGTTGATCGTTGGCGACTCCGTCTCTTGTGGAAACGAGCTCAGGAACTCGCGATACCAATACGACGCCTCGTCGAAATTGCCTGGTTTCTCCTCGACGAACGCGGCTTCTTGATAGAGGGCATGATAGTGATTCGCAAGATCAGTCAGATTAGCCTTCAGATAATCCACGACGTCGGGATGGTCTGCCGTGTCGAAGTGATGCCAGTACTCCGATTGCAGTCCGTAGCGGGTCGCGAACTCCTTCTTGGCCTCGACGACGAGCAGCGGAAAACCACCGTCGGCATATATCTCGGCAACCCGCATGCTGAATCTGGGTGCAACGCGATGGAACGGATTGAGCTCGACGAAGGCGCTGTATATCGAAGCAGCGTCCTGATAGCGCAGCTTGGTTAGATAAAACTCACCCAAGTTCGAATAGATACGATCCTCGTAGCTACGGTTTCCGTAGGAATCGAAATATTCGTTGACGACCTCCGGTCCACCGAGGTTGGAAAAACTCAAGCTGATAACGCGGTACGTATCAGCCACCCGCCGCTCGTCGTCCTCGTTGTGCGACTCGTCGAAGTCGTAGCCGATAGACTGCTTGTAATCGAGAAGCGCCATGTACTGATGCAGGGCTTCCTCATAGAGTTCCTGCTTGTAGAAAGACCAACCGAGCTTGTATAGCGCCAGCTCGTAATACGAGGAGCTCGGCCCCATGGCAACGACCTGCGCATAGGCTTCCTCGGCCGGGAAATACTGCTTTCTCGTGAACAAGAACTCGCCACGCCGAAAGTGAATCTCGTCGAGATATCGGGAATAACCGAATTCGCTCGCGAGCCGCTCCATGACCGCCATCGCCTCTTCCGGCTGCCCGATCTCGTCATAAGCGCGAGCCATCTGGTAGACGACCTGGTCGTTTCGCTCGTAATACGGATACTCCTCGAGGATTCGCTTGTAGATGGCTATCGCCTCTAACGGGCCCGCCAACGAAGGATCGGCTGCTCCGTCGGGAAGATCCAACGCTGCCGAGTCGTCCGTGGCTGCAAAGCTGAACTGCTCCGTCGTTCTGTTCTCGAAGTCCTCATCGGACTCGGAGAATTCAGTGGCCTGCGCTGCCGCGCTCGAGCCGGTCGAAACGACGCTCGAGGCCCGCACGGCCGACTCCGGCGCATCGAGCTCACCAGCTGGTGAAGACGGCGGAGTATCCGATGACGAAACCGTCGCCTGCGCAGACGCCGGCAATTCGATGATCTCACCGCTACCCATGATGCCGTACGCGTTCTCGATTTGCAGATCCGCTAGTCGGCGCAGCGCTTCGGGTGTCATCACGCCTTCCGGCGTTTCCTCGAGAAAGCGACGGTAGCTATCCATGGCTCTCTCGAGACTATCTTCGACTGTGATGTCCTCGACATCTGCCTCGACATCGTGCAGACCGGCGAGTGTCTGGCGTTCGGAAGTCGTTGCACACGATGCGAGAAACACCGTGATAGGTAGCAGCGCGCTGAGTCGCGGATAGATCATTCTTGTACCTGGCTCGTTTGCGCGCCTGTGGCGCGGTCGTAGCTGTCCGCGAGCGCATATCGAGCCTGATCTTGGTAGCTCTCCAGACGATCACGGCGTTTGACGAGCTCATTGATGGCAACGAGCTCGAGCGCACGCCCCTGACGGGCCATGAGCAGGCCGACCTTGGCGGAGGCCTCCCGAACGCGAGTGCGCAGGCGGCGAATGGGGATCTCATAGCCCTCGTAGCTGTGCAGCGCTGCTTGTCGAACTCTGACGAACGACTCATACTGAGCCGTCATCACGTCCATCGCACCCTGAAGCTCACTCAGGTGCTTACCGAACTCCGTGAGTCGCTCGTGGTATGCGGTCCGGAGCGACCAAATCAACAAGCCTCGCAAACGCTGCGTTCGCCTTCTGAGCTCGATCGCTTGAGCGCTGTTGTCATCGGCCAAGCTCTGCTCGATGCGGCTGAGCTGCTCACCGAGTTGGCGTTCTTCCACCGTCGCAAGAAACTCGGGACGAGGCGCGACGAGAAGACTTTGCATTCGCTGCTCGAGCAGGGAATGCTGCTCTTGCCGCAAGCGAATCCTCGAATCCAACTCTCTAAACTGCTGGTCGATATCGGGCAAGAGCGGCTCGTAATACTGCCGACGAATCTCGATCATGTCCTCGAACGCATCGAAGCTACTCTGCCATGACTGAAGCTTCGCCCGCAGATCCTCGAGGTCGAGATAGTTCTGCAACGACGTGTGAAAATCGTGGGACGCGAGTAGCTCCATGAAATAGTAGGTTTCTGGCGTCTCGGGAAGCGACCGGAGCTGGATAACCCAGTCCTTGTCCTGCCTGATCTCCTCTCGAATTAAAGCCTCCAAGAACTTTCCTTCCCGGATGCTCTCGATCGATGCGTCGAGCTTGCGTAGCTCTTCGCTGAATGCGTCCAAGGCTTGTCCGTACAGAACCGCGGAACGTCCGTGAATGCTCAGCTGGCTGTATGCGTAAGGCAACGCCAGCATGGCCTCTTGAACAGATGGATCGGTAGAGTCTCGCTCTGCGAGCATGCTCCAGGGCACGATCGCTCGTTCGAAGCTTTCCGCGTAAAACGCGGCCCAACCTGCGCTCAGCAAGGCCTGGTTCGAGAGCGGACCTTCCAAGCGCACGCGGTCCAAGGAGCGACTCGCATCCGCGAAACGATCGGATTCGAGTAGCAACGTTCCGAGTACTAGATTCGATTTGTCTCGTATCGACAGATCGCCTTCTTCTATGGTACCGAGTTGTCCAGCCCGATCGAGCTGTTCGAGTGCGTCGGCCTCGTGCCCGCCCTGAAGCATCGCAATTCCGAGGTTGTAGGCTGCGAAACTTTGGAGACTATCCGACCCCTGAAGGTCTCTGAGCACCTCGGCAGCTTCGTCAGAACGATCGGTTGCGAGATAAATGTTGGCGCGAAGAAACTCGACGTCATCCTCGATGATGTCTGGAATCTCGCCTTCTATTCGGCCCAGCGCATTCAACGCATCGTCCAGTTGATCCTTCTGAAAGTGAATCCGGGCGAGACGAAAAGCGGCTTCATTGCGAACGACATCATCCACATCGCCTTCGAGCACAGCCGTGATCGCACGACCCGCGCGATGATGCATCCGATAGCTCAATTCGAAATCACCGACGGAGAACTCGGCGTCACCGACATGAAAATGAAGCGTATCCAGCGACGGCTCGTCGAGCCCATAGTACTGACCGAGCTCTGCGTCGAGTCGTTCTAGCGCCTCGAAGAACTGGCCTTGATTGGCATAGAACAGAGCCTCCCCGAAGTAGAGATCCCTGAGCCCGTCTTCAGCCGCCGTTGCCGAAAACGAAGTCGCGAAGTAACACGCGACCAATACCAACGGGGTGCGCGTCATTCCCTACCATTCCCCGAGCTGGATGGCCGCTTGGCCGGAGCCCGGCCCAGCGAGCGTCAACCCGATGAGCTGCGGATCGATCCCTTTATTGAAGGAGAAACTCTGCGTCTCGCTGAAGTCAGAGCCGCTCTGCGACTTACCAGCCACAGCGACCGTCATCTCGTGCGTACCGGTCGTCACATTGCCCGTATAGATTCGCTGGACACCACCATCCTGCAGCGCCTCGAGCTCCTTGAAGCTATATATGTAATGAGCAACGGGCTCGCCGTCGATGTGCACTTGCACAGCGTCTAAACGCAGCGATTCACCGGACGCCAACGCAACGAAAACGGCTAACTGGGTATTCGATGGATAGAGCAAACGCTCTTCCAACGTGCTGAGCTCAGCAGCAATTCCGAGCACGTCGGATTTGATCTCCTGAACTTGCCCGTCGAGGCTTCTCATTTCGTCCCCGGATACATCCTGCGCCCAGCTGAGTGAGTAACAGACTGCACCTATTAACTAATACGGCTCGGATGAGATTCGGCATTTCTGATCGCTCTACTTAAATACGAGTTATGTGTTAGACGTACGGCACTCCTGCCCGCGCGCCCGGCCGAGAAAACGACCGAAACGATTGTGAGGACAAGTAGTTTTGACGATATGCCGTGCGCAGTGTGTGAACTACGCCTCAGAACCGTCCCATGAGAGCGAGCAGTTGCCGCCGGACTTAACGTAACGTCGAAAGCGAGGCTATCGAGATGAAATCCTACGCACGTTGAGTGCAACAGCTGCCGACAACGAACTGTGGATGGAGATAGATTTCTGCACTAACAGAAGCGTACGCAACGATACGGCGACGCCTTCTAGTTGGGAGAGAAAAGCGCACGCGAGGGCGCGCAAGCCGCTTTGGGCCTGCGCGCCGTCGCAATGGCGATCCGAATGCTACCCGCCTGACCGAAGATCCGATCGCGAGCTTCAGAGCGTACGGTCTACCACTTGACCGCCGAAATAAATGTCGGCGATTTGACGCGTATTCGTGATGTCGTCGAGCGGATTCGCTTCTAGCACGATGAAGTCAGCGTACTTGCCCGCCGCTATCGTCCCGGCATCCTCGATACCGAGGACCTCGGCACCAACACTCGTCGAGGCAACGATGACATCAGCGGGTGACATTCCGGCAACGACCATGTCCTCCATCTCGACATGCGCGCCCCAGTACGTGTTGCCGTCCGTGCCCATCGCGATCTTCATGCCCGCATCCGCCAAGCGGTCGAGGTTGCGAGCCTGGATTCCATGAAACTCCTGCGCCTCCGGATCACTGACGTTCTGCGCCTGCACTGCAGCGAGCTCGTCAGCGGGCATTACGCCTTCGAGCCAGCTCAGATCGGTCGGCACACCACGCTCGGGCAGATTCGGAATCATGATCAGATCCGGATGCGCGCGGACCAAGTCGACGTACGCGTCATCGATATCTCGATCGCGAACGCCGTGCGCGAAGATGTCGAGACCCGCCTCAACGAGCGGGATCGCGTCATCGAGCGTGAAAATATGCGCCGAAACTCTCACGCCCAGCAGGTGCGCCTCGTCAATGATGGCCGCAGATAGCTCCGGCGTAATCTTGTCGTACTGGCCATCGCGATCGTCGACCCAGACCTTGATGACATCGACGCCACGGGCCGCTTCGGTGCGCACAGCATTACGCGCTTCCTCCACTGTGTCGATCCAGTGCGGCTCGGTCGGTCGACCCGGCTCGGGCCGACTGATGCCGCGGCCGGCCGTGCGAAAACGCGCTGCCATCGGCGGAGGGTTGTCGCGCAAGGCGAGCAACTCATCATAGGCGTCGCGTCCCATGCTCAGAGCGCCGCTAACACCCATGACAACACGGCGCTGGAGGTCTCTGGTCAGATCATCGACGGTCAGGCTCGTGTGCACGTGAGAATCGATGATCATCGGCATGACGGTCATGCCACTCAGATCGACTTCGGCCGCGCCAGCGGGGGCGTTGACCGCACCGGCTGCACCGACGGCCGTAAACTCACCGTTATCGACGACGAAGGTTGCGTTTTCGATCACGTTACCGTCGCCGACGATGACTCGTGCGCCCGTGTAGGCTGTCGCCGTCGAAGCCGGTGTCGCTGGCGCCGCTGGAGCTGCCGGCGCCGCCTCCTGCATGGGCTCGGGCTCGGTCGGTGGCTGCCCGCACGCAACTAGCAACACGCTCAAAGCCGTCAATGCGAACACTTCGGCAACTGCGCTGAAGCTTATCGTCATTTTTTTCATGACAATCTCCGTTCTTATCCAGTCAAACTCCGCGCACGATCCTAGATGCTGTCGGCCTGATTGCGCGGACTACNNGCGTCATCTCCGGGAACCGCGGCCTGAAGCCGTCGCGATTCGGCATTTCCACCTGCATCAGCGTTTCGGCGTTCATCTCCGTGTCCTCGTCGATGATGTCGTTCCAAGCGAGGATAAAGGCCGTCAGCGCATAAACCTGATCGTCGGTCAGCGTACGCGGCGTATAAAGCGGCATCTGCCGGCGCGTAAAATCGAACAACGTCGTCGCACTCGCCCAGAAGTTCTTAATGGTCTTGCGCGTGTCGATACCGTTGGTCAACGGATCACCGCCGACAACCGGTCCGGCAAGCGCGCCCTCACCGTTGACACCATGGCAGACAGCGCACTGCTGCGCATAGAGCACGGCACCCTCTTCAGCCGTACCGCTGCCAGGTGGCAGGTTGGCACCGCTTGGAAAAACCGTGATATCCCAGGCAGCGAGATCTTCATCGCTGATCGGAACGCCTAAGCCCGGGCCTTGCGCCGAGGCGGCAAGCGCCACGAACGCAAGCGCGGCAAACGTCGCTAGCTGTCGTGTGCTATACATAGACATTCGTCACCTCCCCGTCCTCACCAACGCGCCAGCTCGTGGGTCCGTTGTAGTGCTGACTCGGGAACGCAAACGGGCTCGGCGGCACTCTGCTCGCTACACCCCGCCGGGCAATGAGCTCCGAGCGCGTCGGCTGCACGTTGCCGGCCTCGTCCCAAGCGCGACTCTGCAGCACGGCCGGACCACCATCCCAGCGCCAGGGCGCGCGGAAGCGCGCGAACGCCTTAGGCAGCACGGGATCCTGCAAGGCCGCTTCGGCCCAGGTTTCGCCACCGTCGGCAGAGACCATGACGCGCGCAATACGACCGTTGGCCGAGTAAGCNNCGCCTTATTCGGCCGTTCGCCGAGTAAGCGACGCCGGAGATCTCATAAAGGCCCGGCCCGCTCATCACGAGGCCCGGAGATGGATGCGTAATAAACGATTTCACTTCTTGCAGGAAGTAATAGTTGAATGCGGAGCCGTCCGGCAGGATCGGTGTGTACGTACGCGCCTCGTAATAGCCGAGGGCCGGCTCGTCGGTCAGCTCGATGCGTCGCAACCACTTGACGTTCATATTGCCTTCCCAGCC
>JABAOE010001283.1_pt2 | contig 12836 bp, 12 predicted proteins | sample 7062141 | NCBI WGS metagenome assembly JABAOE01 (sample SAMN14538627, study PRJNA623070) | marine sediment metagenome | biome: marine biome [ENVO:00000428]; feature: marine pelagic biome [ENVO:01000023]; material: deep marine sediment [ENVO:00002113] | place: India: Gulf of Khambhat ...
GCTTTTCCGATTGAGTTGTCGGGCTAAACATCCCAGATCCAACGCAGCCCAATCTTTCACTTGTCCGGCAGCCATAGCATGGGCGTATTGCAGAACGAGTTCGGAAGGATGCTCTGTCAGGTGCCCACTGTTTACTTTGATAATGTGCCCGGTTTGACTAGATATGTCGGTCCCTGCCATGACCGTGGTGGTCATTCCGAGTAATCCACACTCAAGCACAAAGATGAAAACCATTGCATGAAGGACTTTTTGTACAATTCGATTCATAGTATTTCTCGCTATTAAAAAAGTTACTCCAAATTAAAAAGTTAACATTAAGGCCACTCTGCTCTTTATTCTATCCCCTTTTGAATCGTATTTGTGAACCCACAACCAGCTTTGAAGGAGTGGGTTGTCCACCCCAGCTTTTCAAATGGATTCTTGAAGGAGGATAAAATACTTTCACATATGACCGGGCTTTCGCAAGTTTTCCATTTCTCCGCCTCTAATTTGAGCCTTTCCCGCCCGTTTGGCCGTCTTCGTACGACCCAGATTGACCTGCCCTTATACCCTAAGCTGGGAGAATAATTAAGAATTCCTGGTGTGAGGTGAAAAACCTTTTTGGCTTCAGTGATCATCCTCTGGTTGGTTTTCGAGACGATAATACGTGTTAAAAAGGTGCTGATGGGAAGGGTTTCCACCCAAGCTTCCTTCATTTTCTTTTTGGTTGATTAAGAAGGGAACGGTTACTTTTGGGGTAGGTAAATGGGAGAGAAATTCAAGGCAAGTCAATTATAAATAGTTAGTCTCCATAAAGTCTCCAAATTATTTTTTCCATTTTATTACATTTCGTAACCTTTCGATTTTAGTGGCTGGGCTTACTGGACGATTTTCGAACTTTGAAACTCCAATCGCCTGTTCCAACCCTCGAGGAATTTATCGCAGCTTAATGGTTTTTGGAATTAATATATGGTGTGAGTGGATGGACATTTATCGAGCATTTTGGAAGATAAAGGCCGATCCACACTACCTTGATTGACTTTCTCCCTCATTCACATAGCCCACTTTCATTTATGACTCGTCTGCTGGGCCTCTCAAAACCACTCCAGACGCCTTTCGATACAGCCTTGCTTATGATAAACCTTCTACAATCGAGATATGTCTTCTGTGTCAATCCTCTTGGCCCGGAGCGTCAGAAGGACGACGTTACGCCTTGTCGCAAAAGGAACCAGTTACACTCATGAATTCATTTTTCCTGAGTTCCTATCAAAAGGTCGTCATTGAAAGACCCATCATATCGTTATTGTTTGTATTGCTGGTTATAGCCTTTTTTGCCCTCCAGGCACCCAATTTTAAGCTCGACGCCTCAGCGGAATCTCTCGTCTTGGAGCACGACAAGGATTTGCAGTATTACCGCTCCATCCGCGAAATCTACGGCTCAGATGACTTTTTGGTCATAACGTTTACTCCCCCAGAAGATTTGTTATCAGCAACCTCTCTTGCGAACCTAAAATCATTGCGTGATGAATTGTCTCAATTAGAGAGAGTGGAGTCGGTCATGACCATCTTAGATGTCCCATTGTTGAATAGCCCGAAGGTGGCAATTTCTGAACTCACCGATGCAGCCGAAGTCAGAACCCTCGAGACACGAGGGGTTCATAAAGAACTGGCCCGGAAGGAATTTCAAGAAAGCCCTATCTACAAAAACAACTTCGTCAGTTTAGATGGTCGTACAACCGCCATTTTTGTGAAGTTCGAGCGTGATGAAAAGTATTTTGCTCTTCTAAAGGAACGCAACAATTTGAGGGAGAAAAACGCGGTATCAGGTCTGACCTCCGGGGAACGGGATCGGCTGATCCAAGTGTCGAAGGAATTTGACGACTATCGCGCCTTGTTTATCGAGAGGGGAAGCCAGGATATTCAAGCCGTACGTGAAATGATGGAGAAGTACCGAGATAAGGCCAAAATGTTTTTAGGCGGCGCCCGAATGATTACCGCGGATATGATCAGCTTCATTGAACATGACATCGCGATCTTCGGGGTAGGGGTGGCCTGCTTCCTCATTTTAGCGTTGATTTATTTTTTTAGAACCCTACGCTGGGTAGCCCTTCCCATGTCATGCTGCCTCATCTCGGTCAGCGTAATGGTGGGCTATCTAGGATTTCTCGATTGGCGGGTCACCGTCATTTCATCCAATTTTATTTCTATATTGCTCATTATCACGATGTCGTTGACGATTCACCTTATTGTTCGGTACCGCATCTTAATTGAACAAAATCCTCAGGCAGACCAGAAAACCTTAGTCTTCAACACCATGCGCATCATGGCCAAGCCATCTTTTTATACAGCGATTACCACCATCGTGGCGTTCGGTTCCCTGATCGTCAGCGATATCCGACCTGTCGTTGACTTTGGGTGGATGATGACCATCGGGATCGCATTCGCCTTTGTTCTCAACTTTATTTATTTTCCTGCCGTTCTCACGTTCCTGCGTCCCTGAGCAAGTGAGTATCCGCTCTGATTTTACAAAGAGGTTTGCACTGGCCATCGCGTCTTTCACGGTTCGCTACGGCAAGACGATCGTGTTCGTTTGCGTGGCCTTGACGCTTTTGGGGACGATAGGCATCTCAAGGTTGGAAGTGGAAAACCGCTTTATCGATCACTTTAAAAGTTCGACCGAGATTTACCAAGGCATGGAGCTGATTGATAGGGAGTTAGGAGGAACCATTCCCTTGGAATATGTCATTGACGCAGATGCAGATTTTTATACTTTTCTCGAGGAATTAGAAGAATCCGAGGACCTTTTTGATGATCCCTTCGCCGACGAAAGGGAAGCGGATGAAATTACCTATTGGTTTAATTCTTACANNTCGCCGCTGAAAGGGAATCGAATGAAATTAACTATTGGTTTAATGGCGTCATGCTAGAAGAAGCAGAGGAAATTCACAATTATCTGGAGCAGCTACCAGAAGTGGGAAAGGTGCTCTCAATTGCCACAGGAATGAAAGTGTTCAAGCACCTCAATGATGGAAAAATGCCGGAGGATTATGAATTAGCGTTACTAAGAAAGCGCCTGCCAGAAAACGTCAAAGAGGCTCTCCTTGATCCGTACTTGTCTCCAGATGCCAACCAAACCCGTTTTACCATGCGTCTCATCGAATCATCCCCGACACTCAAACGAAAAACCCTCATAAATCAGATCAAGACCTATCTTGTGGAAGAGAGGGGGTTTTCCGAGGTCAATGTCCATCCCACGGGCTTGGCTGTCTTGTATAACAATCTGCTCCAGAGCCTGTATCGGTCACAAATACTCACGCTGGGAGCAGTCTTTATTGCGATTCTGGGAATGTTTGTCATCCTCTTTAGGAGTGTGTCTCTCTCCATTCTGGCGATCATGCCCAATCTCCTGGCGGCGGGGTTAGTGTTGGGTCTCATGGGATGGGTTGGAATCCCGCTGGACATGATGACCATCACCATTGCCGCCATTACCATAGGAATCGGCGTAGACGACACCATTCATTATGTACACCGATTTCAAGTGGAATTTGGAAAATACCGGCAATATAGAGAAACGATCAAAGTATGTCATGGCAGCATTGGAAGAGCCATGTACTACACCTCACTGACCATTACGGCAGGCTTTTCCATCCTCGCCCTCTCGAACTTCATTCCGACCATTTATTTTGGACTGTTAACGGGGTTCGCCATGCTTGTAGCGCTCATGAGCAATCTTACGTTATTGGCGGCCTTGCTGCTTCTTTTTCAACCGCTGGGACCGGCGAACTCCAAGATATCGAACCGAGCCTTTTAAAAGCAAAAATCGGGCAAAGCAAGAGAGCAATAGGGGGCATTTCTTGAATTTATATAAATCCTCATCTCTACCTTGCCTTCATACTGACCATCTCCCACCAAACTGGACCAGCCATGCCTGGGCCAATGCCAGCTCAAGTCCCGGCGTTAAGAAAGCCAAATCCTGCTTAGGTGAATGAAGTGAGTGTGAACGTGAAAAAGTGGGGGGCAGAACGGATTGGTTGGGAGGGAATTTTTCTTGGCTGGGGGACTAGGATTCGAACCTAGATTCTCAGATCCAAAATCTGATGTCCTGCCCTTGGACGATCCCCCAACCGGAGTACACGATAAGGCTTGACGTCTTTTCAGTCAAGTACGTGACACGATGGCTTAAAATACTCTTCCGGCCACGATCCAATGCCGATCATCCGGCACATCAATAAGCAGACGGCTGAGATTCAACTCCGCGAGCTGCGCCGCGACCTCATCTTCGGTAAACGCCGCCAGCAGTGAATTAAAAAAATCCCGCTTTAATTGTTCCGGTTCCTCGGCGGCATACTGGTCTACAATCGCCTGTGCCTCCTCACGGGAATCGGGGCGAATGAGATCCATAACTAACACCGGGGCTCCGGGTTTGGCCAGGGTTTTTATGGCATACCAGAACTGAAAAGCATTCGGGACATGATGGAGAAGACTATTCGAGATAACGGCATCTGCCGGGCCAGGAAGACTCACATCCTGAAATCGTTGACAGACCAGGGAAATGCGCTCCGTGAAGCCAGCGTTTCGCACGGCCTGCTCGGCGATGGCAATCATGGGTTGTGAAGCATCAATGCCTATGATCTGGACGGTGGGATGTCCTCGGGCCAACCNNGCATGATCGAGATCATCGTAAGAACTCAAAAATCGATCGACGAATCCTTGATTCTCCTCTTCGAAGTCGGCTTCGCTATAGATGCGGACCTGTTCGGGATCCACCATGAGTTCCGGCTCTAGCACACGTTCCATTATGAAGCCCTTACGGTTGTTTCGCTCTCAATGTCAATTACGTCCCCCCGTCGGATGGTACCTTCGGCAACCACTTTGGCGTAGAGCCGACTCCACCCTGGATAGACCTTTTGGGAAATGCGTTTGTAGTTGGAATCGACAAACCACTGGGCATTACGACGGCAGGGATCGGCATAACTGACGATCTCGATGAGCACCTCCCGTCCGATTCGAAGTCGGTGGCCTGGATGGAGGTGCGCCCAGCCCACATCTGAAAGTGTCAGGTTCTCTCCCGTGAAGCCTGCATCAAGTTTGTGGCCTTCTTGGCGCAAGGCCTGAATGAGGTCCCAAGAGAAAAGGCAGAGCGCACGATCCCTTCCTCCATGGTAAACCCGATTTCGCTGGCGGTCTCCTTCCACACCATCATAAGAGACCCAGGCTTTTTCCACGGGATATTTCGGGACGCCTCCTTGAGATGTATTGATTTGGTAGAGAAAGGGAGGCCTAGGGGCGGATCGCATATTTCAAATCTCAAATCAAATTTTAAATTTCAAATTTCTGAACAAAGATTCTTGCCTAGGTGACCAGAAAAAATGGACTTATAGATTTTCAACTGAAACGTACAACATTCTGATTGAAAGGGGCAACGAAAAGGGCGTGGNNNCATTTTAGATTTCAAATTTCAGATCGCAAGATATTGTGACTCTCATCGAACGACTTTTTGGATAAAACTGAATATCTGACGATAATAGGATCGGCCACCCACATAGGGAACGTCATTATGGCCGGCGCGGGGAACCATGTACCACGTTTTCGGATGCCGGGCCGACTCATAGACTTGCCGCCCCAGGGTCATCGGAACAATGTCGTCATATTCGCCATGAATCACACACGATGGTATCGTGATGTTGGAAAGTTTTTGGCTGAGGTGATATTCGGCATCCACAAACCAATTCGCCGGAAGTCCTGCATAATGTTCATTCGCCATCGATTGCATGGAAGGGAACGCACTTTCAAGGATTAGTCCCGCCGCGGCGCGTTGGGTCGCGACTTCAGCGGCAACGGCGGCGCCCAATGATCGACCGAAGAGTACCAATCGACCGGGCATCACCCCTCGCTTCCTAATCAGGTAATCATAGGAGGCCAGCGCGTCGGCATAGAGTCCAGGCTCGCTGGGCGATCCGGTACTTTTCCCATAACCACGGTAATCAAATAGAAACACCGACATCCCTCCACGGTACAAGTCCGAAAGGTTTTCTATCCGGTGAGCAATGTTTCCCGCATTTCCATGACACCACAGGAGAACCGGTTTCTTCGGACCAGCATCAACAAACCATCCAAACACTCTAACTTCTCTCGTAACCTGAATCCACACTTCTTCAAGGGGTAAACCACTGATTTTGCTCCAGTTGCGTTCGGTCCAATCAGCCGGGAAATAAACAAAGAACTGATCCAACATTTCTAGTTGCCCTTAGTGCGACAGGTTCCTTATTTCACATTCTGATTCCTCACTCGGAGTCTCTTAGCTCTTTTATCTGAAACTTGCAACCTGAAAGCTGAGACTCTTTTTTCCCTCTTGTTTCCTCGAGTTTCCCGCGCTACGTTTAACGGGGAAAACTCTTCATTTCCGTTTGTGAGGGTTGCGGTGGCCACGTACGTGATCGGTGATGTGCAAGGGTGCATGAAATCCTTGCGTCAATTAATTGAAAAAATACAATTTGAACCGGGTCAAGACCGTCTCTGGTTTGTTGGCGATTTGGTGAACCGTGGCCCAGATTCACTGGCGGTCCTTCGATACGTGAAAGCGCTTGGCAGCTCTGCCGTAACCGTTTTGGGGAATCATGACTTGCATTTATTGGCAGTCTCTGCTGGAGTCACTGGGATACAGAAAAAGGACTCCTTTGATGAAGTGTTGATGGCACCGGACTGTGAAGAACTGCTCGCGTGGTTGCGGCATCAGTCCCTGATCCATCAAGCGCAAGACTGCATTCTCGTCCATGCCGGATTACTTCCCCAATGGACGATAAGCCAAGCGGTACATCTGGCTCGTGAAATCGAAGCCCTACTCCAATCTGATGATTTTGCCACCAACCTGCCTTTTATTTACTTTCGAAACGGGAAGAGAACGTGGAACGAGAATCTCTCCGCCCAGGAGCGTTGGGGATTAGCCACTAACGTCATGACCCGTATTCGGGTGTGTTCTGAAGGAGGAGTTCCTGATTTTTCTTTCAAGGGTCCGCTGGATCAGATTCCGCAGGGTTTGAGACCTTGGTTTCAAATTCCCAAGCGGGCCAATTTGAACGAAACGATTATTTTTGGTCACTGGTCCGCGTTGGGGGTTGTATCTCAGGATAATGTGCTTTGTCTGGATGGCGGTTGTGTTTGGGGCAAGGAACTCGTAGCTCTTCGCCTGGAGGACCGCCTTTTGTTTCGCGTTTCCTGTGGAAGCTAATATGGGCCAAAACCCTCCCTCCTGATCATCTTCTGTATCCGTTTAGATACATTTTGTATCTGAACAGATTCAAAGTCTTTTCCCATTTATAACACGCTACCATTTGAAATTGTTAGGTTTTTCCTGCCTATCTGCATTTACCGTCTGTAGGCACCGGCTTTGCTTTTTACTAGACGATACCATTTTGCTTTTTTCAATATACGAAACGGGGCAAGGCCGGTACCCCAAGAGGGAGAACTCATGAAAAAAACTTCCCGTGATCGTTCGCAACAAGCACCAAGCCGCCGAAAACAGAGTGGGAGGGCGGCCCCCTCTTCCCTACAAAAACCTCAGCCTTTGACTTTTTCTAAAGGGAAAAAGGGTTCAACCCCGAGATGTCTAAAGTGCAAGGGATTCTTGGTTGTCCACCATACTGAGCTTTCCTCACTATTAGAAATTCGATGCATTAACTGCGGGTGGCAACCCCAATGGAGCACTCGAACCGTGGAGATCAGTAAAGAAATATGCTCCATTCGAAACCTGACGACCAAGATGTTCTCCCAACCATCTCTGCGATGGGATCTCATATCCAAAAATGGGTGTCATGTAGAATCATAATCTTTCTAGGAGTTGGGTGGGACCTACTCCAAAATAGATTGTAGCCCTATTCATTTTGTATCCGATTAGATACTCAGAGGGGACATAGTTCACAGTCCGAATCGATGCCTCGATTACAAGAGAAGAGTCCCCACCTTAATTACAACCAACATCATCCCTTTGAGAAAAATTGACTATCGGCATGTGTAAGAATAATACTATTTGAAATTAATGAGTTGCGAAAAATCCAGACCTCCATCCATGATCTAGGATACTCCAAGAAATTATTTCTATTTATAATTTGAATAAAAATCTTTTGGCTTTATCGTTGCGTTTTATCCTACAAGGAAATAGGAAAAATTCTGAAACGAGTAAAGGTCCTTGAAGANNGGAGATAGCCGGATGAAGGAACGACAGGGCTACCCATTTCCCGGAGAGCCATGGGTAGCGCTTTCTCTTCTTTTAACCGTTGGTTTGTTTTTTCCCGAAGGCGCCCCTGCGAGGGAAAAGACAGAAAGAGTAGCTATTCTCAATTCAGCAAATATAGCCCCTTATAACCAAGCCATAAAAGCCTTTAAAAACCACCTGGCCATTAAGCAATCTCTTATTCAGGAATACAATCTGGAGGGAGCTCAGGGAAAAGGACCCGAGATCGTCCAGAATATTCTGGACTCGAAAGTCGAGCTTGTCTTAGCCGTTGGATTAAAAGCTACTTTGTTGGCAAAAATTGAAATACGGGAAATCCCCGTCATTTTCTGTATGGTGTTGAATCCCAAGAAGTATAATCTGGAAGCTCCCAACCTGAAGGAAATCAGCTTGGCCATTCCCTTTAGGGAACAACTCCTTCTCCTACAATCAATTATCCCGTCGGCAAGCCGGATTGGAATTTTGTATGATCCCTTAAAATCGGGGCATCTTGTGCAAAACACTGAACGTCAAGCTCACGCGTTAGGGGTAGAGCTTATCGCACAAAGATTGTCTTCCCAGAAAGAGTTGCCTCCGGCTCTCCGGCAAATGCTCCCGCGGGTCCATGCCATCTGCCTTCTTCCTGATAGCACCGTCCTCACGGAAGATTCTTTTGATTTCCTTATTAAGAAGACCTTGGAACAAGAAGTTCCTGTCTTGGGGTTCTCTCCCGGATTAGTCCAAAAAGGTGCACTTGTTGGGACTTACATCAATTATGAGGATGTTGGCGAGCAGGCGGCAGGATTAGTAAATTTTTTACTCAATGGTAATTCATTAAATGGTAAAATAATTTTCCCACCAACGCGATTTCGTAAGGCCATCAATCTCAACACAGCACATTTTCTCGGATTGTCTATCTCCCCAAATGTCTTAAAAGAGTTCGACGAACGTTATTGATCCTCTCGGTTGCATGGTAAGCCCTCAAGTCTAGGAATATGAAGGCCAAACCAAAAGTACTATTAAGTCTTCGAACCAAACTGATCGTGTTCATTAGTTTGATTATCGTGGGGGTATGTTCTGGATTAAGCTGGTACCTTGTCCGACAACAGGCCGAGTCCCTGAAAAATTCGCTTGTCGATCGAGGATTAAACCTTGTCCGACATTTCGCTCACAAGAGCCGATATAGCCTTATTAGCCAAGATACCGATTCCCTCCAGAGAATTTTCGAAGGCGCCTTGGCCGTTGAAGATGTCGTCTATGTGGTCGCCCTGAATCCCAGCGGCCAGCCGATATTTGCCCTAACAAAAGGACACCTAAGGGAGCCGAAGCAGTTAAGTCGTTCCGGGGAAATTCCGCTCTACCCTCCGACTACCCTGACTCAGGAACTTTTGCGCAAATCCACCGATGATCCCACAATGACCGTCTTTTCGGCAGAGGGGCAGAAATATGAAGTTATTTCTAATCGAGGAAAAGCGGGATCAGTGCCTTCACGCATGACCGGACCAGATGAAAAGATTTACGATTTTGCATTGCCGATTCGTCTTCGCACTGCAAGCTTTTCATTGCTCGGACCATTATCATTAGAACTCCAAGAAGCCCAGGAAGACCAACAGAGCATGAACACCAAGTCTCCAGTCTATGGGTTCATCCAGATCGGTTTGACCGATTCGCTTATAATCGCAAGCTTGAATCGCACCGTATGGAATGTGATAGTCATCACTCTCGTGATTATCCTCCTCGGTATTACCGCTTCGACTCTTTTAGCCAACCAAATTATTAACCCTCTTCGACGTTTAGCCGCTGTGGCCGGCAAGGTCGCGGATGGAGACCTGTCGGTCCAGGTTAACCCGGAGTCCCTAGACGAAGTTGGACAACTCACGGCCAGTATCAACCAGATGACAACCTCGCTTCGCCAACGAGAGAAAGCGATTTCCACCTATGTGGGAACCATCACAAGACAAGTTTCGCAATTGGCGACCTTGAACCAGACAGGAGTGGCGATTACGTCAACGCTTAATGTCGAGAAGCTTCTCTCGACGGTCCTTCAACTCTTGGTTGAAAACCTGGGCTTTGTCCGCATGGTCTTAGTATTTTCTGATTCTGAAAAAAAAACGGCGTCGGTTTCTCAAGTCACAGGCGTCGCTAGGGAATTGGAGAAGCAGGCCAAGCAATTTCAAATGCCGATTCTCAATGATGGGGGTATTGATGCCCAGTTACTGATCTATGGCAAATCGGTCTTGACGCCTGATATCGAAAAAGTGGCGGACCGTTTGAACCCTCAAGCCTTACAGGCATGTCGTGAGGTCGGTGTGGTCTCCTTTGTCGCCGCTCCATTAAAATCTCAGAACCGGATCCTCGGGTATTTGGGGGCCGATCGAGGGTCTCATCCCTGTACACAGGAAGATCTCGACTTGTTAATCACGATCGCCAACCATGTGTCGATTGCCATTGAAAATGCGAATTCATATAAAGCCTTGGAGCATCTTAACCTGACTCTCGAACAACGGGTTCAAGACCGAACCCAAGCCCTTGAGGAGGCCAATGAGCGATTGCGCGAACATGACCGTCTCCGGTCGATGTTCGTATCAACCGTATCTCATGAGCTTCGAACCCCCATGACCTCCATGAAGGGATTAGTTGAAAATATGTTGGATGGCTTGACGGGAAAGCTGACCGATCGACAAACGTTTTATTTGGACCGGGTGAAACACAATATCGAGCGATTAACGCGAATGAGCAACGAGTTGCTGGATCTGTCGAGAATTGAGGCTGGCAGCATTCAACTGTCTCGAACTCCGTTATCAGTTACCGACCTGGCCACCGAGGCGGTTGACAACCTTCAACCGGCTGCCCGGGAGAAATCAGTGTCGCTGACCCTCCAGTTTGAAGCGGGAATTCCTGACATATCAGGAGATCGGGATAAGCTTCACCAGGTGGTGGTGAATTTAATCAATAACGCAATTAAATTCACAAAGCCGGGTGGTGTGATCAAGGTCGAGGGTCGCCGGAGAAGCGACGGTATGGTCCAAATCAGCATTCAGGATACAGGTTGTGGAATTCCACCTAAAGAGCTGCCCCATATTTTTGAACGATTCTATAGAGGAGAATCGGTTGCCGTTGAGTCCAGAGGGGCCGGGTTAGGCCTAGCGATTTCCAAAAGCCTCGTTGAGTTGCATGGAGGCCAAATCTGGGTTGACAGTATTCCCGGGGAAGGCAGCTGTTTTTATTTTACCTTGCCGGTTCAATCACCGCAGTCCTAATTCTACTTTTCAATTTCCCTATTCTTTCCGCTCCGTTTCCTGTTCCCTTCAGTCAGTCCCGTATCAATTTGGAAAATTCTCGTATCTGATTGGATACGGATCATTTCCCACATTTTCTATCCAATCTCGCCAAATCCCAACCCAAAAGGCCTCCAAACGAGGTGGTTTTGTACATAATTAGCCCAACCATCGATGGTCACTACGTCACAAAGGATTGGTATATCGGGTCTTTCAGTCTAGGACTGGTCTTTTAGCTGGCATATGGGGCTTTGGAAAGTTTACTAATTTTGCGTATAAGCCTTGGAATCTTGGACTTATTTGCCCCTGTCAATTTTCTGAGGGGGGATGTTGAATATTTTTCTGTTTGAGGAGCCGTGAGAGGTAGGTGCGTTGAAGGTGAAGGAGGTCAGCCGCCTTGGTTTGACTCCAGCCGGTTCTCCGCAGAGCCTGCTCCAGGATGTGGCGGCTGAACCGCTCGAGGGCTTCATGGTAAGGAAGATTCTCCCCCTCCGGCAAAAGCTCCACCCCGGCATGCATGAACCCCAAGTACTGAGAGGTGATGTCCTCATCCTCACCCAAGACGACGGCACGGGAAATGGCATTGCTCAGCTCACGGATGTTTCCGGGCCATCCATACCTTTTCATCTCCTTGATGGCTTCCGGCGTAAACCTCCGACTCCGCTTTTTCATTTCGCGAAGGGACTGTTCCAGGAAAAACTCCGCAAGAGGGACAATATCATCAGGCCGCTCCCGCAACGAAGGGAGCCCCAGGCTGACCACATTCAGACGAAAATAGAGATCTTCACGAAAATTGCCGGACTTCACCGCTAATTTCAAATCCTTATTGGTGGCGGCGACAACACGAATGTCGACTTTCACTTCGCGATTCCCGCCAACTCGACAAAAGGCATGATCTTGAAGCAACCGAAGCAGTTTGGCCTGGAGTGATAACGGCATATCACCAATTTCATCCAGAAACACCGTCCCCCCATCCGCTTCCTCTATTTTTCCCTTTTGCCGCGAATCCGCACCCGTATAGGCCCCTTTCTCGTGACCAAAGAGTTCGTTCTCCAAGAGACTCTCATTGAGAGCCACACAGTTAATAATGCTGAAGGGCATATTCCGCCGCTCACTCCATTGATGAATTGAGCGTGCAAATAACTCCTTGCCGGTCCCGCTCTCCCCCAAGAGGAGAACGGTGGCATTCGAATTGGCCGCCCGCTTGGCCATTTCAACCACTTCAGTCATTCGTGCACTGGCTCCAACGATCTTACTGTATCGACCTTCGACTTCGGTTCGGAGGGAGGTCACTTGCCGTTTGAGCGCCTCTTGTTCGAGGGCTTTTTTCACCACTATGGCCAGATGTTCAAATTCGATAGGCTTAGTAA
>JABAOE010021423.1_pt1 | contig 12836 bp, 13 predicted proteins | sample 7062141 | NCBI WGS metagenome assembly JABAOE01 (sample SAMN14538627, study PRJNA623070) | marine sediment metagenome | biome: marine biome [ENVO:00000428]; feature: marine pelagic biome [ENVO:01000023]; material: deep marine sediment [ENVO:00002113] | place: India: Gulf of Khambhat ...
TTTCACTTGTATACCTCGCTTTACAGATCAGGAATCAGAACAAACAGGCGAAACTTACCGCTATACATGAAATGTCCAGAGAGCATCGATTCGCTTCCCAAATGATGGCTACTGGAAGCCTCAGTAACATATTCGTTCGTGCCAACAAAGACTATCACTCAATAACGGAGGCAGAAGCTGTTCAACTTGTGGTTTTTGTAACAGGTCTTTTCCGCGCATGGGAGAGTGCATTTATAGAAAATAGGGAAGGAAACTTGGATAAAAATGTCTGGGCAGCGTTATCCAGAGATTATATCCAGCCAATGGGGTCCGCGGCATTTCGCCATATCTGGAAGCTAAGAAAACAAAACTATGATCCAGATTTTCAAAAATATGTAGACAGTCTTGAGTCACTTGAATACATAGTTAGGTGACGTTATAAGAATTAGAAGACGGATAGATTGTTTTGTCCGGCTGCTTCTGGCCGAAAGCAGACATTCGGCTAGACTTGCGTCAAAGGGCTGCAAACGACCCAATCTGATTATCAGTTGGATTGACGTGTCCCCCGTTATTTTATTTCCAGGTTGGTAATGCGTATGGATATTAAGCTGGCCGCGACTGTTTTCGGAGTCGTGTTTCTTGCGGAGCTCGGCGACAAGACCCAGCTGGCGACACTACTGTTTGCGGCAAAGTCTCCCGAAAGCCTTATTATCGTATTTCTGGGGGCGTCGCTTGCTCTCGTGTTGACCTCCGCGATAGGTGTATTGGCGGGTGGCCTGGTTGCTCAGTATGTAAGTCCGAAGCTCTTGTCCTATATCGCTGGTGCCGGTTTCATATTAATTGGCGTATGGACCATTTGGCAGTCGACAGTCGCGTGATGATCATCCGTCCGGATGGCCGCTTCCTGCCGAAAGCGGACGTACAAAGCCAGCCCAAGAATCACGTGGAGTTGCTAATGAGCTGGTCCGTGGCGATTGCTGAGCCAAACACGATTCTGATTATTTCGGTTGCATCCGGATCGCGCCGTCGATGCGTATAGTCTCGCCGTTGATCATCGCGTTTTCGTAAATACTGGCAACCATGTCGGCGTATTCTTCCGGCTTGCCGAGCCGATTCGGGAACGGTATCTGCGCGGCGAGCGAGGCCTGTAACTCGGGCGTCATGCCGGCGACCATCGGCGTCATGAAGATGCCGGGTGCGATCACGTTGACGCGGATGCCGATGCGCGCGAACTCCCTGGCGAGTGGCAGGGTCATGCCGACGATACCGCCTTTCGATGCGGAATAGGCTACCTGGCCGATCTGGCCTTCGAAGGCCGCGATGGATGCCGTGCTGATAATAACGCCGCGTTCACCGTCGTCATTCGGTTCGTTTGCTTGCATCACGTTGGCGGCTTCTTTCGCTACCGTGAACGAACCGACGAGGTTGATGCCGATCGTTGATTCAAAAATTTCCGTCGGCATCGGCGCTTCCCTGCCGAGCGCACGACCGACACCGATTACGCCGGCGCAATTGACGGCCAGGGTGATGCCGCCCATGAAGTCGCTCGCTTTCTTTATTGCCTCCTGGACCTCGGACTCCTGCGAAACATCCGTGTGGATATAGGTAGCCCGTTCACCGAGTTCTTTGGCGCTTTTCTCGCCCTGTTCATCGTTGACGTCGAGCAGCGCTGCGTGCCCGCCGGCGTCGACGACGCGTTTTGCGGTTGCAAAGCCGAGACCGGATGCACCGCCACTGATGACGGCTTTGGCTGAGGCGAGTTGCATGGTGTTCTCCGTTGTTCGTGTTATTAGACTTCGATGCCGATCGCGACGGCCTCGCCACCGCCTATGCAGAGCGAGGCGATGCCTTTCTTGCCGCCGCTTGCATGCAATGCATGCAAGAGTGTCACGATGATCCGCGCGCCCGAGGCGCCGATCGGGTGGCCGAGTGCGCAGGCGCCACCGTGTACGTTCACCTTCGAATGATCGATGCCGACGTCCTGCATCGCGGCCATCGTGACGCAGGCGAAGGCTTCGTTGATCTCGTAGAGATCGACCGAGTTCGAATCCCAGCCGAGTTTCTCGTGCAGCGCTTTTATCGCGAATACCGGTGCGGTCGTAAACCATTCGGGTTCGTGCGCGAATCCGGAATGGCCGGCTATCGTCGCAAGCACGTTTGCGCCGCGGGATTTCGCGTCGCTCTCGCGCATCAGGATCAATGTTGCCGCGCCGTCGGAAATCGAAGAGGAACTCGCCGCGGTTACCGTGCCGTCTTTCTTGAAAGCGGGTCGCAGGGTCGGGATCTTGTCGATGTCGGCTTTGCCGGGGCCTTCGTCTTCGGCGACCACGGTTTCGCTTTTACGGGTCTTGACGGTGACCGGCGCGATCTCGTTGTCGAACTTGCTATCGGCCATGGCGGTTCGCGCGCGCGTCACCGATGCGATCGCGAATTCGTCCTGGGCTTCCCGAGAGAAACCATATTTCTCTGCGGTGACCTCGGCGAAATGCCCCATCATGTTGCCGTCCGAAGGGTTCTGCAGGCCGTCGAAAAACATGTGGTCGATAATTTCGTGGTGGCCCATGCGCAGGCCGTCGCGCGCCTTCGGCATTAAATAAGGCGCATTGCTCATCGACTCCATGCCGCCGGTAGCGACGATATTGGCACTGCCGGCCAAGATCAGGTCGTGGCCGAGCATGGTCGTTTTCATTCCCGAGCCGCACACCTTGTTAACGGTGGTGCAGGGCACGCCGATCGGCAGGCCGGCGCCAAGCGCCGCCTGTCGTGCCGGCGCCTGGCCGAGCCCTGCCGGCAAGACGCAGCCCAGGATGACCTCGTCGACGTCTTTCGCATCCAGCCCCGATGCTTCGAGTGCTGCCCGGGTCGCGCTTGCAGACAGGTCCGTTGCTGCGACCGGGCTCAATGCGCCCTGGAACGCGCCCAAAGGCGTGCGTTTGGCGGCGACGATGACGACGGGATCTCGGCTCATGGATTTTGTGTTCCGCTGACTGGGATGCAGAGGACGGCACTTTCCCGTATTCGGCGCGTGCGCGCAACTTCGTAAAACCGAAAGATTGACGATTTGTTATTCAGACCAGCAGATCGGGTTCCTCGAGGACTTCGAGGATGCGTTGTCGCGACAGACCCGCGAGCTGAGCAGAATTAGCGAAGCCGGGGTCGGCAGGCTCGATCGCCTGCAGGATGTCGATCCTTAGCCGCCCGTGGCGCGGCAGGATGTGTCCGCCGGGATATACGTATCGCGATCCCGAAATCACGGTGGGTACCACCGGGACTTCTGCATTGATCGCGGCGGCGAACGCGCCGGGTCTGAAGCGGTCGAGCCCGGGATGCGGTTCGAACGTGCCTTCGGGAAACACGGCCAGCGATTCGCCCGAGGAGGCAGCGCGTAGCAGGTGGCGAGCGTCGCGGGCGCTGCCCGAGGCATCGAAGCGTTCGACGAACTTGGAGCCGATGCGGTGGAGCAGGAAGTTGACGACCGGAAATTTCTGCATTTCGCCCTTGATGACGAAAGCGAAACGCGGCGGCAGGTAGCCAAAAAGGACAACGCCGTCGACATAACTCGCGTGATTGGCGACGACGACGCAGTGTCCTTCGGGCAAGTTCTCGAGGCCATGCACTTCCACCGGTATGCCGGTCAGCCTGAAGGTCGCCCGGGCCGAGCCGGTGACCCAGCGGCGGCGTCGATCGAGGCCAGGGAGGACGAGGGCGAATATGATTCCCGAAATCACGCAGATGACGAACACGAACCAGGCGTAAATGCCAAAGAAAAAGCCGCCGATTCCGGTCTTGGCTGCTGGGTCAAATTGGGTCATCTGGTTTGTTTTACCGACGGCGTCGGCTCTGAATTGCACTTTTCGCTGTGACGCAGGTCACTTTATGTTAATGCCGGAATGATTTTTGTGACCTCGGTCACGCCTGTCTGGACTATGCGTCATCATACTCAATTTCTCGAGAAATCCGTTGCTTGGCGATGTTTTGGTCGATGTGCAAATACGGTCTGATGCGATTCCCGGGTGGGGGCGATTGTAGTGACCGGGGACTCGCAAAGATAGACTGAAATAACCAGGCAGACCATGGAAGGTTTACAGGGTAACTGGAAAACATGACAAGTAGTCAGCCTGACAAACAGGACAAGCCACGATCAAGCTCTGAAGAGCTGGTTGACCAATTCCTCGATGCGATCTGGATGGAGCGCGGTTTATCCGCCAATACCCTGGGTGCGTATCGGGCCGACCTGATGACCTTGTGGCGCGGCCTCGCCGAAAAGAATGTCCCGATCGAAAAAGCCGAGAAAGCGGATCTGCTCGAATTCATTGCACAAAGAGTCGAGTCGGGCGCCAAGCCCCGTTCGACCGCAAGGCAACTCTCGAGCTTCCGTCGCTTCTTCCGCTACATCATGCGCGAGGGCTTGCGCGACACGGACCCGACCGCCGATATCGAGATGCCCCGCATCGGACGCTCACTGCCGAAATCGCTGACCGAAGACCAGGTGGAGGCGCTGTTACAGGCGCCGAATACCGACGAACCGCTAGGGCATCGCGACCGCGCCATGCTCGAGCTCCTGTATGCAACGGGTCTGCGAGTCTCTGAACTCATCAATCTCAAGCAGTCGCAGGTGAACTTCAACCAGGGTGTCCTGCGCATCGTCGGCAAGGGCGATCGCGAACGACTGATACCCCTCGGCGAGGAATCCCAGCGCTGGCTCAAGGACTTCATCGACGGCCCGCGCATGGAAATCCTGCTCGAACGGCAGACCGACTACCTGTTCCCGACGCGTCGTGGCAATCGCATGACCCGACAGGCGTTCTGGCACATCATCAAGCGTTATGCACAAAAAGCGGGCATCGACAAGAAACTGTCGCCGCACAGCCTGCGCCATGCGTTTGCGACCCACCTGCTGAACAGGGGGGCAGACCTCCGGGTCGTGCAGCTCCTGCTCGGCCACAGCGACCTGTCAACGACCCAGATCTACACACACGTCGCGCGGGAGCGCCTGAAAGACCTCCACGGCCAGCACCATCCCCGCGGTTAAGCTTGCCAGTCCGGATCGCGAAACAAATGGCCTTGTCATTGGGTCTACTTTGTTACAATCGCGTCGCTTTGGCCGTGGCCTCGAGGATCTCCTGATGAAGCAAGTCTTTCCAAGAACCGGTACGTTGCTGGCAGCAATGCTGCTCCTGATCGGCGTGCCCACATACGCGCAAGAAGTATCTGCGGAGCTTCAGAAGGTCCGCGAAACGATCTCCGAACGATTTGTCGAGATCGAGCCCGAACACGTCATGGAAAGCCCGATTCCCGGGTGGTACATGATCCGCAAGGGCGCGATCGTTGCCTACATCAGCGCTGACGGCCGGTACCTGTTGCAGGGCGACGTGATCGACCTCGAATTGAATTCGAACCTCAGCGAAAGAAGCCGCAACGAAGCCCGCGCCGCAATGATGTCCACAATTTCGGAAGATGACCTGATCGTATTTAGCCCGGAACAGGTCGAGCACAGTATTTATGTATTCACGGATATCGACTGCACATTCTGCCGCCGCCTCCATGCGCAGATCGACGAGTATATGGCGGAGGGCATCGAAGTCCGGTATTTCTTCTATCCGCGCAGCGGACCGAAGACGGCGTCCTGGATCAAGGCGGAAGACGTATGGTGCGCCGATGACCGCAACAAGGCACTGACGCTCGCCAAGCTTGACCAGAAATTCCCGACGCACAGCTGCGATGCATCGATCGTCAATAGGCACTATTCGATGGGCCAGGAAGTCGGCCTGACCGGCACGCCGGCCATCGTGCTGGACAACGGCACCTTGTTCAGCGGCTATATGCCTGCACCGCGATTGAAAGAGGCGATCATCGCGAGCAGCGAATAACAATCCCGGATTTTATTCTTTACCGCGCCTGACTTCGTGCAGGTGCACGCCGTTATCCTCGCCGTTATCCTCGAGATATTTCTCGAGCGCAAATAAGCCGCTGCGAAACGCAATCTGGTCCCAGGGAATTTTGTCCTTTTCAAACAGTCTCGCGTCGAGCGACTCATGTCCTGCGGCGAAACCGCCGACCAGTTTCCCGGTAAAAAAGAGGTGCACCTGGGCCGCCGCAATCACATCCACACAGGCGAACAGGTGCCCCAGCTCGACCTCTGCACAGGCTTCTTCCATCGTTTCCCGGGCGGCGCCTTCCGCAACGGTCTCACCTATTTCCATGAAGCCCGCCGGCACGGTCCAGTAACCGTAGCGTGGTTCGATCGAGCGCTTGCACAGCAGGATCTTGCCGTCCGATTCGGCGACGCAGCCGACGACGACCTTCGGGTTCTCGTAATGCACCATGTGACAGGTGCCGCAGACCCAGCGGTGCATGCTGTCGCCGTCGGGTGTTTTCCTTGCCACCCGATTGCCGCAATTGGAGCAATACTTCATAGGTCCGGGTCAGGTCCCCGATGCGGGTTTTCTTGGTGCCGGGAGCGAGAATCGAACNNACCGGATTTTGAATCCGGCGCGTCTACCAGTTCCGCCATCCCGGCGCGGATTGGGGAGTATATGCGGGCATCCTGTAGTCTGCCACATCGACCTGCCGGCCGAGGGCTGGCCTACAATTCATAATATTGCGACCTTTCGGAGCGCCTATGCATCAAAAGGACGAGACATGAGCAAATTTGCCGATATCCAGATCGATCCCGCGATCGTCAGGCGTGCTGCCAGGGGCGATGCGAAAGCGCACGAGATTATTTATCGCGCATATTCCGCACCGGTCTACTCGGTGTGCCTGCGGTTCACGAGGATCCCGGCCCAGGCCGAGGATCTGCTGCAGGAGACCTTCATAGAGGTCATTCGCAGCATTGGCAACTTCCGGGGCGAAGCGCCATTAGGTGCCTGGATTCGGCAAGTAGCGGTCTCGAAAGCGCTCATGTTCCTGCGCTCGGCCTGGCACAAGCGTGGGGAGAGCCTGGACGACGACTGGGAAGAATCGTCGGCCGGTTCGATGGGCGTCCCGGGAAACCCGGAGCAACCCGAGCAGGCGATGGATTTGGACGCCGCGCTCGGGAGGCTGCCGGCTGTCAGCCGAGCCGTTGTTTGGCTGCATGACGTAGAAGGATTTACGCACAAGGAGATCGCGGCGCTATTGGGCAAGACTGAGAGTTTTTCCAAATCGCAACTGTCGCGTGCGTACCAGAAGTTGCGGCCGCTCCTTGACGCGGAAGTCAAGCGAACGGAATCGGCGAGGGCCATGCAGGGATCGGTACTCGGGAGTTGTTGAACGAAGCCGTTTGCGGCGAAGCGAAAAAATGGCGAAGCGAAAAAATGATGAGTGACAGTAGTAAAAAGCAGGACGAAATGATGAACAGCGGTTTGAGCATCCAGCAACACGATGTGTTGCAACGAAAGTTGCGCGGACTCGAGGACACGCCGCCGCCCCGAGCGGTCTGGCTGCGAATCGAGGAGCAGGCACGTGCCGAAGGATTGTTTACGCCGCGCATATCCGAGCGTACGAAGTGGTTCGCCGGTGCCGGGCTGGCGGCGGGCGTGGTGCTCGCCGTTCTGAACGTTCCGTTCTCACCGCTCATCGATAACGGCCAGGTCGAATTCCCGACCGAGCCGGAATACACGGCAGCGACCTCGAACGGCGATGATCTGCAGGTGCTGAATGCCCTGATGGTGCAATCCCGGCAGATCGAAAGAAATCTGCGGGCGCTGCCGGATGAGCCGAGTGTGGTGCGGGCGAGTACCGCAGCGACGATTTCGGAGCTCGAGAGCCAGGTAGCCGCGATCGATTACGTGCTGGGCCACCAGGAGATCGAGTTGAGCCCGGAACAACAGGAAATGTACTGGCGCGAACGCGTCAGGTTGATGAATTCATTGCTGCAATTGCGCGCAGCGCAGGCGCAGCGGGTTTCGTTTTAGGGAATTGGATTGACATGCAACGCACATTAAATGAGCGCGGCTGTGAAGTATCAGGAGTTATTAGATGATTAATTGCAGGAAAACTTGGGTGTTGGCGATGCTGATGACGCTTTGCGTTCCGGCGATTGCCCAGGAAGACGCCGAACTCGACGCGAAAATGCGCGAAGCCGAGCGCCGTCTCGTCGAATCGCAACAGGAAATGGAAGAGGCGGCCCGGGAAATGGAGCGGCAGCGCGCCGAGCGCGAGCGCTTGATCAGGGACGAAAGGGTCGAGGTTGAAGTTCGAATGCGCGAGGCGGAAGCAGCACTGGCGGAGGCCGCGCAGCAGGTTGCGGAACTGTCGCGGCAGAATCTGCCCCGCGTCGCGATGATCGAGAGAATCATTCAGAGCGGCAACCGGCCGGTACTCGGCATCACGATCGGGCTGGGCGACGGTGATGATCCTGTCGAAGGCGTAACGATCCAGGGTATCTCGCCGGGCGGCGCTGCCGAGGAAGCCGGCCTAAGGGCGGGAGACATTATCACGTCGATCAACGACGAATCACTGACTGCCGGCAGTGCGAAAGAAGCCAACGAGAAACTGCTCGATTTCATGCAGGGTGTTGAGGAAGGTGACGAACTCGAGGTCGAGTACCTGCGCAACGGCAAGACACAAACCGTCGAGGTCGAACCGCACGCCGTGAGCGGCATGTTTGCGTTTAATTTCGACGGCAGAGATTTCACGGTACCGGACGTGACGGTCATGCCTCCGGCGGCCAGGCATTTCAATCGCTATATGTGGTTCGGGGGCGACCGCGGCTTTGGCGACATGGAGATGGTCAAATTGACCGAACGCCTCGGCAGCTATTTCGGTACGGACGAAGGCATCCTGATTGTGCGCGCCCCGGAAAATGAGGAACTCGATCTGCAGGACGGAGACGTCATCTTGGCGATAGACAGGCGCAAGCCGACGTCGGTGCAGCATGCTACGCGCATCCTGGGCTCGTACCAGAGCGGTGAGACGGTGAATATCGAAATCATGCGCGACAAGCGCAAGCGCACGGTTAGCATCGACATTCCGGACAATCGGCAAAGTTTCGCAGCGCCACATCCCACACCCGAAGTGCACGTCGTACCGGGCGTCAGGGTCGTACCACCCGCGGAACGAATGTAAAAATTTAAATTTTATCTCGGGTAGCCACAATGGCCGCGCATGGAATAATTGATACTATGCGCGGCCATGTTTTTATCCGACTTCGATTACGAGCTGCCTGAGGAGCTGATCGCGAAATACCCGACTACGCGGCGGCGCAACAGCCGCTTGCTCGTAGTCGGTGACGAATTACTCGATCGCCAGTTCAAGGATTTGCCGTCTTTGCTCGAACCGGGCGATCTGCTGGTATTCAATGACACGCGAGTGCTGCGCGCGCGTTTACTGGGCCAGAAGCAAACCGGCGGGCAGATCGAGGTCCTGGTCGAAAGACCGCTCGAAGACCACGAAGTGCTCGCGCAAGTGCGGGCCAGCAAGACGCCGCGAGAAGGTACGGTGCTGGAGCTGGCCGGCGGTTGTAAGGCCACTGTCATTGGGCGAGAGGCCGACATGTTTCGCCTGGCCTTGTCGCAGCCCGCTGCCGAGCTGATGGAGCAACATGGAAATGTGCCGCTGCCGCCTTACATCAAGCGCAATCCCGAGCCCGCCGATATCGACCGATACCAGACCGTATTCGCGCGCAAACCGGGGGCGGTCGCGGCGCCGACGGCAGGACTGCACTTCGACGAGCGCATGCTGGAAGAGACGAGAAGGACAGGCGTAAACCATGAATTCATTACCTTGCACGTCGGGGCAGGGACCTTTCAGCCATTACGCGACGAGCATGTCGAGTCTAATCGGCTGCACGCGGAGAGGGTCGAGGTCAGCAAGCAAGTATGCGATGCGGTCAATGCAACAAGGGCGGGTGGGGCGCGCGTCATCGCTGTCGGCACGACGGCCGTCCGTGCGCTCGAGACCGCCTCGGCCAGCGGCGAGCCACAACCATTCAAAGGCGAGACGGATCTGTTTATCGTACCGGGCCACCAGTTCCGTTCCGTCGATGCAATATTGACCAATTTCCACCTGCCGCGTTCTTCGCTCCTGATGCTGGTCGCGGCGTTTGCCGGTCGCGAGCGCATTCTCGACGCGTATCGCCATGCAGTCGAGAATCGGTATCGATTCTTCAGTTATGGCGACGCGATGCTGGTGCTGCCGATTGACGGTCGCAAAAGGTAGTCACTCGAAGATGAAATTTGTTCACGGCAAATCGGACGGTTCCGCACGCTGCGGTACGATCAAGCTGCGCCGTGGCGAGGTGCGCACACCCGCGTTCATGCCGGTCGGCACTTACGGGTCTGTGAAAAGCGTGACGCCGGAAGAAGTCGCGCAAAGCGGCGCTGACATCATTCTCGGTAATACCTTCCACCTCATGTTGCGGCCGGGCACGAAAATCATCCGCAAACACGGGGGTTTGCACGAGTTCATGCACTGGGACGGTCCGATCCTGACGGATTCCGGTGGCTTCCAGGTGTTCTCGCTGGCGGAGATGCGCAAGATCACTGAGGACGGCGTCAGGTTCCGTTCGCCGGTCGATGGCGCTGAAGTTATGCTGACGCCGGAAGAATCGATGCGGGTGCAGCACGATCTTGACGCCGACATCGCAATGATATTCGATGAGTGCACGCCATACCCCGTCAGCGAGGAAGAAGCACGGCGATCCATGGAGTTGTCGCTGCGTTGGGCGGAACGCAGCCGACGCCATTTCGATACGCTTAAGGAGAAGGAACCGGACCGGGGCGAGTCCTTGTTCGGCATCGTGCAGGGTGGCGTATTCGATGCGCTGCGCAACGAGTCATTGAGCAGGCTTTGTGAAATCGGCTTCGACGGCTACGCGATCGGCGGGCTCGCGGTCGGGGAGACCGCGAACGAAAGAATCGGCGTACTCGAAAACCTGTCGCCGGCTATGCCTGTCGACAAGCCGCGCTACCTCATGGGTGTCGGGACACCGCTCGATATTGCAGATGCAGTCAGTCGCGGCGTCGATCTCTTCGACTGCGTCATGCCGACGCGCCATGCACGCACCGGTTACCTGTTTACGTCGAGAGGAATCGTCAAGATCCGCAATTCGAGATACGCGTCGGATACGGATCCTCTCGATCCCAATTGCGGCTGTTATACCTGTCTCAATTACAGTGTCGCCTACCTGCGGCACCTCGAAAAATGCGGCGAGATTCTCGGGCCCCGCCTGCTGACGATTCATAACCTCCATTATTATCAGAAACTTATGCAAAAGCTGCGGGACGCTATCGCAAACGGAGAGTTGTCCCGGCTGGTGGCGGAACTACGTTCCGCTTACGCGGAATCGGAATTGCCGATTGCCGGGGAACAATGACGGCCCGCTTCGTGTCCATCGTGGTAGTACGAATATTCATATGGCCTTGATTCGAAACCGGGCATCCCCAAGTCCGGGGCTCGTATGCCATAATGGCGCGCGATTTTTCTTGAGGACCGGGCCCGATCCGGCTGCCTGGAGTTAACTAAGTCATGGATTTTCTAATCAATCCAGCCTACGCACAGGACGCACCACAGGGAGATGCATTCGGCTTCTTCCTGCCGATGATCGTCATCTTCGTCGCTTTCTATTTCCTGCTCATTCGCCCGCAGCAGAAAAGACAAAAGGCGCACACCGAACTGGTGAAAGCATTGTCGACCGGCGACGAGGTGCTAACGGCTGGCGGTGTTCTCGGCAAGATCACCTCGGTCACGGAACATTATGTGACCGTGCAGATCGCCGATGACGTCGAGATCAAGGTGCAGAAGTCGACCGTGTCGGCAGTTGTCCCGAAAGGCACTTTCGACGCTGCCTGATGAATCGTTACCCCACCTGGCTGAACCTGCTCGTGCTGGGCATCGTGGTCTGCGGCGCGTTGCTGGCGTTGCCGAACATCTATGGCAGCGCGCCGGCGGTGCAGTTGTCGGAGCTCGACGGACGGCCGTTCGACGACGGCATGGTCGACCAGGTGAACATTTTCCTCGGCGGAGAAGGATTTGCACCCAAAGATTCCTTTCTCGAGGATGGCCGCGTCGTGGTCACCTTCGCCACAGAGGATGAACAGCAAGAATCCGGTATCCGCTTACGCGAAAGATTTTCCGATATCGCGAACGTTGCCTACTCGTCCGCGCCTGAACTGCCATCCTGGATTCGCAGCGTAGGCCTGAATCCGATGAGCCTGGGTCTCGACCTGCGCGGCGGGGTATACGTACTGCTCGAAGTCGACATGGAATCGGCGATTGAAAGCCGCTTGCGTTCCTACAGCCAGGATTTTGCCGATCGCTTGCGCGACGAACGCATCCGCAGTCGCGCGGAAGTCGCCGACCAGCAAGTGCTCGTCCGACTCACGAGAGAAACTGACCTGGAAGCTGCAAGAGACATCATTCGGGCCGCCGACACCGACGTGCTGATTTCAGACGGCGTCGACGGCAAGTCATTGCGCATACGCATGAGCGAAACGCAGATCCGCGCGCGGCAGGATTTTGCGATTGAGCAGAACATTACGACGATCCGCAATCGTGTCGATCAACTCGGCGTTTCCGAACCACTGGTGCAGCGCCAGGGCGTCGACCGCATCATCGTGCAGCTGCCAGGGCTGCAGGACCCGGAGGAGCTCAACAAGATACTGACGGCGACCGCGACCCTGGAATTCCGCCTGGTCGACACGGCCGGCGACAGCCCGGGGTCACGTCTTTATCCCGGGCGGCCCGGCATCCAGGGGCAGCTCCTGAAACGCGAGGTCATTGCCTCGGGCGACCAGATCGTCGATGCCGAATCCGGGTTCAGCCAGGGACAGCCGGCCGTGTTCATCACGTTAGATTCGGCCGGCGGCGAGCGGATGCTCGATACGACCCGCGCCAATCTCAATAAGCCGATGTCCACGGTATTCATCGAGACG
>JABAOE010014803.1_pt7 | contig 12825 bp, 12 predicted proteins | sample 7062141 | NCBI WGS metagenome assembly JABAOE01 (sample SAMN14538627, study PRJNA623070) | marine sediment metagenome | biome: marine biome [ENVO:00000428]; feature: marine pelagic biome [ENVO:01000023]; material: deep marine sediment [ENVO:00002113] | place: India: Gulf of Khambhat ...
GGAGAGGCGCAGGCCCCCGAGGTGCCCCAGCACGAACGGAGCCTGCAGCCCCAGCTGAAGCGCGCCCCCCGCGACCGCCCCCCACGCGAGCGCCACGACCAGATCGCGCTCGCCGAGACCCCAGACGAGCCCTCCCCCGACCATGGCGGTGATGAGGGCGAGGTTCCACAGCGCCGGGGCGACGTACGACACGAAGAAGCGGCGGTGGCTGTCGAGAATGCCCATCGCCCACGCCGAGAGGACGAAGATCCCGACCATCGGGAAGAGGATCCGCACCAGCGTCGCGGTGAGACGCTGCTTGTCGGGGGACCACAGCGGGAAGAAGAGCTGGACCACGAGCGGAGCCGCCAGGACGCCGACCAGGACGACCGTGCCCGCCACCACGCTCAGGATGCCCAACGCGGCCCCGGCGAAGCGCGCCGCGTCGTCTTCCCGGCCCTGCTCCACGAGCTCGGCGTAGACCGGGATCATCGACGCCGACAGCGTGCCTTCCCCGAGGAGGTTGCGCAGCACGTTGGGCAGGCGCAGCGCGGCGCGCCACACGTCGGCTACGTCGCTCGAGCCGAAGAAGTGGGCGAACACCCGCTCGCGGACGAACCCGAGGACGCGGCTGACGAAGATCCCGGCGCCGACCCGGGCTGCGGCGCGGCCCTGGCGGGCGCGGGCCTCCTGCGTCGACTCAGGCCGCGCCGTCGTCACCGGGCGGGAGCGCGGCCCCCTCGGCCTCCTTGCGCTCCGTGAGAAGCCGGTGCACGAACTGGCTCTCCTCGTCCAACCGCGTCACCTCCTCGGAGAGACGCTCGACCTCGCCCTCAAGGTAGGCGATGCGCTCGGCCGTCAGATCGGCGGGAGCGTCGAGGCTGTGTCGCTCGAGGCGCGACGCGAGAGCCCGCCCCACCTGGGAATCGAGCACGATCGCCAGGAGCGGGATCAGGACGACGAGTACGAGGATGAGCTGCAGGAACATGGGGTGAAGTTAGAGCGCAGGGCGTACCGGACAACAGAGCCTATTGAACAATACGCCCGCTCACCCGTCGAGATTCACCTCGAAGCGATCGTAGAGGTCGTCGAGCACGGCCTCGCCATACCTCGTCAGATAGTAGAACGGGCTTTGGATGCGCTCCGCCGGCCTGCCCCGGGGGTACAGGTGGACCTGCGCCTTCTCGAGCTGCTGCAGCGCGATGTCGGTCTCGCGCTTGACCGCCTGCACGACCTTCCGCTCGAGATCGTCGATCGCCGCGAACGCCTGGCTGCGCATGTGCTGCACGGGGCCCTTGAGCGTGGGGTCCACGCCCCGCGTCACGGCCTGCAGCTCGCCGGCCGACGCCCCGACGGCGCCGCGCAGCTTGCCGAGGGCCGCACGCACGTCGTCGGGGACCTCCCCGCGCGCCATCTCGCCCGCGATCTCGTGGAACGGCCTCGCGAGCGCCTCGATCGCCACCCCGAACTTGTCGAGCACCTTGCGGACCTTGGCCTCGACGGGCGTCGCGCCCCAGCGGGGGTAGACCACGGGCATGCGGATCCCGTGCGCCTCGAAGTAGTCCCCCAACTGGGCGAAGTAGGCGACCTCGCCGGGCCCGCCGACGTAGGCGAGCGTGGGAAAGAGGGAGCTCTCGACGACGGGGCGCAGGAGCACGTTCGGGCTGAGCGCCCCGGGGTCCGCGTCCCGGGCCGCGAGAACCTCCTCGAGCGTGGCGCGCGCGCCGCTCGTGCGCAGCTGGAAGCCCGTGCCGTGCCGGTAGAGCCGCTCCCGGCCGCCGGGCCCTTCGAGGAAGAGGTTCACGCCGTTCTCCAGGACCGGCACCTGGAGCGGGTACCCGGCGGCGCCCAGCGCCGCCCCGGTGTCGCGCAGGATGCCCTCGAGCTCGGCCGCTCGGTGGAGCTCGGCCCGCAGGACCGCGGCCGAGTCGCGCTTCACCGCCGGATGCGCGGCGTCGGTGAAGACGAGGCCGAAGCGCCCCAGAAGCGTCTGCAGGGTCTCGTGGAACCCTTCGGGGATCGTCACACCCGCCCGAAACGAGCGTCGAATCAACTCGAAATACGGAGGGCTAAACTCAGTCTCTGGAAGCTGTTTGATAAATTCATCAGCGACGCGTTCTACGGCCTCCGAGAGGCGCACCCGGTGCAACGCGGGATGGACGACGGGGTCCGGGGGCGCGACGTCGAAGCGGTGCACCTCGTTGTCGAGCCCCACGAGATCGGCGTGGCTCGCCTCCTCCCAGTCGTGGTCCTCGGAGGCGACCCAGAAGAGCGGCAGGACGGGGCGGCCGAGCCGCCTCTCGAGGGCCTCGGCCAGCCGGACCGCCGTCAGGGCCTTGAGGATGCTGTACAGCGGCCCCCCGAAGAGCGCCGGCTGCTGGCCCGTCGTGACCATGTACCCGCCCTGCTCGACGAACCGCTCGAGGCGGGCCGGGTCGCCGGCCTCGGGAAGCGTGACGGCCTCGAGCGCCCGCTCCCGCTCCTCGCGGCCGAAGCGGCCATCGACCTCCTCGGCCTTGCTGAGGAAGGCGTCGGCTTCGCGGAAGTGCCCACGAAAGAACGCCGCGACGGCCGGCTCCTCGGCGAGGTAGCTGTCCACGACCGGTCCGCCGGAGGGGTGGGCCACGGCGAGGTCCAGGTTGAGGGCATGCGCCACGCGGGACTCCTCTCGGTGCACGGTGTCAGCCCTTGTGGTAGGGCTCGCGCCGGACGATCGTGCCGGCCCGGTAAAGCTGCTCGGCGAGGACCAGTCGCGCCATCTCGTGCGGCAAGGTCATCTCGGAGATCGACAGCCTCCGCGCGGCGCGCTCGAGGACGCTCGGCGCCAGGCCGTGCGCGCCGCCCACGACGAAGGCCACGCCGGGGCTCGACCGCACGGCGTGCCCCTCCAGGTAGCTCGCGAGCGCCCGTGAGCCCATCCCGCCGCCGGTCCTCGTGAGGGCGACGACTTCGAGGTCGGCCGGGATTCTGGCGAGGATGCGCTCGGCCTCGCCCCCCCGTACCGCCTCCGGCGGCGCCGAGGGGCTTCCCGCCCCCGCCCCCACCTCCACGACGTCGAGCCTCCAATACCGCGAGGCCCGGGCCTCGTATTCCGCCACGGCGTCTGCGAGCGGCCTTCGAGCCCTCCCCACGACGACCACCAGGATCCTCACGCGTCCGCGGCCCCCACCCCGTCGAGGAGAAGCGCGACCAGGTCGTCCTCCCCCCACTCCCAGCGCAGCTCCTGGCCGAGCACCGCCACACGCCGCAGCGTGTCCCGGAAGGCCACCAGCTTCACGGCGTCCTTTTCCGTGACGACGATCGTGCGCCCGGCGGAGCGGCGTGCCAGCGCCTCGACCTCCGGGCGGGTGTACTCGTGATGGTCGGCGAGCGCCACGAGCTCCACACGCCCGTCGACGAGCTCCCGCACCGTCGCCTCGAAAGCCCCGGGCCGAGCGATCGCGGCGACGGCGAGGACATCGCCTTCGGGTGCGCCCGCGGCGCTGCCCTCCAGGTCGCTCCATCCACCGGGGGCCAGGTGGACGGCCGCGCGCACGGCCGATGCCGCGACGCGGGCGAGCCGGTCCGCCGTCTGCCGCGCCGCCGCTCGGGTGGCCGTGCGACGGGTGACGACGACCGCCGAGGCTCGCCGCAGAGCGCTCGGCCCCTCCCGGTACGGACCCCGGGGAAGCCTGCGGCCCGGAAAGGCATCCTCCGCGGCGATCAGCACGAGGTCGACCGCCCGCCCCAGCCTGCGGTGCTGAAAGCCGTCGTCGACGACGGCGACGTCGGCTCCCTTCAGCCGTGCCCGCCGCGCCGCCTCGACGCGGTCGCGAGCCGAGACGACGGGCACGTCCGGCCGCCATCGGCCGTGCAGGAGCCTCTCATCGCGCCCGTAGTCGCTCAGGAGGAGCGCGGGAGACCTTCCTCCCCGCTGCAGCACGCCGGCGACCCAGGAGGCCACGGGCGTCTTTCCCGTGCCTCCCACGGCCAGGTTCCCCACCGACACGACGGCGAGCCCCGGCACCGAGGCCCCGCGGGCGCGGTCGTAGCGTGCGTTGCGGACCGCGGTCACGACGGACCAGAGCCCGGAGGCCGGGGCCGTCACGACGTCGAGGAGCCGCCCGGCCCCGCCCATCTCACCGGCCCACCAGCGGCGCGCGAAACGCTCGACCGCCGCCCTCAAGGCGTCCCCACCGCCGCCAGCCGCCCCTCCAGGTCGTTGAGGGCCCGTCCGAGCTCGGAGGCCATCGTCTCCAGCTCCGCACGACCCGCGTCCCGCGGCACGAAGGTCGGCGGGAGGTACTCGATCGTGAGCCGTGACAGCGGCTTGGGCACGAGGAAGCCGTCCCAGCTCCGGAACCGCCACCCGGCCGACGCGCCGACCGCCAGGGGCACGATGGGCAGTCCGGTCATCTGCGCCACGGCGAGCGCGCCGGGCTTGAACTCCCCGCGCGGGCCCTTCGGACCGTCCGGCGTGAGCGCGAGGTCGTGGCCGCGGCGCGCCGCCCGCACGAGGCCTCTGAGGCCCTTCGTGCCCCCGCGCGTGCTCGAGCCCCGTACGACGCCGAAGCCGTTGCGCCGGATGACCCTCGTGATGTACTCCCCGTCGTCGTGCTCGCTGACCAGCACGACGATGCGCTCGCCGCGGTGGTAGTGGACGAGCGGCAGGAGCTGGCCGTGCCAGAAGACGAAGATCACGGGCCGTCCCCGGCTGCGGAAGCGCTCGTAGTGCTCGGCCCCCACCCTGCTCACGCGGGTCGTGAGGAAGAGCCCGGCGACGAGGCCCGTGCCCAGGACCCCCGCGGCCTCGAACTTCAGCTCGCTCATCCTCCCCGCCCCTCCAGCAGCTCGGCGGCGAGCCCGGCCACGCGCTCGGCCGCCCCGGGCTCTCCGAGCGCCGAGCGCACGCGAGCGAGGCCCTCGAGCTGTCGCGCCCGGGCCTCGCCGCCGCGCTCGAGGAGGTCCAGCAGCGCGGCCGCCACCCGCCGCGGCTCCAGCTCGTCCTGCAGGAACTCCGGCACGATGGCTTCGCCGGCGATCAGGTTGGGCAGCCCCACGTGCTCGACCCTGACCAGGCGGCGTCCGATGGCCCAGGAGATACGGCCCGTCGCGTAGCCGATCGCGTGCGGAAGGCCCTCGAGCGCGGCCTCGAGCGTCGACGTGCCCGACTTCACGAGGCCGGCGTCGGCGTGGCGCAGCAAGGCCCGGGTATCCTCCACGACCGGGAAGGGAGCGTCTCGGAAGGGCCGAGACTCCACCGAGGGCGCCCGGGAGAGGACCGGAAGGACGTCGGGACGGGCCGCGGCCACGAGCGACGCGATTCTCGAGAACGGGCCCAGGTGCCGGGCGAGCTCCTGGCGCCGGGAGCCCGGCAGCAGCGCCAGGAGGGGCCGCTCGGGGTCCAGTCCCCACGCTCGGCGGAAGTCGCGATCCGACGCGACGTCCTCGGGCCGGTCGAGCAGCGGGTGCCCGACGTACGTCGCGCGCACCCCGTACCGGGTCAGCAGCTCGGCCTCGAAGGGAAGGATGACGGCGACCCGGTCGGTCGTCTCGGCCAGCCTGGCCGCCCGCCCGGTACGCCAGGCCCATACCTGCGGCGCGATGTAGTACAGCACCCTGTGACCCCGGGCGTGGGCCGCCCGCGCGATCCGCATGTTGAAGCCCGGATAGTCGACGAGGACGACGAGGTCGACCGACCCGTCGTCGAGCAGGCCGAGCACCCTGCGCTCGAGGCTCCGGAAGTACGGGATCCTGGGCAGGACCTCGACGAAGCCCATGACCGCCAGGTCGTCGAGCCCGGCGAGCAGGTCCACCCCCTGCGACCGCATCAGCGGCCCACCGGTTCCGAGAAGGCGCACGGAGGGCCAGCGGGCACGAAGCGCGCCGGCCAGGGCCGCGCCGTGATGGTCCCCCGAAGCCTCGCCGGCCAGGAGAAGGACGGTGGGCCCGCTCACCGGCGAGATTCCGTCAGAACCGCCAGCTCAGGTACCAGATGGCGGCGAGCGTCAACACGAGCAGGGCGAGGAGGCGCCCGGCCGGCATCCCCTTCCGGGCCGAGAGCCAGTTCCTCTTCCGTCTCCGGCGGACGCGAATCAGCGACATCGGCGGGGGAAGCCGGGGTCAGACGATGACGCCGCGCTCGCTGGCGCGGATGAACTCGAGCATCTGTCGGACCTCGGGGATGGAGGCGACCTCCTGCTCCGCGCGCTTGACGGCGTGGGACAGGTTCTCGTCGCCCTGGAAGAGCACGCGGTAGGCATGCTTGAGCGCCCTGCGAACCTCGACCGAGAGCCCACGGCGCTCCAGCCCCACCGAGTTGAGCCCGTAGAGCTTCGGCGGGTTGCCGGCCGCCCGGCAGTACGGGGGCACGTCCTGGGGGACCCGCGAGCCCCCGCCGACGAAGGCGTGCGCGCCGATGCGGACGAACTGGTGGATGGGCGTCACGCCACCGACGATCGCCCAGTCCTCGACCAGGACGTGCCCGGCCATGTTGACCGAGTTGGCCAGGATCACGTGGTTGCCGATCTCGCAGTCGTGGGCGACGTGCGTGTACGCCATGAGAAGACAGTCGCTCCCAACCACGGTCCTGCCGGACGCGGACGTCCCCCGGTTGAGCGTGGCGAACTCCCGCACGATCGTTCGGTCGCCCACCTGCAGGGTGGTGTGCTCGCCCTTGTACTTCAGGTCCTGGGGGTCGGTGCCGAGCACCGCGCCGTTGGCGATGAAGCAGTCCTCTCCCAGGATCGTGTCCCGTTCGACGAGCACGCGCGGGCCGATCTCCGTGCCGTCGCCGATGCGCACGCCGGGCCCGATCAAGGCCCACGGACCCACCGTCACGCCCGCCCCCAGGACGGCATCGGGATCGACGATCGCCGTGGGGTGGACCTGCGTCTCCGCGCGGGATTCTACAGCCGGCTCTCGCATAGTCATCGATCCATGATCCGGGCCATGAACTCGGCCTCCACGACCACCTGCCTGTCCACGAGGCCCCGTCCGCGCATCTTGCAGACCTGGCGGCGGAACTGGACGACCTCGAGCTCGAACACGAGGGTGTCTCCCGGCACGACGGGTCGCCGGAACTTCACCTTATCCATCGTCATGAAATACACGACCTTGTCCTCCGGGTCGTCGACCTTGTCCATGAGGAGCAGGCCGCCGCACTGCGCCATCGCCTCGACGATCAGGACCCCCGGCATGATCGGGTGCCCCGGGAAGTGCCCCTGGAAGAAGGGCTCGTTGATCGTCACGTTCTTGATCCCGACGATGCTGTGGCCCTCCTCGAAGTCGATGATGCGGTCCACCAGGAGCATCGGGTACCGATGAGGGAGGAACTGCATGATCCGAGCCGTGTCCGCAACCGCGGGCCCGCTCCGGCGGGCCTGGGCGCGAACGGCGCGCGCGAGCGCGACGTTGCCCCCGTGGCTCGGCCGCTCGGCGACCACGTGCGCCTCCAGGCGTGACCCGAGGAGCGCGAGATCACCCACGATGTCGCCGACCTTGTGGCGCAGAAACTCATCGTCGAAGCGCAGGCCGGCGTCGTTCATGACCCCCTGGTCGTCGAGCACGACGGCGTTCTCCAGCGACGCGCCGAGCGCGAGGCCGCGGGCGTGCAGCTCCTCGGCGTCGCTGCGGAAGCCGAAGGTCCTCGCCGCCGCGAGCTCTCGCCGAAACCGCCTTTCGTCGATCAGGAAGGATCCGTACTGCCGGCCGATGCAGCGGTGGTCGAAGTCTATGGATGCGGAGACTCGCAGCGTGTCCGAGGGGACGGCCACGTAAGATTGGCCTCCCTCCCCGCTCACGTCGATGGGCGTATCCACGCCGACCACCTTCGCCTCGGCCGCCTGCTCGACCGGTCCCGCCTCGTCGAGCGCCTCCACGTAGTGCGAGAAGGAGCCGTCTCGGATCGGGATCTCCGGTCCGGTGACCTCGATCACCACGTTGTCGACGCGAACGGCGACGAGCGCGGCCAGGACGTGCTCGACCGTGAGCACCTTCGCCTCGCCGCACCCCAGCGTGGTACCGAGCTCGGTGCCGATCACGTGATCGAGATCGGCCGGGACGTCGGGCGTCCCGGGGAGGTCCATGCGGCGGAAGACCACGCCGGTGTCGGGATCCGCCGGCCGGAAGGTGATGGACGCCCGGGTGCCGGAGTGCACCCCCACGCCGTCGAGGGAGGCTTCCCGTGAGATCGTGCGCTGGACGGGGCTCATGAAGGCTGGCCGGTCGAGGTGCCGCGCGAAACGGCAAAGCTAACGGCTGAAGCCGCGTTCGCGTACGGGAGGACCCCGGCGAGCTGCGCGCCGCTGCCCCTCGTGCCCGGGCTCATGAGCCGGCCGAGAGGCGCTCGACTTCCGCCTCCAGACGCTCGACCCGCTCGACCAGCCGTGGGAGCCGCCCGACGTGAGCCTGCCGGCGGAGGTCCTCACGGTGGGGCCGGGCAGGATACCCGGACACGGTCTCGCCGGCGGCGACGTCACGCCACACGACGGTTCGCACCGCGATGCGCGCCCCGTCGCCGATCTCGAGCTGGTTGACCACTCCGGCCTGGCCACCCACCCACACGCGCTCACCGAGCCGAGTGGAGCCCGCGATGCCGACGAGGGCCGCGAGGAGCGAACGGGCGCCGATGCGGACGTTGTGCGCGATCTGCACGAGATTGTCGATCTTCGAGCCGGCTCCGACTCTGGTATCCCCCAGCGAGCCGCGATCCACCGTCGTGTTGGCGCCGATCTCGACGCCGTCCTCGAGGATCGCCCGCCCCACCTGGGGCATCTTCCGGTGCTCACCGTCGACGAAGGTGTATCCGAAGCCGTCGGAGCCGATGCGCGCGCCCGCGTGGACGATCACGTCGGCGCCGATCACCGAGTCGTGGTACACGACCACGTGGGGATGCAGCCTCGAGCGGGCGCCGACGGTGGAGCCGCGCCCGACCACGCAGTGGGCGCCGATCACCGCGCCCGACCCGACGACGACATCGCGCTCGAGGACCGCATAGGGCCCCACGTGCACTCCCTCGGCCAGGCGCACCCCCGGCTCGAGGACGGCCGTCGGGTGGACCCCGGCCGGGACGTCGACCTCGGGGTGCAGGCGCGCCAGCAGCGTCCTCAGCGCAGGATACGGCTCGTCGACGATCACGCACGGCTTGCCCGCCGGAACCACCTCGGAGAGATCCGCCGAGACGAGGAAGCCGGCCGCCGGGCATTCCGCGACGTAGCGCACGTACCGCCGGAGCGCGAGGAAGGCCAGCCGCGTCGGGTCGGCCTCGTCCACGGGGGCGACGCCGGTGACGCGGAGCGTGTCGTCACCCTCGACGCGCCCCCCGACCAGCTCCGCGACTTCGCCGAGCGACAGCCCGGGCTCGGATCCTTCCGTTCCCGCCGCGCTCACCACGCCCCCCCAGAGCGTGCCCTCCAAGCCCGACAAAGAGAGAGGGGCCCACGGGCGCGGACGGAACCGCGCCGTGGGCCCCCGGGGACCGACGCTTCCCCGACGCCGGCTATTGCGGGCCTCCCGGAGAAGCCTGGAGCCGATCGATCACCATCTGGGTCAGGTCCAGGGCCGGGTCGGCCGAGATGATCGAGCCGGCTGCGACGTCCAGGATGAGCGAGTACGCGCCTTCCTCCCGGATCGACTCGATGACCGCCGTGATGCTGTCCATGACCGGCTGGATGAGGGCGGCTCGCCGCTGATCCGCCAGCTGCTGCAGCTGGACCGTGCGCTGTTGGTACTCGTTCAGCTTCGCCTGAAGCTGTTGCTCGCGGTTCGCCTTGGCCTCCGGCGACAGCGTGAGCTGCTGCTGCTGCAGGCGCTGCTGCATCGCGTTGAGCTCCTCCTCGAGCTGGGCGATCTCGCTCTGGTAGCCCTGCATCTCCTGATCGAACTGCTGCCCGGCCTCTTCGGCTCCCGGAGCGTTCGCGAGGATCTCCTGCGAGTTGATGTACCCGATCTTGAGCGTTTGCGCCTCCGCGGCCCCTGCCAAGAGCAGGAAGGCAAGCGCAGTCAGCGCGGGCACGGTGCGTCGCATGTGTGTCACTCCGTCTGATGGCGATCGGCCGGTCGGAGAATCGTAGTCCTCAGGGGCCCGCATGTTCCCGTGTTCCGCCCCGGTCGTTCAGCCCTGAAAGTTGCAACCTTCAGGCCGCGATCAGAAGCCCGGCCCCATGCGGAAGTGGAGCTGCCACCCGGGCTCCAGCTTGTCGAAGCCGTAGGCGTAGTCCAGCCCGATCGGTCCGAACGGCGTGACGATCTGCGCCCCGAAGCCGGCTCCCCGGAAGAGGCTCGAGGGATCGAAGTCGCGCGGGTCCTGCCAGACCGCTCCGGCGTCGTAGAAGAAGCCCATCCCGATCTGGTCGCTCAGCCGCACCGCGTACTCGGCCGTCAGGCTGAAGAAGGCGTCGCCGAGCCGGTCGATGTCGGAGATGCCCCCGGAGCGCTCCGGGAAGTAGCCGAAGGGCGTGATCGAGGTCTCGTCGTACCCCCGCAGGTTCTGGCCGAACTGAACGCCGCCCATCCAGAAGCGCTCGAAGGGGAACGCCCCGGCGTCGCCGAACACCGCGCCTCCGCGAAGCGTGAGCCCCAGGGCGAAGCGAATGCCGCCGCCGGACTCCTCGCCGCCGAGCCGGCCCACGGGCACCCACCACGTCCCGTCGCCCAGCACGCGGGTGAAGTTGCCGTCTCCCCCGAGGACGCCCCCGTTCTGCTCGACGTTGATGTTCTGCCGCGAGCCGAGCGTCGGGAAGAGCGGGTGGTCGAGCGTGGCGCGTGTGACCCCGACCGAGAGCTGGCTCTGGACGCCGGGGGGGCGTCCGAAGAGCGAGGTGTCGTCGACGTCGCTGAACAGCTCGTACTTCGTGCGCGAGATGCCGTAGCCGAAGAAGACCCTCGTGTACTGGGAGCCACGCCACGGCAGCCCGATCCGGAGGTTCGCACCGATGCGCCGCCGCCGGCCCGACGAGAACTGGAAGAAGCGGTCCCGGGAGTTGAAGAGGGACAGCGTCCCCGAGATCCGGCTCTGGAAGAGCGCCGGGTCGGTGTAGGTCATCTCGAAGCTGTTGAGGAACCGACCGAAATCCCAGCGCAGCGAGCCGGCCTTGGCCTGCCCGAAGAGGTTGGGCTGCTCGTATCCGATGAACCCGGAGAGCCCCACGCCGCCCCCGACCGAGGTCCCGAAGTTGATCGAGCCCGTCTGCTTCTCGACCACGTGAAAGGTCACGTCCACGTCCCCGTTCTCCAGGGGCGTGATGTCCGGGAAGGGCATCGGGGCCTCGAAGAAGCCGAGCGCGGAGATGTTCTGGTAGCTCCGCAGCAGAAAGTCCTGGCTGTACACGTCGCCCGGAACCACGAAGATCTGGTTGCGGATCACCCAGTCGTAGGTGTACTCGTTGCCCGAGATCGAGACGCGGTTCACGATGGCGGGCGTGCCCTCGATGACCTCCCACGTCGCGTTCACGACCGGAGGCGCGTCGCCCTCGCCCGGCACGACGTCCACGACGGGATTCACCTGGGCGTAGAGGTAACCGCGATTGCGGTAGCGCTCCAGAACGATCTGGATCGCCTCGTTGAAGGCCTCCCCGTCGAAGATCTGGCCGGTTCGGACGTCGTCCTGCCTGCCGCGCAGTCCCAGGCTCTGCAGAAGCCCGCCTTCCTCCCTGAGGAAGAGGCCCTTCAGGGCGTCGTCCTCGAAGACCGTGTTGCCTTGCACCTCGAAGGTGCCGAGCCGGTACTGCTCGCCCTCGTCCACGGCGATCTCGATCCGCGCCTTCCCGGTGTTCGGATCGATGACCATCGTGTCCCGGACGACCTCGAAGTCCAGGTACCCCCGGGAGCGATACAGCCTGGGCAGGCTCTCCTCCAGGTCCACCGCCAGCTCGAGCTGGTCGTACGAGCCGGAGCGGAACCACCAGAAGCCCTCGGACTTCACGTTCATCGCGCTGGCCAGATCGCCGCGGCTCAGGCTCTGGTTGCCGACGAACTCGAGCTGCGCGACCGTGATGCGCTGACCCTCCGAGACGTCCAGGATCAGCTCGATCTCGTTCCCCTCGAGCTCCACGATGCGGTCGTCGATCTCGGCGAAGGGGATCCCCTCGCCGGCGAGCTCGGAGCGGATGAACGCCTTGGCGTCGAGGACGCTCTGGCGGCTGAGGGGAAACCCGGTGTTCAGGCCGGTGGTGTCGCGAACCTCCCTGACCGAGACGTTGTCGAGCCCGGTGATCGAGACCCGGCGCACGATCGGCTGCTCCTGGACCTGGAGGACGAGGATCGTCGGGTCGTTGCCGCGCGCCCGCACGATGGCGTCGGAGAACTGACCGCTGTTGAGGAGCTGCTTGAGGCCCCGCTGGATGTCGCGGAAGGTGATCGACTGCCCCGGCTGGACTCCGAACAGGCCGACGATGCTGGAGGCCTGGATTCGCTCGTTGCCCTCCACGGCGATCGAGTCGACGCGCACGGGTGCGCCCGCCTGCTGCTGGGCGGCAACCGGCCCGACCACCGCGCTTGCCGCCATGACGCCGAAGAAGGCCGCCGCGAGCGCGGTGGCCTTCCTCGGGACCCTCGGGGAGCTCATGAGCATTGCCTCACGTCTTCGTCGCAGGCTCCGTCTGCAGCGTGAGGCGCTCGTCCTCGGGATCGACGTGCACCTCGATCTCGTCTCCGGCGCTGAACTCCGCCTGGAGTATCTTCTCCGACAGCGGATCCTCCAGATACCGTTGGATCGCCCGCTTGAGCGGGCGGGCCCCGAACTTCTCGTCGTACCCTCGCTCGACCAGGAACTCGATCGCCTCGTCGGTCAGGCGCAGCGAGATCTCCTCGTCCTCGAGACGCTTGCGCACGTCCTTCATGAGGATGTGGACGATCTGGCCGATCTCC
>JABAOE010001570.1_pt1 | contig 12817 bp, 16 predicted proteins | sample 7062141 | NCBI WGS metagenome assembly JABAOE01 (sample SAMN14538627, study PRJNA623070) | marine sediment metagenome | biome: marine biome [ENVO:00000428]; feature: marine pelagic biome [ENVO:01000023]; material: deep marine sediment [ENVO:00002113] | place: India: Gulf of Khambhat ...
AAGAAAGAAGAAAAGAAAAAGAAAGCCACTACAAAGAAAGAGGAAAAGAAAACTACTAAGAAAGAAGAGAAGAAAAAGAAAATTACTAAGAAAGAAGAAAAGAAAAAGAAAGAAGAGCCTAAAAAAGAAGAAAAGAAAACCTATGAAGAAGAATTAGAAGAGCAACTATCTGATGAAGAAATTGCAAGCTTCCAAATTGAAAAAATGGATATGGAAAAACTCACAAACAAGGTTTGTGATATTGTTGCAAAATATGAAAAAGATGGAATGCTTCAAAGCGAATTATGGAAAAAACTCAAACTAACCAGTAGAGACGGTTCTAGACTAGCTCTAAAATTAGAAAGATTAGGAATTATTTCTAGAGAGAAAATTCTCGAAAAAGGAAGATGGACTTACAAATTAATTATTAAAAAAACCCCAGTAAGCACTGAATCAATCGAAGACGCTCCATGTTTGACTTGTCCAGTAGAACAAAAGTGTTCATTAGAAGGAGAAATCAGTCCTAGAAACTGCCAATTAATTGAAGATTGGGTGATTGCTTCAATTTCTAAATCAAAGAAGAAGGCTTAATGAAATTAATTGATGCTAGAAAAGATCATTATAGAAAACTTGCTCATGAACAAGGTTTTCGAAGTAGAGCTGCATTCAAACTAAAAGAACTCAACAAATCTTATCGAATTGTTGGTAGTGGTTTTAGTGTACTTGATTTAGGTTGTGCACCAGGTGGTTGGACGCAAGTTGCAGCAAAACTTGTAGGAAATCAAGGAAAGGTAATGGGAGTTGACATTTCTTATGTTGAGGACATTAATGGAGCCGAAATCATTAGAGGAGATATTGAAAATGATGATATTGTTGATGAAATAGAATCATACTTTGGGGGTAAAGTAAATTCTGTTATCTGTGATTTATCGCCACAAGTTACAGGAAATTGGTCAGTTGATCATGCAAAACAAATTTCTTTAAATTATGCAGCTGCCAGAATTATGGAACAGGTTTTGGCAAACAAAGGTAATGCTTTATTCAAAGTTTTTGATGGAGAATTTACTCAAGAGTTTTATCAATATATTAAGAAAAAATTTGCTAAAGTAAAAATGACTAAACCGAAGGCAAGTAGAAAACCAAGCAGTGAATTATACTGTATATGTTTAGGTTTTAAAAATTAATTACATATCTCACAAATATTTTCAATTGTTCCAGTGGTTCTAAATCCTGTAGGGTTAAGTGAAGTAGGACTAGCTTGAAATCCTCGTTTTTCTAATTTTTTAACCATTTTTTCTAATCCTAATGGTGTAGTTTTTGTTTTAGAAGCAATTTCGTCAAGTGTATAATAGGTTCCAGGCATTTGTGCTTCTAACAAACACTTTTGCAAATTTTTTTCGCACTTTTTATCTACAGTATACTTTGTGGCTTCTTCTAACATTGATGCAACAAACTCTTTATCAAACAACTTTCCAATCCATAAAGGACCTGCAATTTCATTTTTTGAGCTACATAATGTACATTCTGTAACATGATCTTTTGAAATGCTTCTACTCCCACATGTTTTACAATGAATAATGTATCCAATGTTATCTTCTTGGGATGGTTTATTGAGAATTTTTACATAGGTTCGATAGTAATGCATGGCATTATCTACAAAAAGTGGAATTATCTGAATATCCATTCTATATGCAACTAGGCATAAACAACCCAGAATCAACCTAATTGCAATTTCGTTAGAATATGTCGTTTTAATTGGTACTCCATGGTACTTTCTTTTACATGCTAATTTGAATAACCCATGTAATACTTGTAGATCTGTTGCAGTAGCTGATAAAACTCCTCCATGCATTGTAGCTCTTATAGCACAATCAAAATATTTTACAGGTGAACCAAATGGGTCTAAATCTACAATTGATCCTCTTTGATCTTTTGTTGAATAATCATTCAAAAACTTGCAAACTTCGTTTTCAGATGATTCTATGTTTTTTAAATTATTAAGCTGTATTGATTCTTGACATAGTTTTATTGCATTAGGATTCGCATCATTACACACTATTCTCTCAGAATACTTTATCTCATTTGCAACTCTTAATCCTCTTGATCCTATTCCTGATAATCCGTCAAGAAAAATTTTTGGTCCCTCAAAATTTTTCCAAAAAGCTGAATATGCAATAATTGAATAATCTCGGTTTAATTTTGCAAGAGGATTAAAAAACGCATAGTCTTTAGGAGGAACTTTTTCTTCTATTGAACTACGTGGAACAAGAATTTTTGTGGTTCCTTCTATAATCTCAATAATCTCTTTTACTGAAGTTTGCAATAATACATCTAAAATTATTTTACCTATAATGGTTTAATACTGTAAATTTTTACTGGAATTCGTGTTAATTTGTGGGGTAGATGATGCTGGCCGTGGTTCATTATTAGGGCCTCTTGTAATTGCGGGTGTATCCCTTAAGCGTTCTAAGATTAGAAAACTTTCAACTATGGGAATTAAAGATTCTAAGAAACTAACCCCTGCAGCTAGAGAACGACTTTACAAAAAAATCATTGAATACGCTGATGATTACTATGTTACTAGAATTTATCCCAAAACGATAGACAATAGCGTAAAAAAACATCAGCTAAATAACTTAGAGGCAAAATACATGGCTAAAGTAATATCAAAATTAAAGCCAAACATATCATATGTTGATTCTTGTGATGTAAATCCTGCAAGATATGGAAAAGAGATTGATAAGATTGCAAAGAAAGGGAAAATTCGTTCTTACCATCATGCTGACAGTAGATTTGTTATAGTTTCTGCAGCGTCAATCATTGCCAAAGTCAATCGTGATAAAGCCATAGCAAAACTACGTAAAGAACACGATTTGGGAAGTGGATACCCTTCTGATAAAAAAACAATTAATTTTGTATCTGATTATATTTCTGATAACAAAAAAGTTCCAAGTTTTGTTCGAAAAAGCTGGAAACCAGTTCAAAAAATGCTAAAATAATTTATTTTTTTTCAATATACTTTGCGATTACCATTGCATGATCTTTATCATATGGAGTAAGATCAATTACTTGAATAATTTCAAAATCTTTTTTTAATTTATTTTTTTCATTTTCAATAATTGTTTTTGGAGCTTTTGTTACATCTATACTTCTTGTTTTAATTACTAAAAATAAATATCCATTATTTTTTAAAAACATTTTACAGTTTGAAATGGCAATATCAGTTTGATCTGGTTGTGCAATGTCTACATAAATTACATCAACTTTAGTATATACTGAAAAATATTGTTGAGGCTGTCGTGCATCTTGTAAAATGGGAATTATATTTTTTCTATGACTTGCAACTCTATCTAAAAAATCTCTTGCAACTCTACTAGCATGTTCTACTCCAAAAATTATTCCTTGTGGGCCCACAATGTCTGATACATGACTAACCGTTGTTCCTGTTGAGACTCCAAGATAAAGAACACTTGATTTTTCTTTGAAAGGAAAACTTTCTAATCCTTTCATGATAGCTGCTGCAAGCTTGCTTCTAAAAGGATCCCAAACTCTATACTCAATATCCTTTTTTTTGACTAATTTTTCTTTGTAAACTTGATTTCCAATTATCAAGTTTTCAGTTGCTAGTTTTTTTTGCCCTTCTACTTGAACCCAAAAAAAACCCTTATCTTCTTCCAAACTTCTTTCTCTTCTTTCCCTTAGGTTTTTTAGATTTTGATCTAAATCTTTCTCTTGAGGGTTCAGTTTGAACTTCTTTTCGTGGAGGAGGCTCTACGTATTTTTTACCAATCTCATCAACTCGTACATTTAGCTTCTCTAACAAAACTTTGTTTAATCCTCCACCATGATAATCAACTCTTGCTGCAATTGCAGCTTTACCTGCAATAGCTCTTGCAATTTTTCCTCGTTGCCAACGAGGTGCTGCATGAACTAAAGCATGTTGAAATAGCAATCCATGTTTTGGAGGTTGAGAGCCTGTCTTAAGAGATCTAAACAATGCTTTTTCTGCTCCTAATACCTGAATTGTACTTGCAGGCATTGTTGCAAGATTTTTTATGCTTCCTGCACGCGCAAGAATTCGTGCACCTACTGCTGTTCCTAAAATAGCAGCTAGATTTGGTGCTACCTTATCCATTTCTTCTTCAATATGTTTTTCTAGATTGTTTCTAATTTCAAAAAGATCTAAAATTTGCTTTGCCAAAGTCTGTACAAGTGATAGATTAACATCTGAAATATCTCCACCTCTACTTTTTTCAGTAACAAGAGTTAGCATTTCAACTTTAGATTCAGGAAATCCTGCATCTTCAAAAATTTTTTTTGATAATTTATTTCGTTTTCCTGCTAAGACAATTTGCGAATATCCGTTAATACTATCTACAATGTTGTCAAGTTCAGGAAAATGTAAACCATACCATTCCCTTATACGGGAACTAATAGCATTAATTATTTTATCAGTTTCATCAAGTGTGTTAATTGCCTGAGTAATATGTAAGTCTGGGCTTTGAGAAACTTCTGAAACTTTAGATGATGAAAGATCAATTGCAAAATCTCTTAGTTTTGACATTGCTTCATTTTCATCAGTTGCAAAACCTACAGTTTGAAGGAATTGAGGCTTGGATGATTGAATCTTAGAACATGCTTCTTCTTCCATTAATTGAACATTGATAGATTTTTTCTTAAGAATTGAGAGAAGTGATTGATCATTTACTTCAATTCCTTTATCTACATTTGCTAGAAATTTTGCTAACTCACTTAATCTCGATTCTCCCTTTTTTACAAAAATATAATCTTCAACAGGTTCTGAAAAAGGAAAAGTTTTCAAACATTTTTCGTCTTCTAAAACAGCGATTCCTAATTCAGTTAAAATTACAGAATACATGATTAGATGATCTTTTAACAGCCATTAAAAAACGTACCAGAATTCTCGTTTTAAATTAACTGTTATATGAGAACAGTTTACAAAGAATCAAAGTGACCTCAAGCCTATCTACATCAATTGGTAAAATACAATTGGAAAGACCAACAATTTTAGCCTCTGGAATTTTAGGTATTTCCCTTGATGTTTTTAATAGAATTTACTCTGCTGGCGCAGGAGCAGTTGTTACAAAATCACTAAGTAAAGAACCATGGGATGGTTATCCAAATCCTACAATTTTTGGTGTAAAAGGTGGAGGTTGGTTAAACGCAGTAGGACTTTCAAATCCAGGTGCTCCTAATTTTGCAAAAATGATTTCTGATAACAAAGATGTTCCAATCATTGTATCGCTAGTAGGTTCAATTGAATCAGACTTTGAATTTATGATAAAACAGTTTGAAGGAATCAAAGTTACTGGATATGAGCTCAACTTGTCGTGTCCCCATGTGGCAAAAGTAGGATTAGAGGTAGGTGACGACCCAGAATTAGTAAAAAAAATTGTAAAAACTGTAAAATCAACAACTTCTGTACCGGTAATTGCTAAAGTCGGACTAGGAACTACTAACTATCTTGATACTGTTGATGCAGCATCTCAAGCAGGAATTGATGCAATTACTGCTATTAACACACTTCGTGCCATGGCTATTGATGTTGAAACTCAACGACCTATTCTTAGTAATAAAATAGGAGGTTTGTCTGGAACTCCAATAAAACCTGTTGCTGTAAGATGTGTTTATGAAATTTCATCACAATATGATATTCCGATAATTGGATGTGGAGGAATTTCTACTTGGGATGATGCAATAGAATTCATACTAGCTGGCGCATCTGCGGTTCAGATTGGCAGTGCAGTTGGTGATAATTGGATACAAGTTTTTGATGAGATTAACAATGGAATTTTGCAGTATATGGAAAAAAAGAATTATTCATCAATTAAGGAAATGGTTGGACTTGGAAAGAAATTTTAACAAACCTACAATTTGTAAAATTGAAAAAGTTATTGATGAAACCCCCACTGTTAGAACATTAACTTTTTCTGATAATGTTTTATCAAATGTTTTACCAGGTCAATTTGCAATGGTTTGGGTTCCTGGTGTTAATGAACTCCCAATGAGTGTAATGATTTCTGAAGAACAAGGCAAAGCTGCATTCACAATTCGCAAATACGGGCAAGCATCTACTGCATTATACAATACAAAGGTTGGAGATTTCATTGGTGTTAGAGGTCCATATGGTAATTCATTTGATATCAAGGAAGGAAAACTCTTGCTAATAGGAGGAGGAACAGGATTAGTTCCATTAATGAGGTTACTAAAGTTTCTGAAACCTACTAATGATGTAACTGTGATTATGGGGGCAAAAACTAAGGAAGAAGTCTTTTTTGAAAAATTTGCAAACAAATTATTGAAAAATAATAATCATAAAGTTATAGTTGCAACAGAAGATGGCTCCTATGGTGAAAAAGGACTAGTTACAGATGTAATGAGCAATTTGTGTAAAAGTGATACATTTGATGCTGTGTATACTTGTGGACCAGAATTAATGATGGCAAAAGTTGTTGAAATATCTACTTCAAAAGATATGTTTGTACAAGCAAGCCTTGAAAGGATGATGAAGTGTGGTGTTGGCATCTGTGGTAGTTGCTGTGTAAATGATGACTTAGTGTGTAAAGACGGTACAATTTTTGATGGAAAACACTTGCTATCTAAAAGCGAATTTGGGCACAGTCATCGAACTAAAGCAGGAATTCTTGAAGCCTACTAGGAATAGACCCAGAAGGTTTAAAATGAATCAATAAATTATTCGGTTGAAGGGTAAAATTGGGTCATCCAAAGATCGTATTAACTGCTGATCGTACATTAATGTCTCCTTACCGTGGGATATCATTAGCTACATTTTTTGGCTGTGCACCTGCACTTGACCCAAATAGAAAAAAAAGTGATTTCTGGTACAAAATTTTAGGACGACAAGTAACTCCAAAAGTTTTGTTTGACTTTATTTGTAATACAATCTCTCACACCAATGGTGTTGCAAACTATGCACCTTATGGATTAAGAAAAGTTGAAGCTGGTTTGTTACGTGATGGCTTTAAACGAGAAGAAGTCGTTGTTGCTCATCCAGATCATGTAGAGAAATTCATTGGTCCCGAAACCCAAGTTGTTGGTACTTATGAAATGGATCCATTAGGCATGGGTCCTGTTACAATGACTTTCACATATGGCAGAAAGCAAACATCGTATGATGAGTTTTATTGTAAAGACCTACACATGAGAATTAATGCTGCAAAGAAAAAAAATGGAAGCAACGCAAAAGTTATCGCAGGAGCATCTGGAACATGGCAATACAACTATGATCCTGAAAAAATTCAAGAATATGGATTGTATGCAATTTTAGAAGGAGAACTAGGTGGTATTGCTCCAGAAATTGATGGACATGCTGGAAGATTTTTCAATTATTTAATTGACGGCGAATTTGAAAACATGGATCCTTTTAGAAAAAGAAGTGATTTCAAAGTTAACATAAAAGAATTCAAGCGAGGTGAAAAAACATTACACGGTAGATTTGTCAATTTCTGGGACAGACCAGACCTTGATGAAATTCCAGAAATTGTAGAACCAAGTATGCATGGAATGATTGAAGTAATGCGTGGTTGTGGACGTGGATGTAAGTTCTGTGATGTAACATTACGATCATTAAGATACTATTCACCTGAAAAAGTCAAAAAAGAAATTGAAGTTAATATGAAAAAAGGCGGAGCTAAATCTGCTTGGGTTCATAGTGATGATATTTTTGTTTATGGAATGGATCCACGAACAACAAAACAAATGGAACCAAACCGAGAAGCACTAGAAGAATTATTTACTGCTATAATGTCAACCGGTGTTCCACATACTAATCCTACCCATGGCACTCTTGCAGGTGCAATTGCTGATGAAAAACTTATTCCAAATCTTTCAAAAATTATCAAAGCAGGTCCTAATAATTACATAGGCGTACAGTGTGGCTTTGAAACAGGTAGTCGTAGACTAATTGAAAAGTATGCGGATAGAAAACTTGCGCCATATCAACCAGAAGAATGGCATTGGCTTGTTAAAGAATCTGTTAAAACTCTTAATGAGAACTATTGGGTTCCAGCATTTACCTTGATTATGGGCCTTGACAATGATGAAACACCTGAAGATTCTTGGGAAACAATACAACTACTTAGTGAATTAGAAAGAGAACAACCAAATGCCATGTTTACTGCAACACCTCTTACCTTTGTACCAATTGGTTTGTTAGAAAAGTCTGAATTTTTCAATATTGGAAACGAAATGAATCCTGCTCAACTAGGAGTTATGTACAAAACTTGGCAGCATAATTTCAAGTATGGAATTCAGAAATTTATGACAAAGGCTGCAAGTAATGGTTCTATTCAAAGTAAATTCTTCAATCTTATAGCAAGATCACTTGGTGGAGTTCCATTAGGTGCCATGGAAAGATATGCAAGAAGACAAGGCGGCGAACATGAACGTGTTATTGAAAAAATCAAGGTCAAATATTGGTAGACTTAATCCAAAAGCATAAATTCAATTTCTGAGATGATAAACTATGGCAACTCACGGTTCGCTTACAAAGGCTGGAAAAGTTAGAGGTCAGACTCCAAAAGTAGAAGGCCGAAAACGTGTTGGTACTAATTCTAGTCTTAGAAACAAAAGCAATTTTAAAAAAAGACTTGTTTTGAGTAGATTTCCAGGCCAAAACAAACCTGGTCAAAGACGAAAAAGACGCTAGTCATTAGTTTTTTTAATTGATTAATAGTTAACAAAAAGTCAGCGATCTTCACATAGAACAATATATGATATCATAGTACTAACCCTAAGGCATGAGTGAAGATTTACGATTAGACAGCCTTGAAGGGGTTGGACCTGTAACTACCAAAAAACTAGGAGACGCAGGCGTTCATAACATAATGGATCTAATAGTCCGTGGCCCAGTAGAGATTGCTGAACTAACTGGAATGGATAGAGAAACTGCAGAAAAAATCGTAAATAAATCCCGCCAACAACTAGTAGACCAAGGCTTAATTGCACAAGACTTTGTTAGTGCAACTGACATTTACAAGAGAAGACAAGAAATAGGAAAAATTACAACTGGTACTGAATGCTTAGATATTTTATTTGATGGTGGAATTGAAACACAAGCACTCACAGAGGTTTACGGTGAGTTTGGTTGTGGAAAAACACAATTCTGTCACACAATGTGTGTTCAAGTTCAAAAATCTAAAGAAGAAGGAGGACTGGAAGGAGGAGTTTTGTATATAGACTCTGAAAATACTTTCAGACCAGAACGAATTGTTTCAATAGCAAAGGCTAATGGAATGGATCCTGAAAAAGTTCTAAATAACATCATTGTTGCACGTGCATACAACAGCTCACACCAAATTCTGATTTTAGAAGAATCTGGAATAGTAATTAAAGAAAATAACATTAAACTGGTAATAGCAGACTCTGCAGTAGGACTATTCCGTGCAGAATATCTAGGAAGAGGAACACTTGCAGCACGTCAACAAAAACTAAATCACTTTGTACATCTCTTAGTAAGAATTGCTGAAACATACAACTGTGCAGCAATTGCAACAAATCAAGTTATGGCATCTCCAGATGTTTTCTTTGGTGATCCAACACGACCAATTGGAGGAAATGTTGTAGCTCACACAAGTACATATAGAATTTACTTTAAAAAATCTGGTAAAAAAAGAATTGCAAGAATGGTTGATAGCCCTCATCATCCAGAGCAAGAAGTAATCTTTGCATTATCTGAAGCAGGAATTACTGATCCTGAAGATGGAACAAAGAAAAAGAAGACAGCCAAAAAAGACACAGAATCTCCAGAACCTGAAAAGAAATCCTCTGCAAAAAAAGCAGATACTGAAAAACCAGAAACTGAAACCGCAGATAGCGAGTAAATATTAAATTAAGGACTACGACTGCTAGTCAAGTATGACTACTAAGAAGCCTTCTGGTCGTTCTCATGGATTTAGACACAAATCCAGATCTGTAATGACAAAATCTGCTCCAAGAGGAGTATCATTTTTGTTAAGAGAATATCAAGTAGGTCAACAAGCTCTTGTAATCATAGACCCAAGACAACACAAGGGATTGCCACACAGAAGATATCATGGCAAAGTGGGAATTGTGAAAAATGTGGGTAAAAGATCAGTGACTTTGGATGTAAAACTAGGAGAAAAGACGAAAACCTTAATCACTAGATTAGACCATATCAAACCGTTTGGTGTAAAATAGATGGAAGAGGTAAAACGTAAACAGGCTGTATCAATTCCTGAAGTTAAGGAAATTTTAGAAAAAGAAGATCCTGATACAATGGACCAGATTCAGCGATGGACTTATGATTATGTTACAAAGTTTGCAAAAATGGATGCAAAAGATTCTAAAAAACTCAAACAAGCTCTTGTCAAAGAATGTGGAATCACTGAAGAAGAAGCAGTAGAGATTGTAAATATTAGACCATCTACATTAGCAGAGCTTCGTTCTTTTACTTTTGGCTGGAAAAAACTAATCTTAGCTGAAACGCTAGAAAAGATGCTGAAACTAATCAAGGAGCACGCATAATTTTTTTAGGTGATGTAATTGGAGCGGGGGTATACCCAACCAAGAAAATACGAAGAATACGCTTACGTATTGGATTTTAACGAACGAGGAAAGTCATCAACTGTACGTGGACGTCAAGGAATTATTGTTACTGCACTTGGAGAAGATAGATTAACAATTCTTGAAATACTTGGAGCTGTAGACTCTTCATTTGAAGTTGGTGAACGAATTTACATTGGAAAAGAAGGACGCACCAAAGTACAATCTGTTTTAGGTAAGCTAAGCTATGAAAAAATTTCACAGACTGCACAAACAGAGCTACCAGGAGTAGTAGATAAAATAGTTACAGAAAATGAAAAAAGATTTGTTGAATATCTAAACAATGCACAACCATTAACTCCAAGAATTCATGCATTAGAGCTAATTCCTGGAATTGGAAAAACGTACATGAAGGTAATGCTAGAAGAACGTGACAAAAAAAAGTTTGAAAGCTTTGATGACTTACAAAACCGTGTAGGTCTAAAAGAGCCTATCAAACAAATCACTAAACGAATTATGGAAGAAATTACCGGAGAGGCAAGAATGAACCTCTTCGTTAAGAGATGATTAAAAGAAAAAGACTAGGACAGCACTTTCTAACATCCTCTTTTGTTGCAAAAAAAATTGCAGAAGCTGCTGAGATTTCAAAAAAAGATGTTGTGCTAGAAATAGGAACTGGAAAAGGAATTCTTATTCCACATTTGTGTGAAAAATCAAAACAAGTAATTTCTATAGAATCAGATTATTTGTTATACAAAAATACAAAAGAGAAATTTTCAGAAATCAAAAATCTAGAACTAAAAAATGCTGATGGTTTCAAATCAAACCAAAAATTTTCTATTTTTGTATCTAATTTACCATATTCTAAGAGCCGTAAAGCAATAGAGTGGCTAGTTCAACAGAATTATTCTCACTCTGTAGTAATGGTTCAAAAAGAATTTTATGAAAAACTTATTGCCTCTAGAAAAAACCAGAAAGCAATTTCAGTTCTTGCAAATTATTCTACAGAAATAAAAAAAATCTCAAATGTCAGCAAAAATAACTTTGATCCTCCTCCAAAAGTTGATTCAGTAATAATAAAACTAACTAGAAAAAAAACACTTACAAAAGAAATTATTCAAACTGTTAACAAATTATTCTCATATAAAAGAAAAAACCTTCAAAACATTCTAAAACAGTTTGGCAAAAAAATGGAATCTGATAAAAGACTGGAAGATCTAAACTCCGAGGAGATAATTAGCATTGCAAAAAAAATTATCAAATAATGAGCCATATACTCCAGCTGAAGACACTTATTTTCTAGAAGATAATTTAGTTAATGAAAAAGGCAATTATGCACTAGATATTGGAACTGGAACCGGTTATCTAACAAAAACACTGTCTAAAAATTTTAAAAATGTAATAGCAACTGATATTGATTTTAATTCATTAAAAAATCAAAATAAAATAAAAAATTGTATTTGTTGTGATGGGGCTTCTCCACTTAATTGCAAATTTGATCTAATTATTTGTAACATGCCATATCTCCAATCTGATCAAATAACAGATAGAAGAGTTGATGGTGGCAAAGAAGGAGTCGAAGTTCCATTACAAATAATAAAATCTGCAATTTTACAATTAGAAAATTCTGGAAAAATGTTGTATGCCACATCTTCACTTGCAAATTATGAAAAAATAATAAACGAATCAAAAAAACTTGGACTAGAATCAAAAATAGTATCTAGAAAAAAATTATTTTTTGAAGAATTACTACTAGTTGAGGCTAAATTAAACAAACAATCCTTTTTATTTGATAAAAATTCGAACAGAGATACTAATGTCTGATGAACTAAAAGACAATCCAGTAGAAGAAAAAATCGAACAGCCAACTAGTGATATTCCATCAGATGAAAGTATTACAATAAAAAAATCAACTTACAAAGGCATGGTTAAAGGAATTGTAGTGGCCATTGCTATTGCGGCATTTTTTGGAGGCTATTCTCTAGGAACTATGGAACAAGGGGGAGATTTTTCTGCTGATGATTTAGAGGCAATGCTAAATGAGGTGGCAAGAAACAATGCAAATCCTCAACCTGCTCAAGCGCCTCAACCTAATACCCCTCAAATTGTTCAGGTATCATTAGATGATGACCCCGTAAAAGGCAATCCTGATGCAGAAATAACTATTGTAGAGTTTTCTGACTTTCAATGTCCCTTTTGTGCTAGATTCTATGAACAAACTCTTCCTTTGCTTGAACAAAATTACATTGATACAGGAAAAGTAAAATTTGTTTATAGAGATTTTCCAATAGAT
>JABAOE010023226.1_pt1 | contig 12816 bp, 12 predicted proteins | sample 7062141 | NCBI WGS metagenome assembly JABAOE01 (sample SAMN14538627, study PRJNA623070) | marine sediment metagenome | biome: marine biome [ENVO:00000428]; feature: marine pelagic biome [ENVO:01000023]; material: deep marine sediment [ENVO:00002113] | place: India: Gulf of Khambhat ...
AGCACGCCGCTCTCTTCCATGCGAAACAGAACCGGTACTAAGGGTTGCTCGATGTCCTGGTAGACCTTTTTCAAGGGTTCGAGCTTTTCGAGTTCGCCGAATAGTTTGTCGTGCAGCTGCAGCGTGATATCTGCGTCTTCGGCCGCATACGGCGCCGCGACGTCAAGATCGATCTGGTTGAAGGTCAACTGCTTGGCGCCTTTGCCGGCAACGTCTTCGTAGTGGATCGTCTCGCGGCCGAGGTAATGGCGGGCGGTCGAGTCCATGTCATGGCGTGTTGCAACGCTGTTGAGAACATAGGACTCGAGCATGGAATCGAAGCGCATGCCCTGTAATGCGATGTCGTAACGGGCCAGCACATGGGCATCGTATTTGAGGTGATGGCCCACCTTGGCTGCTCGCTCGTCTTCGAGAAACGGTCTCAGCTTGTCGAGCACCTCGTCACGCGCGAGCTGCGCGGGCGCGCCCGGGTAGTCGTGCCCGACCGGGACGTAGGCTGCCTCGCCGGGCTCGACGGCCAATGACAGACCGACGAGTTCTGCGGCCATGTAATCGAGGCTGGTCGTCTCGGTATCGACTGCAACGAGCTTCGCTTCAGAGATCTTCGTCAACCAGCGTTCGAGCGCTTTTTTGTCGAGCACGGTTTCATAGCGGCGTTGCGCTTGTAGAGTTCGCTCTCTGGGAGCGCCGAGCTGCTCGTCGAGTTGTCTGAGCAAGGAGCGAAGCTCGAAGCGTCCATAAAGCTCGCGCAGACGGGCAAGGTCGGGCTCCCCGGAGTCGAGATCCGCCAAACCGACGGGCAGATCGACATCGCAGCGAATGGTTGCGAGCTGGCGCGAGAGGTCGAGCGTCTCGAGATTCGCGCGCAGGCTCTCACCGACCTTGCCCCCGATCGCCGCTGCATGCTCGACAATTCCCTGTGCGCTGCCGTATTCGTTGAGCCATTTGGCGGCAGTTTTGGCACCGACCTTCGGAACGCCAGGAATGTTGTCAGAGCTGTCACCGACGAGGGCGAGGAAGTCGATGATCTGCTCCGGGAAAACATCGAACTTCTGCTTGACGGCCTCGCGGTTCATGACCGAATCGGTCATGGTGTTGACGAGCGTGACGTTGTCATCGACAAGTTGCGCCAGGTCTTTGTCGCTCGTCGAGACGAGCACGGCGAGGTTTTCCTTGGCCGCGAGGCGACAGAGCGTGCCGATGACATCGTCGGCTTCGACCCCCTCGATGCGCAGCAGCGGCAGCCCCATGGCTTGCACAGCCTCGATGAGCGGCTCGATCTGGGCCCTGAGTTCATCCGGCATCGGCGGTCGGTGTGCCTTGTAGTCGGCAAAGAGGTCGTCGCGAAAGGTCTTGCCCGGCGCATCGAAGACGACGGCGATCCGGGCTTTCGGCTGTTCGCGTACGAGCTTGGCGATCATCGTCAGCACGCCGTGCAGTGCACCGGTAGGCTCGCCCTGCGAATTCGACAGGCTCGGCAGGGCGTGAAATGCCCGGTAAAGATACGACGAGCCGTCGACGAGAACGAGATCGGGGCCGGACATCAGCGGGGTCGCCGACTACTGCGAGGCGTCGCTTTCGGCGTCGTCTTCTTCCTCTTCCGCACGCGCAGTGTCTGCCTCTTCGGCCGAGGGCCTGACGGTGCTGGGGTTGCCGGGTATGTAGAGCGGACCGCTCTGCCCGCAGCCCGAAAGGATCAAAGCCAGGAGCAGGGCAAGCGCCGCGCGGTAAGCGTAAGTCATGATAAGCGGACCTTTTTGACGACCCGGCCGATTATAGAGACCTGTTGGCTATTTTGAATAGCGGCGCGCAATACGCCGGTAAGCCTCACGAAACGGCAGTCCCTCCTCGGTGACGAGCCGATAAGCCTCCTCGGTTGCGAAACTTCCCGGGTCGATCGCAATGTTCTCGGGAACGAAGCGCAGACCGCCAAGCACGTGGGCGAGGATGTCGACGCTGTCGAGACCGAGGTCGATGCCGCGGAACAGGGGCGCTTTGAGACGCTGCAGGTCGCGTTGATATCCCGACTGCAGCTTGGCCGTGATCATCAAGGTTTCGTCGAGACAGGCCTGCGCCGTCGCGCACGAGGCACGCAACAGTTCGAGCACGTCGGGATTGCGTTTTTGCGGCATGATCGATGAGCCGGTCGTAATGTCGTCAGCGAGCGTGATGTAAGCGAACTCCTGCGTATAAAAGAGCAGCAGGTCACTGGCCATGCGGCCGACGTCATTGAGCAGCAGCGTGATCTCGAAAAGCAGCGCGCTCTCGGCTTTGCCACGCGATAGCTGTACGGCCGTGACCGGGTTCTGCGTTGTGTCGAAGCCGAGCGCCGCGGTCGTCATTTCCCGATCGAGCGGCAGTCCGGGCGTGCCATAGCCGGCCGCACTGCCGAGCGGATTCTTGTTGACCCGGCGCCTCGTGCTCTCGAGTGCCTCGATGGCATCGGCGAGAGCCTCGTCGAAGGCGCCACACCAGAGCGCGACGGAGGAGGGCATCGCGTGCTGCAGATGCGTGTATCCCGGCAGGGGGATCTCTCCCTGCTCGCGCGAGAGGCCACCGAGCGCTTCACGAAGCGCTGTCGTGCGACGGGCGAATTCGTCGATGACGTCGCGCAGGTAAAGGCGCAGCGCCGTGAGCACCTGGTCATTGCGCGACCGGCCGAGATGCAGACGCGCCCCGGCATCGCCGATCGCCTGGGTGAGACGGGACTCGAGCGCCGTGTGCACATCCTCGTCCTCGAGGCTGATGTGCCACTCTTCCCTCGCGAAGCTCTCGCCGAGTGCACTCAGGCCCTCACAGATTGCTGCACAGTCGGCTGCGCTGATCAGGCCTTGCGCGGCGAGCATCTGCGCATGAGCGATCGAGGCTTCGACATCGTATGCAACGAGCCGCGAATCGAGCAGGTGATCCTCACCCGCCGTATAGCGCAGCACTCGTTGATCCAGGGGCAGGCCTTTATCCCAGAGCCGGGTCATGCCGGCGCCCCACCCTGCTCGGCTGGCGTTAGCCCTGCAATGTCATTGACAACCAGGGTGCCGGTGCCCTCATTGGTAAAAACCTCGAGCAGCAGGCTGTCGGGTACTTTGTAGGAAATGACGTGTACCCGATTGACCCCGTTCGCGAGCGCCGCGTCGATTGCGGCTGCCTTGGGCAGCATGCCGTCAGCGAGCTTGCCGTCGTCGCGGAGCCTGTCGAGCTGCGCGCGGTCGATGTAGCTGATCAGTGAATGCGGGTCATCAGCATCCTCGAGCACGCCCGGTGCGCCGGTCAGCAAGATCAGTTTCTCCGCGCCGAGTTCGGCGGCGATTGCGGCGGCAACCGTGTCGGCATTGATATTCAAGAGTGTGCCCGATTCGTCGCAGGACAGCGGGCTGACGACCGGCATGAGCCCATTGTCCAGCTGCTTTTTCAGGATATCGGCCTCCACGGCATCGATGTCGCCGACGAACCCGTAGTCGACGGGTTCACTGCCTTCGCGCTCTACAGGCGGGCGCCGATGGGCGCGAATCAGGCCCGCGTCCACACCGCTGATACCGACGGCGGGAATTTGCAGGTCACGGCAGGCTGCAAGCACGCGGGTATTGATCTGGCCGTTCAGCACCATCGTGGCGACATCGAGCGAGGCACCATCGGTGACCCGCCGCCCGTCGACGAAAGTGGCGTCGAGACCGAGCGCTTTCGCCAATGCCGTCGACTGTGGTCCGCCCCCGTGAATCAGCACGACGCGGATACCCACCTGATGCAAGATACCGACCTGTTCCATCAGCGCGGTGGTCTGCACCGGGTCGGCGAAGATCTCGCCGCCGGCCTTGAGCACGAACACCTTGCCTTTGAATAGCCGTATGTACGGTGCCGCGTGTTTGAGTGCGGAGACGACGATTGCGCGATCGCGAGTCGATATCATGACTGGCTCCCGAGCATCTGATGTAACACCGCCATCTGCGCCAGCATGCGATTTCGCGCTTCGGGTATGACCACGCTGCGGGGTCCGTCGAGAATTCGCTCGGCAACGACCACGCCGCGGCGCACGGGCAAACAATGCATGAACCGGCAGTCATCCCTGGCATTCTCGAACCAGGGTTCGTCCACGCACCAGTCGAGGAGTTCGTTGCGCAGCTCCTGATCCTTCAGGCGGTCGCCGTAATGGTCCGTGGATGACCAAGATTTCGCGTAGATGACATGAGCATCCTGCATCGCCGCACTACGATCGTCGGTCTCGGACACTGAGCCGCCATTGGCTTCAGCGGCCTGCCGGGCTTTCTGCATGAGCGGCTCGGGAATTGCAAAGCCCTCGGGTCTCAGAACGGTAACGTCCATACCCCTGCGCGCAGCCGTGTAAAGCGTCGAAGCCGGCACGGCCAGCGGCAAGGCTCTCGGATGGTAGGCCCAGCTCAGAACGAACTTGCCGCCGTTGGCCGGGATGTCGAGATCGTCCAGTGTCTTCCAGTCCGCAAGGTTCTGACACGGATGGCCCATGGCGGATTCCATGTTGATCCAGGGTTTGTCGATGAGCTCGGTCAGCGAAGCGAACTCGGTCTCGGCTATGTCGTGTTCGAGATTCCGGCGCTCGGCGAAGGCGCGTATGCCCATGGCGTCGCCATAGGAGGCGATCACCGGCACGGCCTCGCGGATGTGCTCGGCCGCGGCGCCGTCCATGACGATCCCCGGCCGCGTCTCGAGGCCGTGGATCGACATGTCGGGTGAAATGACGAACGAGCCGCCACCGAGGCGCGTCATGGCAGCCTGGAACGAGGCCAGGGTTCTGAGCGAGGGACTTAAAAACAGCAGTGACAGGACTTTGCCGCGCAGCGCCTGCGGTTCGGGATATGCATCGAGCCGGTTGGCGAGTTCCAGCAGGGCCTGGATTTCTTCGTTCGAAAAATCAGCGAGATCGTTAAACAGTTTCATAAAAACACCTGGTCTTGATTACTAGGCCTGCGATCCGAGCGAGCGCAGCGTGGCTGCGAGTTGCTCGACGTGGTGGGACTCGAGTACGAGGGGCGCGAGGATACGCAGGACTTTCGGGTCACTGCTGGTACCGGTCAGGATATCGTGATCGAGAAGGGCATTGCGCACTTCGACGGCCGGGCGGTCGCAGACCAGGCCGAGCAAAAGACCCATGCCCTGGATTGCGGTCACCGGCCCGATGCAGCAGCGGGCACGGATCTCGGCTTCTCGGGCGAGCACGTTGTCGAGAAGTTGTTCAGACTCGATCGCCTCGATAACGGCAACGATGGCCGCGGCCGCTAATGGGCCTCCGCCGAAGGTCGTGCCCAGATCGCCATTCCCGAAGTGACTCGCGATGGCCCCGGTTGCCAGCACCGCGCCACAGGGCACGCCGCCGCCGAGGGCCTTGGCGCTGGTCAGGATATCGGGCTCGAGCCCATGGGCCTGGATCGCAAAAAAACGGCCACAACGCCCGATGCCGGACTGGACTTCATCGGCAATGAGCAGCGCACCTTCCGCGGCCGTTTTGTCCCTGATCGTCCTGAGGAACTCCTCGCTCAGGTCGAAAGCGCCGGCCACGCCCTGGACGGGTTCGACGATCACGCCGGCAACGCTCTCGTCAATCATCTGCTCGGCGGCCGTACAGTCATTGCGCGGAATAAAATCGACGGCAAACGGCTTCTCAGGGAAGCCGTACCACTTCTCCGCACCCCAGGTCACGGCACCGGCGGCTGCCGTGCGGCCATGGAATCCGTGCACGACGGCAAGGATTTTGTGACGCCCCGTTGCGACGCAGGCCATGCGCAGGGCGTTCTCGTTTGCCTCGGCTCCGGAATTGACAAAGAAAACGCGCTCGAGTCCCTCCGGGGCGACGCCGAGCAGTTTCTCCGCCGCGCGGGCGCGAATCTCCAGCGCGACGGCATTGCTCTGAAACAGGAGCGTCTCGGCCTGCTGTTTGATCGCGTCGATAAGCGCCGGGTGACCGTAGCCGAGAGCAGCGACCGCATGACCGCCGTAGAGGTCGAGGATGCGCCGGCCATCGCTTGTCAGGATGTCGCAGGCCGCGCCTCGTTCGGGAACGAACGGTAGCTGCGGATAAACCGGCAGCATCGTCGCTGCCTCGCTCGCGCGGGGGTCGGCAGGGTTGGTGCCGGCGTGTTCGTCAATCATGGTTCAGGTCCAGCCCGGCGCCGCGGCCAGTAAGCCGGCGGTTTCCGGCACACCCCAGAGCCGGTTCATCCACTGCACGGCACCGCCGGCTGCGCCTTTGACGAGGTTGTCGATAGCGCTCATGACGACAATGCTTTCGGCGTCGGTGGCGATGCCGATCTGGCAGCGGTTGCTCGCGACGACGCTCTTCAGTCGCGGCGTGCCTGCAACGACATCAATGAAAGGCGCCTCGGCGTACGCAGCGGCGAATGCTTCGCCCAGCAGCGCCGGGCTCACTGTGCCCTTCGCGCGAGCATGCACGGTTGCATAGATACCGCGGGCGAAAGGGCCCGACTGCGGCACGAAATGCACCTTGACCGCAGAGCCCGTCGCGCTCTCGGCGAGGCCCGCGATTTCCGGGGCATGGCGATGCTCGAGCGGTTTGTAAGCGTACAGGTTGCTGTGACGTTCGGGGTGATGGGTACCGGCCTGCGGGCTGCGCCCGGAACCGGTGCTGCCGGTCGTTGCCGTCACGAAGAGCTCGCTTTCCGCCAGGCCCGAGCGGACCAAAGGTACGCTCGCCAGTAGCACCGCCGTCGCAAAACAGCCCGGGTGGCCGACGTGCGCCGTCGCAGTGCTTGGGAGATGTTCGGGAACGGCACAGGAGAACTCCGGCAACAACTCCGGCGCCGCATGGGCGCTTCCATAAACGGCTTCATAGTCGGCGGCTGACGCATAGCGAAAGTCGGCCGAGGAATCGACGACATGCACTTCGAGTTCTTTTATTGCTGCTTTTTCCAGCGCCTCGGCAATTGTCGGCGCCGAGGCACCATGCGGTGCCGCCGAGAAAAGGGCGAGCCGGCTCCCCGGCTCGACAGCATCGAGCCATTCCTCACGGCCACTGAACACGCGGTCCTTGAAGGCGGCAGCGAGATTTGCGTAAGTCTCGCCAATGGCCGAACCGCGCCGGCTGTCGGAGACGGCTGCGACCACGTCGAATTGGGGGTGCGCGGCGAGGAGCCGTAAGAGCTCGCCGCCGACATAGCCGCTTGCGCCGAGAATGACGGCATTGATCCTGTTACTCATGCGACTTCTCCCCAGCCGAGTTCGGCTGCGACGTGATCGCCGAGCGCGACACCGCTAGTCAGTGCGTTGATCGCCGGCAAGTTCAAGCGCTCGCGGATCTGGTCGATACCGACAGTGTTATCAGTGGCCGGGCCGGTTACGAGAGACGGCTCGATGCCGAATGAATCGCGCAGAATCCGAGCCCCGCCCCAGGCCGAAACAGGATCGTTTGCGCACAGGATCACAACCGTCAAGGACTCGCGGATTGCGGCATCGGCAAGGATTGCCTCGACCCCGTATGCACCGAGCAAACCGTCACCGAGCTCGAGGACCATCACGTCAGGTCCGCGTGCAGCAAGCCGACTCAGAAGCGTCCGGGTCAGCGCCGGTCCATTGTCGGCAGTGGTTGTCACGATGCCAAGATCCGAGAAGATCATCGTTTCCGTGGCGCCCGCATCTTCCATCGTCAGGATATCGCGACGCAGCGAGACACCCGTGGCCTTGCAGGCTGCGACATGCATACCGAGGTGGCGCAGGCGGCCGACAATGGCGCAGGCGGCCGCGGTTTTTCCCGAATCCATACAGGTTCCCGCAAGCGCAACGACCGGGATGCCGCGCGTGTCTATGCGCATGCCGGGATCGAGCGCAGTGGAGCCTGCGCGGGCCGGCACGCCGATACGTTCGCCGAGGTAGGGGAAGTGCAGCACCGCGCCGAGGACCTCACAATTGAACGGCGGGCCGACATCCGGGTTGGCCGAGTCGCAGATGCCGAGGACCCCGCCGATGTTGAGCAGCTGGATCGAATCCCCGGGCACGAGCGAGACCGGAAGATGTCCGGAGTACCCGCGCAATGCTTTGCGGTGTCCGAGCGCACCGATGACGATGTCACCCTGGTTGACGGTGGCCATGCGGCCGGACGTCAGCTCGAGCTGGTTATAACGCGTCTTGTTATTGAGTACGCGCACGGCAACCAGCACACCTTCCTCGGCCGGGATGTCGTCGGCGATGCGCACCTCGTTACCGAGGTCGCTGTGCTGTGCCACCGAGGCGATCTTGTCGACGACGATGCTTCTCATGATTCGCCGCGCCCGGCCCGGGTCTGCAAAGATCCCGGGATTGATAGCATCCGCGCGTAGCCGAGCGCATCATCGGCTGTCCATTCACCTGCCGTCTCACCATAGACACCGCGCGTGGCAGCCAGCAGCGAATACTTTGACGTGACGCCCTCGATGAACAGGTGTCCCGGCGCAAGCCGGAATGTGACGGTCCCGGTGACGCGCCGCTGCGAGGACGTAAAAGCCGATTCGATGTCGGCGCAAACCAGATCGAGCTGTTTACCCTCGTGCACCAGGTCGCCATAAGTGGCGGCGAGGCTGTCTTTGACGCGCAGCTGCTGGGCGCTGAGGACGAGCTTTTCGAGCTCGCGGTGCGCGCTTATCAGGGTAGCGGCGGCCGGTGCCTCGAAAGCGACCCGGCCTTTCGTCCCGAGGACGGTATCGCCAAGATGGATGCCACGGCCGATGCCGTATGCGCCGGCGAGAGCCTCGAGCGTTTCGATCAACTTTACGGGTGCCATGGCGGCCCCGTCGAGCGCGACCGGGACACCAGCGTTGAATTCGATCGCATGGGTGCTCGGTTCTTGCGGGTCGGTAAAGGCATGCGCCGAAAGCACCCAGGCCTCTTCGGGAATCGAATGCTCTGAAGTCAATGTCTCGCGACCGCCGATCGTGATGCCCCATAGCCCGCGGTTGATCGAATAAGCTGATCCCTGCTTCGGCATGGGTAAGCCATGATCCTCGAGATAGGCCAGTTGCTCGTCTCTGACCCAGCTGTTGTCGCGAACGGGAGCCAGCACCTCGAGTCCGGGCGCCAGGGCCCTCAGGGCAACCTCGAAGCGGACCTGGTCGTTGCCTGCAGCCGTACAGCCATGCGCCACCGTGCTTGCGCCGCGCTCGGTCGCAAGCGCGGCAAGCCGGGCCGCCTGGAGTCCCCGTTCGGCACCGACGCAAAGCGGATAGGCCTGACCGCGCAGCACGTTGCCGGCGATCAGGTGCCGGATGACTGAATCGAAAAAGTCTTGCTTCGCATCGATCAGCACGTGTTCGATCGCGCCGAGGGCGCGAGAGCGTTCGGCCAGTTCCGTGGCCGCCCCAGCGTCGAGGCCGCCGGTGTCGACGGTTGCCGTGATGACGTCGCGGCCATATTCGGCTTTGAGCCAGGGCACACAAAAGGACGTATCCAGCCCGCCCGAGAAGGCGAGAATGATGGGTGAAAGATCGTTGCTCAAGACGAGACTCCGGTCAAAGGCGCGCTCAGGCGCGGGCGCGGTCGATGCGCGTAATAAGGATTTTCTGCGCCGCAGCCGAGTCGGTTGCCACGAAAACCGTGTCATCGCCGCCAATATTTCCGACCATTTCCGGCCAGTTACTACGATCGAGTGCGAGCGCAACCCGTTGTGCGGCACCGATGGCCGTTTTGATGACCAGCAGATTGGGACCTGCCGGCAGCACCGCGCGAATGAATTCGCTGACTGCCGTGAATTCCGCAGCTCTGTCTTCGCTCGCATGTGGCAGCTCATAGCCCTCGGCAGTCTTTACGGCGCCAATCTCTCTGAGGTCCCGACTGACACTCGATTGCGTGGCGACAAAGCCGCGCGAGCTCAGCGCGTCGACGAGCGCCTGCTGGGTAGTTGCAGGCGCGCGGCCGAGGAGCTCGCGGATCGTCTGCCGACGCAGGATCTGTTCTTGTCCGGGACTGGGCATCGCTGGTTNNGCGCATTAGAGTATTCTTATGCGCATAAAAAGTCAATGCCGAATTGCCCCCGGAAGCGTTACACTGCGCGCCGAATACTTGCGAGGCATTCAGGTGGAAGAAACGGTTGAGATCCAGTCGGGTACCGGTGAGCCGACCGGCAGCGTAATCTGGCTGCACGGGCTCGGCGCTGACGGCCACGATTTCGAGCCTATCGTCCCGGAACTCCGGCTCGATGCGCTGCTGCCGCTGCGCTTCGTCTTTCCTCATGCGCCCGTGCGCCCGGTAACCATCAACGGCGGCATCGCGATGCGGGCCTGGTTCGACATCGTCAGCCTCGAGCAGAGAGGGCCGATTGACGAAAATGGCCTGCGCGAAAGCACAGCCTTACTCGAAGCGCTGATCGAAAGAGAGCGCTCGCGCGGAGTCGCCGCCGAGCGCATCGTCGTCGCAGGCTTTTCACAGGGCGGGACCATTGCGCTGCGCCTGGCCCTGCAATCGAGAGCCTCGGTTGCCGGGATCATGGCCTTGTCGACCTACCTGCCGCACAGTGAGGCATCTGCGCTTGAGCACTCTGATGCACCGTATCGCGACTTGCCAATCTTCATGGCGCACGGGCAGTTCGACCCGGTCCTGCCAATTTCGCTCGGTCGCAGCTCTCGCGAGCTGTTCGAATCCCTGGGCTTTCAAATCGAATGGCACGAATACCCGATGGCACACGCCGTGTGTCCGCAAGAGATCGGTGACATACGTCGCTGGTTACTCGAGCGATTCCACACTGTCGAATGAGAATCGGGATTCACCCGTGAGCTTGCCTGCCGCGTCGAAGCGGCGCTCGCACAGTTGCCAGTGGCCATCCCTGTTGCCGAGTACGACCGTCGAGCAGCGCGTACCGTAGTCCGGCAGGACGATAAAGGGCGCTGTGATTGCATGCGCGGTTGCGAATGGCAGGCGTCCACTTTCGACATCGATGATTGGCCCTTTTTCCCTGTCGGCAAGCAGATCCATTAGCTCGGTGCTCCGTATCGATGCCGATTGCAAGAGACCCTCGAGGCGGGTCTTGCTGCGTTCGACCTTGCTCCAAGGTGCGTCGAGATGAGCATTACTCAGCCCGTAGATGCCGTGGTCGAGTTCAACCGGGCCGACCCCACGGTTGGAGAGATAGGCGAGATTCGTGCGGTTCGCGACCAGCAGGTTGAATCCACCAAACTTGCGGCCGTCGATCGTCTCGAGGTACTCGAGTGGAGAGAGATCACTATTGAGAAATCCCGTGACGAGATGGCCACGAGACTCGAACCCGGTGTCACTTGCGTCGGCGTCGCGGAAGTTAGTAACTGTCGCAAAGCGGCCGTCACGACTGACCGCGAGCCAGGTACCGCCTGCCAATAAGTCGCGCCCGCCCAGGATGTTGGCCTGATCGGGCCACCATGCGGCCTCGCTTGCAGGCCGCGAGTGAAACTCGTCCCGATTGCCGGCAACAATCAGTGGAAACTCCGGATGCCGGCCGAAGGCAACAACGACCAGACACATATCAAGACGGGCCCTTATTGATGAAGTAATCCACGAGCCGACGCGAGATCGAAATGCGAAACGGCAGCTTGGGCAAACCATCGCTGATGAGCTCGTCGCGATGAAAAAAGCGTGCATCTTCGAGTTCGGCGTCATTGAGGACAATCTCCGTCGAGACCGCCTCGGCAACGAAGCCGAGCATGAGCGAGGAGGGAAACGGCCAGGGCTGGGAGCTGTGATAGCGAACATTGCCTACGCGCACGCTCGTCTCCTCGTAGACTTCGCGGCGTACGGCATCCTCGAGACTCTCGCCCGGTTCGACGAAGCCGGCAACCGTGGAATACCGTCCCTCCGGCCAACTCGCCTGGCGCCCGAGCAGGCAATAATCACCGTCGGTGACGAGGACGATGATGGCCGGATCGACGCGCGGAAATATGACCTGCCGGCAATCCGAGTTCGTGCACAGGCGCGCATTGCCGCCGGCATCCGGTTGTGCGGTGCTGCCGCAGCGGCCGCAGTACACCTGGGATCCGTGCCAGATCGTCAGCGCGCGGGCGTGCGCGACGAGGTTTGCCTCGTCAGCTGCAAGCACCGAGCCGAGATAACGCAGGTCGCGGAACACACCGAGTTCTGCAAGCGGAGGTTCGTCGATTTCCGCCAAGGGCACGGCGAAGACCGGCTGATCGCGAAAGAGGCCCAGGAAGATGAGCGCGGTTTCGTCAATGTACGGATCGATATGCTGCCTCTCGACAAGCACGGCAGATGCTGCGGCCTCGTCGAGAAGGCATTGCTCCTTCCAGACCGGAATGAAGCGGGCGCTGGGCTTCATGGCTGCCTCGGCAAGCCACGCCGGGTCCTTGCGTCGCTCGCCGCTGCGATCAACGAATGCGCCGGCAAATACGTTTTGCTCTTGCATGATGGTGGTTAAAAAGTCGGGATACAAAAAGTCCGAGCCGAGACTGTAATGCATTCGGCAGCTCGAGGTGACGATCTATCGACTTTTAAGGTGTTGAGGTGGTCGCCCCACGCCTGCGGAGGCCGTTAGCTTCGATCGTGCAGGCCGGACATCTGCGGTGATCGAGGGCATATGCGTCCTGGACATACCGCGCTGCACAAGCCGAGCAGACCGCGAGGTAGAGCTCATCGTTGTAAGAGATATTGAGTAGCAGACTGAAAGCCAACTCAAAACTGAGTTGTGGCTGACGATGCAGAAGCAGATAAGTCTCGTAGGCGCGGCAGATCCGATGGCCGAACTCGACATCGGGTCGCGGCCAGCGCGGACTTACGCGTCCACGGCTGTCGATTCGGAGTAACGCCCCGGCCACGAAGAGGGCGACCAGGGTTGTGGACTGAAGCTGATTCTGCGAGTTCCTGACGAAGCGTGTCACCTGGCGG
>JABAOE010004917.1_pt2 | contig 12814 bp, 18 predicted proteins | sample 7062141 | NCBI WGS metagenome assembly JABAOE01 (sample SAMN14538627, study PRJNA623070) | marine sediment metagenome | biome: marine biome [ENVO:00000428]; feature: marine pelagic biome [ENVO:01000023]; material: deep marine sediment [ENVO:00002113] | place: India: Gulf of Khambhat ...
TTGGTGGATAGAGTCCCTGAATGGCATGCGGCCGATAGAGCGCGTGCCAAATCTCGTTTATTACGACGGGAATGCTGTGCGACAGACCAACGAGGTCTATACAGAGAAGACAACCGCGTTGCCGCTTCCAGACTTTGATGGCTTTCCTCTGGACCGTTACTTTGTGCCAGAGCGGATTCTTCCTTATCTAGCGACACGGGGCTGTTACTGGGGACGCTGCACGTTCTGTGACCATGGGCAGGGGTATTTCGATCAATTTCGCGGCAAGAGCGCCCAGCTCGTTCTCGAACAGGTCAAGGCATTGAAAGACAAATACCAGTGCCACCACTTTCTGTTTTCCGATGAATCTTATCCACCCGCACTGTTCAGAAAGGTTTCGCAGTTGTTAGTCGAGCAAAACGTTAGCATCAAGTGGACGACGTTGATTCGCTTTGAGGAAACCCTACAAGATCCTGAGGTCTGGGAACTGGCAGCCAAGGCCGGATGCTGCTCGCTTTATTTCGGCATGGAATCGGCAAGCGAGCGTGTGCTCAATTTGATGGATAAACATGCCAAGAAGAATGTAATTAAGAACAATCTGCACCAGGCGGCCCAAGCTGGCATTTGGAACCATGTGATGGCCTTCTATGGTTTCCCGGGCGAAACGTACGAGGAAGCGATGGAGACGAGGCAATTTTTGCTCGACAACCAACCGGTGATCCATTCGGCCGAGTTGTTCTACTTCGTGGCCTACCGGCACACGCCAATGGTACGCCATCCGGATAAGTTCGGTATCACAATTCATAAGCAGAACGAGTATGATCTGCCGCTAGACTACTACTATACATTGAACAAACCGGGCGGGATTTCTTGTCTCGAGGCGATGCAGCTCTGTGAGGAGTTTTATCGTAACGACTTCCAGCCTTGGGCAGTGCGTGTGAATGCCCGTGAGCATGTATTTCTTTATATTTCGAGGTTTGGGACTAATCGACTTCCACAAATTTACGTACAACAGCAGGTGGCTGCTGGGTCGGTGGGAGGGGTATCAGGCCTGGTGACTTGGCCGGTTGCCATGAACCCTGGCGAGGATGGTAAGGAAGGCATGGGCCGCGTGGTAAGCCATGGGGTGTCGTGAACGTCTCTCGTATCTTCCAATTCAAATTTTGTATAGGCACCCGTTCTTGAAAGTACTAGATACGATAAGCGAGCGACGTGTCATGAGGAATGGGTATCCTGTGTCCTCAGCCATTCATTGACAACCTTTGATGCACTCTCTACCCTGCAGGTCATCTCCTTGGCCTGTTTGAATTGCTGCATGTAGTGCTTAGGATTATTCGAGAGGTTGGCATACCGGGCCGGATACCAACGGTGGAGTGGCTCAAACCGTTTGGTCATCAATTGGTCGTATGTCAGGGGGAGAGAAAGTCCCAGTGTTTCGAGCGCATGTTTCAGATCGCTTTGATTTATGGCCATGACTCATTCAGTCTGGCAAGAGAGATAAGAGCCTGTCAACCCATGCCACTACCTCTGGCGACCCCCAATTTGATTCTTGTTGTTCAGGAAGAGAACTCTCCACCCGTTAGGTGTAAGGGGAACCGATGCCTGAGCAGCGAGCGCTGAAGTTCTACCAGGCTGACGTCTTCACCACCCAACCGTTTAGCGGCAATCCCGTCGCTGTAATTCCTGATACCCAGGGATTAAGCGAAGATCAGCTGCAGCAGATTGCTCGTGAAATGAATCTGTCAGAGACCGTATTCGTTTTCCCACCGTCGGATCCTGCCGCCGTGGTGCGCCTACGCATTTTTACTCCGACGCAGGAAATCCCATTTGCAGGACATCCGGTAGTGGGGGCTTTTTTTATTCTGGCGGAGTTGGGAATTGTTCCGGTAAGGGAGTCAGTTACGAAAGTCATGCAGGAATGCAATATCGGCTTGTTTCCCGTCGAGCTCCAGTTTGAAGGTCGCCAAGTTGAACAGATCATGATGACGCAGCCCAAGCCGGAGTTTCTGGGGCCCATCACAGAGATGGATGATTTGTACAAGATCGCCGTTGCATTGGGCTTATCCAAACATGTCATTAGTGATGCCAAGTGGCCGCTGGAGGCTGTCTCGACCGGATTTCCTGTATTAATCGTTCCCGTGCGAACATTGACGGCGGTCCATTCTATCGTTCCGGATCTGTCCGCGATAATGGAGCTCTCAAGACGATTTGGAGTAAACGGCATCATGGCGTTCACGACGGTAACGGTTGAATCCTCTGCGACCGTTCATGCGAGAATGTTCGCTCCCTCCATCGGAATTCCAGAAGATCCCGCCACTGGCAGCGCGGGCGGAGCCCTGGGAGCCTACCTGGTCCAAAATGGGGTGGTCGAAGTTGCGCCCACGACAGAGATCATCATTGAGCAGGGCTATGAGATTGGGCGCCCCTCCCGGATATTGGTCCAGGTCGAGTCGGACGAAGATGTGATCCAATCTGTGAAAGTCGGGGGGCAGTGTGTGATGGTGTTGGAAGGAACCCTCAATTTCTGATCTCTTGCTGCGACATGTCATCGGACAAATCCCAGTTGGGATCTTTTGTCTTGAAGGTAATATAAATGAAAGCTGTCCTGTTTCGTGAGCATGGTGGACCAGGAATGCTAACTTACGAAGAGATGCCAATACCGAAGATTGGTCCTCAGGAGATTCTCGTTCGTGTCAAAGCTTGTGCTCTGAACCATCTCGATATCTGGGTCAGGGAAGGGAATCCTGCCTACCCCATGCCGCTGCCACATGTGTCTGGTTCGGACATTGCCGGTGTGATCGAGGAAGTTGGTAGTCAAGTCGAGGGATTCAAGATTGGACAGCACATCTTTGTTTCGCCAGGCGTTAGTTGCTGGCGATGTGAATTCTGTCTTGCCGGTCGAGATAATTTGTGCCGATCCTATTCGCTTATTGGCGCTATGATGCATGGCGGATACGCGGAGTTCGTAAAAGTGCCATTTCGGAACGTGCTGCCGATACCCGAAAATCTTTCATTTGAACAAGCAGCGGCTTTTCCCCTTGTCTCCGTCACAGCATCACACATGCTATTTGAACTTGCCAACCTGGTATATGGTGAAACCGTTTTGATCATGGGTGGAGGAAGCGGGGTTGGAAGCATGGCAATTCAGATGGCCAAGCTAGCTGGTGCAAGGGTAATCACGACGGTTGGAGTCGATGACAAGATTCCGAAGGCCGTATTGTTGGGAGCCGATGCGGTCATCAACCATGCAAAAGAGAAGGTCGCAGCGCGCGTAAAGATGCTAACAGAAGGAAAAGGCGCTGATGTGGTGGTTGAACATATTGGTCCAGATCTATGGGATGTCTGTATAGAAGCGCTGAGGAAAGGCGGTCGCTTGATTACCTGCGGAGCAACGACAGGGGCCGAGGTGAAACTGAATTTGCGCTATCTCTTTTCCCATCAGCTTACCCTCAAAGGCTCTTACATGGGGACACGCGCGCAACTTGTGAAGGCCGCTGAACTCATGGGTCAGAAGCGACTGGTCTCGGTCATCGATCGCATATATCCGCTCAAAGAGGCAAGAGCAGCACAAGAACAGATGTTAAGCAGGAGACTGTTTGGTAAAATCGTTCTGACAATGTGAAAGGGCTGGAACGCCACCCCTATGGCTTTTTTGCTCCCGAGTGCCCACGTAAGACCAATACAATCTTCTATAGCTGGCAGCATTCACTTAAAGGGTGCTGGAGGGGCGTGATAGGTGTCGGTCCAGCGAGAGACTGTATTGGAAACGAAGTCTAGCGGTGAGCGAAGGTGCCCGCGCTCATGCTTAGTCATCGATAAAGCAGGAAGGAGTGTAGCATGTCTACCATCGTGGAGATTATGAGGAGGCATCCGAAATTCATCGGACCGAAAACATCGATTGTCGGAGCCGCCAAGACAATGCGAGCCGCACGTATAGGGTCGTTATTCGTCAAACGAGGAAGACAATTGGTTGGGATCCTGACTGATACCGACATCGTACGGCGAGCCATTGCTACTGGCAAACCATTAGGAAAAGTAACTGTCGAAAAGATTATGACTACACCTCTCTGTACAATTGAACGGGACCGATCAGTCGATGATGCTCAAGATATGATGGGAGAGCTCGGCGTACGTCATCTCGGCGTGACACAAGGTGGGGAAATTATTGGTATTGTATCAGTGCGCGATCTGTTGCTGCATTACAAGCGTTGCTCTGAGCCAAGAATCTCGTCTAAGGTGAAGTATTTAGAACGCAATGTCGTGCAAGATTGAGGAGTAGAGATCAGTTGTGAACCGTTAACTAAACTTGCCTGCTCAGCTGAATCAGATTGTGAGCCCTACTTAGTCAGCTCGCTGACCATGTGCACAAGCTCTGGAAGGATGAGTTTCTCCATTGCCAGTTTGACGGCGTTTTCCGACCCAGGCGTCGAAAAGAGTATCCGTCCATTAATGACGCCCGCGCTCGCTCTGCTCATAATCGCACGAGAGCCGATCTCCTGATAGGTCAAGTACCGAAAGACTTCACCAAATCCGTCCAGTCGTTTTTCCAGTATCGTGTTGACCGCTTCAAAGGTTGAATCTCTCCTCGAAATTCCCGTACCTCCGTTTATGATAATCGCGTGGACCTTGCTGTCCGTCACGGCAGATTTTATCTTGGCCTTTATCTTCGTCGGGTTGTCTTTCACCAAATGGTAGGCAATAACGCGGTGACCTGCTTCCTTGAGCATGTGCATTATGCAGTGACCGCTGGCATCGGAGTCGGGCGTGCGGGTATCACTGCAAGTAATGACCACGCACCCGACGGAAATGGCTGCGTGGGAAATATGCTGCTGATGGGGAACGGTATGTTGCATTACACTAGCAGAAACAGCTGTCAGCGATCAGCTATCGTCTGCTAATAGTGAGTTTTCACAAATGTTGACAGCTGAGCGCAGACGGCTAATCGTCACTATTATTTCCAGACCGCGTCAGGGTTCAACTTGGCAACCGGCGTACCCTTGGAGACGTGCTCGTCGAGTATCGTGCTAACGTCCGCCTCCGTGACTTTGGAGTACCACGTGTTGTCTGGATAGATAACCACGGTAGGTCCCTGCTCGCAGGGCCCAAGACAACCTGTAGCGGTCACCAGCACTTCGCCTGGCGGAACGGCACGTTGCATCAGCCCCATGTTGAAGGCCATCAGCAGCTGCGCAGCACCTGCGCTTGCACATGAAGGTTTGGGGTGGCCTGGGGGACGTGCATTAGTACATACAAGGATGTGATATTTCGGTTTCGGCATGATTTCTCCTTGGATTCGATGAAGCTTGCAATTGTTAGGTAACAGTTGCTAGCCCTCTGCCTTGGTTATAGATGACTTGACTCATAAATTGACCGCTAACCGCTTTGCTTGGTTACCTTGGCCGAAATCCTTCCCATTCTCGGACTGTTTCCTCAGGAAGCTTCCATTGGTTGAGTCCCTTCATGACCCAATCAATATAGTGGTTTTTGGGCTTAAACTTGCCGATTGGGTTAGCCGCATAGGTGGTTACGAGTTCCTTATCTCCTGCATTGCTGACTACGTTAACCTGGAGATGCCGATAGGTGCCCTGTGGGACATCATCTTCGAATTGATCCATGATTTTTAGATCTTCGTCGGTGAGTTCAAACACGCCGCCCCACACCTTTTCGCCTGGTGAAGGTACGATACTGGCTAGGCCGCACCGCCATTGAGTCGACCACCGGCAAAATTTGACAGTATGGTCCGTTAACATAGCCAGATAGAGAAACCTGTGTTCTGGGGCTCGGCGCGCGAGTTGGACAGGATTCAACTGGTCGCCGTACAAAAAAAACTTCATGTGGTGGGCTCATGACCTCTCACTGGTGACTGTGCTTGACAGTACTTGTAACACACCGGCTTTTCCTCTCACAAGCAGTCGAATCTGCAAATGTGGTTCCAGCATCTCTCTGTCCGTTGACAATGAAGAATTGTCCTTCCTATCATGTTTGATTTAGGTAGATTCACTTGATTCACGGATGTTTTCCGTGGTCAACAACTTCGACCCAGTGAACGCAGAGCAACTACATGCGTGAAACTAAAATATCTGTGCCGTTCTCAGCCGCCAAAGTAATCCGATACTTCGCTGCCACGGTTCTTATCGTAGGTGGATTTTACTCTCTTTGGAGCGCATTGCAGTCTCCGAAGTTGGTCGTGGATACGAAAGAAGCGGAAGCCCTGGCACTTGTGCAGCAACACTCAGCACTGGGATCTCCCACGATCCTAGAGGCAATGAACGAACATGTGCAATCCATGAAGGAGCGGGGTCGTGGGGTTCGGCTTGGGGAGTGGCAAGTGAAGCAGGTCGAGGGCAACATCTATGAAATTCGAGTGCAACTACGGGACCAGGGTGTGCGCGGCCAGTGGTTCGAACGCGAGTTTATCTGGCACGCCCATCTTGATCTCAAGAAGGTAAACGCTGCCTCCTTGCCTGCCGACGGTGTGACTCCAAAACCATCGGATAATGGCCCAGCATCACCTCCAGCAGAAGACTCGACGTCACACTAACGGGCTTCGTTTATGGACAACTTAAGCCAGGTGGTAAGGCGACTTGAACTTGGTCGCCTACGACACGTATCCTGCAACAGGGGACCTCGAAATTCGCATTGCCGACCCGATGTCCCGAAACAACGTCGAATTTCCATCCATGCCAAGGACATTCAACGACAACTCCGCTCAACCTCCCTTCTCCTAAAGGACCGCCTGCATGAGGACAGGCATTGTCGATAGCGTAAAAGGTCCCATCCACGTTGAAGAGGGCAATCCAAATTCCATTCACATCAACCGTTCGACCGGTTCCAGGTGGAACCTCACTCACATGGATAACACTTATGAAATCATCGATCATGTGTAGCACCGGTTTTGCTAAAAGAAATCTGAATCGGCCATAGAAAAGCACTTGCTTGATTTCAGAAGAACCTTATGGCATATAGACATCAGTGCATGCCCCTGTCCGGCAGATGATCTTTTCTCTCAATGTGGAGGCTTGGTCAGGGATGAGGTTGCCAGATGGAAATGACCCTCCTGCTCAACTCGACCTATGAACCCTTGCGGGTCGTGCATTGGCAGAAGGCAATTACCCTCCTTTGGCAAGGAAAAGTCGAAGTTCTCGAAGTCTATGACCGCGAAATTCACGGGATTTCTCTATCGATCAAGCTCCCTGCCGTGATGCGCCTCCTCAAGCTCGTGAAGCTGAAGGATAGCCATCGAGCTGTCAAGTTCTCTCGCATAAATATTTTTACGCGCGACGCATACACGTGCCAGTACTGTAGCCATCGGTTCCGTACAGAAGAGTTGACTTTCGACCATGTCGTCCCGATTGCCAAGGGCGGGAAGAAGGCATGGGAAAATATCGTGACTGCCTGCTGGCGGTGCAACAACAGAAAAAGTGGCCGTACGCCGGAAGAAGCCGGGATGAGGCTAAAAAAGAGGCCGCTAAAACCTCGATGGAGCCCCGTCATTACTATCACAATAGGTATCCGCAATACCCCAGAAAGCTGGCGAGATTATCTCTATTGGAACATGGAACTCGATGCCGATCCGACTGAAACCTAACTAAGAACGCTAATTTTTTGGCGATAGTTGTTTGGCCGCGGCAACCGCCTTTCTTCAACGATTCGATATTTCTTGCCAGTAAACGCATTTCCGTTAGCTTGATTTCTTAACCCCGTCTTCGTAGCAGTGCTAACTCCCTCGAAGAGTATCGTGCCTGTTATCGCATCGCCTATGTACGACCACAGGAGTGGCATTATAGCTGAAGTTTTAAGAAAAGTAGAGCGCGTGGTTTACGGTATAGAAAATCATATTGTATGATGGGCTTGTTCGTGATGGTTCCAGAAAGCATCTCTTCGAACTGGAGGAAAAGGTCATGGCAGCGAACTCAGGATTTCCCCTGGTCTTGGATGTAAAGGGGAGGTCAGTTTTGGTGCTTGGCGGTGACGAGGAGGCAGCTGACAAAACACAACGCCTCTTCGAATCCGGTGCACGCGTCATCGTCATCAGTCCTACGCTCAATGAGACGTTGCGGAAACTAGCAGCGTCGGCGAAAGTGATTCATCGCGCTCGACAATTCCGCGAAATGGATCTCGATCGTGCCATTTTGGTTCTGAACACCCTGAGGAGTGATCGGGAATTTGCCAAGCAGCTGTTTGCTAAAGGTAGGGAGAAGGGTGTCCTCGTTTGGTCGGTGGACTGTCCCGAAGCGAGCAGCGTGACCATGCCTGCGGTAGTGAAAGCGGGTCACATGCGTGTAGCGATCAGCACGAGTGGGGTCGCCCCGGCCTTATCCGGCTTCATGAAGGAAGATCTGGAACAAATTCTGGACAGTGAGTTCGGCGAGTTTGTGGAATGGCTGGGACAATTGCGCGAACGGGCCAAGAATGATGAGCCAGATGCTGACAAAAGGCGCGCCATCCTGCATAAGGCGCTGGACGGGTTCCACTTTTTCGGAAAGGTTCAGTATCCAAAGGTTTGGGTAGATCAACGGACCACCAAGGCGTGATGTGTATGGGTCTCGAGGTGACACAAGAGAAAGAGGAGGCACAATGGTGCTTTTGGAATTCAGTATGTCGCCGTTGGGCAAAGGAGAGAGTGTCGGAAAGTATGTGGCCCGCTCACTCGACATCATCGAAAAGAGCGGATTACCCTATCGATTAAACCCGATGGGGACGGTAGTGGAAGGGGAGTGGGATGAGGTGTTCAGTGTCGTGGAGCAATGCTATAGACAAATGGGTAAAGACTGTGATCGCATCTCCTGTATAATCAAGGTCGATTCACGAAAAGGATACTCTGGGCGGTTACGCAGTAAGGTGGCAAGTGTCGAGAAACGACTCAAACGAGCCATCAAACAGTAGTACGGTACCAGAACACCGAAGCTGCCCACCTTTACCATTTGAATGCTCTAGGGGATATGGCATTTTTGCAGCGACCCGGAGCTATAGTTGAAAAGAGACTGACAGGCCTTATACTCGTACTTCCGCGTACGCTTATCGCCTGTGACAGATGAAGAGAGGGGCAACTAAATAACATCCTAGGTGGGGTGATATCGCCGTGGGATACGCCCTCCAATAGTGCAGAGGACCTCGTATGGGATCGTTCCAGTAGATTCGGCAATATCGTCAGCTGTGATCTGCTGGCCTCCCTGGCGTCCAATGNNCTCCCTGGCGCCCGATGAGCACGGCTTCGTCGCCGACTGAGGCTCCACCTATCTCGGTGACATCCACCATCACCATATCCATGCACACTAGGCCGACGATCTGGGCACGCTGCCCCCGAATGAGCACGTGTCCCCGATTTGAGAGGCGTCGGCTCAATCCATCAGCATAGCCTACGGGCAAGATAGCGATCCGGGTCGGTCGCTTAGCGNNCTTAGCGGTGAATGTTCGCCCATAGCTGACCGAGCGTCCCATTTTAATCTGTCGAATTTGTGCAATACAGGTATAGAGGGAGAGGATCGGCTTCAGATCTGGGACAGCGACTGCTTTGGGCAGTGTGTGGTAGCCGTAAAGCATTAGACCTGGACGCACGAGCGAGTAGTGTGTCTCGGGAAATCGAATCGCACCACCACTGTTGGCTGCATGAATAAGGGGAATTCGGAATCCGCTATGTCTCACCAGAGCAATGACCTTGTTGAACTCCACCAACTGTTGCTGGGTCGAGTCCGGGTCTGGCCCATCGACATCTGCCAGATGGGTCATCAGCCCTTCCAATTGAAGGCTCCTGGGGAATCTATGTGAGTCGAATAGCCCTGCCACTTCATCTAAAGTAAGGCCCAAACGCCCCATCCCGGTTTCAATCTTGAGATGGACAGAATAGGGAGTAGGGAATGAGGCGGCGGTTCGGGCCAGGCCGTAGAGCAGCATTGCCGAATCACCGACTGCTGGAGTCAGTTGGTACGCAAAAAGGTCCGAGAACTGTTCTGAGAAGATGGCACCCATAACGACGATCGGCGCATTGATGCCGCCCTTTCGAAGCCCCATTCCTTCTTCAACTGAGACAACCGCAAAACGCGAGATACCTTGCCGAATCAAGGCCTTCGTGGTTTCCATCGCTCCGTGGCCATAGGCATTCGCCTTGACAACAGCCATGATATCGCACCCTGGGGAGAGAGCCCGTTGAAATTGGGTTACATTATGGGCGAGGGCCATGAGATCGATAGAAGCATAGGTTCGGGGGAATGTCGAAATGGTTGGCACTGGAGGTGGACTAGATCAGAAAGCCCACGGGTCAGACTTCCATGATCTCCTGTTCCTTTTTCTTCACTACATCGTCGATCTTCTGTCCGTACTGATCGGTGAGTTTCTGCGTCTCTTGCTCGCCTTTGCGCAGCTCATCCTCCGTGAGCTTGCCATCTTTTTGGAGTTTCTTCAACTCCTCGTTCGCATCTCGACGGAACCCGCGAATCTGCACCTTGGCGTCTTCCCCGTGCTTCTTGCTAATCTTAGTCAGTTCTTTTCGGCGCTCTTCCGTTAGTGGTGGAAGGGGGACCCGGATCATCTTGCCGTCGTTCGAGGGGTTGAGGCCCAACCCCGAACCAGCCAATCCTTTTTCGATTTCTTTTATTAGGCTGGGTTCCCATGGCTGAATGGTGATCAGGCGAGCTTCCGGCGTGGAAATGTTGGCCACTTGTTTAAGCGGTGTCATTGTGCCGTAATAGTCGATTCGGACTCCGTCTAGGAGATTGACAGACGCACGTGCTGTGCGCAGGACAGCTAGGTCACGTTTAAGGTGGTCAATAGCGTGATCCATTTGGACAGCAAGTTTTTGCCGTACCTGTGATGAGTTAGGCATAATGACACTCCGTGATCGGGCTCGCGTCTTTTTGATCAGCGATTGCCCAGCGTAACCAGTGTTCCGATAGGCTCACCTAGAGCCACGCGCTTAAAATTGCCTTTTGCTTTGAGGTTAAAAACAATCAGTGGGAGATTGTTATCCATGCAGAGACTGATTGCTGTAGAATCCATCACTTTGAGATTCTGGTTCAAAATTGCCAGAAAGGGAATCTCGGCGTACTTCTTCGCCAATGGATTCTTTACAGGATCGGCATCATACACACCATCCACCTTGGTACCTTTCATGATGACTTGAGCTCCTATTTCCATCGCTCGAAGCGCAGCAGCCGTGTCAGTCGAAAAGTAAGGATTGCCCGTGCCCCCGGCAAAAATAACCACTCGATTTTTTTCTAAGTGGCGGATAGCTCTCCGTCGGATATAGCCCTCAGCCAACTGGCGCATTTCGATGGCCGATTGCACACGTGTCATGACACCGGCACATTCAAGGGCATTTTGCAGCGCCAGTGCGTTTAGAACTGTTGCAAGCATCCCCATGTAATCAGCCGAGGCGCGCTCCATACCGGACGCGCTTGCGGCGATCCCCCGAAAGATATTTCCTCCGCCGATTACCACTGCAACTTGTATATCGATTGCCACGACCGAGGCAATTTCTTCTGCGAGATTTTGGAGAACGGATGGTTGGATGCCGTAGCCCTGCTCACCGGCCAACATCTCCCCACTGACTTTGAGAAGGAGACGCCGGTATTTGCCAACACTCATGCTTCGCCCAAATGGTAACGAGTAAACCGACGGATATTCATGTTCTCGCCAATCTTGGCGATTTTTTGAGCCACCAGGTCTTTTACAGTCACAGCAGGATCTTTGATAAACGATTGTTCCATAAGACAGCTTTCCTGATAGAACTTTTCAAGTTTCCCTTCGACGATCTTTGACCAAGCTGCTGGAGGCTTGCCCATCTCCTTCGCCTGACTTTCGTAGATTACCCGCTCCTTATCGATTATGTCCTTGGGGATTTCCTCGCGGTTCACATATAAAGGTTTCGCAGCTGCAACTTGTAGCGCTAGGTCATTGACGAATGCTTTAAATTCTTCGTTACGCGCGACGAAGTCTGTTTCACAGTTGACTTCGATCAACACACCAATCTTTCCACCCATGTGGATATACGCATGGACTAGTCCCTGGTTTGTCTCACGCCCAGATTTCTTTGCAGCCGCTGCAAGGCCTTTTTGTCGAAGGTAATCGATCGACTTGTTGATATCATTCCCATTCTCGCTGAGGGCTTTCTGGCAGTCCAATATACCAGCCCCCGTCTTCTCTCGAAGCTCTTTCACCAGTTGACTTGTCCCTGCCATGATGGTTTCCTCTGCGGTCTATGGAGAGCGCTGCTCTGATGAACTCTGCTATCCAACCTTATGACGCTGGGACGCCCTCAAGCTGCATGACTGGCTTTTTCTCGCCCGCGCCCGGTACGGCCTGAAACTCTGCCTCTTCTCGCTGGGTCTTGAGATGCGCGCCCTCAATGCAGGCGTCCGCAATTTTCGACGTGATGAGCTTGATTGAACGAATAGCATCGTCATTTCCAGGAATCGGATATGTGATATCATCTGGGTTGCAATTGCTGTCCAAAATGGCAATGACAGGAATCTCCAACCTGGCTGCCTCTTGGACAGCGATTTTTTCGATCCTCGTATCAAGAATGAAGACGGCGCCAGGTAGGCTACGCATGTTCTTAATGCCAGAGAGATATTTCTGCAGCTTGACGATTTCCTTCTGCATGAGAAGGACTTCTTTCTTCTTAAGGCCGTGTTCACTTGGATTCAGCAGGGTCGCTTCCATTTTTTTCATTTTGTCGATGCTGCGCCGAATCGTTTGAAAGTTGGTCAACATGCCTCCCAGCCACCGTTGATTGACGAAAAACATATTTGCCCGCTTCGCCTCTTCTTCGAGGATTTCTGCAGCCTGGCGTTTCGTCCCGACAAACAAGACGGATTCTCCCGATGTCACGGTATCC
>JABAOE010001121.1_pt2 | contig 12812 bp, 12 predicted proteins | sample 7062141 | NCBI WGS metagenome assembly JABAOE01 (sample SAMN14538627, study PRJNA623070) | marine sediment metagenome | biome: marine biome [ENVO:00000428]; feature: marine pelagic biome [ENVO:01000023]; material: deep marine sediment [ENVO:00002113] | place: India: Gulf of Khambhat ...
AGCAGCAGCGGGTCGCCATCGCCCGCGCCCTCGCCATGGAGCCCGACATCCTGCTGGCCGACGAGCCCACCGGAAACCTGGACAGCCAATCCGGCACGGAAATCGTCGATATCATGGAAGACCTGAACGGACAGGGACTGACCCTGCTGGTCGTCACGCATGATCCGAATATCGGCCGGCGCGCGAAGCGACAGATACGGATGGAGGACGGGCGGATCGCGACCGATAGCGGGAAGAACCGTGCGATGCTGGCGGGGAACGCATGAGATTCGACGACTGCAACCGGATCGCGCTCGGCGCCGTGCTGCGCTATCCGCTGCGGACGGCCATGATGCTGCTGGCGACGGCCATCGGCGTCGGATCGGTGCTGGTGCTGACCTCGCTCGGCGAGACGGCGCGCGACTACGTTACCAGCGAGTTCCAGGCACTCGGCACCCGCCTGCTGGTGGTGTTTCCGGGCAAGACCGAGACCAGCGGCCAGATGCCCGGTGCCCTGAGCGGCAGCGTAGAGCGCGACCTCACGCTCGACGATGCGCGATCGCTGCTGCGCAGTCCACACGTCAAGACGCTGGCGCCGCTCGTCGTCGGGAGCATGCCGGTCTCGTATGGCGGTCTCGAGCGTGACACCTCCGTCATCGGCACGGTCCACGACTTCCTCGCGATCCGCGGCTGGAAGATGGCGGTCGGCGAGTTCCTGCCGGACATCGACTTCGAACGTGCCCCGACCGTATGCGTGATCGGCCGCGCCATCAGGAGTGAGATCTTCGGTAACGAAATGCCGATCGGCAAGTGGCTGCGCGTCGGCGATCGCCGCTGCCGGGTCATCGGCGTGCTCGGCGACACCGGCACGTCGCTGATGATCGATGCCGACGAGATCGTCATCGTCCCGGTCGCATATGCGCAGGTGCTGTTCGACGTATCGGGCCTGTTCCGCATCATCGTCCAGGCGACCGACCGGGGTGACATGAACGCCGCCAGGCGCGACGTGATCGAGATCATCAAGCAGCGCCATTACGGGGAGGAGGACGTCACCGTGATCACCCAGGACGCGGTGCTAGCGACCTTCGACGGCATCTTCGACACGCTGACACGGGCGTTGGCCGGCATCGCATCGATCAGCCTGATCGTCGCAGGCGTGCTGATCATGAACGTCATGCTCGTCGCGGTCAGCCAGCGCACGCGCGAGGTCGGGTTGCTGAAGGCACTCGGCGCAACGCGACGGCAGATTATCGCGCTGTTCCTGTCCGAAGCGGTGTACCTGGCGGTCTTCGGCGGGCTGGCGGGACTCGCAGTCGGCTACGCGGCCGGTACCGCGCTGCGTGCGGCGTTTCCAGGGTTCGCGTTCATGCCGCCCCCTTGGGCGGCGGCGGCCGCATTTCTCGTCGCGATCGCCTGTGGCGTGTTCTTTGGCATTCTGCCGGCGCGCAAGGCGGCCGACCTCGATCCCATCGCGGCACTCGCAGGGCGGCAGGCATGATTACGCGCGATCTGCTGCGCTTCACGCTTCACTCGGCGGGTTCGCATCGATTGCGTAGCGGGCTGACCGCGCTGGGGATCGGCATCGGCGTGACCGCCGTCGTGTTGCTGACCTCGATCGGCCAGGGTCTGCAGCGCTACGTGCTGCGCGAATTCACGCAGTTCGGCACGAACATCATCTCTATCGCTCCCGGCCGGCCGGAGACCTTCGGCGGCGGCAACCTGCCGCTGGCGGCGATCAAGCCGCTATCGCTCGAAGATGCGGAGGCTCTCAAGCGTGTGCCCTACGCCACGCATGTCGCCGGGACGGTCCAGGGCAACGCCGAGATCGAGGGCAACGGACGTTCGCGTCGGACGCTCGTCACGGCCACGAGCCCGAGCATGCCGCTCGTGTGGTCGTTCGATGTCGCCCTCGGCGAGTTTCTGCCGTCCGACGATCCAAGGGCGCCCCGCGCATTCGCGGTGCTCGGCAGTAAGGTGCGCGACGAGCTATACGGCAACGTAAACCCGCTCGGGGCGAAGGTGCGAATCGGCGGACGCCGGTTCCGCGTCGTCGGCGTGATGGAGTCGAAGGGCACGATGCTCGGTTTCGACATGGACGACGCCGTCTACATTCCGACGGCACGCGGGTTGGAGATGTTCAACCGCGAGGGACTGGTCGACATCAGCGTGCTGTACGACGAGACGGTCTCTTCGGAAGAGGTCGAGGCCGGCATTCGACGCGTCCTGGTCGCACGGCATGGAGAGGAGGACTTCACGATGACGACCCAGCAGCAGATGCTGGACGTGCTCGGCTCAGTGCTTCGGGTGGTCACCCTGGCCGTCGCGGCACTCGGGGGCATCTCTCTGCTGGTCGGCGGCGTCGGCATCTTCACGATCATGACGATCGCCGTCCGCGAGCGCACGTCCGAGATCGGGCTCTTGCGCTCGCTCGGCGCGGTACGCACGAACGTCCGGAATATCTTCCTGTGCGAATCGATGCTGCTGGCGGCGATCGGCGGCGTCGGCGGACTGGCGCTGGGGGCGGCCATCGTCGAGACCGCCAGGCTGCTCGTGCCCGCTCTGCCCGTCAGCTACTCGATTCCGTACGCGGTAGCAGCGGAGGCCATCGCCATCCTGATCGGGCTCGTGGCGGGCGTCCTGCCCGCTCAGCAGGCCGCGGCGCTGGACCCGGTCGAGGCGCTGCGGACCGAATGAGTCAGGCTGGTCAGGGCCCGGCGCGCAAATCGTCGCGTAAACGAGCGAATCGCCCCCCGCGGAATTACTCGACCGGCTGGAAGCTATATTTCTGGCCGGCGATCGTAGCCTCGTACATCAGGCCGCCCTTGGCCTTTGTGAAGACGAGCATCCCGTTTGTGTACTTTGCGCTCTTCGAGTTCGCCTGCCCCTGACCACTCGCCCCGGTGCCGGTCCCCGTCGTGCTCGCCTCGGCGGACGCGCTGGCCTGAATAGCGATCGCCGAGGCGCCGGCGGCGAATTCGAAATTACCGCTGGTGAACTTCTCGAAAGCCCGCTGGTCCTCGAACAATATCAACTGGCTGTACGACTGGCCGCCGAGCTGCAGGCCGAACGAGACGTCCGTCAGCGAAGTGATACCGACGACCTTGCCACCCCGATACACCTGGCCGCGACCCCGAGCTGCGCCGATGCCCATGCCCCCCTTGCCGATCGTACGAAACACGGCGTAGCCGTAGGCCGTATCCATCAGGCCGGCGACCGCCGGGTCTTCGCGGAACCCTTTGATCGTCTCTGAGTAGTCCTTGATCTCGACGTCGGCCGCGAGCAGCGGAACGGCGAACATCAGTAAGGAAAATGCAAGAGCAATGCGCGTCTGAATCATTATGAATCCTCGTTGGGCAGCGCCCGTATGATTGGTTCCCCTCCCGCACCAGACCGCGAATGAAAGCATTTTCCGGCAGCCATGTCCATGGAAGGGACGATTCGAATCTTGGCCCGCCGGAACGTTTCGTGAAATACTGATGCGGTCGCCCGAAGACGATGAGGCGCAGCGGCACCGTCAAACCGGCGATAGGCAGATAAAGATATTGAAACTAAAGGGAGCGCCGAACGATGCTCGAGGCCTGCGAACGATTTTTCACCCAGGGTGCGGATGTCCTGAATCTGGAGGACAAGGTCAGGGAAATCCTGATCACGCCGAAGCGCATTGTGAAGGTCGAGATCGTTACCGAGGCCGACGACGGGCAGTTGCTCCACCACCTGGGCTTTCGCGTGCAACACGCAAATTCGCGCGGCCCTTTCAAGGGCGGCCTGCGCTATCACCCGACCATGGACGAGGACCATGCCAGCGCGCTCGCGAACCTGATGACGTGGAAGACGGCGATCGTCAACGTGCCGTTCGGCGGTGCGAAAGGCGGCGTCAATTGCGACCCGCATCAGCTGTCGAAACCAGAGCTGGACCGCATCACCCGCGTGTTCGTCGACCAGATCAAGGAGATCATTGGCCCGCAATTGGACATCCCTGCGCCGGACGTCAACACCAACGCCGACGTCATGGCGTGGATCATGGATCAGTATTCGACTTACTACGGGTTCTCTCCCGGGGTCGTCACGGGCAAGCCGGTCCACCTGTTCGGCTCGCTGGGCCGGGACGAGGCGACCGGCCGCGGCGTGATGTATTCGCTGCGCGAAGCCCTGCGAGATCAGGGCAGACAGATCGCCGACGTCACGGTCGCGCTGCAGGGCTTTGGCAACGTCGGGAGCCACGCGGCACGGCTGATCGCCGAACAAGGCGGTACGATCGTGGCCGTCTCGGATCACACGGGCGGCGTGGCGAATGCCGAAGGGCTCGAAGTCGAGGCATTGAGCGACTGGGTCAAGGCCCATGGCGGCGTCAAGGACTTTCCCGGGGGCGACGACCTCGACGGCGCGGAGCTGATCGCCTGGCCGGCCGATGTGCTGATCCCGGCGGCGCTCGAGGAGGCCATTACCGCCGAGAACGCTGGCGCGGTTCGAGCCTCGCTAATCGTCGAGGGCGCGAACGGTCCGGTCACGCCGGACGCGGACCGGATCCTGCAGGACCGCGGGGTCATGATCGTGCCGGACATACTGGCGAACGCGGGCGGCGTGACGGTGAGCTACTTCGAGTGGGCACAGAATATCCAGCGCTTCCAGTGGGAACTCGACCGCATCGTCGCGGAACTCGAGAAGACCATGACGAGGGCATACGCCAGCGTGCGCGAAGTCGCCAAAGAGAAACGCACCGATCTCCGGACCGCGGCCTTCGTGCTCGGGATACGGCGCGTTGCGAAGGCGGCCCTCTCTCGCCGCACAATCCGGGAGCAAATTTCTTTCGACTGATCGCAGCGCACGTTGACTGACCGCCAATCGGTCCCGATTCGCGCGGGCATTCCCGCACCTTTAGAATTGCTGCTACGTTAACTGACTGGTATTCCTTCCAACCGGGATGGCGAAACAATGAGAATACTCGCACTGCTGGCGGTAACGACCTGTTTCCTGGCAACACCGGTAAAGGCCGACGAGCAGCTGGAGGTGGAGATCCAGCGGGTCCTCGACCGCATGGAGGCAATCTACCGCGCCGATCCGAACGGCAGCCACCAGATATTCGACGAACTGTGGCTTCAGCACGAGAACATCCCAGACGCCCTGTGGGCACTGAATTCGGACCGCAGCGTGGAGGTGTCGGTCAACGACTGGATCGTCTTCAGGCCACGGATTCCGCGTGTCGACGAAGCCCTGGTTTTCTATCCCGGCGGCGAATGCGACGAGCGCGGCTAAGCGGAACCCCTGCGTCAGATCGCGTCCGCCGGCTACCTGGTCGTGCTGGTCCCAATGCCCCTCTACCTTGCCGTGCTCGCGCCGAATCGCGCCGCCGCGGTCATCGAGGCATACCCCGAGATCCGGACATGGGCTATCGCAGGACACTCGCCCGGCGGCGCCATGGCCTCCCGGTACGTCTATCGTCATCCCGACGCCATGGACGGCCTGTTACTCTGGGACGCCTACCCGCCCGATGCCGACGACTTATCAGATCGTTCGCTGAGCGTCACCGTCATTCAACGCTCCGACGAATCCGGAGAGCCTCCGGAGCACTACGCCGAGTACCTTCGTATGCTGCCGGCACATACGGAGTACTTCCCGATAATCGGCGCGAGCCACGTCAATTTCGGCCTCTTCCAGCCCGCGCTCCGCTTCCGTCAGGCGCCCCCGGCAACCATTCCCATCGACGAGCCGCATCGACTGATCGCGGATGCCTCCATCGCCTTCCTGGAATCCTTATGAATCAGCGCCTCGCAATGCCCACTCGCGCTCGCATGCCCGCATTAGTAGTAACATGAGCCGTCCTGGGTAAGGTATTCATGCCAGCAGTCGAGCGTCTGAATGCGATCGTCATCGCCGCCGTTTCATTCGCGGTATTGACGCTCGCGTCGCTGATACTGTTGAGTCTAGGATCCCTGCTCGGTCACGTCGAACTGACCGCTGTCACCGAACCAACCCGCTGGCTCGCGCGGCTGGAACCGGACGAGGCGTTCGAGATCCTGTCGAACGCGGCGGAATTGCTCGCCGGCGTGCTGGCGATTGCGATCACCGTCGTCGCCATCGTCGTCGAGCTCGCCGCGACGCGATACAGCCACCGGATCACCAGGCTCTTCATCAGCGAACCGGTCAACATCGCCGTGATGAGCTTCTTCCTGCTGACCACCGTGCAGTGTGTCTGGATCGCCGCCACCCTGGATCAGCCCGGCGGCGCAGCCCTGTTGCCGAACGCCGGATTCGCGATCGCGATGACGATGGTGACGATATCGCTGCTGCTGCTCTTGCCGTATTTCTATTTCGTCTTCTCATTCATCTCCCCGCTCAGCATCATTCACAAGCTGCGTTCGGCCGCGCATCGCATCTATCGCAAAGCCGGCGGTGGGTCCGCCGCGCGCGCGCACGCGAAGGTGCTCGAGGTGGTCGACGAGATTCAGGATATCGCGCGGAGCGCCTCCGATCAGGCCGACAGCCAGATCGCGATGGCGGCTGTCGAAGCCATGGCGGAATTGATCCGCAATTACCAGGACGATCGGGCCGCGCTGCCGGAAGCCTGGTTCGGGATCGATGAGACGATCAGTGGCGATCCGGATTTCGTGTCACTAGGACCCTCGGCCATGCGGGACGTTCGCGAGAAACGGCTCTGGTTCGAGGTGAAAGTCATGCGCCAGTATCTCGCGCTGATGAACCAGACCGTGCCGCAGGCGCGCGACGTGGCCAATGTGATCGCCATCAATACCCAGAAGATCGGAGTTGCGGCGGCCATCGTTAACCCGGCCTTGCTCGAACTGGTCATCCGCTGCTTCAACAGTTATATGCGCACGACGATCCGCGCAGGCGATCCGCGCACTGCCTACTACGTGATGAACGAGTATCGCTTCCTCGCCGAGGCATTGCTGCGCGAGCAGTCGTTCGAATCGGTGAAGAATATCGTCGAGTACTTTCGTTTTTACGCGACCTTTTCCCACGGGCTGGGAGAGTCATTCCTGCTGGAGGTCGCGGCCCACGACATCGTCCGCCTGATCGAGGAGGCCGTGTCCCTGGATGCCCCGATCGTCGACGAATTGCTCGAGCGACTCCTCGAACTCGATCAGGAGATTCGTGCAGAAAGTTCCGAGGCCAGCCTGCTCAGCGTACGCCGCGCTCAGCTGCAACTCGCCACATTCTTCCTCGACCGGCACGACGAGGTACGGGCCCGTCGCATCGTCGATGACATGCGGGATGAAAACCTCGACCGCCTGCGGCGGGTCAGGCAGGTGCTCCTGAACGAAGACCGACCGCAGTACTGGGAATTTACCGACCGCGGCGTAAACTTCAGCTACCTGAAGCCCGAACGACGACCACATCTTGATACGCTGTTCGCGTGGCTGGAAAAGCGCGATATCTGAACCATCAGACAGCCTCCGGGCATGACCCGGCCATGCCGGATTCGGCCGCGAGCCTGCGCAGGCACATTCCTGAAATCGCGATCGAGTGGGCCGCGAACTCGCCGGAGCGAATCTGGCGAAGTGTCGACGGCACACTCTGCTTCGCCGACATATCGGGATTCACGGCGCTGGCGGAACGGCTCGCCCAGCACGGGCGGGTCGGTGGAGAGGAACTGATCGAGACATTGAGCCGTGTCTTCGGCAGCATGCTCGATTGCGCCCGCGCCTATGACGGTGCACTGCTCAAGTTCGGCGGCGATGCGTTGCTGTTCCTGTTTCGCGGCGAACAGCATGCGGTGCGCGCCGCGAGCGCGGCCGTCGAGATGCGCCGCGCGCTCAAGAGGGCCGCCGAAATCCCGACCTCGGTCGGCCGGTTGCGGCTATCGATGTCCGTGGGCCTGCACTCTGGGCAACTGCACCTGTTCCTCGTCGGATCCCCGCATCGTGAACTCGTGCTGGCCGGACCGGCGGCGAGCCGCGTCACACGGATCGAGAGCGCCGCGAGCGCGGGTCAGATAGCGGTCAGCGGGGCGACCGCCGCTGCGCTGCCCACCGACGCCACGCGCCGCCGCGAGGACGGCACGCGGCTCCTGCGCTGGCGCAAACCGGTCGCGTCGGCCGGCGGTCGATCCGCCGCCTGCTCAGCCTCACCGGATTTGCTGCGAGGCCTGTTCCCGCGGCCGCTTTGCGCGGTCCTCGAGTCGGGACCGCCGGATCCCGAACACCGCCTCGCCTGCATCGCATTCGTGCGCTTTTCGGGCACCGACGCCTTGCTGCGCGCAGACGGACCAGAAGCACTGGCCAACGCGCTGCATCAGACCATCGGCACGGCGGGCAAGATTTTCGATGCCGAAGGCATCACGTTGCTGGCGGTCGATGTCGACCACGATGGCGGCAAGCTGTTCCTCGGCACGGGCGTGCCGGTCGCGAGCGAAGACGACGAGGGGCGCATGCTGCGCGCGCTGCGACTCCTGGCCGATGCGGACACGCCGCTGCCGCTGCAATTCGGGGTCAATCGCGGGCACGTCTTCGCGGCGGAGGTCGGCACGCATTGGCGGGCAGCCTATTCGGCGATGGGCGACACGACCAATACGGCGGCACGCATCTGCGCCAAAGCGCCAATCGGCACCATCTACTCCCATCCCTCCGTGCTGGTTCAGTCGCGGACCGAGTTCGTGGCGGAACAGGTCGGGCCATTCGCCTTCAAGGGCAAGAGGACGCCGCAGTCCCTGTATCGCGTGGGCCAACAGCTCGGCGCGCAGGAGGCGCGGCGCGCGCGCGCGATCCCCGCGACCTTCAGGGAAGCCGAAGGGCGCGCCCTCGCCGAGGCGACGAGGGCGCTAACGGCCGGCCGGGGCGGCGTCGTGTCGATCGTCGGAGACCCGGGGCTCGGAAAAAGCCGCCTGCTGGGCCAGGCACTCGACGGTCTGGGGGATGCGCCGATCATCAAGTTTCGTGGCGAACCGTTGCGGATGACCAGCCCCTACGGCTTGTTTCGCGACCCGATCCGAGCCGTCCTGGGCATCACGACAACGCGCCCGGAGGCGCTGCCGTTGCAACTGGAGGGAAGCGTCGCCGGGCTCGATCAGCGTCTGACACCGGCGCTGGCGCTGCTCGGCGACGTGACGCAGATCGACATCGAACCGTCCGCCGAGGTCGCGGCTATCGAGGCCAATTTTCGCCCCGAGCGGACGGCCGATGTGGTGATCCGGCTGCTCGGCTTGCTGCATCCCGGCCCGGTCGCGTTCGCCGTCGAGGACGCCGAGTGGGCCGATGACGCCTCCGCGCATCTGCTGCAGCGCCTCGCGCAGGCCTGCGAGGAGCGAGGCTGGCTGATGCTGGTGGCGCGCCGGCACGAAGCCGGCGGTTTCGTCCCGGCTACCGGGTCACGGCTGATACTCGAGCCTTTGCCGGCGGACGTCATCGAGGCGCTGGTCATCGCGTCGACCTCATCGGCGCCGCTGCGACCGCACGAAGTCGACCTGATCGTCCGTCGTGCCGGCGGCAATCCGCTGTTCGCCGAGGAAATCATCCGCGCCGGACGCGATGCCGGTTCCTTCGACGCGGTTCCGGAGTCTCTCGAAGCAGCGATTGCGGCCCAGGCAGATGCGTTAGACCCGGCGGCGCGCCGGGTGCTTCGTTACGCCACCGTGCTCGGCAATCGGTTCTCGCGCGAGATGCTCGAAGCGCTGCTGACATCCGAAGGCCGGCAACTCGATCGAGACATCCTGCCGCGACTGGACGGCTTTCTGGCGGCCGAAGACCGCGAGTGGCTGCGTTTTCGGAATGACCTGGTGCGGACGACGATATACGAGGGCCTCGCCTATCGGCTGCGTGGCCGCCTGCACCTCGTCGCCGCGGAGACCCTGGAAAAACGGGCGGTCGACGCCAGGTCGGACGCCGACAGTCTGGCCCGCCATTTTCATCTCGCCGGCAGGCACGAGCGAGTCTGGCACTATGCGCTGATCGGCGCGAACCGGGCCCGGCGGGCGTACGCCAGCCCCGAGGCGGCGAGTCTCTACGAGCTGGCGCTCGATGCGGCACGNNCGCGAATGGGCGGGGATGTTCGATCGGGCGCTCGACGCGTTTCGTCACGCCTCCCATCTCGTCAAGAACGATCCGGTCGCCCACGCCGGCTTGCTGGTGTATCGCGCGCACGCGCGGGAACGTGCCGGCGCATTCTCGGCGGCGCTGCGGGAATTGTCGATCGCGCGGCGCCTGATCGTCGACATCGATTCGCCGCCGGCGCGCGAGACCCGGGCGAAGATCGAGTCGTTCACGGCGATGCTGCGCTTCGGGCAGGAGCACTACCGCGAGGCGCTGCAGCTCGCGCAGGCCGCGCTGCCGGAGGCGCGGGCCGCCGGGAATCCCGCGGCGCTGGCCGAGACCCTCGTCACCTCGGGCTCCGCGCAACAGGCTTTGGGTGAGGGCGACCCGAGCCACATGCTGGAAGCACTGGCGATCTATGAAGAGATCGGCGACCTGTCCAGCGAGGCGAATGTGCGCGGGAACCTGGGTTGCTCGGAGTTCCTCGCCGGCCACTGGGACGAGGCGCTGGCGTGGTTCGAAACGCACCGCGACACCTGCCTGCGGGCCGGCAACGTCGCGGGCGCGGCGACCGCCGACTCGAATATCGGCGAAATCATGGTCAAGCGGCGCCAGTTCGACGCCGCCGAACCGTTGTTGCGGGCCGCGGTGCGGCGTATGCGCGCCTCCGCGTTCAACGACGGCGCTGCGTATGCCGAGATTCAGCTCGCACGAATCCTCGTGGAGCGCGGTCATTTCGCGCAAGCCGACGAGTTGATGGCGCGCGTCGCCGCCGAGTTCACGCGAATCGGCCAGTCGCTCAGCTCCCTGGAGGCCTCGATGGTGCAGGCGCTGGCCAAGTCCGGCGCCGGGGACGCGACGGCGGCGCTGGCCCTGCTGGACGCCGCCGCTCGGGCGGGCGGCGGCGACGCGCGGCTATTCGAACCGCAGATCGCCGAAGTGCGGGCCCGGGTCCTGCTGGCGCTGGGGCGCATCGAGGAGGCGCAGCGGGTCATTCGGAAGGGCCTGGATGCCGCGCGCGACTATGCATTGCCATACGAAGAAGCGATGCTGCTCCAGGCGCGGATCGCCATAGCCGGATGCGTCGGCGCCGAGCCGGACCCGGGGGACGTCGACGCGTGCCGGAAGCTGATGGACGGCCTCGGTATCGAGTAGGCGCCGAGGCCGCGCATCCGCTTCGATGTCTGCGCTCCGTGCTGTCGCTAACGGCTCCACCGGATGTCGCCCCAGAACAGAATCGTCTGGCAGACCTGCATCAGCGGCGACACCTGCGGGCCGAGGTACTCCTGGGCGTTGTCGAGGATGCACGAGAATTCGACCTTGTCGTCGGGATAGACCTCACCCGGCACATCGATCAGGTCGAACGCGGCCGGGTGGTTCAACACCTCCGAGATGATCCGGTTCCCGTTCGGATCCAGCACGACCGTGCCGGTGCAGCGCTCGGGCGTGAAGGCGAACGGCGTGGTCGGGTCATTCGGGTTGACGAACTCGACCTCCGTTTTCGGCGCGTCGAAGCCCAGCGGTTGCGAGGCTTCCGGCGGGAAGCAGATCTGGATCGACGCGGCCAGTTGCTGGGCGAGCTCCGGCGTGGTCAGCTCGCAACCCTCGACGATCCCCTCGAGCGTCCGGAACACGTAGGCAACGTCGGACTCGCACGTCGTCTCCCCGCCCGTGCTCGGGCCCGGGTCGAGCCGCGTGACCGTGCACTCCGCGTCGTTGATGCCGTCGCCGATCGTCGACGTATCGGTGCCCCCCGGCGACTGGTTGCTTGCGCAGCCGAGCACCCCGATGTCCGGTGCTTCGGTCAGGTAGATGACAGAGTTGTTGTCGAATGCGTCGCCGGCGAAGTCACCGCCGCCTTCCCACGAGGCCTCTCCGACCGCCGCCCAGACGCGGTAGCCCTGCCCGAGTGCATTGATGATCCAGCGGCAGTTGTCAAATTCGCCCGCATCAGGCCCCGAGTCGGATCTCGCGACACAGTTCCAGATCCTGGAACCGGGGTCGAACGACGCGTTGGGATCGCTCGGATTGATGCTGCTTCCCGAGCGCAGTTCGTACGTCTCGACCACGCTGCCAGCGATCAGCACCTCCAGGAATAGCAGCGCGTTCTTCTTGACCTCGATGTCGAGCTCGAGCCGATAGAACGCGTTCGCGTCGATCAGGGTCGGATCGAGCGTATCCGTGCCCAGCGAGAATTCGATGACCTCGTTCTTGTCATAGCTGAACCGGTAACAGGCGACGCCTTTGGGCCCGTCGGGCACGCCGAGTGAATCCGGGCCGACGCCGATGTCGCCGCTGCCGTTGCCGCCGGTCGACGAGAGCGCGGTCAGCGCGTACGGGCCGGCAAACTGCAGGATGCATTTGCTGACAACCCCGATCTGCTGCTGCAGGCCGGTCGGCACGTGCACGAAGCGGCGCGGCAGATGGCCGATCGCGCCCGGACCCGGCTCGATCGCTGCACCCATTTGCAGCCGCAACTGACCCCGGTCCGGCAGGCCCGCCGGCGGCAGTTGTGCCGCCAGCTGGCCCGAGAATCCGGCCAGGAAAACAAACAACAAGGCCGCGCCGCGATGCATGCGGGCGCGATTGACACACGGCCGAAACAGCCTGTCCACAATATTCATCTCAATTCTTCCCCGATTCCTGGATGCCCGTCTCTTTCGGGTCGGGCTTATTGTTTTACGCGGTTGCGTGGCGCCGCTTCGTTGGAACTATACCAGAATCGAATCGTTACGGCGGGCGGCGCCGGCCGGCGGGCCGCCACTGTGCACGCAGGCCGCCGTGTCGGGCGTCCGGCTACTCCCTGCGTGAGTCCGGAGGCCGCTCGACGAGGGTCCAGTTATCGAGCCA
>JABAOE010007846.1_pt2 | contig 12807 bp, 13 predicted proteins | sample 7062141 | NCBI WGS metagenome assembly JABAOE01 (sample SAMN14538627, study PRJNA623070) | marine sediment metagenome | biome: marine biome [ENVO:00000428]; feature: marine pelagic biome [ENVO:01000023]; material: deep marine sediment [ENVO:00002113] | place: India: Gulf of Khambhat ...
ACGCTTTCGGGCATCTTCATCTGGCCCTGGCCGAACTTCGGCGCCGGCATGACCTTGCCGCGCGCCGACCCCGCCATATCAGGGACGAACGCCTCAACGTCCTCGATAGCGCGTTCTTCAAACCAGGCCTGGAATACGTCCTCTTTGCTCACGTTACACCTACCGTTTGGCCGCGCGTTCCCGGCACGCATCGCCGAATGCCCGGAACATGGCCATGGAAAATTCGTTTTCGGTCACCCGCCACTCCGGATGCCACTGCACCGCGAGATTGAATCCCGGCGCCCCGTCGACGCGAAACGCTTCCACGAGTCCATCGTCCGCCACGGCCTCAACCACGAGCCCCTCGGCCAGGCGCTCAACGCCTTGTCTGTGCAGGGAATTGACCATCGTCGTCGGCTCGCCGACAAAACCGTGCAGCATGCCGCCTTCGGTGAGGCGGATCTGATGCGACGGCCCGTACTGAACGTCGATCGGATCCTCATCGTCCTGCAGGTGACTGTGATAGCCGTCGACTTCATGCACCTTCTGGTACAGCGACCCGCCGAGGGCCACGTTAAGCTCCTGGAATCCGCGACAGATCGCGAAGACCGGCACGCCGAGTTCAAGAGCCCGCTGCGCGAGCGGGAGTGTCAACTCGTCGCGATGCGGATCGTGCAGCGTATCGGGGTGGCTCGGGTCGCCGTCATAGTGGTGCGGCTCGATGTCGGACGGGCTGCCAGTGAACAGGATGCCGTCAAACAGGTCGATGAGTTCATCGACTTCGAGCTGGTCCGCAACCACGGGTATGGCCAGAGGAATCCCTTCCGAGCCTGCGGTGATCCCGCGCACGTATTTCTCACCTACCTTGTGGAAGGCATCGTAGGACTCTGCACGCCGGTCCGCGGGCAAACCAATGACGGGCTTGGCGCGTCTCATCCCTGCGCCTCCGCTTTTCTGCCGAGGAACCTGAGCGCCACGGCGAGAACGGCCACGCCGGCAACAATCGAAATCCACGGTGGCAACCCGTATCCGCCGGGGATCGTGCCGAGCAGAAGACCAACAGCGCCAACCAGCAATGCATACGGTAACTGCGTACGCACGTGCTCGATGTGATCGCAGCCGCTCGCCACCGACGACAGCACCGTCGTGTCGGAGATCGGCGAGCAGTGGTCGCCCCAGACCGCGCCGCCGAGGCAACAGGCGACGGCCGAGTACATGATGTGCATACCTGAATCGTCGGCGATGCCGTTCACGCCCATGACGGCCCAGCAGAGCGGAATGATCAGCGGCATCAGGATGGCCATCGTGCCCCAGCTGGTGCCGGTCGTGAACGCCGTGATCGCGGCGAGAATAAAGACGATGGCGGGTATCAGCGCTACGGGAAGCGAATCGGCGAGCAGGGTCACGAGATAGGACGCGGTGTTGAGCGTCGCCGTCAGATCCGACAGCGCCCAGGCCAGCACGAGGATGATCATGCCGAACAGCGTGGCTCGCAGTCCGCCGTACCACGCATCCACGGTCTCGTGCACGGTCAGTATCCTCTGGCCGATTGACATCGCCGCTGCGACGAGCACGCCGACGAATGATGAGTACATCATCGCGCGATACGGGCTCGTCGACTCGAGGATCGAGATCATCGAATCGCCTTCGCCAAGCATGACAAGGCTGACCATCAGTGCAACCACCAGTGTGATGATCGGCACGAACGCGTTGATGGCGCGCAGCGGAATCCGGTCTTTCGCTGCGAGTTCGTCGCCATGGATGGCCGGCAGCTCCTCGGCAGTCTCGGGCTTGACCGTGCCGTTGCGCGCCCGGATCTCAGCCTTGAGCATAGGCCCGAAGTCCTTGCCGCTCGCAGAGATCATCAGCACGAACACGATCGCGAGGATCGGGTAGAAGCTGTAGGGGATCGAGTGGATGAATACCGAGTAAGCCTGGACGTGTGACAGCTCGTCGATCGTGCGAAGCGCCTGGTCGACCAGCCCGATCTCGTAGCCGATCCACGTCGTAATCAGCGCGATACAGGCGACCGGCGCCGCGGTCGAGTCGACGATGTACGCGAGCTTCTCACGGGATACTTTGAGGTGATCAGTCAGCGACCGCGCCGTGTTGCCGACGACCAGCGTATTGCTGTAGTCGTCGAAAAAGATCATGAGGCCCATGAGCCAGACGGCCACCTGGCCGCCGATCGCGGTCTTCGCCCGACTGACGATCGCCTGGACGACGCTTGCCATGCCGCCATTGCGCGTGATGATGCCGACCATGCCGCCGATCATCATCGTGAACAGGATGATCGAGGCCCGGTCGAAGTCGGCGATTGCGCCGGTCACGTAGACCTGGAAGCTGTCGAGCAGCCCGCGGCCGGCACCGAACAGCGTGAACGATTGCAGCGCAGTCGCGCCCACCCACAAGCCGATGAGCAGCGCCGGGATGACGTTGCGCAGCGTCAGCGCAATGGCGATCGCGAGGACGGCCGGCAATACCGACACCCAGCCCGGGATCGTTCGCAATGCGACGCTTGCTCTGCTGTCGCCCGCGCTTGCCGATACCGACGTCATGCCGGTCGTAGCAATGACGATATCCTCGAACACGGTGGAGCCGTCCTCATCAGCCACAGCAGCCCGACTCTCGCCGGCCACTGCCAGTTGAACTGCCTGCCCTGGTGCACTTCCCGTGACCGTGTAATCGAGTGGCACGCCGGCCAGCCCGACGGCCGGCGTCTCGATCTCGATCGCGTCGGCAGAGAAAGGAATCAGGATCGCCAGCCAGGCGGCGGCGAGCAGTCTGCGAGTGTTGATATGGTTATTCCTGCAGCTCTTTATCGGCCCAGATTCTAGCATGGCGCTTAGAATCTCGGCTGCAACTGCCCGGCGGCCGCGCACAGCGTAGCCCCGAGACTGGCCCGCCTCCCCTCGGTCATTCGCTGCGTCGGTCCGCAGATCGACATCGCGGCCAGGATTTCACCGGAGCTGTTGCGCACGACCGTGCCGACACCCGTAAACCCGTCTTCCAGTTCATCGACGGTCTCCGCAAATCCGCGGCGCCGGATGTCACCTAGCTGGTCTTCGAGAATCTCGGGATCCGTGATCGTACGAGCGGTCAGAGGAACGAGCCGCTGGCCCAACCGCGTCATCCCGTTCTCGCTGAACGCGATGATGGCCTTGCCCGTCGACGTCGCGTGCATGGCCCAGCGTGTACCGACATTGCCGCCCGCGGCGACCCGATGCCCGCCGCTGATCTCGTCGAGGATCAACATCGTGTCCTCGACCGGGATTTCGAGCGTGGCCGTCTCCCCGGTCTCTGATGCCAGGCTCTTCAACAGTGGCCGCGCCTTGAGGCGCAGGTTGTCGCTCGACAGCGCCTGCACACCGAGCGCGATCACGGCCGGCCCCAGCCGGTAGGCGCCCGACTCGGCATCTTTTTCGAGCATCGATTCACTGAGCAGCGCCTGCAGCAGCCGATGAGTCGTCGTCTTGTTGAGCCCCGCTTTTTCCGTGAGTTGCCCAAGCCGCAGCCGCGGCTGCTCGGGTGTAAACAGCTTGAGCAGGCGGATGGCCCGGAGCGCCGCTTGCGCGCCTTGCGGAGATTCGATCATAATTGTTCCATATTATGAAATTACTTTTCATAATACGATAACATACTCTCGCTTGCGGCCGCACCTGAAATCACAGATGCTTGTGGCGCAAGGACTTACGAGAACAACAGTCATGGCCAGAACTGCTTCCCTGCTCAGTGAAATCAGGGCCGCCGAGAAGAAATACGGCAAATTCGAATCGCTCGAGCTGCTGATTCCGGACCTCTCCGGGATCCTGCGCGGCAAACGCATCCGGCGGGGCGATTTCGAGAAAAGCGCCGAGGGCGGTTTCGTGTTCTGCGCTGGCGCCACGCTGCTCAATTCACTGGGTGAGGTCACCTCGGGGGTGCCCGGTTCCGATGATGGCGATCCCGACCTGCCCGCCAGGCTGATCCCGGGTTCCGTCGTTCCGGTACCCTGGTCGAACAAGCCGATGGGGCAGGCTTTTTTCCGCATCGTGAATGAGGACGGCGGCGACTATTTCGGGGATTCCCGCACGGTGCTCGAAAACGCCTTGAAACCGCTGACGAAAAAGGGCATCACGCCTGTCGTCGCCACCGAGCTCGAGTTCTACTTGCTCGATGCCCAGCAGGGTGACCTTCGCATCGGCGCGCCGATGGTGCCGGGGACCGACCGGCCCCAGCCCGGCACCCAGGTGTACCTGCCGGATGACCTGTTCGAGGTCGAAGGCTTCCTGGACGACGTGTACGAGTGGTGTGCCCTGCAGAATATCCCGGCCGAGGCCGCGATCTCGGAATACTCGGCCGGCCAGTTCGAGATCAACCTGCACCATGTCGNNCCTGCGACCACGCTGTCATGCTCAAACGCGTGATCAAGGCAGCCGCCCGCAAGCACGGCTACATCGCCTGCTTCATGGCCAAGCCGTTCGAACAGGACGCCGGCAACGGCCTGCACATACACATGAGTCTCGTCAACAAGAACGGCCAGAACTACTTCTCGCAAGGCAAGGAAAAGATGGCCTTGCCGCCGTTCTCCGCCCGGCTGCGCCACGCGGTCGGCGGTTTATTGAAGCTGATGCCCGAATCGACGGCCCTGTTCTGCCCGAACGCCAATTCCTACCGGCGCCTGCGACCCGACATGTTCGCCCCGGTAGAGCCCAACTGGGGCGTCAACCATCGCGTGGTGTCGGTGCGCATTCCTGAATCGGACGAAGCCGCATTGCGGTTTGAACACCGCGTCGCGGGTGCCGATGCCAACCCCTATCTGGTCATGGCGGCCGTCGCGGCCGCGGCGCATCACGGCATGAAGAACAAGCTGGACCCCGGCAAGATGATTGAACAGGGTGCGGAGATCATGCCGAAACTCAAGATACCGAACCGTTGGGACGCCGCGCTCGACCGCTTCGCCCGCAGCAAGGTCCTGCCCGAGTACCTCGGCAAGGATTTCTGCAAGTACTACACGATGGTGCGCCGGGCCGAGAGTCGGAAATTCCACAACCGCATATCCCAACTCGACTTCGACTGGTACCTGAGGGCCGTGTAGTGAACTGGGACGCGGTATCGGCGCTCGCGGAGATTATCGGCCTCATCGCCGTCGTGGTCTCGCTCCTTTACCTCGCGTTCCAGGTGCGCCAGAACACCATCCAGCTCAAGCAGGACAACCTGCTGAAGAACGTGCGCGGCACGCTCGACACCAACTGGTACTTCCATCGCGACCCGGCGGCGTTCGAGGTATTCCGCAAGGGCGTGAAGAGCTTTGACGCCATGGCACCGCAGGACCAGGCGCATTTCCACTCGATCGTCGTCGACCTCGCGTTCTACCTGCAAATGTCCTGGAGCCTCGCCCAGCACGGACTCGTCGACGAGTCAGCAGTGAAGATCAAAGAACGCTTTTTCGCTGCGGTGTTGATTACACCGGGTGGCCGGGAATGGTTCGAGTACGCAAAGTCGACCGAACCCATGCCCGATTACGCCATCGACTACCTCGCCGGGCTGATCGAATCCGACCCGAGCAATGGCCGCCCGATTACCGAGCTCCAGCGCTGGTTTGGGTCCGAGGACTAAACGACAGCTCGTCCTGGTTCCCGCCGCCCGTCGCCACCGCGCCTATACCCCGGGCTGCGGAAGGTCCCTGCTGCTGGCCCACCAGCGTGAAAAATCGTCGACGAGTTTGTCGGTCGGCGTCTGGTAGACCTCGCGACCCACCTGCATACAATGCTCGTAGAGTTCGCTCTTGCGCGCAATGGCCCGTTGCAACAGTTCCGTGTCGACGTTATCCAAAGATTCGAGAAAGGCCTGCAGGACTGCGAGGTCGTGTGCATCACCGAGACTCAACTGTAGATCACGCAACCTTTTGCGTCGCTTGCGGATCTCCGCCTTGTTGATGCGCTCCAGGATGCGGACGTGGTACCAGTGGTACTTGGTTTTCTTGCGGAGCTCATGGAACTTCTCATCATTCGGATCACGCCTGGTTGCATCCCATATGTCGAGACATTCCTGGTAGGTCTGCGAGAATCCGGGAGCCAGGTCAACGAAACCCGCAATATCGTATGGCCAGTTATCCACGGCGCTGCGGCACACGGCCATGATAGTGAGTGACCGGTTGATCGTCGCCTCTGGAACAGGCTCCGGGTGCACAGAGAAATCGGCGCTTGACCCGCCCAAAGCTCCGATCGTCCTGGCCAGAACCTCGGTCTCACGATGCGCGCCGAGAAGCTTGGCGGCCGCGCGGACGCGTTGATCCTGTACCTCGAAAACGTCACCCATCAATGGGCGCTGCAGCCTCAACAATCCCCGCATCTTCTTGCACCGGGCCCGCAGCCCATGCACCTGCTTGTCCGCAGGTACAGAATCGTCCGCAAAATTGCCCGTGGCAATGTCGATCTGCTCGTGCGCAATTCGGCGCAGCGCGGGCACGACAGGTTCGTTTTTAAGGATGTGGAACGGCATGGAGTGCGACCGAATTATCCTATGTGGCACACGGCTATGGGTCGGCAACCGTCATTGTATCTTGGAATGATCCGGGCGGTTCGCGAGACGAGGGATTCGGGTGGGAGCGCCTCTAGCCCGTGGCCGCCGTGTCGCGCTTGAGCAATCGTGCGGTCAGAACCAGCGCACTACCGATGAATGCCAGGGCAATGAACAGGCTTGCCGGACGCCCGTGCGGGAAGTCTTCGACGAACAACTTGATGCACACGAGCACCAGCACCGGGTACACGAGGTAACTCGCCTCGTGCCAGCGGTTGAAGCGGCTCGTAACCGCCAGCGTGATTGCGGCCATCGATAACACGGCAGTGCGCAATGCAGCCAGGTAGGCAAGGTCGGGTTCTCCGGCTGCAATGTCCCCGAAGGTCAGCATGCCAACCATCGTCAGCAGGCCGCCAACTTCCCACGTTGCCAGGGCAAGTACGATCAACTGGGGCATGTTTTCGAGCGTGCCCCATCGTTCCGAGCGCTGGGCCACAGGGATGAACAGGCAGGTAACGGTTGCGAGCGCCACGACGTAGTGAACCGTGCGTGGGAACGCCCAGCCAGCAGTGGGATCACCGACCAGGGCCTCGAATCCAACGCCCAGGAGCCCCGATGCAACACCTGCCGCAATCAGCAACAAGGTACATTGCAGGCTCAGCGAAACCCAGCCGGCGCGCGCGCTGTACAGGCCCGCGGCAATCGCCAGCACACCCCAGACAAAGGCCGCCAGGCCGGGCGGTAACAACAGGGCCGTGCCGGTAAGGACGAAGACGAGGCCGAAGTACGAGTAGTAAAAGAAATTCCGATAGCGCAGTCGACGCGTTTCTCGCGAAGTCGCCAGTGCATAGCCGCCGACGCCAAGTACGAGCGCCATGGCCCCGACCGACGAGGCCCCGAGGTGACCACCACGGATTGCAACCGCAGACGCGGCGAGCACGATTCCACCGGCGACGAACGTCTGCACGGCTTCAAATACGTTGACGAGCCGGCCGCGAACATGCGTCTGGTAGGTGAAACTGAGCAGGTAACCTGAAAGCAAAACGATAGCCGATATTATCGGCAGGTATACGCTGATCTGCCATTTCTCGCTCATGGAGAGCCCGATGGTGGCCAGTACCCCGACGATTGCCCCTAGCGCGCCGAGCCACTGCAGACCGATCCAGTCGCGCCAGTACGTGGCCCACAGCGATGCGAAGCCGAGGACAATCAGGAACGCCACGACCGGCAGCGCTGCCTGGGTTGCGATCAACGAGCCGATCGCGGTGGCGATACTCCCCGCCACGACCAGCCAGGCGACGACTTTCAGGTCCCGCAAGGCAGTCAGCGTGAGAGCGCCAAGCGCAAATACCGTCAGGCAAATAATGCTGGCGGTCCCGGACAGCATGGCAAACCGGGTCGTCGCTTCGTGAAGCAGCGGTAGCGTCAGCAGTACCGACGTGCCCGCCAGGAATGAGGCCTTGAGTCGCTGCTCCTCAAGGCGCGCTGCGCGATAGGCGACGAAAAGCCAGGACACCGCATATATGGCACCGAGCAGCAGTCCGATCGCGGCAGGAACGAACCCGCCTTCCGTGATCGCGCGCAGGAAGTATGCGCCGCCGAAGACCAGGAGAATGCGGCCGGCCTGTGCCGATGCAGCCGCGGCAATCCCGTCACCTTGCGGAGCATCCTCATCCGCTTCTCGCGCGCCGGTTTTGACCTCTTGCGCGCGCTCGCCCTCCAGCGCGGCCAGCCTCTGTTCGACAGCGGCAAGGCGCAGCTCGAGTTCGGCTATGCGATCTGCCATGCCGATGCCATCAGGCCTTGAACACACAAGTTAACCGACACTATTGCTCGCTGCCCTCTACGGCCCTCCCGAGCGAAGGCAAGAATGGGTTGAGAATCCAAAAAATAATGAACGGCAATGCGATGACGCTCAACGCCCCGAACAAGCCTTCCTTAAACGTGGCGAAACTATGCGGAATGATTGGCATGTGATAGTGCATATAGCCGGAGAACGATAATGAGAATGCCTGACCGCCGATTACTACATTCCAACGCATCATGAATACACCGAACAGCACGAGTAACACGGCCAGGACGGTTCGCCGTGTTGTCCGCCCTGGTAGGAGCAGCAGGACGAGCGGCACCAGGTTTCCGAACGTGTACTGGAGGATGAATATGTTCACGAAATCCTTGCCGTACATGACGGAGCGCAGAATGTCCCAGGACTTCATAGCCGTGTAACCACGAAAAATAAGATCAAGTATTTCAAGTGAGATTGCTATGATGAGAAACGTAATCAGGAATCTTACAGCCTTATCGATGACGTCTTTCTCCACGCCTTTGATTTCACGGGCCCGGAGAGTACGACCGCGGCGCCTGCGCCAGAATGCTCTCCACTCCATGCAGACAATGTAAGTGAACATGCAAAGGGCAATACCGGAAACTACGGCCGACATTATGAAAATGACCGGCATCAACGGCGACATCCACAAGGCATTCGCTTTGACTGAACCAAAGATAAATCCGGCATAACCGTGTAGGAAACACGCGGTCGGAATGCCGACGGCGGCCATAATCTTCGCGGCTTTATGGTCCGCCCGGATTGCGGCATCGCTAACGTCGGTTGCTCCAATCGTCAAGGCACGATATGCGGTGCGCCTCACCGCATTCAACAGCCCCGGTTCATTCTTCAGAACATCAACCTGTGCAACAAAGTAGGCTCGATAAATAAACCAGATTTCAGATACAACGATGAGCCCATAGATTGTTATCACGATCCCGAACGCGGCAATCGCGGATGTGAAATGTGGCGTCAGCAGTGGCTCAAAAGCCCTCGTCGGCTGCTGCAAGTGGAGCAGCAACGGCACCATCGCCACCGGCAGTAAGGCCAGCGAAAAGACCAGTGAGAACTGAGCCATCTCCTTAAGGTCTTTCTGACCGAAGACATGGTAGAGAGATGAAAGCACAAAAGCGCCGGCGACCAGACCAGTCATGAAAGGGTACATGACAATCTGGACACTCCAGTAAATGTATTCGTTCGGATAGACGAACAGTTGTTTTACGGTCCATTCCACTCCGTGGACAACATAATCCTCGGTCATAGATTTACCTCACGTCGTGGTCGAGGCCGAGATAAAAGGCATGCGGATTCGTCCCGTACAGGTCTTTAAGAACCGCCACTCTTTCGGTCGTAATAATTTTTGTAACCGGATCATCGGGGTCTTTCAGGTTGGCTACTCGCCGCGCCCCGAACGAGCAAGACTGGACACATGCAGGCTGTAAGCCCTTGGTGAGACGGTGGTAACAGAATGTGCACTTGTCGGCAATCTTATGTACCGGGTGAAAATACCTGGCACCGAAAGGGCAGGCCATGATGCAGTACGCACACCCCATACACCATTCCCTGTCAACCAGGACAACGCCATCGTTAGTTTGATAGGTTGCGCCAACCGGGCACACCTGCACGCACGGTGGATTGTCGCAATGGTTGCACCCCTTGGGGACGAAAAACGCTTTAACGATGTCGTCCGGATCAATCTCCTCACCGTACATTTCGTTGTCGGTGAAGCCGTCGCGACCGCCCATGGGCGAGTCGACGTGTACTTTTCCGTCCTTGGTAAAGATGTAGCGTTCGACCCACATTCGCGTGACCGGCGCGTCGTAAGGAACTTCGTTTTCATTCTTGCATCCCTTGACGCACATCCCGCAGCCTACACATTTGTTTGTGTCGATTAGGAACGCATACCTTGCAGTCGAATTCGCAACCGCTGCCTTGGCTTCCTCTGAGCTCAGAAAAACAAACATGCTCAACGGCATTGCCGCGGCTGCCGTGGTGCCAACGGCTTCTTTCAGGAAATCCCGCCTGGAACATGTCATTCGGATTTCTCCCTGGGGTTATTGAGGGTCATGGATTATGAGGGTCATGGCACTTTCTGCACTCGCGTCCGCGCCTGTGTCTACGATTATCAATGCTTGGCATTTCGCCTCTGTTGCTATTGGGATATCCCAGTTGCGCATGACACCTTAGGCAAAGCTCCCTGCTGCCATCGACATGCAGAGTCTGGGCACCGTCTGGATGATCTACAGCGGGCCCATGACAATTTTCGCATTGGACGGGCGCATGGACTGAGGCGCTGTTGAGTCGAACATGTTCTTCGTGACACTCGACACAGGAGTCTCTGCCTTGATACTTGACCGGAAAATCTTTCCAGTCCTGGATACTGCTGAGGCGGTGATAGCCGTAGGTGAAACTCCTGCCATGAACTCCGAAGTCATCCGGCATCAAAACCCACCTACCGAAGAAGATTAGTCCGACAATTCCGAGCCCAACCCACAACGGGTGCAGTACGTGCCATTTCATCTGCGTTTTCCCAATGTACTACTAGAACGTGAAAGGTCCACACTTTGACGGGTTGATCAGCAACACGCTGTCGAGGATTGAGCAACGCTCGCTCGCCTGACCTGTCCCCCATTTATTAGGGATACGTAGCATCGCCGGTAGGCGCAATACGTAGAATCCTACCTGGTATTAGTAGAGGCCGCGCAAACAGGACAAGCCGACGTGTGTTAGCGATAGACGTGCTTCAAGTTCCTGTCAAAGGCGACGCAACGATGGATAAGTAGTATCCGTAATAAGAAAGAAATGCCGCCTTTGCTACAAACAAGCAGGATAGTGAGGATGGCTCGGGCATCAGGGCCTTGCTTCGAATACGCTTTACAGGTGGCAGTCTGTATCAGTTGCCAAGCCCCATCAGACTTCAATTAGGCGTCGAACATGTTGCGAAATAGACTCACGTTCGGATTTATCTTGGCCACGTTGCTCTTGGCACTTTCAGCAGACACCCAGTCGGCCGAGAACGGCTGCATCAGCTGTCACCAGCAGTCCGATTTCTTTGCCCAGTATCCCAAACTCCACGAGTACTATCAGCAGTATCTCTTATCGCCGCATAAGCAGGCTGGCGTAACCTGCGATGATTGTCACGGAGGAGATGCCCGCGCCAATTCAGAGAAGAACGCACACGTTGGCGTTCTGCCGATGAGCGACAAAAACAGCACCGTGCATTACAGGAAGCAGCCGGAAACCTGCGGGCAGTGTCACAATGACAAGCGGGCGCAGTTCGTTCAGAGTAAACATTATGCCGCGCTGATGGATCAACGATCGGCCCCTACGTGTACGACCTGCCATCCTGCGATGAGCAGTCGCCCCGAATACCGCCTCATTGTCCTGAATGCATGTCGAAACTGTCACGGGGAGGGCAACAGCGAGAATCTTCCGCTGATCGCGGACCGGGCCGCGAATATTTTTAATCAGCTAAATATCGCGGGTGGATTCCTTGGCTGGACGAAGATTCATTATGAATCTCATGGTTGGCCCGATGATAGCCGGCAACGTGTGCACGACCTGGAAAAGCGCTACGAGAGGATACTGAATCGGGTGCACCAGTTTGATTTGCAGCAAACCGAGGATTCGACTGTCGCAATACTCATAGAACTCAGAGAGGTATTCGATGCAGCCCGGCGCGCCCATGAGCAGGGAGCTACAGAAGATCCGGGCGATTTATAACGAGTTACTTCACTTCTTTCGCGTGATAGCGAAGTTTGCCCTGCTCGATAGCTATCACCGCTTTCGCGAGCAACGTAAAAATGAGGATGCCTAGCGCCCAGATCGCGGCCGCTACGCTGAGTTCGACACTGGTTGGCACGTACTCGAATAATTCTCCCAGCGGCGTCGGTATGAACCCCGGAATTACCAGGCCCATGCCTTTCTCGATCCAGATACCGATGAACGTCAGTACGCAGGCAATATTCAGCGTCAGCGTTTTTCGTCGCAATGGATTGATCATCAGGATCACGACGGCAATTGTATTGAGTGCCAATGCAAGCCAAATCCAGNNATCCGCCGAGTCCGAGGAAGAGATAGTGAATCGACGCCGCGTGAGCGCCTTCATTGTAGAAATCCGTAAACAGCTCTGCCCCGACAAAAAACAGGCTGATTTGTAAGGCAATCGTCATAATGAGGGCGAGCAAATCGATTACGGTTTGATTTACTTCGTACGAAGTTACCTTGCGGATGATCTGCAGCGTGATGATGATTAGAGCGGGACCGGAAGCAAATGCTGACGCGATAAATCGTGGGCCGAGTAAAGCAGTGTGCCAGAACGGACGCGCGGGGTTTGCGGAAAACAGAAACGCGGTAACAGTGTGAATCGATATCGCCCAGAACATGGCGATTATCACGAAGGGGAAATAAAGTCGGAAGTTTGGCTCTTTGCCCCGATAATGACTGAAGAGCACGTAGAACGGAATCGCCACATTCAACACGAAGTAAACGCTGAGCACGAG
>JABAOE010005623.1_pt1 | contig 12806 bp, 16 predicted proteins | sample 7062141 | NCBI WGS metagenome assembly JABAOE01 (sample SAMN14538627, study PRJNA623070) | marine sediment metagenome | biome: marine biome [ENVO:00000428]; feature: marine pelagic biome [ENVO:01000023]; material: deep marine sediment [ENVO:00002113] | place: India: Gulf of Khambhat ...
ACTACCTACTACTCACCAACGAAGTGAGTGAAACATGGCTTCTGACAAGAGACCGCCGATAACGCTCGCCTGCACCGAGTGCAAGAGGCGGAACTATGTCACAACCAAGAACAAGTCGAACACCCAGGACCGGCTGGAGCTGAAGAAGTACTGCCGGTGGGACCGCAAGCACACCCTTCACCGCGAGACGCGCTAGGGCTCGCCCCGGGTATTCACATCGCTGGCTCCTGTCGCTGGTGCTTGGGGGAGTAGGTTGATGGGGATGGATGTAGCCGGCCTGGTCGACCGCACCTATGGCCCCCACCCCCTCCGTGTGACCGCCGAAGCCGTGGCAGCATACGTCGCCGCCGCCGGAGACGACCCCGACCGTTGGAAGACCGCTGCCCCTCCGGGCTTCATCTCGGCGGCCCTCTTCGTCGTCGCTCCGGAGTTGCTCGACGAGCTCTTCGAGCACTCGGTCATCCACGGGGAACAGACCTTTGTCTGGGACCGGCCCATGGTCATCGGCTCCGAGCTCGCCGTCACGGGGACGGTTACCAAGGCCAGGGAGAGGGGCGGAGTCCACTTCGTCACCTTCGAGATGGGTGTCGCCGACTCCGAAGGAATGGTTGGCTCGGGGGCGGCCCTGTTCCTGGTCTCCGGTGACGCCACTGCCGCGACCGCCGCGGAGCGGCGCGAGCCGCCGCACGACGATCGCGGTGACCCCGACACCGGGCAGGTTTCGGCGTCACGAGCCGATCTGGTTCGCTACGCCGCAGCAAGCGGAGATTGGAACCCGGTGCACTGGGACCACGACTCCGCAGTGGCCGCGGGTCTCCCAGGCGTGGTGGTCCACGGTCTGCTCCAGGCGGCCTGGGCGCTCCAGACGGCGACCGCGGGCAAAGATGGCGACCGTCCTGTCGCTTCCGCCAGGGTGCGTTTCCGCAGCCCCCTGCCGGCCGCCCGCCCGGCCCGCGTCATTTCGGAGGCGAATGGCCAAACCGTCAACGTCACCATCCGGGACGCCGCCGCGGAGTACCTCTCCGCTCGAATCGAGCTTGCCGATGAGTAACCCCGAAGACCACTCCCAGGTCGAACGAGAAAGGGAAAGCGAGCTCATCGCCAGAGCCCAACAAGGCGATAGGGCTGCGTTTGCCGCCCTGGTCAGGGCGCACCAGAACGAGGTGTACACATTGGCGAGACGACTGGTCGGAGACCCGCATTTGGCTTCGGATGTGGCCCAGGAGGCTCTCATCCGCGCCTGGAAGGCCCTGCCCCGCTTCCGCGGCGACGCCCAACTGTCGACCTGGTTGCACCGGATCACGGTGAACACGGCGTGGACCCACAAGAAGCGGGCCAAGCGTCATGCCGGCTCGTCGATCGAAGAGCTGGCCGACATCCCCGCTGTCCCCGGGGCCGATCAACCCGAGATCGCCGGCGAGATCGCCGAGCTGCGGGGTCGTCTTCGTGATGCGATGGAGGCTCTGCCTGTCGGACTTCGCCAGGTCGTCTTTCTCAAGGACGTCTACGGCTGGTCGCACATCGAGATCGCCAAGTCGATGGGGATCTCGGTGACCGCGTCGAAGGTGAGACTGCACCGGGCCAGGGCACGGCTCGCCAAGGACCTCCTGGAAGACTCCGAATGAGCCTCATGTGTGAAGTCGCCGCTCCCTTCGTGGCGAACAGCGCCGTCGACGGAACAGAGGTGGTCCGCCCGTTGCGATCGCACACCGAGACTTGCCTGCGTTGTCAGGCACGGCACGCGGCGATGGCCAAGACCGCTCGACAGCTGACCACGATCTCCGAGAGCCAGTCCTATGCGCCGGCCGACCTCGAGTGGAGGGTCATGTCATCCCTGGAAGGCGACCTGGCCGTTCCGAAGTCGTGGAAAGCGCCAGTGGCTCTGGTAGCCGTTCTCATCTCCTTCGCCGCTGCGGTGATCGTTTGGAGGCTGAAGCCCCGAACCAGCTAGGCCTCGGGGAGCCCTGCTTTCATTAGACCTTCCATGAAGTGGTCGACGTGCGCCGGGTTCCTGTACGGCTGCACTCGCCGGTAGTTCGCTGCCGTTGTCCCGGGTCGACCCTCTAGGAACTTCTCAAGATACTCAGCCGCCTCCTCAAGACGACCCAGCTGGGCGAGTGTTGCCGCCGCGATCACGAACAGTTGGAGATAGTCGGGGAGGCCTACGAGAGCCTGTTCCGCCCAGGACAACGCCCCTTGGTAGTTGCCGGTCAGGTAGTGCATGTAGGCGAGGCCCACCTTCCAGTGATCGGCGTCGGGATCAGCTGGGCTGGTCTGAACCGCCAAAGTCTGGTGCTCAATCGCCCGGTCGATGTCTCCTGCCAACCATGATGCGAGCCCAACTGCCGCTGGGTACCAGGGCATGGCCAATTCGGCTTCTCGAAGGGCTCGATCGTGCTGGCCCGTGAAGGCATAGCTCATGGCAAGCGCAGAGTGAGCCCGCCAACTGGTCGGATCAGCCCGAACTGCTTGTTCCCCTAGCTCAGTGGCACGCTGGAAGTCCTGGCCCGCATCCGCACTCCAGCCGCGCCAGGCTCTCATGTACAGAACGAAGCCCAGGAACGTCATCGCCCGCACGTTGCCGGAATCCTTGTCGATTGACTCCTTCAGCAGTGCGATCGCCTTCTCGAAGTCTTCCGGCGTCGTGCGGTAGTAGTGCCACCGGCCTCGCTGCATAAGGTCCCAGCTCTCCAAGCTCTCTGGGCTTCTTGCCACGCTCTTGTCCAGCTCGCCTCGAGCCAGATGCGGCGCCAGCTTGAGGGTCACCGATCGGGCGATCTCATCTTGGAGGTCGAGCACATCCTCAAGATCTCGATCAAACCGCTCGGCCGACATCACGTGGTCGGCCTCTGCGTCAATGAGGTCGACAGAGACACGTACCCGATTGGGCGAGGCACGGACACTGCCTCGGATGACGTAGGTGGCGTCGAGCTCCCTTGCGATCTCCCGATCCGTCTTTCGCATGTCCCGATAGGCAAAAGCGGTGCCTCTCGGGACGACTCTGAACTCCCCGTAGTTGGTGAGAGCGGTGGTGACGTCCTCGGTGATTCCGTCGACGAGGTAGTCCTGGTCGGGATCATTGCCCAATCGGTCAAACGGAAGAACAACGACGGCCCCCGGACCTGAAGGCCGGGATGGAGCTTCGGGACTCGCCTTGGGATCGACCCTCCAGAACCCATCGAGATCGGCGACGAAGTCGATGGCGAGGTCCGACACCTGAGCGTGGGCGACTTCTGAGACACAGAATCCGCCAGGCTCTGAGAGACTCATCAGCCGCTTCGCTTCATCAAGAGCCTGCCCCTGGACGCGCCCTCCGACTTCGACCACAGTCCCGACGTCGACTCCTAGCAACAGGCGAATGCGTCTGTCTGCTGGCACCATGGTGTTGCGTTGGGCCATGAGGGCCTGGGCTTCGGCTGCAGCCTTGACAGCCTCCATGACTGAAGGGAGCTCAAAGAGGATGATCCCTTCCCTTTCGGTCCCGATTATCCGTCCACCATGGGAGTGGACCAGAGGATCGACAGCTGAGCGGTGTGCCTTCAATGCGGAGAGTGTGCCCTCCTCATCCTCGGCAATTAGCTCGGCGAATCCCTCCACGCCGGCTGCGACGACTGTTCGCTCGGTTGTCGCATGAGGACCAGGATCCACCCGATATGCCTGTATCGGTTCCGCGATGTTCTTGAGCTCCTGTTCGCCCAGGTCCACGAATCCAGCTTCGACCTTGGATGCAACTTGATCCTTGACGGTCTTTGACACGCAGATGCCTCCCACGGGTGCCATCGACTCGAGACGTGCAGCCACATTGACCCCGTCGCCGTAGATGCGGTCATCCGAGACCATCACCTCGCCGAGGTGGATCCCGATCCGGAATTCCATTCGCCGGTCGGCTGGGATCTCAATGTTCCGCTTGGCTATGACTTCCTGGAATTCGATGGCGCTCTCAACGGCATCTGTGGCCGATGGGAACTCGACGAGAGCGTTGTCGCCGGGTGTGTCAACGATCCGTCCCCGACGGTTGCCAACGATCGAGCGCAGCTCGTCTCGACACTCGTTCAGTGTGGTGACAGTCCCCACTTCGTCCTGGGACATCAACCGGCTGTAGCCGGCCACGTCGACGGATGCGATCGCAACCAGCTTCCGAAAGACGTCCGAGCTCATGGTGGAAAACTACCGGCCCTCTATACAAGCTGCCCATTCGATGCCCTCGCTCGCGTTGCCCGACCAAGGAAGGACACCCTCTGGCCCGGAGCAGAGAGCCACAGAAGATCGCCGAATCTCAGCGATGATCGAATATGCCGTTGATGACATGGGCGGGATGCATTCCCAACCCGAAGACGCCGGCGCCGAGGTAGGCAACGATGCTTTTCTTGGGACCGACGACGCGCACCCGGCTACCGCAATCGCCCTGGTAGCAAGGCCTCGAAGGCCGGGCAGGCCGACGGTCACTTGGTATTCCAGCTGGCCCGGCTCCATTGCAGCGCGCTACTCGCCTATCTCGACGACCGTATCGTCCACCGAGCCTTCGAAACCGGGGAGGACCATCCCGGCCCCGTCGAGGGTTGCCCCTTTGTCGCCGTCGTAGGGAGTGACAGGCTCTCCGTCGATGAACAGCTCCGGACTCTCAGAATCTGGCTCGGGAGCATCGATCGGAGCAAGGGGGGTGAGCCCTGCGAGCTCCGGTGAGTCGGCGGCTCCGCCGATGGCTCCAGCTCCGATGCCGAGGCCCACGGCCAACGCCAATCCGGTGAGGGAGGTGACACTGCGTCTCATCGTGATTCTCCTTGTCTGCGTGCCCAAGGCTTGGACGCGCTCAGCATCGGGACGGTTCCTGAGACAGAAGACAGACGCCACCCGACCACTGAGTCTGAGTGTTCACTTGGGTGAGCGCGCCCTTGGGGCTGTGGTCGGGCGACAGCGACGCGCCGGTCGATTTCCCGGGGAATCTGGACCTGTCTACCTAAATTCGCAATCCGCTCATGATCGGAAAATGGCTGGGGCGCCGGGAAGCAAGACGACTCTCCACCGTCATCCCCGTAACGCTTGCGATGCTTGCCCTGCTGACACCACAAGTCAGTGGGTCGCCTTCGCTCACCGTGCAAGCCATCAGTTGGGACGTCATAGGCCTCGACTCGAACGATCAGGACGTCGGACCGGACATTTTTCCGGTGGGAGCGAGGGCATGCAACATCGGCACAGCCCCGGCTACCAACGTCAGCGCGGAGTTCGTCTGGGACTCGCCCAATCCGCATATCAGCGGGTCCGGGCTCTCGGTCTTGAACAACGGGACTCTGGCGGATGGAGCCTGCACCGACTTCTACTTCAACGTCTCCATCGATCGAACATCGGATGCCTTCGGTACGGCCAGGAGCTACCACATCGAAGTCATCGCGGACGGCCTGGGTCCTGTTTCCACGCCGACGCCGCGTCAGCTGTTCGTTGAGGACTTGGTGAGCCAAGCCCGCAATTCGATCGAAGCAATCACAGGCCCCGGAGGGATAGGGGATCCCCCGGCCACCACCGTCTATGTGGGCGAGACATACACCTACCAACTGCACGGATCCACTGCGCCGAACGGGTACGAGCAGCTGGAGGTGTTCATCGACTTCCCTAACGTGATCTTCCAGGTCCTCTCCGTCGATGCCTCCTTTACATCCGGTGGAAGCTTCGACACCGTCTATGCCGATGCGTGTACCTGGGACCCGGACCCGGCCTCGGCGACGTATCTCTCTTGCACATCCACGGGCAAGGCCGGCGGCGACATCGTCCTGACCTATGTCGTCAAGATCCTGTCGACCGGATCCGCCACCGTCAACGGCCTGATATACGACTTTTCGGGTAACAGCTACCACTACAACTCCGACTTCGGAGACGAGTCCATAACCATCACTGCCTCGGTTCCTCCAACTACTTCGACTACGACGACTACGGCGCCTTCGACTACGACGACTACGGCGCCTTCGACTACGGCGCCTTCGACTACGACGACCTCGACGTTGATCGCTTCAGGAGCGGTGTCGACGCTCCCCTTGACGGGCCCTTCGCCGAATGTGCCGGGCGTAGTGAGCCTCGCTCTCGGGCTTCTGCTCCTCGGGGTGGGCCTGTTGTCGACGAGACGTACGGATCGAAGCTGATCTGAGGCGGCTCGCCCGGGGGCGGTCCTGGGTCTCGAGTTGGGGGAGATCGCCAAGCGGCCGTTACCGGCTGCAGCGCCCTGGATCCCCTGAGTTGGTCCTCTCCTCTTGCCCGGACCGGATCTTCCGGGACATCTGCCAAGCCCGACCCGCCTATTGGACTGCCGTCGTTTAGCCGTAGACTTAGTTACAGCATTGACCCCGGAGGGAGGTCGGGCCTGGTTGGTAGCTTCCAGGTCAATTGGATAGGGTGTCGGGAGAGCTTCGCGGTGCGACTAGCAGAAGAGTCAACAAGGGAGACCGGCGCATCGATGGTGGAACTCGCCATAGTGCTCCCCTTGATCGTGATGCTGGTCGTGGGCATGGTCAGCGCTGCCGTCGCATACAACCACCAGCTCTCCCTTTCCCACGCAGCCAGGGAAGGAGGTCGGTTCGCGGCCACACTCCCGGTCAGCAACTACGCGAGCATCGACAATTGGCTCGACGTCGTTGCCCAAGCGGCCGGAGAAGACTCGAGCGGCACCCTCGATCCAGGCGTTCCGGGACGATACGTCTGCGTTGCCTACGTCCATCCCGACGGGGTGCTCGCGGCCGACTCGACGCGCCGGAGGGTGGAGACATCAGGCGGCCCCGTGTATACCGACGCCACCTGCTTCACCGACGGCAGACCGAGTTCGGAGAGGCGGGTACAGGTGGAGGTGCGGCGCGACACCGACTTCTCCGTCGCCTTCTTCTCGACCACTCTCACGCTCGATGCTGAGGGCGTCAGCCGATTCGAGGCGGGCGTCGGTGGGTGATTGGAAGCGCCGTCGCGGCGCGCCCGAAGAGGGAGCGGCCATCGTCATAGTGGCGTTCGCCCTGGTCTTGTTGGTGGGTGCAGCGGCACTTGCCGTTGACCTTGCAGCGGTTCGTGCGGACATCCGAACCGATCGCCTGGCTACCGACGCCGCAGCCACCGCCGGTGCCGCCTCTATCAACCCGTTCGGGGGCAACCTCGCCGACGTGGCCTGCCAGGTAGCTTGGGACTACCTGCTGCTGAATCTCGACGACGAGGGGCCGACGACCTCCCCTCCGAACTGCGCTACGTTCGCCTCCGCCTGTGATCCCCTGACCGCCCGCACCGAACCCGCTTCGGCAGGCCCTTACTCGTTCGAGATCACACATCCCGTGCCCGACAACGACCCGCTGATGGGGACCCAGGCGATCAATGCTCAGATCGACGGTGTTCCCTGCCAGAGGTTCGCCGTCTCGATATCGAGAGAGCGAGAGTTCGGCTTCGCCAGCGTCATCGGTTTCGATTCGGCAGAGCCATGGGTCCACAGCGTGGCGAAGATCGGCGCCGGAGTCGGCAGCGGCGAGGTCGTTCCTCTGCTCGTTCTCGAGCCGATCTCATGCAACGCCTTGTTCACCAGCGGGCAGGGAAAGCTGACTGTTAGTTACTTCAACGAGACACCAGGGTTCATCGTGGTCGACTCGAGCGCTTCCAAGACCACAAACCCCAACCGCTGCGGGAACAACATCTACTCGATCGACTCCAAGGGGAACCAAAACGGATGGATACGAGCCATTCCCACACCGAGCGGCATTCCTTCGGCGATCCTGTCCTATGCGCTATCGGGCGATCCAAGTGCCCTGGCTGTGAACGCATACGATCCCGCCGATCTCACTTCTCCGGTCGATCCGGCTGACATCAGTGATCCGACGGAGCCTGTCTCCTCCTACTTCCGTCTCTATCCGCAGCCGATAGGCGTTTCACGCCGCATCACCAGGGCACCGATCGACTGGCGCTACAACTGCAAAGCGGCATACCCCGGCTATCCGATCGACCTTGGCGACCCCGCCGCTGGAACCATCCCCATCCAGCCGTGCCCCAATGCGCCGGCGCCTCACATCGACAACCTGATCTCCCTCTACGGTGGCGCGGGAAACCCTGGGTTCGCCAACGTCTGGTCGACGCTGTACCCATGCACGGTCAACGACACCACCTGGCCGGCCGGGTCGATATCGGTGTTTGGGGACTGGTACGTCGACTGCCCCGACTTCATAGTGGGCAACACCCAGGTGGTGACGTTCTCCGGGGGCAATGTCGTGTTCGACGGGACCATCGAAATCAGAACCTCAGCCAGCCTCATCGTCAATCCGGCTCCGGTTCTCGACGATCGAGTCGTCTACGTCCGGAGCGGCAACCTGCTCAAGGGCGCGCAGTCGTCGATCACCTTCAACCAGACCTTCGTCTACCTCGCCGACGGTCGCCTTGACATGACCGGAGGATCGGGCGGGCTGATCTGGACGGCGCCGGTTGCCGGCAACTTCGAGGATCTCGCCCTGTGGTCCGAGTCACCGGACCCTCATCAAATCGGCGGCCAGGCGGGCAACGAGCTCACTGGAACCTTCTTCACGCCCTTCGCCAGTCCGTTTTCACTCACCGGACAGGGAGGGCAGTTCCAAACGGACGCCCAGTTCCTGACGCGCCAACTGGAGATCAAGGGTCAGGGTGAGATCAGGATGGAGCCCAACGCCGACCGGCAGACCCTCATACCCATCCGGGAAGTCCGACTGATTCGCTAGCTCGAAGATCCACATCAGGCCTCCCCGCACCCAGCCCCTCCGAGTTTCCGCTGCCACTGAGCGGGCCGTATACTTTGACACCCCGCGAACCCCCCCTAGGGGTGTAGCTCTAATTGGCTAGAGCGCCGGTCTCCAAAACCGGAGGTTGGGGGTTCGAATCCCTCCACCCCTGCCAGGATTAGGACATAGGAACCAACTGATGAACCGAGAGATGCGCCGCCTCCAGGAGCGTGAGGAGAGGCGAAGAAAGAAAGAAGAAGCCGGCGACAGCCGCGCCAAGCGCAAGGCCTCCCAGCTTCAGTCGCGCTCGCCCGTGCAGGCCGAGCGTGTGTCCGTCTTCCGTCGCATCGCCAACTACCTGCATGAGGTGCGGGTCGAGTTGAAGAAGGTCACCTGGCCCAATTGGGACCAGATGAAGGCGTTCACCGCGGTCACCGTCATCACCTCGGTGGTCCTCACCGGCATCATCTTTGGTCTCGACTTCGCCGCCAAGCAGGGGACCCTCTGGCTGATCGAGCTGAGGAACTAGACCATGGCGGAGATGACAGAGACCCCGGTCGAGGTCGACGAGGCCGTTGTCGAGGAAGAGGCCGCCGAAGAGGTAGTCGACGCCCCGAAGCCGGTCTCGCCCTATGACCTCCCGGGCGACTGGTACGTGATCCACTCGTACTCCGGGTACGAGAACAAGGTCAAGGCCAACCTCGAGACTCGAATCCAGTCGATGCACATGGAGGACCGCATCTTCGAGGTCCACATCCCCATGGAGGACGTGGTCGAGTTCAAGGGCGGCAAGAAGGTCACCGTTCCCAAGAAGGTCTTCCCCGGCTACCTGCTGGTTCGCATGAGCCTCGACGACGACTCGTGGTACGCGGTCCGGAACACGCCCGGCGTCACCGGCTTCGTCGCCGGAGACGCCCAGAAGCCGACACCGCTGTCACGACGCGAAGTGGAGCGGTTCCTGGGAGTTCAGGAAGAAGAGGAGAAGGCCAAGCCACGCTTCAAGCCCGAGTGGGAGGTCGGGGAGCAGGTACGCGTTGTCACCGGCCCGTTTGCCGACTTCAACGGGACCATCGAGGAGATCAACGTCGACCAGCAGAAGGTCGTCGTGCTCGTCAACATCTTCGGCCGGGACACGCCGGTCGAGTTGGGCTTCGCCGACATTCAGAAGAGCTAACAGGATCATGGGTAGGAAGAAACTCGTAACAACACTCAAACTCCAGCTGCCGGCCGGCCAGGCCACCCCTGCCCCTCCGGTGGGTACCGCACTAGGCCCTCACGGCGTCAACTTGATGGACTTCGTCAAGGCATACAACGACGCCACGGGCTCGCAGCGTGGACAGATCATCCCGGTCGAGATCTCGATCTTCGAGGATCGGTCGTTCACCTTCATCACCAAGACCCCGCCGGCAGCGGCGTTGCTGCGTCAGGCTGCCCGGATCGACAAGGGCTCAGGCGAGCCCAACAAGGAGAAGGTGGGCACCGTGACCCGGGCCCAGGTCAAGGAGATCGCCGAGATCAAGATGCCCGACCTCAACGCCATCGACATCGACGGAGCGATGAAGGTCGTGGAGGGCACAGCTCGCTCGATGGGAATCGTCGTAGAGGGCTAGAAAGAAAGGGCGCCGAGGCGCCGCCAGTGGGAGGCCGAGAGGCCGCCTGGACCACAAGGAGAAACAATGGCACACGGCAAGAAGTACCGGGAGGCAACATCCCGGTACGACAAGAACACCCCCTATGAGGCCAAAGAGGCCGTCGAGCTGGTGAAGAGCAATGCCTCGGCGAGCTTCGACGAAACCATCGAGGTCGTCTACAGCCTCGGCATCGACCCCAAGAAGGCCGACCAGCTGGTGCGCGGCACCGTCTCTCTTCCCCATGGCACCGGGAAGGCCGTGAAGGTCGCCGTCTTCTGTTCCCCCGACAAGGAGAGCGAGGCCACCGAGGCCGGAGCCGATGTAGTCGGTGGCAAGGATCTCGTGGAGGCCGTCCAGGGCGGTCAGGAGCTGGACGTCGACGTGGCCATCGCCACACCCGACATGATGTCCGAGGTCGGAAAGCTGGGTCGTGTCCTCGGGCCTCGTGGCTTGATGCCCAACCCCAAGTCGGGAACCGTGACCCAGGAAGTCGCCAAGACCGTCACCGAGTTCAAGGCCGGCAAGATCGAATACCGCAACGACCGCTACGGCAACATCCACGCCCCGGTCGGGAAGGCTTCGTTCGAGGTCGATCAACTCGTCGGGAATCTGGCTTCGCTGACCGCCGAAGTGATGCGGGCCAAGCCGGCAGGGGCCAAGGGCCGCTACCTGCAGGGCATGACGATGTCATCCACCATGGGCCCGGGGGTCAGGGTGGACGTCGGCCACATCGACGATCTCACCGCCCTCGCTCAGTAGGCGAACTCGGGTTCGAGCTGAGTGAGGCCCCCGGTTCGGGGGCCTCACTCAAGCTAGGGGGATCTCCGTGCCACGAACATCCATGGATTGGAGGGCATCGGCTGCCAGGTCCACCGTCCGCACGTTGCCGACAAATTCGTCTGTGGACCAGGGTAGGGGCTGGTCACTCATGTCGGCCTCGCGGCCCTCACTATTTGGGTCGTGGAGCGGGCGGAAGCGGTCAGGGAACCCGCCCGGTTCACACGGAGACCCCCTGTTGTCAATTGGGTCAAGTGTCGCGCTTCCCCGGTCAGGTGTCCAGGGAAAATCTGGAATCTCGGCCTCAGGCTAGCCGAGGAAGTCCAGGAGAGCCCGATTGAACGCCTCCGGTTGCTCCAGAGAAGGGAGATGGGCGGCACCCTCGATCACCACCGGGCCCCGGTCGCTGAGCCGTTGGGCCAGATAATCCGACGCCTTCATCAAGAACGGCTCATCGTGAGCCCCCACGATCACGAGTGTTGGAGCACTGATCTCGTCCAGATGGTCATTGTGTTTCTTCTCGTATCTCTGCACGTGCTCGTTGCGCTCGTCTTCAGTTGCGAGCGGTGTGCTGTCCATTTCGAGAAAGAGCTCCTTCAATGCTGGGTCGAGCGATGACGACTCCCGCCCGTATCCGACCAGCCACATCTCCAAGTCGATCTCGGCTACCCGACGGAGGTTGCTCTCCTTGAAGGCGGCCACTGCCTCTTCCCAGAGGGGATGGTCATCCCAACCGCCTTGCGGCTCCCATCCGCTGGGGGCGGCCCCTACGAGAACGAGGCGTTCGACTCTGTGGGGGTACTCGATAGCCAACTCGAGAGCCGTGCCACCCCCAATCGAGCATCCAACGATCGTGGCTGAGTCGACACCCAGATGATCCAGCACCGCGACCGCATCATCGCTGTCCCGGAACTGGTCTGGCACCCAGGGTGTCTGACCGAAGCCGCGCAGGTCGAAGGTGATGGTGCGATAGCCGTCCAGACCCATCTGATCCCGCCACATCCGGGAGTCGGCCACCCCGGCATGCAGGAACAGAATGGCCGGTCCCTCACCGGCCGTCTCGATGTGAAAGTCCATGGGAGGACCCTAAGCCGCGGCGATTCCGAATTGCCCAACCCTCCCGCCCCGGTACAATCCCGCCAGCAACTCCAATACCTCGGCCAGAGACCGCAGGTGTCGCAAGACTCAAAGGGCCCACCGGCCCGCCGGCGCAGGTTCGCTTCTCGAAGCCCCTTGTCTTCTGCCGAGGGGCTTAATTGATGTCGAGGAGACGCAATGCCAAGACCGGAAAAGGTCCAAGCTGTAGAAGACATCCGAGAAAGACTCGAGGGTGCCGAAGCTGTGTTCCTGACCGAGTACCGAGGTCTCTCGGTCCAGGCGGTCCAGGATCTCCGACGGGCGCTCCGCGCGGCTGGTGCCGACTACAAGGTCGTGAAGATGACCTTGACCAAGTTGGCCGCAGCCGACGCCGGCATCGAGGGCATGGACGAGTACCTGTCCGGACCGACGGCGATCGCCTTCGCGCAGAGCGACCCGGTCGCAACCGCCAAGGCCCTCAAGGAGTTCTCGAACTCGAACGAGGTGTTCGTTCTCAAGGCGGGCTTCCTCTCCGGTGACATCCTGACACCGGAAGAGGTCTCCAAGCTTGCCGACATCGAGCCGCTCGAAGTGCTGCTCGCCAAGATCGCCGGTGCCGCCA
>JABAOE010027218.1_pt2 | contig 12805 bp, 13 predicted proteins | sample 7062141 | NCBI WGS metagenome assembly JABAOE01 (sample SAMN14538627, study PRJNA623070) | marine sediment metagenome | biome: marine biome [ENVO:00000428]; feature: marine pelagic biome [ENVO:01000023]; material: deep marine sediment [ENVO:00002113] | place: India: Gulf of Khambhat ...
CCGGTCGCCGCCCAGGCCCGCCGCCTGCTGAGCCTCTAGCTCCCCTCTCCGCCGGGCCGGCGCAGCATGAGGGCGTTGCGGGTGGCGGCGCAGACCAGCACGTCGTCCTGGTTGAAGCCCCGGTGCTCGAAGGTGACGATCCCCTGGCCGGGTCGCGACGACGATTCCCGGGCCGCCGTGACTTCGGTCTCGACCCGCAAGGTGTCGCCGTGGAAGACCGGGGCCGGGAACGTGATCGACCCGAAGCCGAGATTGGCCACCGTCGTGCCGAGCGTGGTCTCGTGCACCGAGATCCCGACCACGATGCCGAGGGTCAGCAACGAGTTGACGAGCGGCCGGCCGAACTCGGTCTCGTTCGCCGCGTAGTCGAAGTCGAGGTGCAGCCACGCCGGGTTCATGGTCATCGTCGTGAACGAGACGTTGTCCGACTCGGTCACCGTCCGCCGCAACGCATGCGGGATCACGAGCCCGACGGGCAGCTCCTCGAACCATTTTCCGCTCACGGGTCGGTCGGTCATGTCAGCTCACCTCCGGAGCTTGGCGATGGAGTCGTCGAGGCCGCCGGGCCGGCTCGAGCGAAGCCAGGCGGCGCGCTGGGCCGCTGCCGCGGCGTCGAGGTCGGCGGACCCGGGCGGGTCGTCGAGCAGCCGCCGAAGGCCCAGATCGGCGAGCGCGACGGCGGCCCGCATCTCCTCCGCCACGATCTCGCCCCGGGGCCCGCCGACGGAGACCGACCCGAAGCGGTCCCTCGCCTCGTCGAGCACGGCGGCGGCCCGCTCGAATCCGTGGGGATCGGGCTCTCCCACCGGCCCCCGACCGTCCACCTGGAGCACCCAGAAGAGGGGCGTGCCGTTGAGACACGCCAGTCCCAGGTCCTCGCCGACGGAACCGAGCCGGTCGAGCATCGCTCCCACCCCGGGGTCGAACCCGGCGACCTCGTCGACCAACCCGGCGACCACGGAGGCTTCGGGTACCTCGCCGTCCCAGGCCGCGAAGCCGCCCCGCACCATCGACGGCAGCGAGACGGGTAGTGGCTGCCAGTGGCCATTGTCGCCCCAATCGGTCAACAACATGCCGCGGGCCCCGTGGGCCGTACCCACCGCCGCCGCGTCGGCGATGTTGGCGGCGGCATTCAGGTTGCGGCCGATGATCGTGTTCCAGGTACCGGTGCCCGGTGCGACCCAGAAGGGGGTCCCCGACTCGATGAACAGCCGCGCATGGGCCGCGAACCCGAGGTGGGCATCGTCGGGCATGCCGAGGCGGTCGAGCAGCTCCGCCCCCAGCAGCGCGGCCCAGCTCGCGTCACCCGGCGCCTCGTAGTTCCACACGACGCCGACCGCACCATCGGGGAGCTCCGACATCAGGCTCGGATCGCGCCGGAACAGGTCGGCCCAGAACATGACCTCGTGACCGTCCGCCACCAGGGGCTCGATGATCCGCCGCAGATGTTCGAGGTACACGTGGTCGCGCCCCCGGACGGCAACCTCGGCGGCCGACACTCCGTCGCCCAGCTCGAACGGCTCGTCGCCCCCGATGTGGATCCTCCGGTGGCGCACGACCGACGCCATCTCCCGGGCCAGGCCCACGCCGAAGGCGGCGTTGTCCTCCGTCGGGGCCAGACAGCCCGGCGGCATCACACCCTCACCCCAGATCGCGGGGGTCCCGTCCGGCGCCTCCGCCCGCCCGCGGTACTCCTCGTGGGCCAGCCACCGACCCATGTGACCGAAGCAGTTCATGTTGGCCACGAGGTCCAGACCGTGGCGGTCACACAGCGAGTCGAGCCGGCGCATCTCGGGATGGGTCATCGGCGAGGCGTCGCGCCAGACGACCTCGTGGCCCGTGTAGGCGAAGGTGTGCTCGGTGTAGAGCTGGAGCTGGTTGTAGCCGAGCGCGGCCAGCACGCCCACGAGCCACTCGAGCGTCTCGCCGGTCGGCACACGGTCCCGGGAGATGTCGAGCATGAAGGCCCGCCGGTCGAACACCGGGTCCGCCCGGCGGAACGGTGACGCCATCGCCGAGTTCGCCGTCACCGGACCCGTTTCGGGAGCACGACGCTCGGGACGAGCGTCCGAGGATGGCGCATCGGGCGAACGGTAGCCTGCCCCGGTGCGCAGCTTCGATCTGATCATCATCGGCGCTGGCTCCGGCAACTCCATCATCGGTCCCGAGCACGACGAGTGGGACATCGCCATGGTCGAGCGAGGCCTCTTCGGCGGTACGTGCCTCAACGTCGGGTGCGTTCCGTCGAAGATGCTCGTCTACGCCGCGGAGGTGGCCGAGATCGCCCGCTCCGGGCCTGCCCTCGGGGTCGACACCCGGGTGCACGGCGTGGACTGGCCCACGATCCGCGACCGGGTCTTCGGCCGGATCGACCCGATCGCCTCGGGGGGCGAGGAGTACCGGAAAGGTCTCGACAACGTCACCGTCTACCAACACGACGCCCGGTTCGTCGGCCACCGGCAACTGCAGGTCGGCGACGAGGTGATCACCGCCGACAAGATCGTGATCGCAGCTGGTGCGCGCGCCGTGATCCCGCCCATCCCGGGACTGGCCGACGTGCCGTTCCACACGTCCGACACGATCATGCGGATCGACGAGATTCCCGGGCGGCTGACCGTGCTCGGGGGCGGCTACATCGCCGCCGAACTGGGCAACGTCTTCGGCAACTTCGGCTCGGCGGTCACCTTCGCCCTCCGCAGCGGGGCGATGCTGCGCGACCACGACGACGAGATCAGCCTCCGGTTCACCCACGCCTACGAGCGCAAGTACGAGGTGTGTCTCGACCTCGACATGCAGGAGGTCTGCGAGGACGGCGGCGACATCGTGTTGCGGACCGCCGACGGCGAGATCCGGGGTGACATGCTGCTGGTCGCCACCGGCCGGATCCCCAACGGCGACCAGTTGGGGGTCGAGGCGACCGCCGTGGCCCTCGACGACGACGGCTACGTCATCACCGACGCACAGTGCCGGACCACCGCCGACGGCATATGGGCCCTGGGCGACATCACCTCCCCCCGGCAGCTCAAGCACCTCGCCAACTACGAGGCNNTACGAGGCCAAGGTGGTGGCCCACAACATCACCGACCCCGCCGACCCGATCGAGGTCGACGATCGAGTGCTGCCGGACGCGGTGTTCGGCCACCCGCAGGTGGCCAGGGCCGGCCTCACCGAGCGGGAGTGCATCGCCCGGGGTCTTCCCTACAAGGCCCATGTCCAGGAGTATTCGTCCACCGCCTACGGCTGGGCGATGGAGGACACCGAGAGCGTCTGCAAGCTGATCATGCACACCGCGACCAGACGGCTGCTGGGCGCCCACATCATCGGCCCCCAGGCCTCCACGCTCATCCAGCAGGTCGTCCAGGGGATGACCTTCGGGCAGACCGTCGACGAGATGGCCAGGGACCAGTACTACATCCACCCGGCATTGCCCGAGGTGATCGAGCAGGCGCTACTCGAGCTCTGACACCAGCGCCTCGGCCGCGGCCTTGGCCCACTGGTAGTCGGACTTGCCGTTGGGGCTGCGCACGAAGTCGTCGACCCGCAGGATCCGCTTCGGTGCCTTGTAGTGGGCGAGTCTCTCCTTGGTGTGGGTGATCAGCTCCTCGTCGCTCACCGCCGCACCGGGTGCGACCGCCACCAGCGCGTTCACCGACTGACCCCAGCGCTCGTCGGGGAGACCCACCACGTTGCAGTCGAGGACCGCGGGGTGGGACTTCACCGCCTCCTCGACCTCTTCGGGATAGATCTTCTCGCCTCCGGAGTTGATGCACACCGATCCTCGGCCGAGAAGGGTGATGGTGCCGTCCACCTCGACGGTGGCGTAGTCACCCGGGATCGACCACCGCACACCGTCGATGGTGGGGAACGTCTCGGCCGTCTTGTCGGGGTCCTTGTAGTAGCCGAGCGGGTTGGCTCCCCGATTGGCGAGCCGGCCCACCTCGCCCGAGCCGGGCCCCACCATGCGGCCGTCGTCGGCGATCACCGCGGTCGTGGGGCCGAGCATGAATCTCCCGGTGGAGGCCACCTCACCGTCGCCCCGGGTCACCTGCATCGCCTGCCCGACCGACTCGCTCGACCCGAGACTGTCGAGCAGCGTCATCCGCCGGTGGGCCAGGAGCGCGGCCTTCGACTCCTGGGACCACATCACGCCCGACGACACCACCTGGTACACGCTCGACAGGTCGTGGGGCCGACCCGCCGCCTCGGCCCGGTCCAGTGCCTCCAGCATCGGCCGGGCGAAGGCATCGCCAACGATCGTGAGCATCGTGAGACGGTGGAGCGACACGGTCGACCACAACTCGTCGGCGTCGAAGTGCCGCCCTTCGAGGGTGGCGACCATCCCTCCCGTGCTGAGCACGTGCAGGGAGTTGATCCCCGACGTGCCGTGCATCAGCGGAGCCGCGGCGAGCAGACGAGTGACCCGCTCGCGGGCGTGGAACTCGACGGCAGCCTCGACGGCCTCGGTCGCGCCCGAGGGCACGGGCCGTTCCAGTGCGCCGTAATAGGGCTGCATGTTGGCGATGAGTTGGTCGTGGGGCCACATCACGGCCTTGGGGCTGCCGGTGGTCCCACCCGTGTACAGGAACCACAGGTCGTCACCGGACCGGTCGATGCGGGGGGCCGGCTCGTGCGAGGACACCAGGTCGTCGTAGTCGAGCGCGCCGTCGAGGAGCTCTCCTCCTCCCACCTGCACGAGCAGCGTGAGCAGCGGACAACGCTCCCGGACCGCGGCGACGCGGTCGGCCAGGGTGTGGTCGTAGAAAAGGACCTTCGCGTCGGCGTTGTCGAGCAGATAGGCCAACTCGTCGGCCAGGTAGCGGTAGTTCACGTTGCAGGGGACGGCCCGTTGCTTGAACGCGGCGTACTGGGCCTCCAGGTACTCGAAGCCGTTGAAGAGGTAGAGCGCGACCTTGTCGCCCGGCTCGACTCCGGCGGCGTGCAACGCCGCCGCCACCCGGGCCGCCCGATCGTCGAACGTCGCCCAGTCGTGCACGTCGGGCCCGTGGGCGACCGCCGGCGCCGCCGGCATCCGGTCGGTGATCCCCTCCCAGATCGTGGCGAAATTGAGGGCGTCGGGACCGGTCGTCGACATATCCGGTGCAGCGTACGCTTGGGTGATGGCCACGCCCAGCCCGGCCGAGCGGCCGACGGGACCGGTCCCCGGCTCGCTGAACCAGGCGCAGCGGGAGGCCGACCTCCAGCGCCTCGCCGCCGAACAGTTCGACATCCTCGTGATCGGGGGCGGGGTCACCGGCGCCGGCTGCGCGCTCGACGCCGCCACCCGCGGCCTGCGTGTCGGTCTGGTCGAGCAGCGCGATCTGGCCAGCGGTACGTCGAGTCGCTCGTCGAAGCTGCTCCACGGCGGGCTCCGGTACCTGGAACAGCGGGACTTCGCGCTCGTACGCGAAGCGCTCCACGAGCGGGGGTTGCTGGCCCGGACGGTGTCGCCCCATCTGGTGCGCACGGTGTCGTTCCTCATCCCGCTCACCCGCCGGATCTGGCACCGCTTCTACTACGGGGCGGGGGTGTTCCTCTACGACCTCCTCGCCTGGATCGGCCGCAACCCGCTCCCCCGCCACCGGCACCTGAGTCGAACCGCGGCGCTCGAGCTCGTCCCGGGGCTGAAACGGTCGTCGCTCGTCGGGGGGATCCTCTATCACGACGCCCAGGTCGACGACGCCCGCCACACCCTGGCATTGGTGCGGACCGCGGCCCGCCACGGCGCGGCCATCGCCACCAGCACCCGCGTCACCGGCCTCCTGTTCGAGGGCGACGGCGACGACCGTCGGGTCGTCGGGGCCCGGTTGCACGACGTCGAATCGGACCGCCCCCTCGAGTGCCGGGCGACCAAGGTGATCAACGCCGCGGGGGTGTGGCTCGACGACATCCAGGACATGGCGGGCCCGGCCGGACTCCGGGTCCGGGCGGCCAAGGGTGTCCACATCGTCGTTCCCCGCGATCGCATCGACGGCCGCAGCGGCGTGGTCATTCAGACGTCGCGCAGCGTGCTCTTCATCATCCCGTGGGGAGCCCACTGGCTGATCGGCACCACCGACACCGACTGGGACCACGACCGTGCCCACCCCGCCGCCTCGGGAGCCGACATCGACTACCTCCTCGAGCAGGCCAACGCCGCCCTCGAGCGCCCGCTCACCCACGACGACATCGTCGGCGTCTACGCGGGCCTGCGCCCGCTGGTCCACGGCGACGCCGACGACACGGCGAAGCTCAGCCGCGAGCATGCGGTCGCCGAACCGGTGCAGGGTCTCGTGTCGATCGCCGGGGGCAAGTACACGACCTACCGGGTGATGGCCGAGGACACCGTCGACGTCGCCGCCGCCGGCCTCGGCCGAGCAGTACCGGCGTCGTGCACCCACGAGGTGGTGCTGGTGGGCAGCGACGGTTGGGCCGACGGTCCCAACTGGTCGGGGCGGGGTCCCGAACTCGCCGTCCGCCACGCGATCGACGAGGCCGAGGTCGAGCGCCTCCTGTGGCGCCACGGCAGCCGCATCGTCGACGTCCTCGCGATCGCATCCGAGTCGCCGGCACTGCGCGAGCTTCTCCCCGGAGGCGGCTACCTGGCCGCCGAGGTCGTCCACGCCGCCCGCCACGAGGGTGCGCTTCACCTGGAGGACGTGCTGGCCCGGCGCCTGCGGGTGTCGATCGAGAACGTCGGGAGAGGCGCCAACGTGGCCGAAGCCGCGGCCCGGCTCATGGCCGGCGAACTCGGCTGGGACGACCGGCGAACCGGCGAAGAGGTCGAATCGTGGTACCGCCGGGTGGAGGCCGAGTTGGCGGCCAACCAGGCGCCCGACGACGACACGGCCGACGCGCTGCGCCGTGCCGCCGTCGACGCGCGGGGGCTCGTCGAGCTCTGAGACGCCGAAACATCGGCCGACGGGCCGGGTCGGGGCCGTACACTCGCCCACGATGACCAGCACCTTCGGCAGCCTCTTCCGGGTCACGACCTTCGGGGAGTCCCACGGCGGCGGCGTGGGCGTGGTCATCGACGGCTGCCCGCCCCGGCTGGCCCTCGACACCGCCGACGTACAGCACGACCTCGACCGGCGGCGGCCCGGCCAGAGCCGTCTCGTCACCCAACGGGACGAGGCCGACCGGGCCGAGATCCTCTCGGGCGTGTTCGACGGGTACACGACGGGCACGCCGATCGCCATCCTGGTGCGCAACGAGGATCAGCGGCCCGGCGCCTACGAGCACCTGCGTGACCTCTACCGCCCGTCCCACGCCGACTTCACCTACGACGCCAAGNNGGGCGGGGGCCGGGCGTCGGCCCGGGAGACGATCGGCCGGGTGGCGGCCGCCGCGGTGGCCCGGGCGCTGCTGCGGGAGGGCGCCGGAGTCGAGGTCGTGGCCTGGGTGGCGAGCGTGGCCGACATCGACGCCGACGTCGACCCGGCGACCGTCGACGAGGACGCGGTCGAGGCCGACCCGACCCGCTGTCCCGATCCCGATGCCGCATCCCGGATCACCGCCGCGATCGAGCGGGCCCGCGCCGAGGGCGACTCTCTCGGCGGAACCGTCCGTTGCCTGGCCCGCGGCGTGCCGGCCGGACTCGGAGAACCCGTGTTCGACAAGCTCGACGCCGATCTCGCCGGCGCGCTCATGTCGCTCCCGGCGGCGAAGGGGGTCGAGATCGGCAGTGGCTTCGCCGGCACCCGCATGACCGGCCTCACCCACAACGACCCGTTCGTGCCCGGCGACGACCCGGGTCGGCCGGTCACGGCCGGGAATCGCTCCGGGGGCATCCAGGGCGGCATCTCCAACGGCGCGGACATCGTGGTGCGGGTGGCCTTCAAGCCCACGGCCACCATCGCCAGCGCCCAGCAGACCGTCACCCGCGACGGCGAGGCCACGACCCTCGAGGCCCGCGGCCGCCACGATCCGTGCGTGCTGCCCCGGGCGGTGCCGATGGTCGAGGCGATGGTGCTGCCTGGTGCTGGCCGATCACTGGCTGCGCCAGCGCGCCGTCGACGTGCTCCCCCATCTCGACGAGCGGCCCTGAGCCGGGTCAGCATCGGCCCGTATGGAGTTCCAGCTCTTCCTCCCCCAGATGCGCATGACCCTGCCGACCATGGTCGAGCGGGTCCGGGCCGGGGTCGACTCGGGGTTCGGCGGCGTCGCCCTCATGGACCACCTGGCACCGCCCATGGCCGAGGACCAGCCCATGTGGGACGCGATGATCGCCGCCGCCTGGTTGGGCGCCCACACCACGGGGATCGTCGGCCATCTCGTCCTCTGCGACGCGTTCCGGCACCCGGCCGTCCTGGCCCGTCAGGCCGTGAGCCTCGATCACGCCACCGAGGGCCGCTTCGAGCTCGGGCTCGGCTGGGGATCGGTACCCGCCGAGTTCGACCGCTTCGGCGTGGGTGACACGTCGGCCCGGGCCCGTGTCGATCGCATGACCGAGACGCTCGAGGTCGTCACCGCACTGTGGCGGGGCGCCGAGGTGACCTACGAAGGAACGCATCACCGCCTCGACGGGGCGCAGCAGGCGCCGCTCCCGACCCGCCCCATCCCGATCGTGATCGGGGGAACGGGGCCCCGCACCCTGGAGCTCGTCGCCCGTTTCGCCGACTGGTGGAACGTGCCCATGCACCAACTCGACCGGCTCGAGGAGATGCGGGAACGGGCCGGGACCGCCCGCGTGTCGGTCCAGGAGCGGGTGACGTTCCTCCCGGCCGGTGCCGATCATGACGAGCGCACCGAGACCTCGTTGCGCCGCTTCGGCCCGACGGGTCACGTGATCGGGGCGGCCGACGAGCTCGTCGAGCACTTCGCACGGCGCCGCGAGCAGGGAGTCGAGCGGATCTACGTGTGGACCAGCGACTTCGGGGTGCCGGAGACGCTCACCGAGTTCGGCGAGACGGTCATCTCCCGCCTCACGTGAGGCGCTAGCGACCCGACGCCGAGAAGTGCTGGTAGTCCCTGGCCGAGGACCAGTCCCCTCCCCACCCCCACCCGATCCGGGCGAAGGCGGTGACCACCTGGTCGTCGTCGACGATCATTCCCGGGACATCCACCGTCCGATCGGTGAATGCGGCCCCTCCCGGCGGATCGACCTGCGAGCCCCGCACATAGGGATTCACCAGGGGGTTCAGATCGATCGCCGTCCCGAAGGCGTGCTCGCTCCAGCGGTCGGTTCCGGCGACGGACCGGCAGTTGAACCCCGAGCTGTTGTTGGCCGCCATCGACGCGTCGTCGTCGGCGCCGAAGTCCGCGACCGGGCGCATCGAATGGATCGGGAACCCGGCCTCGAAGAGGGCGGCGAACACCCCACCCACGGCCTCGGCGTGATCGGCGTGCACGATCAGCTCCCCCTGCGCCACACCGCCCCGCTCGTCCCAGTGCGTCAGATCCAGCCGGCGCAGATCCTCGGGACCCACCGGACATCCCTCCCGCCACGACGGACCGAGCTCTTCCGCCGTGACCGCGCCGATCTCCAACCCGAACCGCGGCGCGGGCGCGGCGGCCGCCTCCGCAACGGGGACCAGCGTCGTCGAGGTCGCCACGAACGTCGTGGACGTGGCCGGCGCAGATGTGGTCGTCGTGGACGTGGTCGCCGACGGCGCCTCCTCCCCGCCGGCCAGCGCACTCCCGCACGAGGCGGCCAGCACACACAGCAACGCGACGCGTCGGGTCATCCCTCCAGCCTCTCACCCGAAAACCGGTTCTGGCGGTACCGGTCTCGGGGGGAGAGATGCGGTACCGCCAGAACGGGTGGAGGGGCCTTGTCGTGGGGGATCAAGCAGCGAGAGGCACGTCTTCGACGAGCCCCAGGCGGGCCGCGAGTGCAGTGGCCTCGAGCTCCAGTTCGGCCGCGCGGCGCCGGTAGGTCGCCGCGAGCGGACCGCCGAGTCCCGCGGCCGCGTGCCGCAGATCGGCGGCACGGGAACGGAGCACCGCCACGTCGACGGGTTCGAGCACAGAGGTCGTGGACATCACGAGCTTCAACCGCCCGGTACCCGGCCGCATTCCCGCCCGACACATGACAGCCGTCACACGAAAGGCGGTGAGCTCACCACGGCGGGGAGGTCGCTTCCCCGGACGTCGATCGCGACGGTGGTGCCGTCCTCGATGTCGGGTCGCAGGAACGCGAGGGCGATGCCCTGTTCTCGCACCGGTGAGAAGTTGCCGCTGCTGATCACACCGACCTCGGTGCCGTCGAGCTTGACCACCTGCCCCTCACGGGGCGGGCGCCGTCCGTCGACGACGAGACCTCGCAGCAGACGATCGGGTCCCCGCTCCTTCTCCACCGCCAGTGCCGCGCTCCCCCGGAACTCGCCCTTGTCGAACCGCACCACCCATCCGAGGCCCGCCTGCAGCGGGGTGATCCCGGGGCCGAGCTCGTGCCCGTGGAGCGGCAGGCCTGCCTCCAGACGCAGCGTGTCGCGGGCCCCGAGACCGGCCGGTCCGATGCCGGCGGCCAGGATCCGCTCCCACAGAACGGACGCGGCGTCGGCCGGAACCGCGATCTCCACGCCGTCCTCGCCCGTGTAGCCCGTGCCGGCCACCACCACCGGGCTGCCCGCGATCTCCAGCGGGGTCACACGGAACCGACCGACCTCGGCGGCCTCGGGTGAGACGGTGGCGAGCCGCTCCCGCGCGTTCGGCCCCTGCACGGCGAGCACGGCCCGCTCGTGGGTGATGTCGACGATCGTGGGGACCGTCGGTCCCTCCGCCAGTGCCTGCTCGACCCGAGCGGTGTTGGAGGCGTTGGGCATCACGTCGAAGCGGTCGTCGTCCACCCACCACACGATGATGTCGTCGAGCACCCCCGCGTCGTCCGGATCGAGCAGGTGCGTGTACTGCGCCCGGCCCGGCTCGATGCGGTTCAGGTCGTTGGTGAAGGCCCACTGCAGGGCGTCGAAGGCACCCTCGCCGCTGACCCTCACCGTGCCCAGATGCGAGACGTCGAACACGACCGCGTCGCGCCGGCAGGCCATGTGCTCGGCCAGGGTGCCGCCCGGATACGACAGCGGCATCTCCCAGCCCCCGAAGGGCACCATCTTGGCGTCGAGGGCCACGTGGGCCTCGTGGAGGGGCGAGCGGCGATCGTTGGACACGCGTTCTCCGTTGGCTGCCGATGCCCGCCGATCAGGCGGCGACGGCCAGACCGTACTTCGCGTCGAGTCGTTCCAGGTCCCTGCGGTAGAGGATCTTCACCTCGACGTCGGGTCGCAGCTGCTTCAGCATCCGGATCTTGCGGTGCTTGCGGGTGATCAGGNNGTGATCAGGGCCTGGCGCAGCATCGTCACCTCGACGTAGACGTCGAAGTCCGGGAGGTAGAAGTCCGGCGTGAAGGCGCACGTCGGGTTGCCCCTCCGGTCACGTTGCAGCACGAAGGTGGTGGGCTCGTACTCCCAGGTGATGCCGTAGCTGTCGAGCAGCGCGGCGAGCTCCCGCTCTGACCGGTGGGCGAACTCTGGTTGCCGCAATGCGCTCAGGCGTCGCCCGCGACCTTGCGTTCGGGCGTCTCGTCGGCCATGTCGGGGTAGAGCGAGACGATGGCGGCGTCGACCTCCTCCTTGACCCCGGCCAGCGGCAACACGTTGAGCACACCCTGCCCGTTCTGGAGCAGGTCGATCAGTTCCTTGCCGGTGTTGACGACCACCGAGTTGGATCCGTCGATCACCAGGTTGGCGGACGCGACGTCCTCCCCGAGGTGGTTGCGCAGGTAGGCGAACACCTTGCGCACCTGTTCGAGCCGGATCCCCGAGTCGAGCAGGCTCTTGATGACCTTCAGCTCGAGGAGGTCGCGGTAGCTGTAGCGGCGCCGGCTCCCGGATCCGCTCGCATCGGCCAGCGTCGGACGCACCAGGTCGGTGCGGGCCCAGTAGTCGAGCTGACGGTACGTGATGCCCACGATCTCCGCGGTGCGCTTTCCGCTGAACCCCTGTTCGGCCATGTCCGGTCTCCTGCGCTTCACTCGGGGGACGACTGTCTGACACCGACGAAATTACGTCGATGTGAGTGTGAGAGACGATACGCCCACCGACGCCGATGGTCAACGACCCGCGCGCAACTTCGCGCGCAACGCGCGAACTTCGGCACCCTGAGCCGCGATCCGGCTCGGCCGGTCCCGGTCGCCACGGTCGCCGCGTGCGTTCCGCGCATGGGCCGCAGGGTCGACGCGGCGGGCTCGCAGCGAGACTCAGTCCTCGAAGTCCTCGGGTGAGATCGAGTCGAGGAACTCCTTGAACTCCTCGACCACTTCCTCCGACCTGGGCTCCTCGCCCTCCTCGCCCTCCTCGACCTCCCGGTAGCCGACCTCGTCGACGACGGCCTCGTCGGCATAGATCGGAGTGCCCGTCCGCACCGCCAGGGCGATGGCGTCGGAGGGTCGGCTCGAGACCACATGGGTCTCGCCCGCGCTGACCAGATGGAGTTCGGCGTAGAAGGTCTTGTCCCGCAGATCGGACACGACCACCCGCACCATGTCGACGCCGAGCTCGTCGAACATGTCGCGGACGAGGTCGTGGGTCATCGGGCGGGGGGTGTCGACACCGTCGAGGGCGAGCGCGATGGCGGTCGCCTCGGGTGCCCCGATGTAGATCGGCACGACCCGCCCGTCGCCGGCCCGCTCCCGCAGGAGCATCATCGGCGCGTTGGTGGGCATCTCGACCCGCACGCCGATGAGATCCATCTCGAGCATGCCGACACCCTAGGCCGGGTAGAGAGCCTCGACGTACGCGTCCGGATCGGCAGCGAGGATCTCGGGGTCGGCGGCCGCCAGCACCCGTAGGTTGCGGTACCGGCCCTCATGGTCGAGCCCGTACCCGATCAC
>JABAOE010011565.1_pt2 | contig 12803 bp, 13 predicted proteins | sample 7062141 | NCBI WGS metagenome assembly JABAOE01 (sample SAMN14538627, study PRJNA623070) | marine sediment metagenome | biome: marine biome [ENVO:00000428]; feature: marine pelagic biome [ENVO:01000023]; material: deep marine sediment [ENVO:00002113] | place: India: Gulf of Khambhat ...
GGCGCACCTGCCATATGGATGATGCAACTCGGCGTGAATGTTTCATCTGCGGGCGAGACGTCGCCCCGATTCAACCCGTCAATCCACCTACGCTCATACTCAATCACTTCTAAATCCATACCGCGTTCCTTTCTATTCCGAGTTGCGAATTCACCCCTCGCTGCTTTCCGCCGGTTCTCTGAACGTCTGCTTCCGGCCGAGGCTGTGGGAAAACCCCTCGAATTTCAAAGTCGATGGGACAGCGGTCCACATTAAACAGATATTACGCGCAGCGAAAACACGACTTACCACTGTCATTCATTATCGACTAAAAATATCTACTTCGATTCCCACCAGCTTTTTTGGAATTTAGTTTTCACACGGCCTCGGCCAAAACGAGACATCCGCAAGAAGACCCCGCCACGATGGCGGGGCTTACTAATACAACTTATTTCAGCTTAATCTCGCCGCGCCAGGGATTCTCGACCTTGCCGTCCGGCCATATCTTGCCAGTTTCCCAAGTTCCACCGCCGGTGGCACCCTCATACTTGCCAGTGCCGGCAATTACGCCCCACGTACCGCCGTCTGCGTTCGAGGCCCACCAGAGCCAAATCGCCTCATGGTCCTTGTCGGCCAACGTGCAGAATCCGCCGCCCTGCACGGTACTGCCATCGGCCGCGAATTCGGTTGTTCCGTGACAGTCCATGTTGGACATGTGCAGGGAATCACCGGTATCACCCATGATGCTAAAGCCGGAGTTCGCGGCTTCGACGACTCGACCGCCATTAGGAAGATCGAATTCATTTGTAGGACCAGGATTGAACAGCGCATGGTTATCTGCGGCCAGACCCACGGTACATGCGGCCAGCAAACCGAGTCCGAGCGTGGCGCCAGTCTTTCTTGTCAGCATTAACATGGTTTACTCCTTCACTCGCGTAGTTCGGCCCGTGCAAACGAGGGAAAAGCGGATCATTTGCACGGCGCTGCGGCAGCCCGGCGATCTTGGGGTCCTTCGGGAAGTCATCCATGGCTTCTCGGAGGAAGCGAGGACCCGTGGCTTTCCGTCCCCGCCTTTAGGCGGGTTTGGCTTTGTCGTCTATTGAGCGACCAAATCTACGCCTGTCGTTCCCAGGTCGCAACTTGATCTAAATTGGGCGAACTGCCGCAACGCTGAATGTCGTAGATGGGACGACTGTGGAAATCGCCCTAGATTCAGTCAGATGGCGGCTTTTCGCCCGGAAGCAGACGCGCAGACCGGGTGGATTTCAGCCGCCAGGTCGTCTCAGAACGGCCAGACGTTGACCTCTAGAAACCTGCGGATTAGTCCAAAAAGGAACCCAGTCAAGCGGGCTCCTTATGCACGTTTACTGAAAGCGGTCACGCGGACTTTCGTCGCATCCAACCAAGAAGCCCCGCAGCAAATCCGAATTGCCAAACTGCGCCGGGAATTGGCACGACTGACACCGCCGTTCCCACCCCCGGGGCGAGCACGAGTGAGCTGTCCTTGTGGCGTACGAGCGACCTGGGTCAGACCGAGGCACGGACAAGCTCAATCGTCACAGACAGTTTTCGCCAATTCAACTTCGTAGCGCCGCAACAGCCCGGCGTAGCTCCCGTCCGCACATAGCTTGACCAGGCCCTCGTTGAAGAGGTCCCGCAACGCTGCGTCCGCGAACGCAACCCTGAACTCGGTGACAGACGGAAACAGCGGGTGGAACACCGCTTCATTGAGCGAGTGCCCCATCTCCTTGCTGAAGTGGGAGAAGATACTGCGGTCGATCACAAGCACACTGCCGTCGGTCTCCCAGTACATCCGAACCTGCTCGGCCTGGTCCGCGACTTCGGTGTAGTTGCGCCGCTGAGGTGCCTCTGGCGAGAACAGATCCTGGAACTCGTCACCCAATTCGAGATATGCGTTCTGCCACGCCAATATCGGGTGAGTTCCGAGGTCGGAGATGGTGTCGATCTTCAGCGCATCTCTCTTCTTGCTGATCGCGTAGTTGGCGAACGTGATGAAATTTTCGGAGTAGTAAACGTCATCCGCGCCAAGTTGCACGCCGACCGAGACCGCCGCCTGATCTCGCTGAACCGCGGTTTGAAGTTCCGCCCAGGGCATCTGGACGAAACGAACGGAGTGACCCGCCAGGGCCTGGTTCACCAGGTCTACTGCGAGGCCCGTTGAAGCTTGCTGCATCACGTAGGGTGGGATGTCCAGAGGGATGGCGACGACGAGCTCGGGCTTGGCCGCCGACGCGCAGCGCGCGGTAACCATCATCGCAAGCAGGATCACCCGAACAATCTTCCTGAAATTGGGTTCAAACATTCCTCGTCTCCCCTTTCGGGCTGACCACACTTCGCCGTTTGCCCCTTGTATCGATGAAGGCTGCTAAGCGGCCCCACCGTCTTGGCGATTTTACCATTCTTGGCCGCTCTAAGGCCGGCTGCGGGTCCTCACCAGAGCTTCAGTTGCGTAGCGGCATCTTCTAAGAACGAACGCCTGGATTGCGTCGCGAACTGCCTGCCCCCCAAGGCTACTGCAACGACGCGTTTCCCCTCCGAACCAGCCAGTCAAATAGTCAGACATACTTCTTCATGACAGGCTCAGGCGGGTTAGGTACCGATATTCCGGACACTTTAGAATAGGCTCATAAGGCCATGAGAGGTGTCCAATGGCAAGAAGAAAATACTCCGACGAGTACAAGCGGGAAGCAGTCGCGCTGACCCGCGTATCGGGTGCAACGATCCAAGGAGTAGCGAAGGATCTCGGCATCAACGCGCACATGCTGGGTCGCTGGCGCAAGCTTCTCGAAGAGCATGGTGGCAAGGCCTTTCCCGGCCAGGGTCATGCCCGCGACGAGGGTGAGACAGCCGGCGTCAACCGCGTTGGCCGCCTGATGAAGCGGGACGGCCTGTATGGCATCCCGCAGCAGCGACGCTGGCGCAAAAAGGCGAGCCCGCCGCGACCATCCTACGTTCAGAACCACCTGGAGCGCGATTTCGAAGCCTCACAACCGAACGCCAAGTGGGCGACTGACATCACCTATGTGCGAACCGCCGAGGACTGGTTGTATCTTTGCGTGGTGATCGATTTGTACTCGCGACTGGTCGTTGGCTGGTCGATGAGTGCGGTCCAGGATCGGCAGCTGGTCCTCCAGGCCGTCCTGATGGCCCTTTGGCAGCGCCAGGATCGATCACCGCTGGTATTGCATTCCGATCGCGGCTGCCAGTTCACCAGCGACGAGTACCAGCGTTTCCTGAAAGGCCACAACGTGACCTGCAGTATGAGCGGCGTCGGCAGCTGCGCTGACAACGCGCTGGTCGAAGGATTCTTCGGGATGCTCAAACGAGAGCGCGTCAATCGCCGTCGATATCGGACCCGAGCGGATGCGCGTGCCGACATCTTCGATTACATCGAGAGCTTCTACAATCCGAGGATGCGCAGCAGACTCGAGCGAGAACAGAACAAGGAAATCAGGCTATACCAACCTGTCCGGGAAACCGGTGCCTAACCCCCTGGACCGAGAATGCCCGACGTTCGAATCTACGTCATAGCACCTAGTAAGGCACTGTCTCGCCGAATCGGTTGATGTAGCGACCGGTATCCTCGAAAGTCAGTGTGTCGAAGATATCGAGCTGGGCCGCGATGCTTTCCTCCGGCGGAATCTCAGCTCCGACGCCGCCGAGCTCGGTCTTGCACCAGCCCGGCGCCATCGCGACAGAGATCACGTCGCGCCACTCGTTGCCCATGCCCTTGGTGATGATGTTCACGGCGGCCTTGCTCGCGCGGTACGAATAAACATTGCCTTGCGTGTTCTGCGCCGCTGAGCCGAGGTCGCTCGACAAATTGACCAGCAGTCCGCGGTCGGCGGACGCCAGGTGAGGATGAAACGCGGTCGCGACCTTGAACAATCCGAGCACGTTGACCTCGAAGATGTCGCGCCAGATCTCGTAGTCCATGTTGGCAAGACCCTGGTATGCCATGCAATCGGGCGTGCCCTTCGGCCCGGTGGTCCCGGCGTTATTGACCAGCAGCTCGAGCGGCTGTTCGCGCAGCTCATCCGCGAGGCGGTCGACGGCGCCGTGGTCGGTCACGTCGAGTTCGCATATCCGAAGTCGTGCGCCAAACCGTTCGGCGAGCTCAAGCAGGGCCGCCGCCTCCGGTTTCCGCGTGCAAGCGATGACGTCCCAGCCGCGCTCGAGCAGCTGCCGCGCATATTCGTAGCCCAACCCGCGATTGGCGCCCGTGACCAGTGCCGTCGACATGTCTTGCTTCCTCTATCTCAGTTGATTGCAGGCACGAGATGCGCGCGTCTCGGCCGGAAAAAGGGGGTCGATCCGGATTATCATGCCACACGATGATCGCCGACCTGCATTGTCACACCTCCGCGTCCGACGGCGCCCTGCGTCCGCGCGACCTACTCCGCCGGGCCGCAGAACAGGGCGTCGAGCTGCTCGCGATTACCGATCACGACACTGTCGACGGCTTTGCGGAACTCGACAGCGCCGAGACGGGCGGCGTGGAGCTGGTCGCCGGAATCGAATTCTCGACACACTGGCGGGGTCAGTCGATTCACGTCGTCGGCCTCGACATAGACCTCGGCTGCCGCAGCCTCGCGGCGGCGATCGAGCGCCAGCAGGCGACCCGTGCGGAGCGGGCGACGATGATCGCCGATCGGCTGGCGAGGCTCGGATTCGCCGACACGCTGGCGGGCGCGCGCCGCATTGCCGGCGGTTCGCCGATCGGGCGCCCGCATTTTGCGCGGCACCTCCTCGAGACGGGCGGTGTTCGATCGATCGACGCCGCATTCAGGAAGTACCTCGGCCCGGGCAAGGCCGGGGACGTCAAATACTGCTGGCCGCCGCTCGACACGATCGTCGGCTGGATACGCGCGGCCGGCGGCGTCGCCGTCCTCGCCCATCCGGGCAAGTACCGGATGACGAATGCGAGGCTCGGCGCGCTGGCCGGCGAGTTCCGGGACTGTGGAGGCATGGCGCTGGAAGTACTGTGCGGCCGGCAGTCGGCCGACATGACCCGTCGCCTGGCGCGGATCTGCTCAGAGCATGGCCTGCACGCCTCCTGCGGATCCGACTTCCACACCCCGGGACAACCATGGAGCGAACTCGGCCGCTTCGGCCGGCTGCCGGGTGGCTGCCGACCCGTCTGGGAGCTGCTACAGGGGTTACATTGATCTTTTCGCTCTGCAGCGAACGCGAACTGGCCCCAATCTGCCGATGGAGAAAGTTTCTCCGGCACCAACTAGAGGAGTTCAGAGATTTCCTGTAGCAGCCCGGGGTCGTCCGGTGACGTGGTCGGTGGGTAGCGGCCGACCAGCCGGCCGCTGCGATCGATCAGGAACTTCTCGAAATTCCACTCGATGTCGCCCGGGAAGCCCGCCTCGTCGCTCGTCAGCCAAGCATAGATCGGATGCCGCGCCTCGCCGTTGACGTCGATCTTCTCCGTCAGCGGAAACGTGATCCCGTAATTCGAGTCGCAGAACTCCATTATCTGGTCGGCGGTGCCAGGTTCCTGGGCGCCGAACTGGTTGCACGGGAATCCGACCACGGTGAGTCCCTGTTCGCCGGCATCGTCCTGCAGCTTCTGCAGCCCGGCATATTGGGGGGTCAGCCCGCATTTGCTCGCGACGTTCACGGCGAGCACGACCCGCCCATCGAGGGATGGAATGACGTTACCGCCACGTCCCAGCGTTTTGATTTGAAAATCCTGCAGTCTGCTCATCGTCATCCACCTATTGATATGTCGGGATGCCAGTTCAGGCCGGCACCCGGGCCGCGTTGTGCGATCAATGCGTCGATCAGGAACGGGCGGCCTTCCCGGTTGGCCGCGACGGCCCGCGCGAAGGCGGGTCCGATCTCGTCCGGGGCCGAGACGACGGCGCCGTCGATCTCGAAGCCGCGCGCGATGCTGACGTAGTCGACGTCCGGATCGCCGAGATAACACGACATGTCCTTCCAGGCCGTCTTGTCCGCGCGAGCGATCCGGGATGCGAAGTGTATCCGCCCGCGTTCCGCATCGTAACTGCGATTATCGAAGACGACCACGATCACCGGGATATCGTAGCGTGAAGCCGTCCACAGGCTCTCCAGCTGCCCGAACAACATCGCACCGTCCCCGACGAGCACCATCACTTGCTGCCCGGGACGCGCGATCTTTACGCCGAGCGAGGCGCCGACCCCCCAACCCAGTGCGAAGCCGGTCGTCGGGCCGATCAACGTGCGCCGACCGGGTCCGAAATCGATCCAGTCCTGCGGGCTGCGGTCACCCGTTTCGACGACCACGATCGCATCGTCGTCGAGCAGCCCGTCGAACTCGAAACACAGCCGTTCCGCGTACATCGGGGATGCATCCCAGCCCCGGTTCGCCCGTCGCCGCCTTCGTTCGGCCGCGGCGGCCCAGGATCTTGTGGACTCCTCGAGGCGGGCCTCGCCGAGCTTCGCCCGCTGTCGCCTGGTGGTCATCGACGTCACGGCCTCGATCAGAGCGCGCGTCGTCTCGCCGACGCCCGCCGCGATCGCGATGTCGGTCGGGTACGTGTTTGCAATCTTGTCGTACTCGACGCGCGCGTTAATCAGCGTCGCCTGACGCGGCACCGCCGCGGTGACGATCGTCGGGTCGGGCATCGCGCTGCCGAGATTGAGGAAGACATCCGTCCGGGTCAGACCACGCGGATAGCCCATCGAGTAGAAGCCCGCGAACAACGGGTGACGATACGGCACGTCGCCGAAGACGCTATGGCCCTGAGTCATCGGTATCGATAAGAGTTCCGCAAGCTCCACGACATCGGCGTTCGCGCCCGCGCGCGTGGCCTCGGCGCCGACATTGATCATCGGGTGCTCCGAATCGATCAGCGCGCGCGCGGCGCGTTCGATCAGCTCGTCTTTCGGCGGCATATCGACGTCGATCGAGAACGCGGACTGCGGATAGATTTTTGTCTCGACATCGATCGCGCGCTGCACGTTACTCGGCACGCGCAGGTAGACCGGGCCGCCGGGCGGCGTCGCGGCCAGCTTGATACCCCGCCTGACCATCTCAGCGATGTGCTCGGGGCGCTCCACCGCCCAGCGCCACTTGGTAAATTCGGCGGTCGTCGACAGCCAGTCCTCGAGTTGCTGAAACCCGTCCCGCGCCGGCATCTCGGTCGTGGATCCGTCCGAGAGCACGAGCAGCGCGGACCGATCCTTCCACGCGTTATAGAGATTGCTCAGCGCGTTGGGCATGCCGATGCCCGGCAGCATCAGCATCCCGGGCCGGCCGCTCGCCAGCTCGTAACCGTGCGCCATGCTGACGGCCTGCCCTTCCTGCACGGCGACGATCAGTTTGAGCTCGGAGCGTGTCATCAGCGCGTCGTAGAACGCCGACTGGCCCGTCGAGTTGGCGTCGAAGACATACTCCGCGCCGGCCGCCGACAGGCACTCCGCGAGTATCTCACCGCCGGATCCGACCATGTCCGTACCGGCACGCGTGAGCGAGTCTTCGGCGCCGCCGTCCGCCGCGCCGGCCGACCGGATCACGGATTCGATCGCGGCGGCACCGAACCCGATCGCGGCCATCCCGCGAGCGAACTGGCGGCGAGACAATTCGCGCGCGAGCAAGCCTTTTGCCAGGTCCTTCATGTCGTGACTCCGATCGATCGACCCATGCTAATCGCAGCGCGGACTGTGATACAAATAGCCGCCGATGTTCCCGCTCCGCGACGAGAATCCGCACTTCCTGACGCCCTACGTGACGTGGGGCATCATCGCGGCCAATGCCGCGATGTGGATGCTGGTGCAGGGTCTGGGCACCGACCCGAATCTGGCGAGGTCTGTCTGCACGCTCGGGCTGATACCCGGTGATCTGCTGAACACGCTGCAACCGGGTACCCGCTTCCAGATCGGGCCGAACGCCTGGTGCGTGCTGTCCGGGGGCTCACCCGCCTACACCGTGGTGACGTCGATGTTTCTGCACGGCGGGTGGATGCACATCATCGGCAACATGTGGTTCNNCTACCTCCTGTGCGGCCTGGCGGCTGCGGGTCTTCAGATCGTATTCGCGCCGGCCTCGACCATTCCGATGGTCGGCGCCTCCGGCGCGATCGGCGGCGTCATGGGCGCGTACATCGTGCTCTACCCGCGCGTGCACGTGCACATGCTGATCTTCCTCGGGTTCTTCGTGACGACGGTCGCGGTGCCGGCCGTGTTCATGCTCGGATACTGGCTGCTGATCCAGATCATCGGCGGCTTCGGCTCCATCGGCGCGCATGGCGGCGGCGTGGCGTTCTGGGCCCACATCGGCGGATTCGTCGCGGGGATGATTCTGATACTGTTGTTTCGCAAGCCGGAACTCGTCGACCGACACCCGTATCACGGCTGGAAACAGAAGCGTCACGCAAGTCAGACCTGGCGACGCATTCGCTGACGGAAGCGGTCAGAAGCAGTCCGGAATCTGCTGCAGAGGGCGCATGACCATGCTGATGCAAGCAAGCAGCAGCAGGAAATAGACGAGCAACGCGCCGGCCCGCCGGTCGACCGTGAGTCCGCGCAGGATGCCGGCGATGGAATAGGCCGGCGTCAGGATGGCCAGCGCGACATACTTCAAGGTCGCGGCGATGCCGGCGAGCGTCGGGAGCGCCGGCTCGACGGTCGCGGCGGGATGCTCGATCAGCGTGGCGACGATGGCGTGCAGGAAGAGGTCCTCCGTGACGTCGAGCAAGGACGCGACCAGCGGCAGCCACATCACGATCGCCCCGGCGGTTTGCCACCGGCCGTCGAGCCGCCGGGCCAGCAGGCCGACGAGACCGGCCAGCACCAGGCCGTAGCCCCACGCGAACGTCACGTCTCCGGGGACCAGCAGCCTCGAGACAGCCAGCTGCTGTTCGGCCGTGAACGAGCGGACGATCGCCGTCGCCCGCGCAGGCGTGAACGCGACCTGCAGACAGGTCAACTCTGGCAGCCGGTCGCCGAGTGCGGCGCTGTGCGGCAGCATCAGCACTCCGACCGCAAAGGCGAAGACGCCGACGCCGGCGAGTGTCATCGCGGCGCACCACCAGGCGCCGCGCGGCGACCGGATCAGCACCGGCACTCGCTAGTCCCGCTCGTCACCCCGGATGCCGAGGATGGCGGCATGATGCCGCAGGTGATCGTCGATGAACGATTGGATAAAGAAATAGCTGTGGTCATAGCCTTGCTGCAATCGCAACCGCAGCGCCTGAGCGTTCGAGCGGCAAGCCGCCGCGAAGCGGTCCGGTCGCAGCTGCTCGGCGAGAAACTCGTCAGCATCGCCCTGGTCGATCAGGATCTCCGGAAACGTCGAGCGGTCGCCGGCGGCCTGCATCAGCGCCGTCGCATCGTAGCGCAACCAGTCTTCGCTTCTCGGGCCCAGGTACGCCGACAGCGCCTTGCGGCCCCACGGGCATTCCGCCGCCGCCGTGATCGGGGCGAACGCCGACAGCGATCGATACTGGCTTGGGCGCTTGAGCGCGATCGTCAGCGCGCCGTGCCCCCCCATGGAATGGCCGAAAATGCCCTGCGCGACCGGATCGCCCGGAAAAGCCGCCATCACGACCGACGGTAGTTCCTCCGTCACGTACGAGTACATGTTGAAGTGCCTGCGCCATGGCTCGGCGGTCGCATCGACATAGAAACCTGCGCCCTGCCCGAGGTCATAGCCCGCATCGTCCGGCACGTCCGCGCCGCGCGGGCTGGTGTCGGGCGCCACGATCATCAGCCCCAGTTCGGCCGCGACACGGTATGCGCCTGCCTTGACGGTGAAGTTTTCCTCGGTGCAAGTCAGCCCGGACAACCACCACAGGACGGGCACCGCCCGACTCGCCGCCTGCGGCGGCACGAATACCGAGAACCGCATCGGGCAGCCGGTCGTCTCGGCGTCGTGCCGGTAGTAGCCGACCGTGCCGTCGAAGCAGCGGTATGCGGATATCGTCTCCATCGAGATTCACATGACTCCATATGCGAGCATCGCGTCGGCCACCTTGACGAAGCCTCCGATGTTCGCGCCCTTGACGTAATTCGTGCGCCCGTTGTCGTCGGCGTGCACGAGACACTTGCGATGAATCTCGCGCATGATATCGCGCAGGCGCTGCTCGAGTTCCTCGGCGGTCCACGAAAGTCGAATGCGGTTCTGGGTCATCTCGAGACCCGACACCGCCACGCCGCCGGCATTGGCCGCTTTACCGGGGCCGAAAATCACCGCCGCGTCGTGGAACACCTCGATGGCCTCGGCGGTCGTCGGCATATTGGCGCCTTCCGCGACCGCGCGGCAGCCGTTGTCGATTAGAATTCGGGCGTCCTGAGCGTGTAGCTCATTCTGAGTGGCGCACGGAAATGCCAGATCGCACGGAATCCCCCATGGCGTTTCCTTCGACAGATACTCGCAACCGAAATGCTCGGCGTATTCGTCGATGCGACCGCGGCGATTGGTCTTCAAATCGATGGTCCACGCCAGCTTGTCTGCGTCGATCCCATCCGGATCGTAGATGCAGCCATCGGAGTCCGAAAGCGACACGACCTTGCCGCCGAGCTGATTGATTTTCTCGGCCGCGTACAAAGCGACGTTTCCGGAACCGGAGACCGTGCAGGTCTTGCCCTGCACCGTGTCGCCGACGTGATTCAGCATCGCTTCCATGAAATAGACACAGCCGTAGCCGGTGGCTTCGGTCCGTATCAGGCTGCCGCCGTACTCGAGCGCCTTGCCGGTCAGCACGCCGGTAAACTCCCGCTCGAGGCGCTTGTACTGTCCAAACATAAAACTGATCTCACGCAAACCGACACCAATGTCGCCGGCCGGTATGTCGATATCCGCGCCGATGTGACGATGCAGCTCCGTCATGAACGACTGGCAGAAGCGCATCACCTCGCGGTCGGACTTGCCCTTCGGGTTGAAGTTGGCGCCGCCCTTTGCGCCGCCCATCGGCAGCGTCGTCAGGCTGTTCTTGAAGGTCTGCTCGAANNTGCTCAGGTTGACGGACGGATCGAAACGCAGGCCGCCTTTGTATGGCCCGATGGCATTATTGAATTGCACGCGGTAACCGCGGTTCACTCGCACGTTGCCCTGGTCATCCTCCCATACGACACGAAAGATGATCGTCTTGTCGGGCTCGGTCATCCGCTGCAGTATCGCGGCATGCTGGTAACGGGGATTCTCGAGGATGTACGGAATGACCGATTCGGCCACCTCGTAGACGGCCTGGTGAAACTCGGACTCGCCCGGATTCCTCTTGATGAGCCCGTCCATGAAATGCTCCAGCGAAAGGTCTGCGTACACGCGGTTCTCCGGTCGTTTATGACGTAAACGTAGCACGGTTTAGATGCGCGAGATGCAGTCGGTATCGGGGGCGCGACAACCGGCCATTTGTCTGGCAATCGCCTTATGAACACGTTAAGGTAGCGGGTCGAACAGGCGGCCGCCATGCCGCGCAGAGGCACGGTTAACGTTGGACGTCGACATCATTCTCGAGCCGGATCTGACGCCGGAACAAATCATGGAACTGGGCCAGGCCGCCGAGCACTATGGCATCAGGGCGCTATGGACCTCAAACTACTTCGCGCACTGGGATCCGTTCATCAGCCTCATCCCCCTCGCTCAGTGCACAAGCCGGCTCCTGATGGGGCCACTCGCGGTGAGCCCCTTCGAGATGCACCCTTTGAAGATTGCCAATGGGCTGCTGACCCTGAACGAGATGTGCGGCGGGCGGGCACAGATCGCGATCGGGGCTGGCGAGGGCAATCTCGACGCGATGGACCTGAAGAAACCGAAGAAGGTCGTCCTGGCGGTTCGCGAGGCGCTGGAGATCGTGCTCGCCGCCGCGCACGGCAATCTGAGAGACGGTTACGACGGCGACATCTTCAATGTCAATCTGCCTTGCGCCTATGACTGGCTCAGCGCGACCCCACCGACGATATACATGACCGCATACCGCTTCATGATGATGCGCATGGGCGGTCGCGTGGCCGACGGTGTGTTCGTCGGCTGCACGCCTCCGGAGCTGATGGAGCCGGCGATGGAAAACGTCCGGACAGGTGTCGGCCGACGGCAGACTCCCCCGGAAGACTTTCGCGTCAATACGTTCTGGGCATGGCACATCAAGGAGGACCGCGAGGAGGCCTACCGGGAGTCCCGCCGCGAGCTGGCCTGGCGGGGCAGGAAACTCGATCCCGAGTTGCTGGTGAACTGGCTAACCGAGGAAGAGGCCCGGTTCGTGCAGGACAATTTTCAAGCATACGTCGACGCTTATTTCGATCGGTCCGGCATCGTCAAGGGCGTCCCGGACGACATCAACGATCGGCTGATGCATGGCATGACATCGACGGGTGACCTCGAGGATCTCGACCGGGAGATCGAACGCTTCAAGCTATTCCGAAAGAACGGCCTCACCGAAATCGCGTTGCGCCTGCACGAAAAGCCGATGGACGCCCTCAAGATTATCGGTGAACGAGTGGTTCCCCAGCTCCACTAGAATTTTACGGACCAATGGACGAGGACAAAATGGTACGTTCAAGCCTGACACTCATCGCCGTTGCGGCGGTCGGCGCATTGCTTGCCGCGTGTGCCTCACCCGAAGAACGCGCGGCCGCCTACCTGGAAAAAGCACAGCAGCTGTATGAACAGGAGGACTATACGACGGCGCGTATCGAGGCGTTGAACGCGGCGCAGATCGAGCCGCGTAATGCGGAGGTGCGGTATCTGCTCGCCCAAATCGAGGAGAAGGAGCAGAAATTCCGGCAGGCGATCGGCCATCTCCAGGTCGCCGTCGACGCGGACGAGAACCACCTGCCCTCGCGGCTCAAGCTGGGTAACTACTACATTCTGG